>Ga0302176_10000666_pt1 | contig 19316 bp, 18 predicted proteins | sample I_Palsa_E1_1_FD_198787 | JGI IMG/M metagenome (GOLD analysis project Ga0302176, IMG submission 198787) | Peat permafrost microbial communities from Stordalen Mire near Abisko, Sweden - I_Palsa_E1_1 | ecosystem: Environmental > Terrestrial > Soil > Palsa > Peat permafrost | place: Sweden...
GCAATCCGACGACCGCCAATCCGGCGCGGTCTGGTCGCCCGATGGAAAATGGATTGTCTTCGAGCAGGACGTGGCCGGCGGCGAAATCTACGACCTGTTCGCGGTATCGAGCGACGGCGGCGAGCTGATCAATATTACAAATACGCCGGAGATATCCGAGGGCGACGCGCGCTGGTCTCCCGATGGCAGCGCGCTGGCCATTTCGTACCGGCCCAAAACCGCTTCGGCCATCGACATCGCGATCCTCGATTGGAAAACGAAAAAAGTTCGCAACCTCACCAACGAGCAAGACAAGAACCGCCTGTGGTATAGCGCGCTGTGGAGCGCCGACGGCAAAACGATCTACGCCGGCCGCGCGAATGTCGGGGGCACCGACTCCGACGTGTATCGCATCGACGTCGCCACTGGCAAACTTGAAAATCTAACTCCTCATCAGGGCGATATCCTTTACATCCCCTCGTCCGTTTCTCCCGACGAGCGCTCCCTGCTGATCACTTCCGACGAAAAAGGTGGATACCAAAATGTCGCGCTGGTGGATATCGCCAGCAAGCAGCGCGCCTGGGTCACCGACTTGAAATGGGAAGCGAGCGCCGGAGATTTTTCCCCCGACGGCAAGACCTTCACCTATACCGTGAACGCCGATGGCCGCACGGACGTTTACATGGTTGACCGCGCGTCCGGCCAAGCGACCAAACTCGTTTTCGCGGTGGGCATCAATTCTCCGGCCGGCACTCCCACTTCCTATTCCCCGTCCGCGGATCGGCTGTTGCTCTCGCACCAAAGTTCCACTGAGCCGAATGACATCTGGGTGTACGACGTGGGCACCCGCCAGTCGCGGCAGTTGACCTTCTCATCGATCGCCAGCCTGAACCCTTCGCGTTTGCCTGCTTCGCAGTTGGTGCATTACCAGACCTTCGACGGCAAAACCATCAGTGCTTTTTTGTGGGTTCCCTTCAACCTGAAACGCGACGGAAGTAATCCCGGAATTGTGCTGCCGCACGGCGGCCCCACCGGCCAGACCGTGGACAGTTTCAGCAAAGCGGCCGCCGCGCTGGCCTCGCGTGGTTACGTCTGCATCGCGCCCAATGTCCGCGGCTCGACCGGCTATGGCATGGAATTTCAGCGCGCCAATTACAAAGACCTGGGCGGCGGCGATCTGCAGGATGAGGTCTACGGCGCGCGCTTCCTCACCGCCACCGGCTACGTCGACGCCAAGAAGATCGGCATCACCGGCGGCTCCTACGGTGGATACATGGCCATGATCGCCATCGGCCGCACGCCCGATGTCTGGGCCGCCGCCGTCGAACTTTTCGGCATCACCGACTGGCTCACCGAGCAGGAGCATGAAGAACCCACTCTGCAGCAGTACGACCAGTCCATCCTGGGCGATCCGGTGAAGGATCGTAAATCCTACGAAGACGCGTCGCCGCTGAAATATTTCAAGGACGCCAGAGCGCCGCTGCTGATCCTGCAGGGCGCCAACGACATTCGCGACCCGAAAGAGGAAGCCGAGCAGGCCGAGACCGTCCTGAAGAAAGAAGGCAAAGTCGTGCAGGCCCACTACTACGCCGACGAAGGCCACGGTTTCGCCAAACGGGAAAATCAGATCGATGCCATGCAGCGCACCGTCGACTGGTTCGATCGCTATCTAAAAAACAAACCGTAACTGAACAATTCGAATAGAGCGGCGTCTGCGTGGACTTGCCCGCTACGTCAAGATTAATATGCAGCCCGCATGGCCCCGGCCGCGCGTACGCGCTCGAAGCCGCGTCGGCGCAAGGCGCCGAGGCCGACGCCGCCCGCGCCAAGGCGCGCGCCGCCTACAACGACTTCTTCACGATGTGGAAAGATGCCGACCCCGGCCTCCCCATCCTAATTGCCGCCAAATCCGAATCCGCGAAACTGAAATAGCTGGCGGCAAATTTCTTGGCGTCCATCGGCTGACTCCAGGCGCATGACTAGTGGGTTGGATTTGGCGCTGGGCCTTACATCCCCATGCTCGGCGCCGCCGTTCCATCGGACCATTTTTCCACGCCGACCAGGAACACGACCAAGGGAGGAAAACTCTTCAGCTGCGGGTAGGCGTCGAGGGACATAGCCCAAAAATTAACGCCCATCATCGGCGAATTCTCCACATTGGCGCCCCACGCAACGGGTTCCTTCACTGAATCGTAGAACATCAAGTGCGGCATGTTGTGTCCGCCCTGATCCGTAAGATACGACGCCTTGCCCATCATGTAGCACACGGTTCCCGGCTCCAGCGCCGGCAATTGTTTCTTTTCGATCGCCGCCGCCATGGCAGAGACGATCTCCGCTTTGGAGTGCCCGGCCAGCACGAGTTCGGTGCGTTTCGTATCCAGCGGCAACACCGACCGCGCGCCCGGCGGATTTAGACAGCCCGCGGCGCGAACTTTCGGATTCCAAAATTCGGGATTATCGAACATGCCGCCCCAGGCGCGGCCGACCCAGCACACCCAGCCATTTTTGCCTTCGATGGCGGTTTCGTAGCCGCGCCGGGTCAGGACGAGGATCGTGGCGTCGTGTGAGATGGCGTCCGGAGCGGCGCTGCGGGCCAGCGCGATTTCCGCATCGCGATCCATCAGATATTGTTCGAGCGGGGCCATGGTGGCATACGGCGGTTTGACGTCTTGGTTTTTCTGGGCGCCATCCTGGGCGGTGACCGGCCGCGGCGCGACGAGGGCGGCGAGCACTAGCGCGCCCGCCAAAATGATGTGCAGCTTCTTTTGTTTCATTGGTTTTCTCCTGTTCGGTCCGACCGCGGCCCGGTGCCGTTCGACCGGGCGCTCGTCGCGCGCTTGCCGGGCGAATCGTTGGCCTTCACTCTAGCGTCGGACGGCGAGACCGGAAATCGACAAATCTTCCAAGAAATTTTGCCTTAATCGCGCGTCGAACAATCTAAAATGGCGGCTAATCAAATCAGCACCTGAACCTGGCCAGGTTACGGAGGAGCATAAAAGCATGAAGCCCAAGAACACGATTTGCCTCTGGTATGACAAAGAGGCGCTGAATGCGGCCCAATTCTACGCGGCCACTTTTCCCGACAGCAAAGTCACCGCGGTGCACAAGGCGCCGGGCGACTATCCCGGCGGCAAGGCCGGCGATGTGCTGACCGTGGAGTTCACCGTCGTGGGCATCCCCTGCCTCGGGCTCAACGGCGGCCCGATGTTCAAGCATAACGAGTCATTTTCTTTTCAGATCGCCACGGACAATCAGCACGAGACCGACCGCTACTGGAACGCGATCGTCGGCAACGGCGGCGTGGAAAGCCAATGCGGATGGTGCAAGGACCGCTGGGGCCTTTCCTGGCAGATCACTCCGCGTGCGCTGGTCGATGCGCTCTCGGCCGGTGGTGCCGAATCCAAGCGCGCCTTCGCGGCGATGATGACCATGAAGAATATCGACATCGCCAAGATCGAGGCCGCGCGGCGCGGCTGAAATTAACCTCGCGCTGCCGGGCGATTCGAATTGAATTTCCTGGAAGCTAGGGAAAAGCGGCGAAAGGCTCGGCGGTGGCCAGTTCGGGGATTTCGATGTGGATCTGGGTGCCTTCGCCTTCCTTGCTGCGGATAATCATCTTGAACTGGTCGCCGTAGAGCAGACGCAGGCGTTCGTGCACGTTGGTGATGCCGATTCCGCCGCCATAAACCTCTGCCAGGCGCTCCGGCGAAATGCCCATACCGTTGTCTTCGATTTCGATCAGCAGGCGGCCATTCACATTGCGCGCGCGGAGATGAATCTGTCCGCCTTCCAGGCGCGGCGCCAGGCCGTGCTTGATGGAATTTTCCACCATGGGCTGCAACAACATGCTGGGAACAAAAGTTTCGAGCGAATCTTCGTCGATGTCCTTGAAGATTTGCAGCTTGTCGCGGCCGAAGCGGATCACTTCGATGTCGAGATAGTCGTCGATGAAGGCCAGTTCTTCGCGCAGCGGGACGAAGGTCTCATGCTTGCGCAGCAACCTCCGCAAAATATTCGAAAGCTTCAACACCACGCCCCGGGCCATGTCCGGATCGAAGCGAATCAGCGACGAAACCGTATTCAGCGTATTGAACAAAAAGTGCGGATTGATCTGGCTGGTCAGCGCGTCCATGCGCGCCTTCAGCAGCAGTTGTTGGTTCTGGGCCAGGTTCATCTCGATGCGCGTGTTGTTCCAGATTTTGATGGCCATGGCCACGCTCATCATCGAGGACATCACCACCAGCAGCGAGTAGCCCCAGTTGGTCGGGTGCCAGGAGAAGAGCCAGTGGCGCGGAACCGCGTCGGCGAGTTCGATTTGGCCCACGGTCAGCGCGACGCAAGTGAACAGTGGCAGCATGGCCCAGTTACCTTTGCGAAAACGGAAGTAGCGCCAGATCCACTGAGGAATATTGACGAAGAGAAACGGGCCGAAATGCCAGATATCTTCTTTTTCAGGCATCACCTCGCGCACGGTGCCGGCGATTAAACCTACTAGCGCGGCCAGCGGACTCGAAAGCCATTCGTGATTGCCGAAAGCCGGCAGGCTGATCAGCGACCCGCCGAGCAGGCCGACGATCCGGCCGCCGATCAGGCCCATCAGAAACGAACCTTCCAGGGTCAGATCGAAAAACCGGTAGCCGCCCACCAGGCGCAACACCACGCCGATGGCCAGCGGCGGCGTGAGGAACAGCAGCAACATTACTTTTTGGTCGGAGTCACGGATTTCGGTGAACAGCAGATTGCGGAACGGGCGGAAACGCACCAGCAGCGCGGCCAGGGCGGCGGCGAAGCCGACCTTCAAAATCATCGCAAAAAGTAGGTCTTTTCCGGAGAAAAGTGGATCCATTTCGCTCGCGCACCTGCCCCGCACTGCTCCGAGCTACGTTAGCCAAAGCGGCCAGCGATGTAAAGCTAGCGACGTGGTCGTGCGTCGATTCATGCAGCTTCCGCTTGCGGCTGCTGCCGCGCTGCCGTCATGATGTAAGCACATGGAGCCACTGTGGAGTGCCAAGGATCAAGCTAAGCGCCTGGCGGAGCTGACCGCCGGCACGGGCGATCCGGAAAAAGAAACGCCGCTGCGGCGCGACGTGCGCTCGCTGGGCGTGCTGCTGGGCCGCGTGCTGGTCGAGCAGGGCGGCGAAGGGTTACTGGAAAAAGTGGAGGAACTGCGGCGGCTTTTGATCCAGCAACGTGAAGAAGATCCCGGCACCGCGGCAACCGCGAAAAATTCGCTGATGACGAACGCCCGTGATGTCATTGGGAAAATGGAATTGCACGACGCGTATCGCGTGACCAAAGCGTTCGCGATTTATTTCGAATTGACCAATCTGGCGGAAACCAATCACCGCAAGCGCCGCCGCCGCGCGGCGAAATTGAACACCGATCAGCCGCCGCTGGCCGGATCGTTTCGCGGGACCCTGCTGCGCATGCGTGACGCGGGAATTTCGGCCGCCGCCGCGCTGGCCGCGCTGCAAAAAGTAAGAATCGTGCCGGTTTTTACCGCGCATCCCACCGAAGTGGCGCGGCGCACGGTATTGATGACTCGCCGGCGGATCGCCCAGCATCTGGAAAATCTGGATCGCCTGCCCTTGCCCGAAGCGGACGCGGTAGATCTGGAAACATTGATCCTGGCCGAAATTACTTCGCTGTGGCAGACCGACGAAGTGCGCATGAAAAAGCCCGCGGTGATAGACGAGGTCCGCATGGGCCTGGATCACTACCCGATGACGCTGTTTGAAACGCTGCCGAAAGTGTATGCGGAGTTCGCGGAATCGTTTCGGGCGGTCTACGGCGCCGAGTTGGGGCACGACGAAATCGGCGAAGTGATTCGTTTTGGTTCGTGGATTGGCGGCGACCGCGACGGAAATCCTTTGCTGACGCCGCAATCGACCGCCGACGCCCTGGAAATGGCCCGGCGGGTGGTGCTCGATTTTTATTTGCAGGAAATTGCGCGGCTGATCGATCAGTTGAGTTCGTCGCTGCGGCAGACGGGATGTTCGAGCGAGTTGCGCAGTGCGCTGGGTTCGTACCAGTCGATCATGGGCGATGAACCGTCGCTCGGAAAGTGGATCTCGGAGACGGAGTTGACCCGGCAGTTCGTGGATTTCGTGCGGATTCGTTTGCAGTACGGCCGCGATGAATCGCGGAATTCGCGGGCGTACCAATCGCCGGATGAATTGGTGCGCGACTTGGAATTGGTGCGGTCCAGCCTCGCGGAAAATGGCGGCGAGCGGCTGGCGGAATTGATCGTCGATCCTTTTGTGCGCACGGTGAAGACTTTCGGGTTCCATCTGCACACGCTGGACATTCGCCAGCACGCCAAAGTGCATGCGGCGGCGCTGGCCGAAATTGCCGCGGCGGAAACCGCGAAGCCGGGTTCGGGGCTGGCGGTGAAGGCCGAACGCACCCGCGACGTGGTCGACACCTTCCGCATGGTGGCGAAACTGAAAAAATTGTATCCGCCCGAAGCGATCCGCCTTTACGTGATCAGCGGGACCGAATCGGCGAACGACATTTTCGACTGGCTGAGACTGGCGAAACTTTGCGGCGTGCAAGTAGCTGCTTCCGGAGACGATCCCGGATTGATGCCGGTGCCGCTTTTCGAATCGATCGATTCGCTGCGCGACGCACGAAAAATCATGCGCGCGGTCTGGACTTCCCCGGAATATGCGCCGCTGCTCGATTCCTGGAACCGCGAGCAGGAAGTGATGCTGGGCTATTCCGATTCGAACAAGGACGGCGGGATGATTACCAGCACCTGGGAATTGCAGAAAGCGCATCGCGAGCTGCATCACGTGGCGCGCGCGTGCGGCGTGAAACTCCGTTTGTTTCACGGCCGCGGTGGAACCGTGGGCCGGGGCGGCGGCCCCACGCATCGCGCCATTCTGGCCCAGCCGGTGGGCGATTTTTCGGGCGAAATTCGCATCACCGAGCAGGGCGAAGTGCTGAACTGGAAATATTCCGACCCGGTGCTGGCCGAATGGAATCTGGAGCTGATGGTCGCTGCGTCCCTCGAGGCCTTGACCCGCCCGAGCGGGCGCACCGCGCACGACGATCGCAAGTGGGACGAGGCGATGGAGGAAATTTCCCGCGACGCATATTCGTTTTACCGCCAGCACATCGCCGAGAATCCGCAAGTTCTGGAGTATTTCGAGCAGGCCACGCCGGTGAACGAACTGGTTTTTGCACGCATGGGCTCACGGCCGGCGCGACGATCGCAGAGCCGCGAACTCGCCGACCTGCGCGCGATTCCCTGGGTGTTTGGATGGATGCAAAGCCGGCATGCGGTGCCCGCCTGGTTTGGCGTGGGCTACGCACTCGATCGCTATGCAGCGAAAAGTCCGGAGCACGCGGGGCGGCTGAAAGAAATGATGAAGTCGTTCACTTTGTTCTCGGATCTGGTCCGCAATGTGGAGATCGCCATGGCCAAAGCGGATATGGAGATTGCGCATCTTTATGCGACGACTCTCGTGGCCAACGAAAAATTGCGGGAAAGCGTGTTCGGCATGCTCTCTGAGGAATTCGAGCGCACCCGGCGCATGTTGTTGACTGTAACTGCCCAGGATGACCTGTTGGAAGGCAATTCGGTGCTGGCCCAATCGATCCGTTTGCGGAATCCATATGTAGACCCGATGAGTCTAATCCAAGTGGAACTGCTGCGCAGGAAGCGAACAGGACCACAAACCGATGAGCGCGACAACGCATTGGGCGCCACGATCAACGGCATTGCCGCCGGTCTCCACAACACAGGATAGGTTCGCGCAGCGCCGGCGGCGAATCGTCGACCATGGCAGCCTGCGCCCGCCTGTTATAATCAAGGATTCCATGAAGCGAAAAATCAAAACCAGCAAGAAAGGCGCGGTCCGGGTCGTCGCGGGCGCGTCGTTGCCTACCGGTTTCGGTAATTTCCGGATTTTCGGCATTGAGGGAAAACCGGGCGAAGAAGCCGTGGCGATTCAGCACGGGAAAATCGCGAGCGGAACGAATGGCAACGACCAGAAGGCGCCGCTGGTGCGAGTACATTCGCAATGCCTGACCGGCGATGTTTTCGCATCGCAGCGCTGCGATTGCCGCGCCCAACTTGAATTTTCGTTGCGCAAGATTGCCAAAGAACCTTCCGGCCTCGTGCTCTATTTGCCGCAGGAAGGCCGCGGAATCGGGTTGATCAATAAATTGAAGGCGTATGAGTTGCAGGACGCCGGGCTCGACACGGTGGAGGCCAACCGCAAACTCGGCTTCGCCGACGACGCGCGCGATTATGAATTCGCCGCCGAAGCGCTGAAGTCCCTCGGCATTCAGGCGGTGCGGCTGCTTTCCAATAATCCGGACAAGGTGACCCAGCTCGAGCAGGGCGGCATTCGCGTCGTCGAACGAGTTCCCTGCCGGCCGCGCACCAGCCATCATTCGAAATCGTATTTGCGCACCAAGCAGGAAAAGATGGGGCATCTGCTGCCCGATCTCTAGACCTCTTTCCGCCAACCGATTCTAAGTCCCAAGTTTCTTCTTGACAGCCGTCCGCTTCGGGACAATACTAAACCATATGGTTAACAATCAACAGGCGCTCGATTCGACCTTCGCCGCGCTGTCCGACGCGACCCGCCGCGGCATTCTGGCGCGACTGGCCAGCGGCGAAGCTTCGGTGACCGAACTGGCCAAGCCCTACGACATATCATTGCCCGCCGTATCGAAACATTTGCGCGTGCTGGAATCGGCGGGCCTGGTGGCCCGCAGCAAGGACGGGCGAGTGCACCGTTGCCGGCTGGAGGCCGCGCCGATGAAAAGCGCCGCCGACTGGATTGCGCACTACCGCCAGTTCTGGGAGGCGCAACTCGATTCGCTGCAACGCTATTTGGAAAATTCCACCGAGAAGGAGAAACAGCCATGGCCGAAGCACAAAAAATCGCGTCGCCGCTAACTCTGCGCTTGAAGCGCACCATGCCATTCCCGCGCGAACGCGTCTTCGCGGCGTTTTCCCGGCAGGAGCAGATGAACCAGTGGATGTGCCGCGACGCGAAGAATCACGAGATCCGCTACACCAAGTTCGACTTCCGGGTGGGCGGCGGCTTCGATCTGGAGATTCGCACGCCGAACGGACAGATCTACGCCATGCGAAATACTTATTTGGAAATCGTGAAGCCCGAAAAAATTAAATTCAGCTGGAGCTACGAACATTTGGGCCCGGACGGAAAACGATCGGATGACGGGCTCGAAGGAACTTTGGTAACTTTCCAGTTTCACGACCGCCAGGGCTCGACCGAAATCGAACTGACCCACGAATTGCTGCCGAGCGCGAAACAGGTCGAAGATCACCAGCGTGGATGGACCGGTTGCCTGGACAGTCTCAGCGAGCTGCTGCAACGGCAGCCGGCCTAGTCTGTATTGAGACTTCAGGAGGTGCGAGATGAAGAGATATTTCGCGGTGGCACTGCTGTCGGCGATTGTGCTGGCGTTGATGGTTTGGCCGATTGCGGCGCGGGTTACGGGCCCATTTATGGGCTTTGCGCAATCGCCGGCCAAAGCCGCCGATGGTTTTGACCGGCTAAAGATATTGGTGGGCGATTGGGAAGCGACGGGCGAAGACGGCAAGCCGTTCACGAGCAACATTCGGCTGGTTTCGAATGACACGGTGCTGCAGGAGACTTTCGAGAAAAAAAACCACGACGATCAGATGGTTACGATGTATTCGGCCGACGGCAGCCGGGTCGCGCTGACCCATTACTGTTCGATGGGCAATCAGCCGCGGATGGAAACGCCGGCAGTCAACGGGGCCAGCGACGAATTTGTATTTTCCTTCACCGGCGGCAGTAACCTGCCCACTCCCGATTCCGCGCACATGCACCGCCTGGTGCTGCAGATTGACGATGCGGATCACTTCAGCGAGACCTGGACGTTCCGGGAAAAGAAGGGCGACACCAAGCAGACGTTTAATTTTGTGCGGAAGAAGTAGTCCAGCGACGAGCGGCGATCTTTGGCGCAATTGTAAGAATCTACGGGCGGCAAAATGAAAACCAAATTTACGATCGCGGTCACCACAACCATCTTCCTTTTTCTAGGCACACTGCACGCGCAAACTCCGAACAAACCCGCGGGCGGTTTCGATCGGCTGAAAGTTCTGGCGGGCGAATGGCAGGGTACCGACGAAAGCGGCAAGCCTGTTACCAGCACCTTCCGGGTGGTTTCCAACGGCACGGCGCTTGAAGAAACGTTTCAAAGCGAGAACGACAATCAAATGGTGACGATGTACACGCCGGACGGAAACCGCGTGGCCTTAACGCATTACTGTTCGAAGGGCAATCAACCGAAAATGGAAAGTCCGGGAGTAACAGCGACAGCCGACGAATTCGCGTTTACCTTCACCGGCGCGACGAATCTGGCCAGTCCGGAGGATACCCACCTGCATCACCTGGTGTTGCAGATCGATGATGCCGAGCATTTCACCGAAACCTGGACGATTCACGAAAAAGGTCACGACACGAAGAGGGTGTTTAAGTTCACTCGAAGAAAAGAAGGGTCGGAGTTTCGGTAGTGCTGCTTAGCCGCCGCCGACAAAATGCACAATTTCGAAAGTGTCGTTAGCCTGCACCGGCGTGGCGTTCCATTCGGTGCGCGGCAAAATATCGAGATTGCGTTCGATCGCCACGCGCTTGTTACCCATCCCCAAATGTTCGAGCATGGCGGTGACGTTCAGTCCCTCCGGAATTTCCTGTGCTTCCCCGTTGATCTTGATCTTCATGGGAAATTCTTACCCTATAGCGGTTTGGTGGCTTCCGCTTCGGCGGGTTTTTGGCGGGTGCGCATTGAAAAACGAATTTCGTCTTTGTGGGCGTCGGCTTTGGCTTGAATCACCAGCGCCAGATCGCCCTTGCCCAGCGGCGGCAGCGGAAACTGAATTTGCGCGCGTCCCAGTTCGTCGCTTTGGGTGGAATGGGTGCCGTCGCGCAATGCGCCTTCGATGATGGCGTCCACCTGGGCTCCGGGCTGTGGGCGGCGGTCCGTGCGGCGCGAAACCTCTAACTCCAGAGACACTTTCCCGGCGCTCAGCCAAGACCCCGGATTCAGCAACTGGATCTGGATGCCGGCCGGACGCGCCGCCGGATTCGAGGCTTCCGTCGCGGCGACGATTTCAGCGTCCAACGCGCCGGAGCGCAAAGCTTCAATCACCGCGCGGTGCTGGTCCTGTACCCGCTGGTGCAACAATTCGGGAGTAAACGACGGCGAACCGGCGAAATCCTCATAATTAGAAGACTTCCGGTGCAGGATGCGCCCACTTTGATACACCAGCGTGTCGATGGCCGGGTGACTGGGGCCACGATCTTCGGTCTGCACGTGAAAAACCTGCTCGCCGACCTTGATGTCCGTGTTGAAGCCGGAGCTCATTGCGCCGCGACACCTTCTTTCCTTCGCGCCGAATCAAAAGAAACGAACAAATAAAATTTGAAGTTAACGAGACTTCATTTGACCGGCTGCGTTTCGCTCGTTATTATACCAGCGCCAAGAAAATGAACGCTAATTACCTCGACAGTTATGGCCCGTTGTTGCTGATGTTTATACTCGCCTGCGGCATGGCGGGAGCCCTGCTGGTGGTGTCCACCCTGGTAGGAAAACACAAGCGTTCGCGGGAAAAAGACATGCCGTACGAGTGCGGCATCAAGCCCACCGGCGATGCGCGCGAGCCGGTCCATGTGCAGTTCTACATGGTGGCGCTGCTCTTTATTCTCTTCGATATCGAAGCAATTTTCTTGTACCCCTGGGCGCTGGTTTATAGCGACTTAAAGGTGTTCGGATTCATCGAAATGGTGCTATACATCGCCATTCTGCTGACCGGTTACATTTATCTCTGGAAGAAGGGCGCGCTCGACTGGAGCCGCTAAGCCGTCCGGGAGAAATAAAAGCAAAGTGGGACCACAGGAAACCGATAAAAACCCAGTGGTAAAGAAGCTGCGGGACTGGGACGCGAAAGCAGTGACCGAAGTGCTCGAATACCGGGGCGAAACGACGGTGGTCGTCCCCCGGGAAAGTCTCCGTCGCGCCTGCGAGTATCTGTGTACTGAACCCTCCCTGCGTTTTTCGCTGCTGGCGGATATCACGCCCACCGACCGGTTCCCCATGGAGCCGCGTTTTGAAATCAACTACCACCTGGTTTCCTTGGACCGCCGCGAGCGCATCCGCCTGAAAGTCCGCATTCCCGGAAACGACCCGACGATGCCCAGCGTCACACCGGTGTGGCCCACCGCGAACTGGCACGAACGCGAAGCCTGGGACCTGTTCGGCATTCGCTTTGAGGGGCATCCAGACTTGCGCCGCATTCTGATGCCGGACGACTGGGAGGGCCATCCCTTGCGCCGGGATTACCCCACTGAAGGATACCGATGACCACCACCGTCGAAACGCCGATCGGCCCAGCGCAAACGATGGTCCTCAATATGGGCCCGCAGCACCCGTCGACCCACGGGGTCTTGCGCGTGATTTTGGAGATGGACGGCGAAATCGTGGTCAAGGCCCAGCCGGTCATTGGGTATTTGCACACCGGCATCGAGAAATCCTGCGAGGCGAAAACCTATTCGCAGATTGTGACCCTGACCGACCGCATCGATTATCTGGCGCCGCTTTCGAATAATCTGGGCTACTGCCTGGCGGTGGAGAAGATTTTGGACGTGGAAGTTCCGAAGCGCGCGCAGTACATCCGCGTGCTGCTGGCGGAATTGACGCGCTGCGCTTCGCACCTGGTTTGGCTGGGCACGCATGCCATCGACCTGGGCGCGATGACCGTCTTCCTTTATACCTTCCGCGAGCGCGAAGAAATCCTGAAGATTTTCGAATATTTGTCGGGCCAGCGAATGATGACCAGCTTTTTCCGTCCCGGCGGCCTGGCCCTCGAGCCGCCCGCCGACTGGCTGGATCGCGTACGCCGGGTGATCAACAACCTGCCGGGCCACATCGACGAATACGAAGACCTGCTGACCAAAAACAAAATCTGGCTGGGCCGTACGGTAGGCGTGGGGCTGATGAGCGCCGCGGATGCGATCGCGCTGGGCTGCACCGGCCCGCTATTGCGCGCCAGTGGCGTCGCTTACGACGTACGCAAAGCGTTCCCCTATTCGAGCTACGAGGAATTTGATTTCAACATTCAGACCCAAAATGCCGGCGATTGCTACGCGCGCTATCAGGTGCGCGTCGCCGAAATTCGCGAGAGCATCAAGATCGTCAAACAGGCCATCGACAAGATTCCGGCCGAGGGGCCCTTCCGCGCGGAATTGCCCGGAATCATTGCGCCGTCGCGGGAAGAGATGAAGACCTCGATCGAAGGGCTGATCTACCATTTCAAGATTTTCACTGAAGGCTTTACCCCGCCGGCCGGCGAGGTGTATCAGGCCATCGAATCGCCGCGCGGCGAGCTGGGCGTATTCGTGAAGAGCGACGGTTCGGCCAAGCCGGCGCGCGTAAAGTTCCGCACGCCTTCATTCGTCAATTTGCAATCTTTGCCGGCGCTTTGCGAAGGCCGCTTGATCGCCGACGTGGTGGCCTGCATCGGCACCACGGATATCGTGCTCGGCGAAGTCGATCGCTAGTTCGTCCTGGTTAGCGCCAATACAAAGGGATTTATGCAACTGCCTGCAGCACTCGAAGAGAAGTTTAAAACTCTGATCAGCCGCTACCCGCCGGCGCAAAAGCGCTCGGCGCTGATCCCGATGATGATGTACGCGCAGGATTTTTTCCCGGCGCTCAGCGACGAATTGCTGGAAGACATCGCCAAGCGGCTCGACCTGAACATGACTCAGGTCACCGAAACCCTTTCCTACTATTCGATGTTGCGGCGCAAGCCGGTGGGCCGGAACCACGTGCAGGTTTGCACCAACATTTCGTGCATGCTGCGCGGCGGAAATGAACTGTACGCGCACGTGCAAAAGCGCCTGGGCATCGGCAACCGCGAAGTTTCCCCTTCCGGCACGTTTTCGCTGGAAGAAGTGGAGTGTATTGGGGCCTGCACCGGCGCTCCCGCGATTCAGGTGAATTTCGATTTCTTCGAGAACCTCGATAATGACAAAGTCGACGTGATTTTCGAGCAGATTCAGGATGGCAAGAAGCCCAAGCCGGTGCCGGTTATTTCCGGCGCGCTGCACGAACGGAACCCGAACGAAGTGGTAGTCATCAGCCAGCGCTTTGGCATTCCCAATTCGCGCTCGATCGACGTTTACCTGCAGAACGACGGCTACCAGGCGCTGGAGAAAGCGCTGAAGCAGATGACGCCCGAAACGATCATCGACGAAATGAAAAAATCGAGCCTGCGCGGGCGCGGCGGAGCCGGCTTCCCTACCGGACTGAAATGGAGCTTCGTTCCCAAAGATAATCCCAAGCCGAAATACGTGCTGTGCAACGCGGACGAGAGCGAACCCGGAACTTCGAAAGACCGTCCCCTGCTGGAAATGGATCCGCACCAGGTGATCGAAGGCTGCATCATCGCCGGGCGGGCGATCGGGTCCAATCAGGGCTACATCTATATTCGCGGCGAATACCGCTACATCATCGACATCATGGAAACGGCGCTGGCCGAAGCCTACCAGCGCGGCTATCTCGGCAAAAACATCATGGGCTCCGGTTTTGATTTCGAGCTGGCCACGCATACCGGTGCGGGCGCGTACGAGTGCGGCGAAGAATCCGCGCTGATGGAATCGCTCGAAGGCAAGCGCGGCTATCCGCGCATCAAGCCGCCCTTCCCTGCGGTCGTCGGGCTATACGGCTGCCCCACGATCATCAATAACGCCGAATCGCTGAGCACGGTCCCGGTAATTATTCGCAAAGGCGGCGACTGGTACGCCAGCCTGGGCACGCCGAAAAACGGCGGAACGCGGCTCTATTCGATTTCCGGCCACGTGAACAAGCCGGGGATTTACGAATTGCCGCTGGGCTTTCCGCTGCGCAAGCTGATTTATGACGTGGCTGGCGGCGTTCGCAACGGCAAAAAACTAAAAGCCGTGGTTCCGGGCGGCAGTTCCTGCCCGCTGCTCTCCGCCGACGAAATCGACGTAAACCTCGATTACGATTCGGTGGCCAAGATCGGCTCGATGCTGGGTTCCGGCGGCACCGTGATCCTGGATGAAGACACCTGCATGGTCGATTTCGCCCGCCGCATCATGCATTTCTATGCCCATGAGTCCTGCGGCTGGTGCATTCCCTGCAGGGAAGGCACGGCCTGGCTGCGCAAAATGCTCGATCGTTTCCACGAGGGCGGCGGACGCGCGGAAGACATTCCGCTGATCGATGAACTTTCCCAGAATATGCTGGGCCGCACCTTCTGCGCTTTGGGTGATGCCGCCGCTATGCCGACCATCAGCATCGTGAAGAAATGGCGCAGCGAATTTGAAGACCATCTCCACGGCAAGTGCGCGTATAAAGACGCCGGGAACCTCGTGGGGGCTGACTAGGAAATTATGGCCGACCAGAAACAAATTACGTTCACGCTGAACGGGCAGCCGGTGACCACGGCTCCGGGCTCGCTGGTAATCGAAGCCGCGAAGCAACAAGGCGTCGAAGTTCCTTCATTTTGCTATTACCCGGGCTTGTCGCTGCAGGCCGCCTGCCGCATGTGTCTGGTAGAAGTGGAAAAAATGCCGAAGCTGCAGACCGCCTGCACCCTGGTCGCAACCGAAGGCATGGTGGTGAAATCGGACACCGAGCAAGTGCACAACGCGCGCAAGAACATGATCGAGTTTTTGCTCTCGAATCATCCCCTCGATTGCCCGGTTTGCGATAAAGGCGGCGAGTGCGAACTGCAGGACATGACTTTCCGTTATGGCCTGGATCACAGCCGCTTCACCGAAGAAAAGCTGCACTGGCCCGAAGAAAAATGGTCACCGCTGGTGTATTACGATGCGCCGCGCTGCATCATGTGTTTCCGCTGCGTGCGCGTTTGCGATGAAGGCATGGACGTGAAGGCGTTGGGCGTGGCCCAGCGCGGGGTGAATTCGGTGATCATCCCGAACGAACCCGGCAATCTGGCTTGCGAAGAATGTGGGATGTGCATCGACATCTGCCCGGTAGGCGCGCTGACCAGCGGGACGTATCGGTACCAAACCCGGCCCTGGGAAATGACTTACGTACCCAATCCCTGCACGCACTGCTCGAATGGCTGCAAGACCACGTTGAGCGTGCGCAACAACGAAATTTTGCGCGCCAATAATCGCGACCATTCCGGGATCAACGGCGAATTTTTGTGCGGCAAGGGTCGCTTCGGTTTCGACTTCACCTCGAATCCGGAACGCATTCGCCAGCCGCTGGTGCGCAAAAACGGCAAGCTCGAACCCGCCAGTTGGGAAGACGCGCTGGAAGAAGTGGCGCGGCGTTTGAAGCAGGTAAAAGACAAACACGGCGCGAACGCGATGGGCGTGATTGGTTCAAATCACACCACCAACGAAGAAAATTATTTACTGAACCGTTTCGCACGCGCGACGCTGGGCACCAACAACATCGATCATCACCGCACCGCGGACTACGTGGGTCTCGCGGCGGCCTTGGGTCCCAACGCGAAAAATGCGCTGGGCACCATGGAAGATGTCTACACCGCGCAGAATATTTTACTGATTGGCAACGACGTGACCCAGCAGAATCCGCTGGTCGCCTGGCAGATTCGCACCGGCGTACGACATCACGCCACGCAGTTGTTCGTCATCAACGGCATGGAGAGCAAGATTTTCCGTCAGGCGGCGATCGTCGCGGAAGTCGGCAAGAATGGCGAACGCAACGCGGTTGCTTGGCTGGCCACCGGCAAGGGCGACTTCCCGGAGCGCGAGGCGCAATCGCTGGCCAAGATCAAGGAAGCGATCGAGAAGGCCTCCGATGTTCTGATTATTTTCGGCGCCGGCATTCAGGGCGCGGCGATTCGGGATCTGGTCGCTTTCGGTTCGCGCCTCGGCGGCCAAACGAAGTACATGGCGCTCGGCGATTACGCCAATTCGCGCGGCGCGGCCGATATGGGTGTGCTGCCTGATCGCCTGCCGGGCTACGCATCGCTCGCCGACGCCTCGGAACGCACCCGCTACGGCAAGATCTGGGGCGCGGAAATTTCGGCGACGCCCGGACTGACCGCTCGCGCGATGATGGAAGCAGCGGCCGCCGGAAAATTGAAAGCGCTGTATGTCGTCGGCGCGAATCCAGTGAAAACGTTCGCGGTTTCGCAGCCAGATCGCCTGGCCGGCCTGGAATTGCTGGTGGTCCATGACATGTTCCTCACCGAAACCGCGCTGCGCGCGGATGTGGTGTTGCCTGCGGCTTCGACTTACGAAAAAGACGGCACCATGACCAACACCGCGGGCGAAGTGCAGATGACCCATCGCTCGATCGATCCGCAAGGGCCGCGCAGCGATTTCGACTTGATCCGCATCCTTTCGCACCAGTTAGGGATGCTCGGCCTCGGCGCGCCGATCAAATTGCGCACGGCCGAAGCGGCCTTCGAGGAAATTCGCCAGAATGTTCCGGGTTATGAGTTGTCCATGGCTGGCTTGCTGTCCGGCCGCGCGCAGGAATCCACTGCCAGCTGCAAGTCGACCGAAAATTCGTACGACGTGCCGCTGGAAAATATTTTTTCGTCCAACGATTTTCTCTTTACGAGCGGCACTCTGGGCCGTTACTGTTCCAAGCTCGCATCAACGAAAGAGGCCAAAGACACACCGTGGATTTCATCACCAACCATCCAGTCCTGGTGGTATCGCTAGTCAAGATCGCGCTGCTTTTATTTATTGTTCTAACGGCGCTGGCGTACCTCACCTGGTTTGAACGCAAACTGATCGCCCACATCCAGTCGCGATGGGGGCCGACGGAAGTTGGCGCGCATGGACTGCTGCAGCCGCTGGCCGACGGTGTGAAATTCCTGTTCAAGGAAGATCTCACGCCGCCGGGTGCGGACCAGTTTCTCTACATCCTCGCGCCGTTTCTGGCGCTGGCCCTCGGCCTGACCACCATTGCCCTGATTCCCTTTGGCCCGCCGAGCCTTACCTGGATGGGCGTGCCGATTTTTGTGGTCTCTAACACCGGCATCGGGTTGATGTTCGTTTTTGCCATCACTTCGATCGGCGTGTACGGCGTGGCGCTCGCCGGATGGTCGTCGAACAGCAAATATCCGTTGATGGGCGGGCTGCGCAGCTCGGCCCAGATGATCAGCTACGAAGTTTCGCTGACTTTGTCGGTGGTCGGCGTGGTTTTGCTGGCCAATACTTTGAATTTCAACACCATGATCGAAGGCCAGCGAGGCTACTACCTGCATTTCATCCCGCGTTGGAACATCATTCCGCAGATTATCGGCTTCCTGTGCTACTTCACTTCGGCGGTGGCGGAAACCAACCGCGTGCCCTTCGATTTGCCCGAAGCGGAAACCGAACTGGTCGCGGGATTCCACACCGAATATTCCAGCTTCAAGTTCGCCATGTTCTTCATGGCCGAGTACGCGAACATGATTACGGTGTCATCGCTCGCGACGATTCTGTTCCTGGGCGGCTGGCTCTCTCCGTTTCCCGACAGCTGGACGTTCATGGCCTATTTGCCCGCCGTGTTACTGGCGTTGTTGGCGATTTACCTGATCTACGACACGTTTGTGCTGGCGCGCGGTATCGCCAAGATTCAGCTGATCGTCATCACCGCCGGCGCTCTGGCCATTACCTTGGGTTGCTTCCTACCCGTGGTGCGCGACGCGATTCAGGGTCCTTTCTGGTTCTGCGTGAAAATCGGCGCGATCATGTTTTTTTACGTCTGGATGCGCGCCACGCTGCCTCGCTTCCGCTATGACCAGCTCATGGCTTTTGGCTGGAAATTTTTGTTGCCTGTGGCGCTGGCGAACCTGGTGATCACGGCCCTGATCAAAGTGTGGCCGCTGTTGGTAGGTCACGGATGAGCCTGCCCTTCATCGTCTTTTTCGTTTTCGCCTTCATCGCCGTGCTGGGCGCGCTGATGCTGATCGTCGCCAGGGAACCGATTCATAGCGCGCTGGCGCTGGTGCTGGTCATGATTTCGCTGGCGGTGCTGTACCTGATGCTCGGCGCGGAATTCATCGCCGCAGTGCAGGTTATCGTCTACGCCGGCGCGATCATGGTGCTGTTCGTCTTTGTGATCATGCTGCTGAACGCCGGCTCCGAAGAACGCACGGATTGGAGCAAAATCGCGAAATACGCGGGCATGCCGCTGGGCATCTTCCTGCTGCTGGAATTCGGGCACTGGATGTTCCGTTCAGCGATCGGCCGGGAAATCGCCAATGGTTCGCTGGCATCGGCGACCTCCGTTTCCACCGAAGAAATGTCGCGGATGCTTTTCAATCAGTACGTGTTCCCTTTTGAGGCCACTTCGATTTTGAT
>Ga0302176_10000667_pt1 | contig 19303 bp, 12 predicted proteins | sample I_Palsa_E1_1_FD_198787 | JGI IMG/M metagenome (GOLD analysis project Ga0302176, IMG submission 198787) | Peat permafrost microbial communities from Stordalen Mire near Abisko, Sweden - I_Palsa_E1_1 | ecosystem: Environmental > Terrestrial > Soil > Palsa > Peat permafrost | place: Sweden...
CCCCAATAGTAATAATTCTGATGAGCGCTGATCGATTTCGGCAATCCGTATCGCGCGCCGAAAAAATCAATCGCGCCTGCCTCGCCGTAATTTCCTGCCAGAATCCCCGTCTTTGCGCGCTCTTCCAGGGGCATCGCGTTGTACACATCGGCCACCGACGCCACCATTTCCGGCCAGCCAAACTCATCGGCGAAATGCTGCGGCAGAGCTTCGGTGTCGTGCGATTCGGTGTGCGGCGGCTTAATCCCCAACGCCTCCATGTACGGCACCACCTTCGCAATCGGTAATATCGGAATCACCAGCGGAGTCAGCATCAGGCCCATCACCACTACGACCGCAGGAATGGCGACGCGCACCCACCGCAGCCCCGCGCGTCTGCGAGTCAGCTCTTCCCAGTGCACGCCTCCCGCGGCGAACAGCATGGGATAAATCGGCGCCAGATAATAGTCCTTGGCGTGTAACGCCATCATCACCGCAAGAAACGCCATGTATGTCACGCCTAGGCTCCTGTAACGCTTCCCCTCACGGTGGAATAGAAGAAATCCCAGGCCCGCAATCCACACCAGCGCTCCGGCAGGGTTCAGCATCAGGACTTGCTGCAGCAGAAACCGCAAAGGAGGCAATACCGTATTCTTGTGCGTTGTCCGTACATTGTTCAAATCTACCCAAGTCGGAAACCCGTGCTGGTATTGCCAAATCAAGTTGGGCAGGCAGATTAGGAACGCAATCCCCACTGCAATCCACAGCCACTTGCTCCTGAGCAATCGCCGGTCGGACGTAGCCACTATTCCGACCACCAGCGCAAATAGAAAAAACGCCGTGGAATGTTTATTCTCCAGTCCCAGACCAAGCAAAACTCCGCACCACACCAGCAGTTTGGGTTGATTCCGATTGATCGCCAGTAACAGAAAATAAACGCAGCCCATCCAGAACAGCGGCTCGAACGCGTTCATCGAAAAGCGATTGGCGTTGACCAATACCACGGGCGCCACCAGTACGGATACACAAGCTAAGAACGCCGCGAATTTTTTTCCGCCAAGCTCGCGCGCGAGCAGTCCCGTCAATACGATCAGCGCTCCTCCCGCCAACGCCGGCAACAGTCGAAGCGCATGCAGCGATTCACCGAACAACGCGCGATTTACGCGCAGCACCCACGCCGCCAGCGGCGCGAAGTCCACATACCCGAACGCCAAATGATTGCTCGTAGCGATAAAGTAAAGCTCATCGCGGAAATAACCGTAGCGCCCATTGGTCAGCATCTGGGCGAGCACCGCAACTGCCGCCAGCACCCACGCAATCGCCATCCCGCCGGAAAACAGCGACTCTCGACGCTCGGCGATACCCGACCGTCGCCCTGAAGCACTCTCGTTTGAGAAGCCCGTCACCTGATGGGAAGTAGTCTCGTCCATGAAGCGAGCAGCTTAGCGGACTAAAAACCGGCATTCAATGCAAACTACAAGGGGACATTACGAAGAGTGAGTGAAGAAGTATTACGATGCGGAGCTTGTGTTGAGGCCCACGAGTTTCTGGAATTCAGGGTCGTCGTGCAGCCAAACCAGATCAGAATCTTTGGCCGCCCAGTTGCGGTTGCCATATCCGGCCGCAAACGCCTTTCTCAGAGTTTCGAGCGCCTCTGCCTTTTTTCTCAGCACTCCGTACGTACACGCGGCGTTGTAAAGGGTGTTGGGGTCGTTGGGCCGCAGGGCCACGGCCGTCCGCAGGTGCCGGATGCTCTCGTCCGAATCCGCTTCGGAGTACGCCAGGTTGGCAGCCAGCAAGATTCGCGCCCGGACGTCTTCCGGCACCAGCTCCAGCTGTTGGCGGAGCACCTTGATCATCCGCTCTTCGACGTACGCAGATTCTCTTTGTCTTCCCAGCCGCCTCTGCGCCTGGTGATAGGGGATATAGGTATTGTAATCGTCGCCGTTGAATTCGATTGCCCGCTCCGTCAGCGCAGCGGCCTCTTCGAAGGATCCGGACGTAAAGTACGCGCGGCCCAGGATGCTCCAGGCTCCTTCACAGTCAGGCTTACGCTCGATGGCGCGCTGCGCCAGCAGCGCAGCTTCGTCGTATTTCTTTTGCGCGAAAACGATGCGGGCGCGTGCTACCAACACTTCCGGCAGGTCGGGCGCAAGCGAAGTGGCCCGGTCGCAGGCAGCCAGTCCTCGTTCCATCCAATTCGGGTTCTGGTCGCGAACCTCGAAGATGATCCCGCACAGATGCGCAATCCCCGCGTGCGCCAGAGCGAAATTCGGATCAATTTCGATGGCCTGTTCGAACATCTGCAGCGCGTATTCGAAATCCTGGCGGCGCGAGTAGCTTCGCCCGCGAAGGAAGAAATCATACGCCAGTGGATTTTCCGTCGCCTTGCGGGCGATGATTTTTTCTTCCTGCGGCGTCAGCGTGATGCGCAGCGCCTGGGCAATGCTCCGCGCGATTTCCTCTTGAATGGCAAACACGTCTTCCAGTTGCCGGTCGTAGCGCTCGGCCCAGACGGAATGCCTGGTGGAAGCTTCCACCAACTGCGCCGTGATCCGCACGCGGTTTCCCGCGCGGCGGATGGAACCTTCCAGCACATAGGCGGCGCCGAGCTGCTGCCCCACCTGCTGCGCCGTTACTGCTTTGTCGCGGAAGCCGATCATCTCCGAGCGCGGAAAGATTTGCAGTTGCGCGATCTTTGAGATCTCCGTGACGATGTCTTCGGTAATCCCATCGCGGAAGTATTCGTCCTCTTTCGCGCCGCTCTGGTTTTCGAAGTAGAGCACCGCGACCGATTTCTGCTTGGCTGCTGCCGCTGCCTGCGCCACGGAACTAGATGCGCTCTTCTCCGCGGCGGGTCGGCGGCTCGATTCAATATCCCGCTGAAGCCGCTTCAAGTCAGCGCGAAGTTCGGCGGCAGTTTGGCATCGCAGATCAGGGTCTTTCTCCAGCGTCTTACCCAGGATATTTTCCACCGCCAATGGCAGGCGTGGGTTGAGCTCCTTGGCGGACGGAGGCGCGGCGTGCAGAATTCCGTCGAAAACGACGGCCGAGGTCGCGCCCGGGAACGGAACCGACCCGGTTGCCATCTCGTACAGCACGACGCCGAGCGAAAACAAATCCGAGCGTGCGTCCAGCTCTTCGCCTCGTGCCTGTTCCGGCGACATGTATGCAATCGTGCCCATCGAACTGCCCGGGCTGGTCAGTTGCTCTCTATCGAGCATATGCGTCTGCGTGCGCATGGCCGTAGCGCCGACCGATTCGGCGGTGTGCTGGCGTACGCTAATTAGTTTTGCCAAACCAAAATCCAAAATTTTTGCCTGTCCCCGTTCCACCAGAAAAATATTCGCAGGTTTGATGTCGCGGTGCACAATTCCTTTGGAGTGCGCCGCATCCAGCCCGTTCGCGATCTGAATGCCGACCTCCAGGAGCTTCGATATTTCCACCGGCTTCCCCGCGATGCCGCGCTTGAGCGTCTGGCCTTCGAGCAGCTCCATGGCGATAAACGGCCGCCCCTCGAATTCCCCAATATCGTAAATAGTGCAGATGTTTGGATGATTGAGCGCGGAAGCAGCGCGCGCTTCGCGGCGGAATCGCTCGATGGCCTGCGGGTCCTGGGAAATGTCGTCGGGGAGGAATTTCAGCGCGACGTTACGCCCCAGACGCGTGTCTTTCGCCTTGTACACCACTCCCATGCCTCCGCCGCCCAGTTTTTCGAGGACGTCGTAGTGGGAGATCGTGCGACCTATGTAAGAAGACGTATCGGGCACAGGGTCTGCATATTACGCCACCGCTTCAATCCTTGCAAATCGCGCGCAACATGGGTCCGTGCAGTTCGAGCCGCACGCTACGCAACGCTCGTCTGCTCGCTCAGTTTGAATTGATTGCCCCATGTGTTAACTTCTCACCCCGAAACCGCGAGCACGTGCGCCGCGGAACGCCGCGCAGGAGAGCACAATGAAGACTAGCGCCGTCAGATTTCTACTAGGACTCTTCGTATTAGCGAGCTTGGCGTGCGCCGCCGTCCCGCGAGCCTTCGGCGCCGATAAGCATCCCTTCAGCATTGACGACTACGCCGCTCTGCGCTCGGCCCGCGCCGTTTCTATCTCGCCTGATGGAAAATCGATTCTCTACCGCGTCTCCTTCGACGGCACCACCGGCCCCGCCGACAAACACGAATGGCACCTGATGGATATCTCCGGCGAAAATGCGCGAAAGCTCGACCTGCCCGAACATTTCGAGCCGTCAGGTTTCACAAAGGATGGCTCGCTGTACGGAATTTATCCCGTCGGCAAATTGCCCCAGCTGGCAATCGTGCCGCTCGGAGAAGGGAAATTGGTGCAAATCCTCTCCCTCCCCTCCGGAATCCGCTCTGCAACCATCTCGCCCGATGGCACGCGCTTCGCCGTACTGGCCGATCCGCGCAAACCGGACCCGCTTGCCGCCGTGCGCACGATCGCGGCACCCGATGAAACGAGCTTGTACGTCGTCGGCGTAAATGGCTCGGACCCTGGCTGGTGGTGTCCCGCGCTCGTGGACGTCGCCGAGATCGCCTGGTCTCCCGACGGCTCGCAAATTGCCGCAGCCTCCATGTGGCCGAAGATCGGACATCACGATGTGCATTCGTTCGTGGATGTGTGCAGCGCCAGTGGAATGCGCCGCCTTGCCGAAATTCCCGACGCCACAAGCGGCCTCGCCTGGACCTCTGGCGGTAAAGAGCTCGTCTTCGCCGGCACCACTTCGGCCGTCCTTACTCCTGAACACGTATTTGCGTTGCCGGTCAGCGGCGGCCAGCCTGTCGATCGCACGCCTGATCTCGCAGGCACCGCGATAACTTTGGCAGCCGATCCCCACGGCAATGTCTGGGTCGAGATGCACAAGGGTGTCATCACCGAGACGTACTCTTATCGCGATGGAAAACTCGAGCCTGCCTATCGCTGGCCCGACGGTATCGTGCAAGGACTTCCTGCTTACTCCTTGCTTTCATCCGCTCCCGCTGTGTTGGCGTTCAACGTCCAGGACCCCTCGCACTGCACAAACGTAGCCGTGGTCGCAGGCGCGCAACTGCAAAAGATCACACACGAAGGCGACGACGCTCTGGTCAACGTGAGTCTCGGCGAAGTGAAGGTCGTGCATTGGACCTCGAAGGACGGAACCAAGCTGGAAGGAATTGCCACTTTCCCAGCGGACTACGCCGCAGGCAAGAAATATCTTTTCCTGGTTCTTCCACACGGTGGCCCCGAAGCTAACGACGAACTTAGCTTCGACCTTTTTTCACGGCTGATCGCTGGAATGGGATATGTCGTACTGCAACCGCAATATCGCGGCTCCACGGGTTACGGCGCGGATTTTCTGGCGGCGATTTATCAGCATTTCGGCGATCGCGCCTATAACGACGTCGATAGCGCCACCGATTTTGCCATCGCCCAGGGATGGGCGGACCCCGATCGTCTGGCCATTTTCGGCTGGAGCGCCGGCGGGTTCATGACTTCCTGGACCGTCACTCAGACCCATCGCTATCGCGCCGCGATTGAAGGCGCCGGGATCACCGACTGGCTCAGCTTCATCCCCACCAGCGACGTTTGGCAGACTGACTACGACGCGCGTTTGCAGGAAAAGGATCCCGCGGCGATCTCGCAGTTCTCCGCCGTGATGCACGTGGACCAAGTCACCACGCCGTTGCTAATCCTTCACGGCGAAGCGGACGCGCGCGTCCCCACATTCCAGGGCCGCGAATTCTACATTTTGCTCGCCGAGCGCGGAAAAACCGTCCGCATGGTCACCTATCCCGGCTCGCCCCATTTCCCCCAAATAGTCGAACAGCGCCGCGACGTTTTCACCGAATTGGAAAATTGGCTGAAGAAGTACAACCCGTAAACTCAATCGACCAACGAGTTGGCAGGCGAGCCCTTCGCATTCTCGTTCCCCCAAGAGGGAATCGGAGTCCTAAGTACGTTATGCTCACACAGACGAATCCTTGAAATTCGCCGGGGGACGTGCTAGCGTTTTTCGTGATTAAATTAGAGTATCCTCTGACCCTCCACCAAAACTTAACGAAGACATCTCAGCAGCCCTTAATCCCATCCTTCCCGGCTGCGAAGGCACGTGCCTTCCCGCCGGCTAAGAGCTCTGCAAGCAGCATGGCCAATCCCAAAACGAGCTGCCATCTCGCCCCGGTTTTCCTTCCTAAGCGGCCGGTTATTAGGTTCCAGACTGCAAAATTAAATCGCCAAACTCAGGAAATAGAACACCTTGTAACTCACGGAAAACAAACAACCGCAACTTGCTCAAATCGCCAAAAAACTCACTTTTGCTCAACACACTTTTCCGCCGCTTTTCACCTTCATGCCGGTAGCATCGTCACTCCTAGGAATCCTCGCGCATGATGCTCGACTGGGCCGCCCTGGGTATTGAAACTGCGAAGCTTCGCGGCGCCTCCTACGCCGATGCGCGGGTGATGGACACCCGCCAGCGCGAAATCGCCACCAAAAACGGGGAAGTCGGCAATCTGCTCGAATCCGAATCGCTCGGCATCGGTATTCGCGTGATCGCCAGCGGCGCTTGGGGATTCGCCTCCACCGACAGGCTGACGCGCGAAGGCGTCCAAGCCTGTGCCGCGCAAGCTATCAACATCGCCAAAGCTTCCGCGCTCGCGAAACGCGAAAATGTCGCCCTCGCTCCGGAAGAAACTTACGTGGACACTTGGCAAAACCCCTTTGTAAAAGATCCGTTCCGCATTCCTGTCGAGCGCCAGATCGACTTGCTTCTCCGCGCGGACAAGGAAATACTCGCGGTGAAAGGCGTGACGCTTGCGGAAGGCTCCATGTCGTTCCGCAAGATCGATCAGCTTTTCGTTTCCAGCACCGGCTCGGTGATTCATCAAATAAAAATGCAGTCGGGAGCGGGAATCGCCGCCACTTCATTCGGTGATAGCGAGATCCAGAAGCGTTCCTACCCAAATAGTTTTGGCGGCCAGCACGCATTGCAGGGCTACGAGCTGATCGAATCGCTCGACCTGGTCGGTAACGCGCCTCGCATCGCCGAAGAGGCCGTCGCACTCCATTCCGCGGCTCAGTGTCCCGAGGGAACCAGCACAATTATTCTCGGCGGCTCGCAGCTTGGCTTGCAGATTCACGAATCCATCGGCCACCCCATTGAGCTAGATCGTGTCCTGGGCCAGGAGGCGAATTTTGCCGGCATGAGTTTTCTTACGCTGGAAAAGTTGCGCAAACTCAAATACGGCTCCGACATCGTCAACGTGGTCGCGGACGCGCGTCTCGAACACGGCCCCGGTCTCGGCACGTTTGCCTATGACGACGAAGGCGTTCCCGCGCAATGCACTCCCATTATTACCAACGGCCTTTTCACCGGCTACCTGAGCAATCGCGAAACGGCTGCCACTATCGGCGAAACGCGCTCGAATGGGACCATGCGCACGGAAAACTGGAATCGCCTGCCCATCATTCGCATGACCAACATCAGCATCAACCCCGGGACCTGGAAATATGACGACCTGATCGCCGACACCGACGACGCCATCCTGATGGAAACGAATCGTTCCTGGTCTATCGACGATCGCCGCTATCAATTTCAGTTTTCCACCGAAATAGGTTGGGAAATAAAAGGCGGCAAGAAAGGCCGCATGATCAAGAACCCCAGCTACAGCGGCATCACCACGGAATTCTGGAATAGCTGCGACGCCATCTGCTCTCGCGAATACTGGACGCTTTGGGGTACGCCCAACTGCGGCAAAGGCCAGCCCATGCAAACCATGGGCACCGGACACGGAGCGTCCCCGACGCGCTTCCGAAACATAAAAGTGGGAGTTGCCTTCGCCAAGTAAAAATAAAACCCAAACATGAAACGTACCAAGAAAAAATCGCCGCCGGCACGCGCGCGCCACTCAAAAGGCGCGAAGACATCTTCGCGATCGATGCTGAGCAGCGGCGCGCTCGCGGAAAATGGCGCCCGCTTCACTCTCGCGGAACTCCAGCGCATCGCCGGCCGCGTGATTGCGCTCAGCCAAGCGGATGAAACCGAAATCGAGATTGATTCCACCACCGACGCACTCACGCGCTTCGCCAATAACACCATCCATCAAAACGTGGCGGACCATACTCTCTCGATCTCGGTCCGTGCCGTGGTTGACGGCCGCACCGCGCGCGCCACGACAAACAAAACCGACGACGAATCGCTTCGTCGCGTGGTGGCCGCGGCTGCCACGCTCGCGCGCCACCAGCCCGAAAATCCCGATCTACTGCCTATGCTGGGTCCGCAAAAATACCAGAAGGTCGCGCGTTATTTTGACGCCACGGCCGCGGAAAACCCGATGGACCGCGCTCGCGCGGTGACCCGCGTTTGCAAAATGGCGGAAAAGAAAAAGCAGACCGCCGCGGGCATTTTCGCCAGCGGCTCGCACCAGTCCGTCTTGGCCAATTCGAAAGGCCTATTCGCGAGCCATCAATACACCGACGCGGAATTTTCCGTCACCATCCTCGAAGAGAAATCTTCCGGCTGGGCGAAGTCAGGTTCTCCCGACATCCGTGATATCCATCCTGACGAACTCGCCGAATCCGCGAGCAACAAGGCTATCGCCTCGCGCAATCCGCGCGTTCTGGAGCCCGGGCACTACACCGCGATCCTGGAGCCTTCCGCCGTCCTCGATATCGTCGGCTCTCTTTTCCTGGATTTTTCCGGGACCTCGATTCTCGACAAACGCTCCTGCCTGAATGACCGCATGGGTAAGCAGCTTTTTGGCGAGAACGTCACGCTCTGGGATGACGTTTACCACCCGTACCAGCTGGGATCGCCTTACGATGGCGAGGGGTTACCAAGACAAAAAATTCTTTTGGTGGATCGCGGAGTTCCCAAAAACCTGGTCTATTCGCGCACGACCGCCAAAAAAATGAAAGCAAAACCCACCGGTCACGGTCTCCCACTGCCCAATGAGTATGGCGAAGCGCCCATGAATCTCGTTTTCTCGGGCGGCGACAAATCCGTGGAAGACATGATCCGCTCCACCGAGCGCGGCATCCTGGTCACGCGCGTGTGGTACATCCGCGAAGTGGATCCCTACGAAAAGATTCTCACCGGCATGACGCGCGACGGCACATTCCTGATTGAAAATGGCCGCATCGCCGCCGGCATCCGTAATTTCCGGTTCAACCAGAGCGTGATCGAGATGCTCTCGAACGTTGAGATGCTCGGCCCTGCTGTGCGCGCCGCCGGAGAAGAATCATTCGAGATGGTCGTCCCGGCCATGAAGGTAGGCAACTTCCACTTTAGCGAAGTGACGAAATTCTAGAGCGCGAAAGTTTAATGTGTCTCGCCCGCCGGTTTCTCAGGTGCCGAGTCCGGACGAATAAAGTAATGCCATTTATCCAGATCGGCGCGCACCGCAACGTCGAAAAATCCGACCATCATTTCGTCATAAGTCTGATCGCCCCATCGCACCGACGCATCCGGATCGGGGTTGTGTGAATTGCCGCGCGAATTGTCATACAGCGCGACGGCCTGCAGCATCGTGCCCGCCTTCAACAATCGCGGCTCCGCCAGCCGATAACTCAGTTGCCAGTAAAAATCATAGTTTACCCGCAGAAGAGTCTCGATGCTTCCGTTCGCGCTGACAATGTTGTAGTCGAATTGTTTTCCGCGCAGATGCATGTGCGGAAAAAAGCTGAGCAGCGTCGCGTCGTTAGGCAAAGTGCCGCGCGCCTCCACTCGATAGTCGTCCGCGCCCGGCGGTATCACGAAATGGTCGTTGGTCAACTGCAATGTAATCACGCGCTGCGCGGGCCTCTGCTTGGCAAAGACCATCCCGATGCTCGTCTGATCGCTAGCCGCATGCCCGTGCGTGGTGTAATGCATCTGGAACACCAGGTCCGAGCCGGCCGGCACGAATTTGGCCATCCCAACGGGCCACTGGTCCGGCGAACTTCCCGGCGCGTACACCAGCAAGATGTCGCTGTCGGTCCAATGCGCGCCATGCCGGCTGTCTTCATCGGTCATGTCCGAGGCAGTGAACGGCACGCCGACGGGAGCGTGCCTCAGCCATTTCGAATCCGGCGGCCGGATATAAACCACCGCGTGATGGACGTTTTCACGGCTTGACGGGCGAACCTCGGACATCTGCACCCATTTGTCTTCGGTGAATCCGGAGGGCACGATTTCGTATGTGTACTCCACATCGCCGTGAGTCGGCAGCGCGACGGGCGTCGGCATTTTCACAATTACGTCCGGCTGCGGAATATTCCATCCCTCTACCCACTGACGCGGAGGCGGCGCGTCCTTGGGATCGCCTGCCGGGGCATTCGCCTCGGCCCAGGCCACAAGCTTTCGAATTTCGTCCGGCGTAAGCGACGGATCATTGGAGAAATGGCCGTAGCGCGGATCGGCGAACCATGGCGGCATTGTTTTCTTGGCGGCCACATTTGCAATTTCAAGAGAATGCGATCGCGCGTTCTCATAGGTAACCAGCGGCATGGGCCCAATCTCGCCGCTGCGGTGGCAACCCTGGCAGTGCTGCTGGAGGATTGGGAGGACATCGCGATAGAACGAAGGCACGGTGGTTTCGCGAGGCGCATCCGGAGTTTTTGTTTCTCGCGTTTGCGCGGCCGCAAAACTCAGCAACGCAACGATAGCGGCAGAGACGGGCATTTTCACTTGCACCATTGAATTAGTTACGCATTCTCAAAAGTTGGTTGCAAGCCGGAAGATACTGCGTTTCATTTTACTTTGTGAACTCAAGGCTGGAGATGGCGCGCGCGATTACGTTTTCCTGAATCTGCACCAGGTCGGTATCCGCGACCGTCATTCCGAAAATTGTGTAAAGGCGCGCCTCGCGAGGGATACATACCACCACGCCGGACCATTCGCGCTGGTCAACTCTGCCGCGAAAATGCCGTTCGATTGCAGGAAGGCCGGAAATCGTGATGTGTTTTTCATCCAGCGGCTGGAAATTCTCCATGATTTCTTGAAGACGCCGCTCCGTGGCATCCATGTCGTTAGTGACGGATTTCGAAACAGGCTGCTGCCCGATCAGGAGATAGGTAGTCTGATCGGCTGTGCCCAACGCGGTAATCGATCCCGGGAGAAGTGCGCGCGCTCCCTCGATCAATTCCCAGTCCGGCGGCTTGTACATGCGGAAGTCGTACGTGTCGTTCACGTACGTGTTTCCGTTCACTTCTTCGCGCATGGGTTCGGGCGCGGGCGGTGCGGCCGGCGAATTCGCAACCGCTGGGCTAGGCGCCGCGGGGTTCGTCGCGGACTTGTTCGCAGCATTGGCCGAGGAGTTCGGCGAGTTTGGGGCCGGCTGTGCCATCGAACTCGGCGAGCCAGCCGAATTGTTTGCCGGCGGAGTTGCGGGCTTAGCCGGAGCCGGTTTGGTGACTTTAGTAGGAGCAGGATCCGTCGCGACCGCCGCATCAGCGCTGGGATCGGGTTTTTTCTCGAGTTCCTTCTTTTTCGCGACGGGAGAAATCACGATCGATACGACTTGATCTTTCTGCACTTCGGCGAAGCCGTAGCTCGTTTTCACCTTGAAGGAATGTTCTTCGAATCCGACGATGGTGCCAACGACTGTGCTGCCGTCTTTCAGCTTTAGCTCGTCCGCGCGCGCCACGAAAAAGGCGGCGAAGAATGCAACCAGCGCGATAAACGATCCGCGCGCCACGCGTGTTCGGAGTGCTGAGGCCAGCCTCATGCTTAAAGTATGGCGCTGGGCGGCACGACGGGCAAGTTCGGGCGTGAAAAACATGCCGCGTTAGTCAGCAGCCGTGTCTTGAGGGAACGCCGCGCTAACGCGCGCGGCGGGATTTTGGCTTGGTTTTTCGTTTCGTCCCGGGTCGTTTTTTCGGCGTGGGGTGGATGGCCAGAAGCTCCGGTTTTAAGCGCGCGAATTCCAATTCGAGCGCGCGAAATTGCGAATCGGCATCGAGTAAATTGGCAGAGCGTCCCATGGCCTCGAGGTTGCGCACGATTGCAACCGCTTTTGCCGCGCCGAAGATCCCAATGGACCCTTTCAACGCGTGCGCGGAACTGGCAAGTTTCTGCGTATCTTTTTTAGCAATGGCGCGTTGGATCAATGAAATAGTTTTCGGGGCGTCTTGCAGAAAAGTCTTGATAAGGGAGCGCTCGAGCCTTTCACTTCCTCCTGTTGCGCGATGGAGATGCGCGGCGGCGGATTCGTCATCTTTTCCGGCCAGCGTCGCATGCACGGACGCCGAGGGTTCCCGCGCAGGTTGCGCGTCGCCGACCTGCTTCGCTGCATGGTCTACAGACTCAACCGCTTCATACAGCTTGTCCATGCGAACCGGCTTAGCGATAAATGCATCCATTCCGGCATCCAGGCAGCGACGCTCGTCTTCGTGGGTCGCGTTTCCTGTGAGTCCGACAATGCGAACCTGCTTTTCTGTGGAAGACTCCATTTTGCGAATTGCGCGGGTGGCGTCCAGGCCATTCAAGCGCGGCATTTCTTCGTCCATGAGCACAACATCGAAGTGACCGCGCCCGAGTTCCGCGAGCGCTTCCAGTCCATCAGCCGCGCTGGAAACGGAGTGGCCGCGCTTTTTCAGAAGTTCGATAACAAGCTCGCGATTTATTTCGGTGTCTTCGGTGACGAGAACACGCAGGAGTTTCGACGGCTTGTTGGCGGGCGCGCGCTGCGCAGCGGGATCGCTTGGAAAATCTTTGGGCGAGGTCGTTGCGGCGTGCGAGAAACCGGCATCGGAATTTGCTGTTGATTGATTTCGCGACGCTGTGGCTGCGCGCGGGAGCCGAAACCAGAAACGCGAGCCGCCCTGGGCGCGGGTTTCGGCGCCGATTGTTCCGCCCCAGCGCTCGACAGTAATCTTGCAAAAATAAAGTCCCAAGCCCGCTTTGCCGGAATGGCTTTTACCTTTGGAGAAAAGCGCGAAAAGTTGATTTACCGGCAAGTCCGGCGGAAGGCCAGGCCCTTGGTCATCCACGAACGCGAGCACGCTCGCGCCATCATCCTTGACGCCGACAGTCACGGTGGATGCCGGCGGGCTGTAGCGCAGAGTGTTTTCGAGCAGGTTGCCGAAAACGCGATCCAGACGGGGCGCATCGCCCACTACCCGCCATTCTGATGAAGCATTCGATTGCGAATCGAATCGAAGGTGTATGTTCTTGTCTTTGAATGCGGAGCTAAATTCTTCGACGGCCTTTTGCGCGCAGGTTGCCAGATCCGGAGCTGCCGCACCCTTATCGGACGTTGATTGCTGCGCCATTAAATCTCCCGAGAATGCGGAGAGAATGCCGCGGATCATCAATTCCTGGCGCTGCGATTCGCTCTGGCCGGTTTCAACGAGTTTGCGAAGCCCGGCAGGCAGGTGTTCAAGGCTTAGAAGATTGAAACAGCCGCTGATGGCGCTAAGAGGCTGCGAGAGGTCGTGGATGATGCAATGCAGCAGAATTTCTTTCTTCTGAATTTCTCCCAGAAGTTGTTCGTGAACGAGAAGGGAATCGCGAGCGGTCTGGAACCACTGCTGCTGTTCGGAGAAGTTGGCGGATAAGTTCCGCAGGATCAGGATTTTCTTGCCGTCAAGAGACAAGGCGAAGGCCTCGAGCGGAATGTCGCGGCCATTCTTATCGCGCTCGGTCCAATTGCCGGAACTTGCGGAGCCTTCCGACTTGGTGTTCCAGAATTCTTCGGCGTCCACCAGGAAGTTTTCGAGGAAGGGCGAGTTTTCAGCGAGACGATTTCGCTTTCCGGTTTCGGATTGTATTGCGAAAATTTCGCGGCACCAGGCCGGGCAATCTCCTACCGCTGAGAAATCACCATCGCCGAGCGATTCGAACAAGGCATAGCCCTGATCGGCAAGGAATGACTCGAAAAGTGAATTGGGAGACATTATTCCGCCAGCATGGCCGTGGTCAGTTTTGAAAAAACTTCTTCAACGGAAGCGCCGGTTTTGGCGCTGGTGCGAAGTATATTCCATCCGGCTGCGGTTAGTTCAGACTCGCGCGTGGAATCGATTTCCCATTTTTCAGTCAAGTCGCTCTTGTTCAATACGAGGACCGCAGGAACTTTTCCCGCTTCTTGAATTACGCGTTCATTCAATGCCAGAGCGTCGTCCAGCGTTTGGCGGCGCGTGCCGTCCACCACAAGCAGATAGCCGGACATGCCGCGCAGATAGGACATGCGAATTTTCTGGTACACATCTTCGCCGTGAATGTCCCATAAAACGAGGGTGACATCCTCGTCGCCCGCGCGGACCACTTTCTTATCAATTTTCACGCCGATCGTAGTTTGGTATGCATCCGAAAAAATGCTTTCGACAAAGCGGCGGACCAGGCTGGTCTTGCCGACAGAGAACGAGCCGAGCATGCAGATTTTCTTTTGGAGCATTCGAGGGCTCGTTCAGTTTACGGGAGACGTTGGAGTAAATGTGACTTTAAAGGTGACGCTGCGATTCAGGCGGCGGCCTTCCTCGGTGTCTTCGGCGCGCAAAGGCTGCGTGGTGCCGACTCCGCGCGGACGCAGATTCGCCGGCGGAACGCCGCCGCGCAACAACCTGGCGCGGACTTGCTCGGCGCGCTGCTGGCTGAGAAGCTGATTCGTACCTTCGATGCCGGTGCTGTCGGTGTGGCCGATGAGTTCGATGGAAGTTTGCTCGCCGAGGTGTTCCGCTTGGGCCACGATGTCGCGAATCTGTTTTTGTGTCTGGGCGAATGCGTCTTCCTGGCCGGGCTCAAGTTCGGCTCGGCCGACGGGGAAGAGAAGGAACACGGACTCGATTGCGCTTTGAGGCGCCTTGAGCTGCAATAAGTGTGAATTCTGCAGGTGAGAAGTCTCGACGGTGGCGACCCCGGGAATCAAAGTAGCGCGGTCCGCCACACCGGCGATCCACTGCGGCGAGGCGGTTCCTTCAACGTCCAGCTCGCCCTGATGTTCGGAAAGCGTGACGCCTTCGGGAGGATGCAATAGTTGGCGGGCACGTTGAACAACGATGGCATCGTCCAAGGAATAGTAGGGCGCTAAATCGAACTCGGCGTTGTTCGGATCTAGACCTGCATGGCTGAGCAAGGCATTCGGGTCCGGCGCAAGAGGGTCTTTGAAGCCTCGTATGTGATAACGGCCACCCTGCTTGTCATAAGAGATCACCACGATGCCGGGTTGCCCCCGAACGGCGTTCAGGAATCGCGACCATTCCCAAAGAAGATAACTGGAGTAGCCCGCCCAAGCGAGGATGATGATGACAAGTATCGCGATGGTCGCGAGTGCTGCGCGCGGTTTCTTTGCTGCGACGGGTTCGCGATGCTGCGTTGCGAGAAGACGCGATAAGAGCTCGTCCGCCGCGTGAAAGGGAGCGGCGTCGCCCTTGAAATTTGCGAGCCCGGAACTATACAGCCGCTGGATTTCTTCGAGCGCCTCTTTCATCGCGAGGCGATAATCCGGCGGAGCGTGGCCGCGAATCACTGCGGCGATCACCGCGTCGGGACCTTCTTCGATCCAGACTTCCAGCTCGCCCACGTTCAGGCTGTCGAGCGTTTCTTCGTTCTTTGAATCAAAGGAATCACGCACGAACTGCTGAATGGCGGAAAGCATTCCAGCAACCATGGAGGGATCCTGCGTGGGAACGGACGTCGCGACGACGTGATTGAGGACTAGCCCGGTCTGGCGGTGAATCAGAAAAACCTGTTCCACGCGATACAGAAGGCTGTGCATCAAAACGATTTCGCCGAAAGATTTTCCTGTGCGGAAAGCTTCGATGCGCCACTTGATGCCGCGAGCGGAGAGGCTGTGCTCCAGAGCCTGGTTGAACGATTCCAGCATGGTGCGAAGCGTTTCGGCGATGGATTTCCGAATCGCGGGTCCCATCACCGGGAACAGCGCGTCGGCGAGAACGTGAGGATCCCTGCGGACCGATTCGCGAAGAGTTTCCTGAATGGTGGGAGCCAAAGCACCGGCCAAGGCGCGATCGCCACCTTGCTCGCGGCGCAAGGTGATGGCTTCGGCGACCACGGTGCTGACATCCTTAGTGCGGCGAGCGAGATCTTCGAGGCGCTCCTGAATATCCGCGATTTCTTCCTGTTCGGGCGCGATGATTAAATGGCGAAGCTCTTCGTAAGCGTGGTTGTTGTCCGGCGGATTTTCCTCTGGTTGCCCCTGAGGGGCGCGGCGTTGGGCTTGCTCAGGCATTTTGAAAGGTTAAGGTTTTTCCCGACGGGCGATTGTGTCTGTCCGCCGAGTGTTTGGCAGCTCGCTCTACCTACTCCTCCGGCAGCTCGAATTTATTTTTCAGCCGCAGAGAAAATTCAGTGAAGAGGTCGGCAAGAGCGGCGCGGTCGGTTTTCTCATCGCGCAGCACGTCCACTTCGCGGTTCAGCGCGGCGGCGGTATCGCGGCGCAGCTTATCGATTTCCGAGGAAACAGCCTTGGAGTGTTCGAGAAGTTTCGCGCGCAGCTCGCCCTGGCCGTCGGACATCTGCTCTTCAAGCTGCGAGAGCTTTTTCTCGATCACTTTGCCGCCGTCTTTGATTTCGCGCGAAATTTCCTTGAAGGCTTCGGTGCGCTCGGACTTTTCGCTCTTCAAACGAGTGCTGAGCGAATCCACTTCCTGCCGGATAAAGCTGCCCAGAGTGTCGAGGCGCTTGGTCATGTCTTCGCGCAGCGTATCGAGAGCTTTGGTGACGGTGTCTTCGAGGCGCACGAAGCGCTTTTCGTAATCGCGCATCTGCGAGCCGAACAGAATGTCGCGTATCTTATCTACGTTTGCGCCTTCGGGATTCTCTTTGTTGTTGGAAGTGTTGGGAACTTTCGCCGGGGATGCCATTTTCCTGCCTCTCCTTTTCGCACTCTTGATGCCCTGCCGGGGGGAGCCTCGCCTGGCTTTTGGGGGCATCCGCGCAGGCTACTACGAAAGGGTGTCTGCCGCAAGAAAGACGAGGGATAGGACTAGGGTACGAATGGGCTAGGACGGCTGGGAAGAGGTATGAAGGTCAGCGTGCGTGTGACTCTCGATCGCGTTGAGCTTGCGGCCCCCGCGATCAAAGCTTGAGGTTCTCTAACCATGTCCGGGGCCTCACGAAGAAGACCAGCTCCCCGGGTTTCGCCTCCGCCCTGAACTTGCCGCACGTATTGGCGGCACTGATACCTGACTCAAGAATTTTCTTGATCGGGTAGGACGGCATGAGCTGCCTCACGAGATTGGGAGTCACTGGTTCTCCCGGAACAACCTTCCCGTATTCCTGACAGCCGACGTATTCATCAGGCGCAATAGTAATTTCTTCCATCCCGTTCGGGACGGCCTTTGGTCCAAGAACAGCCATCCCATTGCAGGCATGGCGCAAGGCCGCGTCCGCAGTCGCCTGATTGTTTTCAAAGTGAAGGACAACGACTCCATCGCTGTTTGTCGGTGCGACTAGGTCCCCACCGTGCCATGAGCCCAGGGATACACTGAGGCATTCGTTTGTAATTGGGTTTCCGTTGCGGGCGTTCAGGACCCTGATATGGATTTCCTGTGCATGGAGCAGCGGCCCAAAGAAGCCGATCAGCACCGAAATAAGAAGAACCTGCGGAAATGTCTGCCAAAGAGGAACGGTGCGCATTTTTCTCCTCATTGGAGGCGGATAGTACCACACCGATAGGCCACTACTAAGTTGCTCCGACTAGTGAGCCGCAAGAAAGACGAGGAATAGGACTAGGGTACGGATGGGCTAGGCCGGCTGGGAAGAGGTGTGCAAATTAGCCTTCATTAATCTGGCCCATTCTTCAATCTTAGAGTTCCATCTTCCGGGAGATAGAGTTCAATGCGTGGAGGAAATAAGTATTTTATGAAATTGGTAGCCACATACAGAACTGGCACGAACGCCACCAAAACCGCCACGAGAAGGCGAAGGCCACGAAGACCCACTCCAGCAAGTAGCAACGCCGGAAACAAGACACTTCCCCAGCCGATCAATTGCGTATAAGACCCGGCCGCCTGAAGCTGCGTGTGGCAGACAGTGCAGGAAAATGGACCGGCTGCCACGACATGTTCGGGCTTCAGCACTGACCCGCATTTTACGCATTTCCGTATGGGTCGCCGCATCGTCCAGCTCTGTAAATGCTTTGATGCTTTCGCAAATGCCGAGCCTTGGTTCGGCTGGATAGTACCACACCGATAGTTCACTACTAATTTTGCTCGTTCCGGGTGATCGCGTTCTAGCGGTCGAGGAAAGCGCGGAGGCGGGCGTAGCCGGAGCGGCTGACGGGGAGCTGGGTGCCGTTGGTGAGGACGGCGACATGAGTGTCCTTTGCGTAGGGCTCGACTTTGACGACGCGCTCGAGGTTCACGATGTAGGAGCGATGGATGCGGAGAAAACGCGACGGGTCGAGCGCGGATTCAAGGCTTGAGATAGTCTGCTGCTTCAGGTGCTTTTTGCCTTCGGTTGTAAGAGCGACGTAATCGTCCTGCGCTTCCACGTAGTCGAGTTTCGCGACTGGAATGATGAAGACGCGCGTGCCGTCGCGGACAGCGATGCGGTCGAGATATTGCGAAGGTGGCCGGGCTGCGGCAGCCAGATCAGCGGGCGGCATCTCGGCGTGCGGCGATTCGCCGGAGAGGCGTTCCTTGGCGCGGTTGAGCGCGGCTTCGAAGCGGTCAGCTCCGAACGGCTTCAAAAGGTAATCCACGGCGTGGACTTCGAAGGCTTTGATGGCGTAGCTGTCGAAGGCGGTGACGAAGATTACGCGCAGATCGTTGCCGATCAATTCGAGAACTTCGAAGCCGTCGAGTTTGGGCATTTGGATATCGAGAAAGAGCAGATCGGGCTTTAGCTCGGTGACGGACTTGACTGCCTCAAAGCCGTTGGCGCATTCGGCGACGAGTTCGATTTCGGAATGCGCGCCGAGAAACTCGCGGAGAACCTGGCGGGCGAGCTCTTCGTCGTCAACAATAACGGCGCGGATTTTCTTTCCAGCTTCGCGGTTCATGTGGTTTGTAAACCCCTTTCCGCCGGGAAGGTCAGCGCGACGCGGTAGGAGTCCGCTTCGGCTTTCACCGCAAAGCTGGCGCGATTTCCGTAACGCGCTTGCAGGCGCTGGCGGACGTTAGCGAGGCCTACGCCGTTTCTGCGGCGGGCTGGGGCTTCCGGATCGAAACGGTTTTCGACGACGATTGACACATCGCCGCCGCCGTTGTCGCACTGAACGCTGAGGCGGATCCAACCGCCTTCGACAAGATTCGCAATTCCGTGGACGACGGCGTTTTCCACCAATGGCTGGAGAAGAAGCGGCGGCACTGGAACGTCCAGCGCGCGCTGGTCTATATCTTCTTCCATCCGGATGCGGGAGCCAAAGCGGACTTTTTCCACGGCGAGG
>Ga0302176_10000673_pt1 | contig 19259 bp, 11 predicted proteins | sample I_Palsa_E1_1_FD_198787 | JGI IMG/M metagenome (GOLD analysis project Ga0302176, IMG submission 198787) | Peat permafrost microbial communities from Stordalen Mire near Abisko, Sweden - I_Palsa_E1_1 | ecosystem: Environmental > Terrestrial > Soil > Palsa > Peat permafrost | place: Sweden...
CGAAGATCCGAAAAAGATAGTTGCGCACGATTCCGGCAGCACAGTCTTGGGGTTTGGCATCGCATTTCTTGCACTAGATTTTTATGGCGCGAACTCAACGACTGAACCTCACATTGCGCTTGTCGTGCCTCTACTGATGACCGCGCTTCCGTTACTCGACGGAATAATGACCGTTCTTCGGCGGCTGCACGGAGGAAGTTCAGTCCTACACGGAGATCGCCGTCACTTCTACGATTTATTGTTGGGGATAAACTGGTCGCCGCGAAAAGTCGCGCTGACGATCTACGCACTGACCGCGGCGATGTGCATGATCGCGTGGCTCGTTCTCAAATGCGATTTCACACACGCTCTTTTGCTGTGCGCTGCAAGTATCGGCGCACTGACAATTACAGCCGTACGGTTGGGAATCCTTCGATCGAATGACGAACCAAGCCCGCGGTTTAGCGCAGCGCAATACCGGCGATTTTGAGGGAGGACTGTGCGAATCTTCCTAGGTCTGATTCGTGATTATCGTGCGCGTACCGCGCCGGCTGCGATCCTGCGGCGTGGACTGTTTTTGAATGTTTCCCAGCTGCACGAGTAGCTTGCGCAGTTTAGCTCGCTCATCAAGATCGATTTCCACCAGTTCGAACGCGCGCGCCTGGGTATTCGCGTCGCGAACGATGGTTTGCGCTTTCAACGGCTTTTGCCCCGTGTTCAGTTTCATGGTTATCAAACTGCCCGGATGCAAACTTTGATCGCAAATCGCCACGCCGCCCCCCAAAGTTAGTTCGGGGATATCCAACCGGCAATTTTCCTTTAGATTCATGGTCATGCCAGACACCGCGTGCTCCAGCCGCAAACGCGGGTAGCGTCGCTGTCGTATTGCCGAAGAACTCGGGTCCGCGTCGAGTGGCTCAATCGAAAGTTCCGCAACGCTTAGACCGCTTCGCGGAATGAAATTGCGTATCCATTCAGGATCGATCTTCTCCATCGCCTGCACCGCCACGAGTCTCAATTCGCTCGGATTGGCCCAGCGAAATGCCTTGCGCGCCTCGGCGATTTTTCGCAGCACCACTTCCGCCGCGCCGGTGCGCAGGCGGCCGAGCGCTTCAATTGCTTTTAGCCGCAGGTACCCTGTGCCATCTTTTGGCAAATCGCCTTCCGCTAGGCGCAACAAACGCATGTCCGACCCCTGCTCTCCGCTCATTCCGATTTCATCGATTGCGAGCGGACGGATCAGAGTATCGAGAGCATCAAATATCGTCAGCAGTAGTCGGCCCCTTTCAGCCGCGCCGCTGGAAGCGATCTGTCGCACCACTCTGTCGTGAGTCGTGCGTTTCCATTCCGACATTCTTCCTGGAAGCACTTCCACCACGAGGTCCGCATCCAAACGTGTGAGGATGCCGATCGCTTCTGTCACTTCTACGGGCCCGCCCGTACGGAGCTGTTCGCGCAAATGTTGCAGCCCGTCGGGCCCCAGCGTTTCCATCATGGAAATCAATAGATCGCAATCTTCGCGAAAACCGGAACGGCTGAAACGTCCGGCCAAATGCTCGGATGCAGGCGCCGGCATACGCCGCAGGAGGTCCGACAATCCGTTGGGTACGCTGCCCGCTTTTAGCGCTTCTTCGATGAACTCCGGCAAGCGGTTCTCAATTGCAATCCTCGGACGCAGATTGTTTCCCAAGCCCGGCCGTTCGGATTCTACATATTCCACTAACTCGACGGCCCGTTGGATCGCCGGATACGAACGCTTGCTGGCGGCTTCTTGTGACAGGCGAACGAAAGCTGCTCCCACAAGGCTTTGCAGTTCGGAATCCCGCTCCTCGGCAAGTTGCACGCCGACCTTGCGTATCGTGTCCATTAGCAACCGCTCATCGCTCTTCGCGTAGAGCCCGGCCAGTTCGGAAAGCCCCATCGAGGTTTGGCGCCGCTGCTCGGACGATTTGTTGGTGATGCAATTCGCGTAATTGCGCAGAGTATTTTCTGCCGCTTCGGTTTCGCCGCGTTCCATTAATCCTTCCACATATTCTCGAATTTTCGCAGGGGGGACGCACCAGGCTTCGGAAGACTCAAGCACTGCTTTCTTCTTTTCGTCTCCCACCTGAGCCCAAAACTGTTGCGCCAGAAGGTCCACATGGGACTGCGTTTCAATCCCGTGGCGAGCCATCTTCTCTTCGTACAATCCCAAAATTTTACGCAGACCGTCTAGCTCCGTGCTCATTTCGTCCAACACCTGCCGTACCGCATTTACCTCGATGTCGCCCTTCTCGTAGCTTTCCAGCGCGAAACGAATGGCGATGTGTTCCGCGAGTTTCATTAAAGTCGGTTGGTCCGACGTTTCAGAGGGCGCTTGCGCGGCCAGCGCCGATAATGCCTGGCTCACCGTAAATCGAGCGCGGCGTGGCAGGGTGGATAGCCGCGATTGAAACGAAGCCGGATCAATTTTGTCTTTAGACGGGTCCGTTGTGCGGGCTATCTGCGCCAGCACCTGCAGAATTCCTTTCAGCTCGTCTTCATGCAGCGTCATCAGGCCGGTTTCCACAGCCATTGAACCAGGGGCGCTGCCTCGCGCGGTACGGCTGCCGCGAATCCCGGCAGTCGCGTTTCCCCATCGACTTGCTTCGCCGGTTTCCGAACTGCCTCCTCCAGGAGCCTTCCACGCTTGCGCGCCAGATCCACCGGGGTTTCTGGTTCCGCCGCCACGGTTTCCACCCGTGTTCTGACTAGTCGCGGCAGTGCCGCCAGAACCAGAAGCCGAAGCGCTAAATCCGCCTCCTCTGCCGGTCCCGCCGGGGCCTCTGCCGGAAACATTGGGCCCTGAGCCCGCTCCACCAGACGCTGGGTTTCGCGTCGAGCCTGTCGATCCTTGGCTATCCGTTTCCGAAACCTCTCCACTCAGCCCTCGCGGCGTCGATCCCGATCCCTTCGAGTTTTCTTTGTTGAGCCAAAAACCCCCGGCACTGGCATCAAGCGGCGTTCCCTCTTCACTGCCCCCAACGATATTCCATGTGCCGAAGTCGCTTGAGCGGCTTTCGCTCGAGAAATTTGCTCCGTTAATAGGAGCTCCGCCGCTAATCAGCGCTTCCGATCCCTGTCCCGCAGCTGTCGGCTGTTTCGCACCGTCTTTGTTAAACCAAAAGCCACCAGCCTCCGGTGCCAAAGGTGTTCCCGCTCCATCGCCGCCGACAATGTTCCAGGTTCCCGAGCTAGATGATGCGCCCCGTCCAGTTCCGCCTTCCGAACCGTGGACCGAACTCATCGCCCCTGAGACGCGATGACCGTCGGCTCCCTCGCCCGGCTCGCCGTGACCCGCAACAACTCCTCTGACAACTTCCGATGGCTCGTTTGCATAATATCCGGGACCGCCGCCATTTCCGCCCCGTCCGTTGCCAGAACCGCTCCCGGTCCCGCCGCCATCAGGACCATTCCCAGTTCCGTCGTTGCGCCCTTCTCCTCCTGCTGACTCGAATCCGTTGCCTCGACCGGAACCAGACTCGTCAAAGCCATATCCGGAACCGCTGCCGCTGCCTCCGCTGCCATAACCGCCTGACCCGCCATTGCCATCGCCATCTCCGCCCAGGCCGCCGACTTTTGTTCCACTGCCGGAACCTTGCGTTCCTTCCGCGGCAATGATCAATTGCAGAAGCCTCTCAGGATCGTTGAAGAGTTCGTCGGACTTCTCGGAATTCAAGCCCAGTGTGCGCGCGGCAAGTTGCGCGGCAATTGTGGACTTGGCCACAGCGGAGTCGGCCGGCACAAAACATACTTCGTTAACGTGGATGTGCGGATCGCCTTGCAACGCAGCCTTCAATTGCTCGGCTAATTGCACGGGTTTTGCCCCAGTGCCCGTTGGGAATCCACGCACAAACCGTGCCAAGCTCGCTTGCGTCACTTTTGGGGAAAAATGAATGCTGGCGATGCCCGCGGAAGAGAGCATCTTAGCGAAACTTTTTTCTGCTGCTGCCGATTCCAACGGTGTGCCATCGAGCAGAAGTTGGTCACCGGATACGCCCAGCAGAACTCCCGCTTCGTTCTCCGAGCCTGAACCAAGCGCCGTGCGAAGCTCGCTCCAGCCTGTTTCGAATTGTTTTACGGTGCGCGGATGGCCAAAATCATACATCCGCGCGAATTTCAGGAGAATATTGAGGCTGCGCACGAAAGCGCGAGCAGCTGCGGGACGAGCATTGGAATTCGTAGACATAAATGTGGGGCTGAAGCCCCGCCTCTACATGAAAGAATGGGGTTTAAGGGCGAAAGCTGCAATGGTACGGGTGTCGTGATTAGTACTAACCCTTGGGCTATGATTTTGGTAGGTCAGAGGTAATAGGCGGGATCTTGCGGCCAACGCGTCGACGTATCCATCCTTCTAACTCTTTGACATCACTCAGGATAGCCAGGGCTCCCAATTCGCGAAGTCGGGTACCACGCTGACGGCGTTCTTCGCTCCGCCGCGGTAGAATGCCCACGAACGGCACTCTCGCCGCCTGAGCGGCAAGGGCATCATCCACGTTGTCGCCCACGTACAACGCGCTGCTGGAATCGCGCCCCTCCAGAATCTGCAGCAGGCCATCCGGAGCCGGCTTTGGCCGCTTCACATTCTCTACACTGACGATCTTGTGGAAAAAATCTCGAGCTCCCCAGCGGTCCAAGGTGTAATCAAGTTCACGGCGGATCCGTCCGGTAAAAATATCCAGCTCCGCAAGTTTTGAAAGTCTCCGCAAATTCGCAGGCGGCAGTAACCACTTCTCCTGCGCTACATTTCCCTTTCCGTTCTTGCCCCAATAAAGCTCCACAAACTTGCGCTTCACTTCCTCGTACTCGATGTCCCGTCCAAGCGCCTTCACCCAAGCCGTGGAAAGTTTCCAATCATCATTGAAGCCGGGGCGATTCTTCCAGCGATGAAGCTCCTTTCGCGTAACCCTCTTGCCCGAAAAGAATTTTACCGTTTCAAGCGTCGTGCGTTGAAACGACCCACGCGTATCCACCAAAACACCGTCCACGTCGAAAATAATCACAGCAGGATGGAATGTCATAGTCTAGGCGCGTGGAACATCTATTTTGTTTTACGGTACGAGAATTCGTTTAGGAAGGCGATTCATCTGATTCGCTGGAAGATTCCGATCGCTCAAGCTTGTCGTCCGCCGAATCGGACTCCTCGGCATCCGCCTCGCCCCCGGTATCGAGCGAATCAGAAGACCAAGCTTCGCCCGGCTTTTGTTCGGCCAACGCCGGCTCGTGCGTTCCCAGAGTGGGCGCCGCGCTTGCCGCAGAAGCTTTGGATGTGGCCGCGCTTGCGCCGGAGATTTCGGGAACCGGAACGACGGCCGCCACATTCAATTTATCCAGTCGCGCGGCAAGAACCTCAGCCAACAAATCGATAATCAATTTCGCGGCGCGCCCATCCGAGTCTTTCGTCGGGTTATAAGCAGTTACTTCGATCGCCGCCAGATGCTTCTGTTGCACGAAGACCAGCAGAGCTTCGCGAACTTCTTCGATACTCAAGCCACCGCTGCCGGGATAATTCGTGGCCTGAAAGTCCGCGATCACGTCCACGTCGAGGTGCAATACGAACTCGTTGCCATTGCCGCGAATTCGATCGAGTGCTTCCTGCGCCGCGGCCGTCGCGCCCTTGCGCTTCACGTCCTTCGCCAGATAACGCCGGAGCGGCGACTGTCCCAGCGAATTCTCTTCCGGAGGATCCAGACGCTCCACTCCAAACAGCGCCAGATCCGGCTCGCGCACCAATGGCGGCTCACCCCAGAATCGCACAAGCTCGGGAGCGCCGCGGCCAGTCAGATGTGAAACCACCATGCCGTCCACACAGCCCGAAGGCGTCGTAGCCGGTGTATTCAGATCTGCATCGCGATCCATATAAATCATGCTGACATGGCGAAAGTAGCGGCGCACGCCAGCTACAGTGGCCAGCGCAATCGAACAATCGCCGCCCAGAATCAGCGGAAGCGCGCCGGATTTTACGGCTTGCTCCACGCGCGGTTTCAGCGATTCGATTGCAGCAAGTACTCCCGGCAGATTTCGCGCGCGCGGGCTGTTGTCGTCAGGTTTGTATCGTTGAGGAGGATCATCGCCAAGGTCGGCGACTATGTAACCAATCGAATTTAGCTTCTCGGCTAATCCCGCAGCGCGCAATGCGCCAGGCGCATCTTCGTGCCCGAGCGAAAGTCCGGCCGCGCTGGTTGGCGCACCGAGCAATGCAATCTTATTCGGCTGGCGGACTACTTTAACCGCCACTCAAAAGCTCCTTAGACTTTGCTTGTACGCGTTCGGCGGCCCGCTGGATTACTGCGCCACCGGATTCTGCCGCGCGGCGAGTTCCGGCGGCAACGTAAAGCGCACGTCTTCGCGAATCAAGTCGAGATCGCGATGATTCGTAAATCCAAAATTCGAAAGCCGCTGGCTCACTTGCTCCACCAGAATTTCCGGAGCTGAGGCGCCGGCCGTCAATCCCAGGGTCTTCACTCCTGTAAGCCACGCGGCGTCTATATCGTTTGAATCTTCGATCAAACGAGCCGCCACGCCCGCTCGCTTCGCCACTTCAACCAGCCGGTTCGAATTCGAACTGTTCGCCGAGCCGACCACGAATATCAGCTCCACTTCGCGCGTCAACGCTTCCACCGCTTCTTGCCGATTTTGCGTCGCGTAGCAAATGTCGTCCGAAGCCGGTCCCACGATAGTCGGGAAACGCAGGCGCAAACGCGCGACGATTTCCTGCGTATCGTAAAGCGAAAGAGTCGTCTGCGTAAGGAACGCGAGTCGATTCGGATCCTGCACTTCCAGTTGGTCCACTTCCTCGACGCTCCCCACTACCAGCGTCTGCTCCGGAGCCTCTCCCGACGTTCCTACAATTTCCTGGTGATCGCGATGGCCGATCAGAATCAGCGTGCGCCCTTCGCGCGCAAATTTTAGGGCTTCCAAATGTACCTTCGTCACCAGTGGGCAAGTGGCATCGATCACGCGCAACTGCCGTTCCTGCGCTTCCGTGCGGACGCGCGGCGGCACGCCGTGAGCGCTGAAAACAAGCACAGCGCCTACCGGCACTTCCTCGATCGATTCCACGAAGATTGCGCCACGGCGCCGCAACTGATCCACCACATAGCGGTTGTGCACGATTTCATGATGAACGTAAACCGGACGCCCGTAAGCTTCGAGCGCGAGTTCCACGATATCCACCGCTCGCACCACCCCCGCGCAGAATCCCCGCGGCCGGACGCGCACCAGCGTCTTGCCCCCGTTCGAAGTGCCTTGTATGTTCGTTAAAGTCAATTCACTCTCCACAAAGAGTATTATTTTACCTGAACCGCCCCCTCCCTGCCAGTTCGTTCCTTTGCCCGGTTCCCTACCCCAAGTCGAGGCCCTGGTAAGCGCGGAACCGCCGGGAAACGAACATATCGCAACACCCTAGGGCATAGGCTTGCCAGATATCTTCAGGCCGGGAATGAGCAGCTATTCGAGGAGATGCTAGGAGTTGTCCTGCAGGGCAGGCCGCAGACGGTAGGTGAGATTACTTCTGCGGCCCTGTTTCTTGTTTCGGATCAATCCAGTGCGATTACTGGGCAGACTCTGAACGTGGATGGCGGAATTGCTTCCTGCTGAGTTCGTCCACCATGCTATATCCTCGGCGCGCCGAGCGCGCCAGCACTCGGATTCCCGCTTCCGTTACGTCCAACCCTCGCTCGCCAATTGCTCCCAGAAGATAAGCGGTCCCACCAATAAGCAACAGGGCGCCAAATGCTACGCCGAACAACAACTCAGCGGCGAGCAACTCGCGCACAAAATAGATTTGCAGGAAGAAGAAAACTCCGAGCGCGACTAGCGTTCCCTTGCGCAGTTTCGCCTTCGCCGCAACCCCGGCTACAAATGTGTTAAACCTATCCAGGATGATTTTCATTAGCCCTCGTTTGCCTCACTCACGTAGAAGCAAGCGAGAGACCAAAACAAACGGCCCTTAAGTCATTGAAAAACCACGAATGTTCGGGAACCAGTAAGCCAAACGGAGGGAAAAGAGAAAAGGGTTTCCGTAATGAGCACAAGTGCCGATTTAATAAAAGGACCTTGCGCGGACGTTTTTTGTTGCCGCTTTTCGGCTACAGTCAACTAACTTTCTTTTTATTTCGCCCCAAGCGAATCCGTTTTCTGAATTAACGTCCTTCAAACGGGTAGCGATCCTGCACCAATACGGCATCCGCGACGCGCTGTCTAATCGCGATCGTATCGATAGGGGCATGCTTGGCGAAACGCCGCAGCACTGCAAGTTGCGTTACGAGCATGTCACCGGCAACTGTCGCAGCAAGAGCCGTACGCGCTTGCTTCTCGACGCGATCCATCGCGTCATATATAAATCCCCGGGCCGCATCGCACATCACGCTCGCCGATTCTCCTCGAATTCCTGACGCCTTCTGGGCCCTGCGGAGCGAAGATTCCATGGCGTACACATCCATCACCACGTTGGCCAACGCCGCCATCACTTCCTGCTCGTCGGCAAGCTTTTCGCGGAATTTCTGTACGGCAGTTCCGGCGGCGAGAAGAAAGATTTTCTTCGCCTGCGCCAGCGACCGCTCTTCTTCGGCAAAAGCTCCGGTTTCGGACTCCTCATACGACGGACCGGCCAGCACTTCGTCCGCCAGCTTCATGGCCGCGGGGATTAAAGGCAAAATTCCGGCCATCGAACGCTTCATCAGCATTTGGATGATGAGCATGCGGTTAATTTCATTCGTCCCTTCAAAGATACGGTTCACGCGGCTGTCGCGGTAAGCGCGCGCCACGGGATAGTCCTCATGAAAACCGTAGCCGCCGAAGATCTGTACGCCTTCATCGACGCAATAATCCAGCGTTTCGCTGCCAACCACTTTACTGATCGAACTTTCGATCGCGTATTCCTCCAGAACTTGCATAGCTTGTTGCGTTTTGTCCACGCCGGCCTTGGGATTTGCCACCGCCGTTTCTACCATTCCCGCGGATCGGTAAATCATGGATTCGACGGCAAACATTCGAATCGCCATTTCGCCCAACTTCGCTTTGATCAGCCCGAAGTCGCACAGCCGTTTACCAAACGCCGTTCGCTCCTTCGAATATTTCGAAGAAACCTCCAGCACTTTCTTCGACCCGCCCAGGCACGACGCGCCCAGCGAGAAACGGCCCACGTTCAGTGTGTTGAACGCAACGATATGGCCGCGACCCGCTTCATGCAGAAGATTTTCTTTGGGCACCGGCGTGTTCTCGAAAAATATCGGCACGGTAGAGCTGCCCTTGATGCCCATTTTCTTTTCTTCCGCGCCCACCGAGAAACCGGGAGCGCCGCGTTCCACGATGAAGCAGGAGAACTTTTCTCCGTCAATCTTGGCGAACACGATATAGACATCGGCGAAGCCGCCGTTCGTTATCCACATCTTTTGCCCGTTCAGTATCCAGTTCTTGCCATCCGGAGAAAGCACCGCGCGCGTGCGCGCTGCGAGCGAATCCGATCCGGCCTGCGCTTCGGAGAGGCAATAGCAGGAGAGCAGCTCGCCGGTCGCTATTCTCGGGAGGTATTTCCTCTTCTGCTCTTCGGTACCAAAGTACACGATCGGGATCGTCCCGATGCTCGAGTGGCCTCCGCACGAAACGGCGAAGGACCCGTAAGCTGCAAGTTTTTCCGCGAGGACCGTAGAAGACACCTTGTCGAGGCCTGCACCACCGTACTCTTCGGGAATCGCGCCGCCGAGCAGGCCGATTTCGCCGGCTTTCTTCAGCATCTGCGCCATCAGCCCTTCCTTGTGCTGCTCGAGCGCGGAAATTTCCGGCACAACTTCTTTTTGTACGAACTCTTCGGCGGTTTGGCCCACCAGGCGCTGGTCGTCAGAAACGTCTGCGGGAGTAAAAACATCCTCAGGCCGGCACGGCGTGATCAAAAATGCGCCGCCGCGATTCAGTGCCGCCGAAACAGTTGTGCTCGCCATAAAGTTGTCCTCCGTTAAACAACCGAATGATGGCTCAATTCTACGACAAAACTGAAGTTTTGTGACCTTCGATCGCCCTAGGCAAAAGTCCGTTGCAGAATGAAGCTTTCCGCCGTTATAGTGGCCAATTATGGAAGCTCGGTCGCGCGCTTTTGCGCTTGAAGGTGCAGTAACACGAAGCGGCTGATGAAAAGGCTCATATAGCAAAGGAGACACATGGGAAATCCAGTCGTTCACTTTGAAATCGGATGTCGCGACACCAAAAAGACTCAGGATTTTTACTCCAGCTTGTTTGACTGGAAGTTTGAGCCAATGGGCCCGGCCGTGATGATCCAGACCGGAGAAGCGGTCGCCGGCCACATCAACGCGCTCGGCCACGAACCCCATCACTACACGATCTTCTACGTCCGTGTGGACGATGTACAAGCCAGTCTCGACAAGGCAAAAGCGTTGGGAGGGAAGGTGCTTGTACCTCCGATGGACATACCCACAGGCAAATTTGCCTGGATGCAGGATCCCGAAGGAAATACGGTTGGACTCTTCAAACCGGCAAAGCGCGAATGAGCGCGAATCCTTACGCGACGCGTTCGAAAATCCCCGCGGCACCCATCCCGCCGCCTACACACATCGTGACCATGCCGTAACGTCCGTTGCGTCGCTCCAGCTCACGCAGAATCGTAGCCGTCAGCTTCGCGCCTGTGCAGCCCAGCGGATGGCCCAGAGCTATCGCGCCGCCGTTCACGTTGACCCGCGCGGGATCCAGCCCGGCAAGCTTGATTACCGCTAACGATTGCGCCGCAAACGCCTCGTTTAGTTCGATCACATCAATCTGATCCAGTGTCAGTCCCGCAATCTTCAGCGCTTTCGGAATCGCGTACACCGGACCAACGCCCATCTCTTCCGGCAGGCATCCCGCTGTGGCAAACGCCAGGAACCGCGCGAGAGGTTTCAATCCTAGCGCTCGTGCGCGCTCGGCGCTCATCACCACCGCCGCCGCAGCGCCGTCACTCATCTGCGAGCTATTCCCCGCAGTTACCACCCCGCGCGCGTGGAATGCAGGCTTCAGCTTTCCAAGCACCTCGACGGAAGTATCGCTTCGAGGACCTTCGTCCGTGTCGAAACTAATTTTCACGTTCTTCGGCTTCGTTCCATTCGAGGTCCCGTTTGAGCCGTTTTCAAAACTGAGGTAGCTGACTTCCACTGGCACGATTTCGTCTTTGAATTTTCCTCCAGCAATGGCAGCGAACGCTTTCTGATGGCTAGCGAATGAAAACTCGTCAGACTGTTCACGGGTAATTCCGTATTTTTTCGCGAGATTTTCCGCAGTGAGTCCCATACCCAGATACGCATCGGGGTAGCTGTCCATCAGCGAGGGATTCGGCGAAATCTTGTTCCCGCCCATGGGCACCATGCTCATGGATTCGGTGCCACCAGCCACGGCAACGTCTCCCTGCCCGGCCATGATGCGTTCCGCCGCCACAGCAATCGCCTGCAGTCCCGATGAACAAAAGCGATTAATCGTCATGGCAGAAGTTTCCACAGGCAAGCCGGCGCGCAGGGACGCAATCCGCGCCACATTCATACCCTGCTCCGCTTCAGGCATCGCGCAGCCTAGAATGACGTCTTCAATCTCTTTTGGGTCCAGCCCGCGCGCACGCGCGACCGCTTCCTTGATAACCACCGCCGCCAGGTCATCCGGACGCGTGGCGCGCAGCACTCCTTTAGAAGCTTTGCCCACGGGAGTTCTGACGGAACTGACTATCACGGCTTCGCGCATCGATCACCTCGGCATCTATTGAAACGAGTCCAAACGTAACGATTCTACATTGGATGCGCAGGCATTCAAAAGGAACCAGCACGCGGCGGCGAGCTCGCGCCGCTTTTTTCAGTAGTCGCTTATTTAGAGAGGGTCAACTAACGGTGGAACTTGATCGTTACCAGCAGCTGTACGGATACCGGCTGTCCGTCAAGCTTTGACGGCTCATACTTCCAGCGGCCCAGCGCGTCCCGCGCCGCCTGCCGTAGCATCGTAGGTCCCGAAACGATGTCCATGTGCGTTACGTTTCCGTTCTTGTCAATGGTGGTCCTGACGACGACATCGCCTTCCACATGCGCTTCCTTCGCAAAAGCGGGATAGACCGGGAGTGTGGAGGACAAAAGCTTGGGCTCCTTCACTACCCCGCCAATTTTCACGGGACCTTCCGGCTGTATATCCGGCGCGGGAGGCGAGGCAACGTCGGACGAACCCATAACTCCGGAGAGTGCGCCGGTCGTGGATGAAGGCGGCTCGGCTGCTCCGTCAAGCGACGGTGCGGCATCGTCTTGGCCGCTACCGGTTCGTTGCGAACTCACTGGATGAGAATTCAAAGTCGCGTTCATCATATCGGAGGTCACATGCGGCGCGTCCTGCTTCGCGGGAGTGCTGGGCCGGGTTGCAGAAACTGCCGAATCGTGAGTTTCCACCGCCGCATTTCCATTATTGACGATTACAGTGGCTGGTTTGTTGGCTATCGCGGCGCGACCCGGAGTAGATATCTGCTGTGATGCCGCGGTCGCTTGTGGTGTTTGGGGCGCATTCGAATTGGCCGCAGATTCCGGTTGAGTGAGAGCAGGTGGATTTAATTTTGCGCCGCTGCCACTCGCGGACTGTGTGCGAATGTAGAAGACGCCTCCGCCTACAACCGCAAACAACAGAGTCAAGCAGACGGCTATCAAAGTCCAGTTCTGCCCCGCAAGTGTTTTCGGATGGGCCGAAGCTCCCGTGTAATCCAACGCGCCTTCGGAAGCCGCAGCGGGCGTGGCACGTACGCCAAGACTCGCTCCACCGGAAAGACTTCCGAATGAACTGCGCACGCTTTCATCGGATGCTGAAGCTTCGGACTGAATTCGTTCATCGGAGCCACCGGTGCTGGAGTGAAATTCCGGCGCGGAAGTCACTGCAGGGGCTGCCTCTTGCAAATCCGGCAATGAAGTAATCGACGGAGCCTCGACAACCGGAGCGGACGGAAAGCTCAGTACGCTGCTCGCATTGGCTTGAGTCGGCGCTTTTTTCAGGGTTTCAAAGTGGGAGGCAGCGGGCGGCGCGGGCGCAATTGTCGACGCGGCAGCCTGCACCTGCTCCTGTCGGCCAATCGAAACGAATGATGGTTCCGGTTTAGCCGGCGAAATGATTTGCGGAGGAGCTATTGGTGGCCTTATTGCCGTTGAGAATGAGGTCGCCTCAGCCGATTTCTCTTCGCTTGCGTTGGCTGAAGGTGCCGGCGCCCAGGAAATATCCGACGGTGACGAAACAGGTTTCTTCTTGACCGCTGGCACCACCGGTGCCATCGCGGCCGGCTGCGCGGGCTTGTTTACAATTGCCGGTCCCTCTGACGGAAAGTAAACGCTCCAGTACCCGGGTTGTTTGTGTGCAAATTCCACTTCGACGTACCCTTGCAGATTCGAAAACGTGCGGACTTTCACCACGCGGCAAATCGCATCTTGGCGCGATTTCAGGTTGGTCACTACCAGCATCTGACCCACATTGACGGAAGTGGTCATTCGGATCACGGCGCCCTGCGGGAACACGATCATCGTGTTCGTTTGTTCTTCGAACGGCTCGGTGTGCGGTGTGACGTCACGCACCACTTCCTTTACGCGCGAGCCATGAACTTTGACCGGTACTTCCAGGGACACAGCGTCGGCGCGCAGATGCCCGGCCTGCTCCGTCTTTCCCGGAGCTCCAGCGTTTGTCCCGCTCGCTTCGCTAGCTGAATTTGTTACTTCTACTGCATCCTTCGTTAGTGGCGCCATGGTTGTACCGGCAGTACGCCGTCTCCCCCCAAAAAGGTGTAACCCCAGTGATATATGCATTTTTGAAGGCGGTACCAAGGTGCTGCAATGGTACGAAAGTACTTAGGGTGGACTGTTTGGGCACGCGACGCGGTCAGCGGGGGTTTGCTTCCCAGGGCTGGGAGCTAATGCTGACGGGACAGGGACAAAGCATGCCGCAATTCGGCGTTCGTACAGCTGCTATCTCCCAAGAGAGCAGAGCTGTCGGCGCTAGCGAGTTGGTGCAGGGCGTTTGCGATACTGCTCGTACAGATCACGATGGCGGTTATCCGTGCTTGTGAGTTGTCCTTTGATAAAAAGATACCTCACCTGAGTTTGAATTTCGAGCGGATCCCCGGTTGTAACAATAATGTTTGCCAGTTTGCCGGGCTCGAGCGTGCCGATCTGATCGGCGAGCCCGAAGATTTGCGCCGCATTCAACATGACAGCTTTCAAAGCTTCATCATGCGGCAAGCCATAGCCCACCGCCGTTCCAGCATATTGCGAGAGTCTGCGTGAAAAAGATGTGCCAAAACTCGCAAACGCAAACGGAATTCCCGCCGCGTTTAGTTCGGCCGGCTGGGTCATCGGCTTGTCGTACGGATCATCCTGTTTTTCGGGAAGCCGCTCGGTAGGACCCAGGATCACCGGAATCTTCTTCTCTTTTAGCAGGTCTTTCACTTTCCAACTCTCCGAGCCGGAGGCCAGAATCATTTTCAGATTTTGTTTTGCGCAGAAATCCACCGCGTTGCGAATGTCTCGGGCTTCATCCGCCACCACCAGTACCGGAAGTTTTCCTTCCACCACGGGCACGAGCGCCTCAAGTTTCAAGTCGCGAAGAAAAAGATCCGGCGAACCTTTCTCTTTCGCCTGTGCGTAATGGCGAGCGCGTACCATCCAGTCACTGAGTACATTCACTGCCTTCTCGTACTCCTTTTTCGCTTCCGTGTAGGGCTTTTCCTTAATGCTGAAGGTCGAGAAATCGAATGAACGCGTCTCTATCGAGGGCCAGTTGATCACCATTGCCACCTGGCGGTTGATTTGCATTTCCTCCATCGTCCAGCCGGCCAAATTGAACGCCGAGGCCTGCCCCGTAATCACTCCGCCGCCTTCCGAATCAAATCCGCCGATGCCCGGCACCGCGATCACTTCGGTTATCCCGCTCGCGCGCGTCACAGGAATATGTGCAGTCGCCGGATTCACGGCCGTGGCCGCGATAAGTTCAGGATTGAACGCGCCGAGCTCGCGCGCATCCACAGTGGCTGAAACCGCGCCTACTTCGTTCAATCCGATTTGGGTAATCGGATCGAACATTCCGGGATAAACCTCCAGCCCCGCCGCCTCGATCACCTGCGCATCCGCAGGAACGTCAATATTCGCGCCGACTGCCGCGATCTTCCCGTCGCGAATCACCACAGTGCCATTTTCGATCGCAGGCCCAGCTAAGGTGTAGACCTTGGCTCCCTTAATGGCGTAAACATTCGCGGCTGGCTGCGACCGCAAAGGAAACGCCAGCGATAGTGCCAAACAAAATGCAATGAGTTGAAAGCTCGGGGACTTCACGCTGATTACTCTGCTCACAGTCCACCCCCGGCAACGCCACCTACATTGCTTTGGCTGGTGGGCGGCTTTTTCTTTTTTGCATCGGGCTTTTTCTCGGACTTGCCTTCCGACTTGCCTTCCGATTTATCTTCCTTTTTCTTTTCTTCGGCGGCGCTCTTTTCCTTTGCCAGCAAGTCCTGCTTTTCCTTTTCAAGAGCGGGCCGCATATCGATGTCGCGTTGCCGGTCAAAATAAACCCGTCCGTCGATCAGTGTTTTTTGCACCACTGCGTACACGCTCAAAGGATCGTGATTGAAAATAGCCAGGTCCGCGTCTTTGCCAACGTCAATCGAGCCCACCCGATTGTCGATGCCGAGCTGAATCGCTGGATTCAGAGTGATCAGCTTCAAAGCATCATTGGCTGACAGCCCGCCATATTTCATGCTCTTGGCCGCTTCCTGATTCAAGTGGCGCGCCTCTTCGGCGTCATCCGAGTTGATCGAAACAACCACGCCGCGGTCCGTCATCAGCGCAGCGTTGTACGGAATCGCGTCAAAGGCTTCCATCTTGTAAGCCCACCAGTCGGAAAATGTGGAACCGCCGGCGCCGGACGCCGCAATTTCATCCGCTATTTTGTAGCCTTCCAGAACATGCTGGAACGTGCGTATCTTGAAACCAAATTCATTCGCCACGCGAATGAGCATCAAGATTTCGTCCGCGCGATAGCAGTGCGAGTGCACGTAGCGCTTTCCTTCCAGCACTTCAACCAGCGGCTCGAGCTTCTCATCTCTCCGAGGCGGGATTAGATTCTGGTCCCCAGCCGCTTTCTTCTGCTTGTAGTCCTCCCAATCTTTCTTGTACTGACGAGCTTCGATGAAAGCCTCGCGAATCGTTTCTTCAACGCCCAATCGGGTCGCCGGGTAACGAGGTTCGATTCCCGGAGGTGGCGAAAAATTCGACCGCTTCGGATTCTCGCCTAGCGCAAATTTAATTCCAGGCAGTGCGCCTTCGAACGGCAACTGGCTCGCCGGCTTGCCCCACCGTAGCTTGATCACAACTGTCTGCCCGCCAATCGCGTTCGCGCTTCCGTGCAGAACATTCGCTACGGTCACGCCACCGGCGAGGTCGTCGTAGATACTCAAGTCGTCAGAATCCAAGACATCGGCGATATTTGCCATCGAAGAGACGGAAACGCTTCCTTCATTCACCCCGCCCTCTATTGCGATATGCGAGTGGCAATCAATAATCCCAGGCGTCACATATTGACCGTTCGCGTCGATCACCGTCGCTCCGTCAGGAGCCTTCACGTCCGTGCCCACCTCCGCGATCTTGCCGTCGCGAATCAGAATGGAACCGTGCTCGATGTTTCCGTGTGTGACGGTTAGGAGCGTGGCGTTCTTGATCAGAATAATATTGTTTTTCGGAGCGTTTGAATCCTGGGCACGAAGCGCAACCGGAGCGAACAAACCGAATGCAATCGCCATAAGCAGTATCACGCGTTTCATCGGCCCACCCCCTCGCCATCAGTCATGTCTTTGGGCGAACCGGGCGGTTCATCTGTTTTGTGGTCGCTCGGCTTTTCCGCTGCGGGCTCTTCATGAACTTCGAACCAGCGCCCATCTACGAAAACGTGTTTCACTTTTGTTTTCTCTCCGAAGATATCGCCGTCCGTCACAACCAGGTTTGCGATCTTTCCTGGCGCGATGCTTCCCATTCGGTCGCTTACCCCCAGAATTTCGGCCGAGTCGGCTGTAAATGCGCGCAAAGCCGCATCCGGCGCAAGCCCGGCAGAAATCGCTTTCCTGGCGTTCTTCAGGATGTCTTTCGGACCACTCAGACCGCCGGAATAAAATGCGAACTTTACGCCAGATTTAGCCAGCGCCGCCGGCGACGAAGGGGCACGGTCCCGGAACCGCAGCTCGCGCAAGGTCTGATCTGCTTCGGGATCAGCATCCTTTGCCCGCTCGGGCCATTTCAGATTTACCAGGACCGGAGTTTTCTTAGCCGCGATCGCGTCAGCTACTGCGTATCCCTGCTGTCCGCCGTAGATTACTGCGTTGATTTTCCATTCATCCGCAAGCCGCAGCGCGCGCAAAATTTGAACCGAATTGTTGGCCGGCAGCAAAACGGTTTCTTTGTCGCGAAGCTCGCGAGAGATTACCTGCTCGGTGCGGTCGTAGGGCAGCCGTTCGAACTTAATTGAGTTCGCTGCGTAGATCGGCGCCGCCTGTTCGTACCAGTTGCTGTCGTCAAAAACCTGGCGAATATAAGCAATCGAGCCCATCAGCGAATCCGGAAATCCCCAGAAGCCGCCGACGGGTCTGAACGAAATCGGAAGCGTGGCCACCGCTTTCACAATGTAGTCGCCCTGGCGATCGCCCGCGAGATCGACCACCGTCGCTTGTCCGGGGAAAATTCCTCCATCGGGCATCGTAAGCGCCGTGGTAAAACCCCCGTTACGCCAGGTTTCGATCCGCTTATCGTCCGTTTTGAATTCATCCGCCGCCACGCGCCATGGAGTTGTTCCCGGCCGATCCTCTGGCCCTTTCGCAATTTCTCCCGACGGTGCGGCGCGCCGTCTTCCGCGCCCCGCTGCAGCGTTTTCCGTAGGCTCTTCCTTCGGCAGACCAAGATCAGTGCCGGCATCGATCAGCCCGGGATAAACGGTTAAGCCCTTGCCGTCGATTACCCACGCTTCCGGCGGAATCGCAACAGTTTCGCCCACCGCTTGTATCAAGCCCTTCGCCACCACGACGGTTCCGTTACTTATCACTACTCCCGATCCGGTCACGACGCGCGCATTCGTGATTGCGAAGTATCGCGGTGCGGCGCCCGCTGCCCGCGCCGGGTGCGTCCAGTTGATCAAGCTCGCGATGCACGCCACCATAAAAACCAAAAGCGCGTACCGAAACTTGAATCGATTTTTCACTTTGCCCTCCCGGACCGCCAAGCCACATGGCCTCGCGCTATCAACGCCTGCGAAAGCGACTGATACTAGCCGCCAGTTCACGCAAAATCAAGGAATCTCGCGCCGTGGAAAGCTGCCGGAGTCGTAGAGAATCCGATGAATAGTTCGCTAGAGTATTTTGAAGGCGATTGAAATCGAATTAAAAAAAAACGAGGAAACTAACGCCGACCGGATCGCCGATCTGAGAAGGTCAGAAGTACCAAGTGGAAAAAAACTCTAAAACTGACGAGCGATCATACCCGTCAACACGCGAGACCCGTCCATTTCCAGTACCAATGCCGTACTGTCGTCAATCACAAAGTATGAGAGCGTATCGTTCTGAAGCCCTTCCGCGAGTATAAAAGGATTCCCGCGTCCGTTTAATCCCGAAGTGGCGATTACGCTGGCGCTCGTGAGCGGTTCGCCGGAAAACACTTTTCCGCTGCTCGCTACGTTATTGATGTCCAGCGTGCCAGTCACCGCCCCAAGGTTTCCCACACTTATCTGGCCTTCAATATCCTGCTCGCCTGCAGGTGTAAGTCCCGCCCCTGTTAAGTTCAACGCGAAACTTCCTTGTGGCGTGGCCGCACCTGTTTGCGAGTAAGCCACCCCAGTTCCTACTCCGACGTTCGTATCTGTCTCCAGCAGCACGGCCCCAGTTGACGGCGAACCGTCTGCTGCAACGTAATTGAACAGGAAGGCGGTGAAAGCGAAGCTCTTGCCGGCCCCCAGTGCAATAGCTAATGCGATTCGGCCGGTATTGGTGTTAGGCAATGACGCGGTTGCCGTGGTGATGTTTGGCGTTGTGACGTTAGACGAATTGGTGGTGGGACTCGTGAGTTGGCCATCGTCGTTGATATCAAGCACACCGCCGCTCGCTGTCTGGAAACCCCCACCCATTCCATACGGACTACCGTTGTTGTCCGTTCCACTTACAACAAAAACTTGCGACCCGCTCATGTTTACCGTTCCGGCTGGCGCGCCGTAAAAATCGCCGGCAAGAAGCGTGCTCGAATCGCCTT
>Ga0302176_10000678_pt1 | contig 19121 bp, 15 predicted proteins | sample I_Palsa_E1_1_FD_198787 | JGI IMG/M metagenome (GOLD analysis project Ga0302176, IMG submission 198787) | Peat permafrost microbial communities from Stordalen Mire near Abisko, Sweden - I_Palsa_E1_1 | ecosystem: Environmental > Terrestrial > Soil > Palsa > Peat permafrost | place: Sweden...
GAAAGACGCCGACGATCCAGGTGAGTTCGCGAGGAAATTTGTAGGCGCCGAAAAGAAACACCTGCACCATGTGGATCAGCACGATGGCGATCATGAAGTTGGAGCCCCAGCCGTGCAGCGCGCGGATAAACCAACCGAGGGTTACGTCGTGATTGAGCGCCTGCAGACTGTTCCACGCCTCCGCTGCAGACGGCACATAGATCATCGCCAGCAAAATGCCGGTTACAACCTGCAGGGCAAAAATAACCAGCGCGGCGCTGCCGAACACATACCACCAGCTTGCGGTGTTCCGCGGCACCGGATGCTCCACCGTCTCACGAATGGGCGCGGCCAACTGCAATCGCCGGTCAAACCATTCGCCGATTTGCGCAATTAAGCGCATGGTGGCTTTTTCCCCTGAACCGCCGCGACACTTGCGCCCGGAGTTGGCAGTTCGCCGGCCTGAATGGTGATCAGTCCGTTGTCTACTCGATACGGATACGTAAAAAGCCCGCGCTCCGGCGGCCCGGAAGCGCGTGAACCGTCGCGATAATAAACTCCGCCATGACACGGGCACATAAATAAACCGGACTGCGGGAACCAGCGCACCGGGCAACCCAGGTGCGCGCAGTTCACCGCAAAAACCTGGAATTGCTCGCCGGCCACACGCCTCACCCAGCAAGCGGTGTCGATGGTCTTGCCGTCGGTCGGGGTTACGAACGGACTTCGGAAGGTCGCCAGTCGCGTTTCGCCTTCAGGGAATTCGCTGACGGACCCCAGCGGCACCCACGCAAGATAACCGTTGGAGCGGCCGCGCGTAACGGATGCAAGAAGAAACCGCACAATAGGTACCGCGAGAGCCAAAGCGACCAAACCGTTGAACATCAATCCCAATTTCATCAACAACCCGCGGCGGGATAGCGCGGCTCCTGGCGCATTCGGTTGCGAACTTCTCGGAGAAATTTCCTGCGGCATGCTGTTGCTCCTAGTGCTGCGTGTTACTCGGAACGGAATACGGTTGCCCGGGATTCGGCGCACGCTGCGAAGCCAGCCACGCCACCACGTCCGTCACCTCTTGCTCGGACATCGGCTTGCCGGGATCGTCGCCCCGCCAATCGGGCGCGCCTAATTCCGGACGCCCGACGATCACCATGGTGCGCAACGCCTGATCATTGACCAGCGCCAGGAAAGAATCGTCGGTAATGTTGCTTCCTTTTGCTCCGCCGCGGCCGTCGGGCCCGTGGCAAGACGCGCAGTAGGTTTTGAACGCCGCTGCGCCGCGCGAAACTTCACCCGCCGTTTTTGGCAGGTACGACGGCGCATTCGCACCGTCAAGGATTCCCGGCTTGCCCCAGACCGACCGAATGTTGCTGGCGATCACCCCCACCTGCTTGTCCGTAAGCATCCCGCCGGCACTTTGGGCAAAGGCTGGCATCGCCGTGCCGCTCAGGCCGCCCGAAATAATCTTGTGCAGCGTGGCATCATCCACGATCGCCAGATAAACGGGGTCGGCCAAAGCAATCGCCGCACCGCCCTTCCCTTCCGCGCCATGGCAGGCGGAGCAGTTGTCCGCATACAGCGTGCCGAAATCGAGAACATCATTCGGCGCCAGCGTCTCGGAATTCGCGCGCGGCCGGCCGGGCGACGCGCTGCATCCGGCAAGAAGCATTGCGCCCAGCACTGCGAACGTCCATCGATGACCAAGTCGATTCACCGGCGCTTCTCTCCGTCCCCCCGTCGCGACATCATCCCCGGGGCTTCGATTCCCGCGCGCAGGGCGAACGGCATGTTCTCGTGCGTGCGCACACGCGATTGACGCACCACGACCATCCCTGCGACCACCCCGAAAGCTACCTGCGAGGCCACGAACCAATACCAGTCGATGCGTTGCTGAAGTAAGGGGTCCAAAATGTCCAGTATCGAATACAGCAGCCCGGACCACAGCACGGGCGCAATCAAACCTCCGAGCAGAATCGGACGGCGCGCGAACATCGGAAGCATCGCCCCATACAAGAGCCCTACCAGCAAAGAGACCGTGCCGTGCAGCAATACCGCCAGCCCGAACGTTACGCCATGAAAAGAATTCAACTCCGCCGGGCTCCAGCCCAGCGCCTGATTGCTAATGCCTCCGGAAAGAAGATTGATGGGATACCAGATGCTGCCGAACTTAAATAATCCAAAGGCACACGCCAGCACCGCCATGGCCACGCTGCCCGCCAGGCCACCTTTTATCCCGGCGGACAGCGGATACGTTTCAACCGGCAGCCAGGCGCGCGCTTGGTCTTCTGCGAGGGGCACGCGTTCGACGAGGTGCCGCGAGGTGCGTGCAACGAATTCGTCTGGCACGATGTTCACCGGTTCTTCGTGTTCACGAGGAAGCACTTCGCGGAACCAGCCCACAGCTGCGGCGAGCGCCAGCACCGCGCCAAGGATGGTCACGGAGACGCTGGTCAACAGCCCCGCGAACAGGAGCGTAACGCCAAAGGCCAAAACGATGGGCCACGCGGTCGGCGCCGGCATTTTTATTTCGTAGCGCGTCGCGCTGCTTTCGCCAGAATGTTCCGCAGCTGACATGATTCCCTTCTTTGGCTCACCGCCCGAGAATGTAAACCACGGTGAAAACCACCACCCAGACGGCGTCCACAAAATGCCAATACAGCGAAAGAACTTCGATTCGAGCGGAATGCTCCGGCCCGACGCGACCGCCAAGCGCAAAAATAAACACGATGGTCAGCATCAGCAGGCCCACGATGACGTGAAACCCGTGCAGCCCTACGAGCGAATAATAAGTAGTCCCAAAAAGATTGGTAGAGATGGTGAAGCCGTGTTCGTAAATCAGGCGGTGCCACTCCCGCGCGGTCCCGAAGAGGAACAGGCCGCCCAGAATGATCGTAAGCAGCCACAAACCCTGGAACGCGCCGCGTTTGCCGTGTTCGAGCGCCCTCGACGCGAAGTGCACCGTAAGGCTGCTGGATAGCAGGCAGATGGTGAAAAAGACGGGCACTTCTAGAACTTCGCGCGGCGTCGGCCCGGTGAGACTCTTGCCCAGGTAAAAAAGGTACGCGACAACGAAAATGGTGAAGATCGCTGATTCCGCAATGATCAGGCAGGCCATGGCAACTTTCCCGCGATACGGGAGTGTCCAGGGGGTCTGCCCAACCGGATTGGCGATGGCGCTCATGCGGAAATTCCTTCACTCATAAATGCTATCCGGATCTTCGGGATGCTTCAGGTCCCACATCGGGCGCCGGCTCGCAACCGTCGGGATGGTCGCGAAATTGTAGACCGGCGGCGGCGACGGAACGGACCACTCCAAGGTCCAGGCGTCCCAGGGATCGTTCCCTGCCGCAGTTCCGTTGAAATAAGAAATGATCAGGTTGGCGACAAAAATCAGTATCGCCACGCCCTGGACGAACGCGCCAATCGTAACGATTAGGTTCCAGAGATCCCACCCGCGTCCCGGCTCGTACGTGTAAATCCGCCGCGGCATCCCGAGGATGCCGGGAATGTGCATGAAGTCAAATGTGAGGTGAAATCCGATGAGGAACAGCCAGAAGTGCAGTTTACCGAGACTCTCGCTCATCATCCTTCCGGTGATTTTGGGATACCAGTAGTAGAAAGCGCCGAAAAGCGCGAAAAGGATTCCGCCCACAATCACGTAGTGGAAGTGCGCCACCACAAAGTAGGAACCGCTGAGCTGCCAATTGAAAGGCGCGGCGCCCAGCATGATGCCGGTCAGGCCGGCGACGAGAAACTGGAACAGGAAACCGATGCAGAACAACATCGGCGTCTTGAACTGCAGGTTACCGCCCCACATCGTGCCGATCCAATTGAAAATTTTGATTCCCGTCGGCACCGCGATCACCATGGTAGTAAAGACGAAAAAAGTGTTGGAGTACGAGTTCATGCCGATGGTGAACATGTGGTGCGCCCACACGCTCATGCTGATGAACGCGATGCACACGGTAGCGCCGACCATGACCGGGTAGCCAAAAATGGGCTTGCGCGAAAATACCGGAACGATCTCCGAGACGAAGGCGAACGCGGGAATGATCAAAATGTAGACCTCCGGATGTCCGAAGATCCAGAAAAAATGCATCCACAGCGTCGCCGAACCGCCCGCCTGCGTGTCAAAAAAATGCCCGCCCAGATAGCGATCCACCAGCAACATGATTTGCGCCGCCGACAGCGGCGTAAGCGCGATCAGCACGATCCCGCTCATCACCAGATTGAGCCACACCAGCAGCGGCATGCGGCCAAGCTTCATGCCCGGGCAACGCAGGCACAAAATCGTGGCGATGAGGTTGATCGCCGTGCCGATGCTCCCGAAACCGGAGACCAGCACCGAGAGGGTCCAATAGTCCGAACTGTGCCCGGGAGAAAACGCGCGCGCCGTCAATGGCGCGTAGGCCCACCAGCCCACGTCTGGCGCATTGCCCGCGCCGTACAGTCCGCTGCCGCCCAGAAAACTGAAGTACAGCAGCGCTCCGCCGAATGCCGTCAGCCAAAAACTGAACGCGTTCAAGCGTGGAAACGCCATGTCCCGCGCGCCAATCATCAGCGGCACCAGGTAATTGGCAAAACCGAACAAGATCGGCATGGCCACAAAGAAAATCATCGTGGTCCCATGCATCGTAAACATCCGGTTGAAAACCTGCGGCGAAACAAAATCGTTGTGCGGCCGGATTAACTGAATGCGTATGACCGCGGCTTCGATCCCGCCAATGACCAGAAACACCAGCGCGTACGCGATATACAGCACCCCCAGACGCTTGTGGTCCACGGTGGTTACCCACCCGTGCAGCGTCTGCACCCAAGGCTGTCGCGCGGCCCGGGCGGCCTGTATCGCCATCGCATCCGATGACATCGCTCGTCTCGCAATCCCGCAGACTACTTCAGCGTCTCCAGATAACGCACCAGGGCCTCGATATCTCCGTCGCTCAATTGCATTGCCGGCATCAACGAACCCGGTTTGATGGCATCCGGCTTCTGAATCCATAAGCGCATATTTTCTGCGGTGTTTTCCGCCGCGCCCGCGGCAATCGTGCTGCGGCTCATCAGGTGTGTCAGGTCCGGACCAAATCGCCCCGTCGCCGCCGTCCCCGCAATCGTGTGGCAGTTCATGCACGCATTCGCTTCAAACACCTGCCTGCCCGCGCTTTCCTTCGCCTCTGCATTCGCTGGCGCCTTCTGGGCCTTCGCCCACGCCGCAAACTCCTCCGCGCTATCCACGTAAACTTTCAGCAGCATCTTGGCGTGCTGCGTTCCGCAATATTGCGCGCATTGCCCCAGATAAACTCCCGCCTGCCGCGGCTCCATCCACATTTCGTTTTCGCGGTTGGCAATCAAATCCGTCTTGCCCGCCAGCTGCGGCACCCAGAAGCTGTGGTCGGTATCCGCGGAAAGCAATTTCAAAAATGTCGGCGCAGCATGCCCCGCGTCGCTCACCGGAATATGCAGCTCATTCGCCGTCACAATCCCCAGCCCGGGATAGCGAAACTCCCACCAAAACTGGTGGCCAATCGCCGTCACTTCCACCGCGCCCGCAGGTTCCGGCGCGTCTTCGATGCCGTGAATCACCCGCGCGGTCGCCAAAAACAGCACCACCACGATCAATATCGGGATTACCGTCCACGCCAGCTCGATCTGTGTGCTGCCATAAACCTGCGCCGGCTCACTGCTGACATCCCGCGTCCGGCCGCGAAATTTCACCACCGCGTACGTCAACAGCGCAAACACCACCAGAAAAATCAAGCCCGTGATGGACAGCACGAAACGCGAAAGATGGTAAATGGAATCGGCGGGCGTGGAGTACGGTCTGAATATGCTCGGCACGGGGTGCCCGTTCGCTGGGTTCGCCGCGCACAGCTGTGCCGCCAGCAGCACCCCCGCAAGAAAAATCACCACTCCCGCGGTCCGGCTGGCCACCGCGCTCCAGTCCGTCTTGGCCCCCGGTTTCTCCATGCGCCTCATAAGCTGCCGCCGCGCCTCAGCTCACCCCTGGCCCCGCGCAACGCCGTGAGTCTACTCGAATCTCCGTTAAGCTGAAATAACAAGTTGCCCGCGGCGCCGTCCCTCGCCGCACCCCAACAGATGCACTCCCCCAGCCCATCGACACGCTCGAAATCAAGTCTGGCCGTTGGGAGCGTCCGGCTTCAGCCGCGACCGCCGCGCCCCCATCGCGATCAATCCGTGGCCTGCAATCCGCTTCCCGAACCCCCAGCCATCGTGCTAACTTTGAATTCCACCATGCACTTGCTGCGCCACCTGTTTTTCTTCTCGGCCTGCGCCTTCGCGACCTCGCTTCTCGCCCAAACCGCTCCCTCGCCCTTACCACAAGACACCCCTCCCTACCAATCCCAGATCAACACACTGGCCGACACCCTCGCGCAAGAGATCCAGCACTTACCTACCCGCAAGAAAACCCCGCCGGAAAAAATCCTGGTAGCCGATTTTCGAAATCAGCGTGGCCAGCTAAACGTTCTCGGCCAGCAACTGGCCGACGCCCTTTCCGACGCCCTGCAAACCCGCCTCGGCCCCGGCGCGCTCCTCGACCGCAAGCAATTTGCAGCGCGCCTGCAATCCGCGGGCATCACTCCCGTCGACTTGCAAAGCCCGCAGGTCCTGCAGTGGCAAGCCACCGCGGCGGGCGCCACCCAGCTAATCACTGGCCGCCTTTCCCGTGCCGACGAACCACCCATCACCCTCAGCCTCACCCTAACCGCCTTGCCCGAAGCCACGCAGCGCTCCATCCCCGCCACCACCTTGTCGTTGCCGCCAGATTTCAACGACTTGGTGCACCAATCCGTAGATTGGCCCCTCGATCCCAGCGCTATGAGCTGCCCGTCCGCCGCCGAAACCAAGGGCGCGACCCCGCCGAAATGCGTCCTCTGCAATCCGCCAAGCTTCACCGAAGCCGCGCGCAAAGCCAAATGGCAGGGCAACCTCATGCTCAAAGTCGCTATAGACGAACAAGGCCAGGTAACCTCCGCCATCGTCCTAATCGGCGGCCCGTACGGCGTCGGTGAACACGCCATAGAAACCGTCCGCCAGTGGCAATTCCAGCCCGCCACAAAAGACGGCCAACCCATCCGCACCTGCGTCCCCGTGGATGTAACCCTCCACTACTATTAACAACAATCCGTCCGCTTCGCCTGTTGTTTGTTTGGCCGCTGTAGGGTCCGGCTTCAGCCGCGACCGGCGTAACTTCACCATGCATCTACTGTTTGGGTCTCGAACGTTGCGTCTCGAACGCTGCGTCCATCACCATTTCCCCTGCTCAGCGGTACGCCTCCCGGCGATGCAACACGCGACGAACCTCAATGCTCGCGTTATCCGGGCAAACGAAAAACAGACGGTAATCACCGATGCGCAGCCGCAACTCCTCACTCCCCTCCAAAGCCTTCACATCGCCCGCGCCGGACTCGGCAAAGCGATGCAAAGCAGAGAGAATATGCATGGCCTCCGTTTGCCCAAGCCTCGCACATCGCTCTTGGCCAGAGCGGTCCAAACAATCCGCCTCACTTCCGTCCCTTAACCTGATCGATTTCCTCCGAGGGAATTCCGAGTTCCGCCAGAACCTGTTTGTGCTCAATTCCCTTATTATGTTTCGACCATTCCCGCGCATCTCGAAGCGCTTTTTCACCTTCCGCGCTAAGTTTTTCGTCGTCCAGCGGAGCCTGCGCAATAGCCCTGGAAACCGGATCGACCATTACCTCCAACAAGCCCACCACTGCGGTGAGCTGCGTTGGTGCAAGCTGTTCGAGCAGTTCATGAGCCTGCTGTTTCTCTTTGCCGGAATCGTGTGCCATGAAAAACCCTCCAAACCGCCGCGCCAGCCGCTGATGACTCGAACTGCCCCAATCCCGCTGTGATAACAGCACGGCCTAAGCCCCCCTACCCAGATTTTACAAATACTGCGAACCGCCGCCGTTCGAATGGATACCACAGAGTACTGGGTATTGACAAGATACCTAGTCCATGCTAGGATTTATCATGAAAGTCCCGCTGCGTCCTCTCTCAAGACCCTTTCATGCCGCACGCCGGATGAACTCCACGCGCCGGTCCGAACATTCCCAACGGCATCCGCTGCCGACGGTTTGCTCCGCGTCTTTGCTATGTCGCAAAAAAAACGACCCTTTGTTTTCAATCGCGTGCACACTCTTCTCAATTCGCAATTCCCCCTATCCCGATTATTTTCTGTCGCCTGCGCACTCTTTGCCAAAAACACCCGGGGGTGCGGGTACCGCTGCTTCCCAATTTCGCAGCTCCCGCGTAACCCCCATGGAATCTATCTCTTTCGCAAATGTACCCTCCAACCCCTTTAGAATGATATTGTTTCGCAAAAGCGGTACGGGGTCCTTGCCCAGTTTCCTCTCCCCCGCGTCGTCAGATTGGCGTCAGGTTACGGGAGTGCTAAAATCGTCGGTGCATCTGCTCTCGGTGAATCTCCACTCGGTGAATCTCGGATGAATCGCCGTGACTGAGAAAACGACTGACCACATGACCAATAACGCCAACGCCCCCTCGACGAATGCAAAAACGCTCTACCAAAAAATTTGGGACGCCCACGTGGTCCGCGAAGAGGCCGGCCAACCCTCTATCATCTATATTGACCGCCACCTCGTCCACGAAGGCACTTCCCCACAGGCTTTCGCCGGGCTGCGCGCCGAGGGCCGCAAGGTTCGCCGCCCAGATCTCACCTTCGCGGTGATGGACCATTCCGTCTCCACCACCGACCGCACCCTGCCCATCCTCGACCAGGACGCCAAGCTGCAATTTGAAGCTCTCGACAAAAATTGCCGCGAATCCGGCGTGCGCCTCTTCGACATGAACAGCAAAAATCAGGGCATCGTGCACATCATCGGCCCGGAACTCGGCATCACCCAGCCGGGACAAACCATTGTCTGCGGCGACAGCCATACCTCCACGCACGGCGCCTTCGGCACGCTGGCTTTCGGCATCGGTACCAGCGAAGTCGAACACGTCCTGGCCACGCAGTGTTTGGTGCAATCCAAATCCAAGACCATGCACATCGTCGTGAGCGGCAAACGCCCCAAAGGCGTCACCGCCAAAGACATCATTCTCGCCATCATCGGAAAAATCGGCATCGGTGGCGGCACTTCGCACGTCGTCGAATACGCCGGCCAGGCCATCCGCGAACTTTCCATGGAAGGCCGCATGACCGTCTGCAACATGACCGTGGAAGCCGGCGCGCGCGCAGGAATGGTCGCCCCGGACGAAACCACCTTCGCGTATCTCGAAGGCCGCGCCTTCGTCCCGCGCGGCAAGGAATTTCAGGACGCCGTCGCGCGCTGGAAGCAGCTCCCCAGCGACGACGGCGCCAAATTTGATGTCACCGTGGAATTGCAAGCCGAGCAAATCGCTCCGCAAGTCACCTGGGGCACCAATCCCGGCATGGTCAGCGGCGTAACCGCGCGCGTCCCCGATCCGCACGACTTCAAGGATCTCAACGATCAGAAAGCCACCGAACGCGCCTTGCACTACATGGGACTGAAAGCCGGCACGCCCATCGTCGACATTCCCGTCGACCGCGTCTTCATCGGCTCCTGCACCAATTCCCGCATCGACGATCTGCGCGCCGCCGCCCACTTCGTCGAAGGCAAACACGTGAACAAATCCATCAAGCAAGCTTTAATCGTTCCCGGCTCCCGCGGCATCAAGGCGCAAGCGGAAAAAGAAGGCCTCGATAAAATTTTCACCGACGCGGGTTTCGAGTGGCGCGACGCCGGCTGCAGCATGTGCATAGGCATGAATGCCGACGTTCTGCCGCCCAACGAACGCAGCGCCAGCACCAGCAACCGCAATTTTGAGGGCCGCCAGGGCCGCGACAGCCGCACCCACCTGGTCAGCCCCGTAATGGCCGCCGCCGCCGCGATAGCCGGCCACTTCGTCGATGTCCGCGATTTCGCTCTGGAGTCGGTCGAGTAGTATTGGTGCCGCAGAAGCCGTCATGAGTAAAATAACAAATTCGGCGCAAAAGAAACGCCTAGGAGAACGGAGCCGATGAAACCATTCATCACGCACACCGGACTAGTCTTGCCGCTGGATCGCGTCAACGTTGACACCGACCAGATGGTGCCGAAGCAATTCCTCAAGGCGCTGACACGCGAAGGCTTCGGCCGCATCCTTTTCTACGACTGGCGCTACCTGCCCGGCGAAAAACCCAATCCCGAATTCATCATGAATTTCCCGCAATACAAGGGCGCATCCGTGCTGCTGACGCGCGCCAACTTCGGCTGCGGCTCGAGCCGCGAACACGCGCCCTGGGCCATCGGCGACTACGGCTTCCGCGTCATCCTGGCGCCCAGTTACGCCGACATTTTTTACAACAACTGTTTCAAAAACGGCATCCTCCCCGCCGAGCTCAGCGAAACGCAAATCGAGGAACTGTTCCAACGCGCGGAAAAATATCCCGGCTACCAGCTCAGGATCGATCTGCCAAACCAAACCGTCAGCGACAATGAGGGCCTCACCTATAAATTTGAAATCGCCCCATCGCGCAAGGAAGTCTTGCTCGAAGGCCTGGACGACATCGCCACCACGCTGAAACACGAGCCGGAAATTACTTCCTACGAAAAAACGCACGCCGCCACCGCGACCATGTTCGACCAGGTGGATGTAAAGAATTATTCGGCGGGCGCACCGTAGGATCGCGCCCCTACGGATCGCCGTGTGGCCTGCGGATTCACTTCCGCCACCACGGCTGGAAATAAATCCGCCCGACAAACAGCGGCTCCGGCGATTCCGGTGCGACGGGCGGACCGAGCATTTCGGCGATTAAAATTCCCGCGAGCACGAGGGACGCGCCGAAAATCGATCGCGCCCCAAGCCGTTCGCCAATCACCAGGTACGACGTGATCACCGCGAACACCGGCTCCAGCGTGAAAATAATCGCGGCGTGACTGGAAGTCGTATACTGCTGCGCCCACAACTGTATGGAAAACGCGGCGGCCGTCGCGAAGATGGCGCACACGGAAATTCCCAGCAATAATTCCCAGCCAAACACAAACCGCGCGCGCTCCAGCGACAAAGCGTGCGCGCCGGCGGTCCCGATCCACGCGAGCGCCGCGCATGCCGCAATTTGCAAAATGCTCAGCGCCGCGGCGCCGTGCTCGCGCGTATACTCGCCCACCAGAATGATGTGCGTGGCGTAGAACGCCGCGGCGGCGAAAGTCAGCAAGTCGCCGCGATTCAGATGCGCGATTCCCTTCACCGGCACGGTGAGAAAATACAAACCAATCGCCGCGGCGATGGTTCCGGCATAAACCCAGGCGGTCAAGCGCTTGGCCCAGAAAATTCCCAGCAGCAAAGGCACGAGCACCACGCTGGAGCCGGTGACAAATCCCGATTTTGCCGGCGTGGTGTACACCAGCCCGGCAGTCTGAAAGGCATAGCCGCAAAACATAAAAAAACCGAGCGCGGCGCCGGCGAGCAGCTCGTCTTTTTGCAAATGGCGCAAAGCGCGCGGGCGAAACGCAGCCATCAAAATAGCGGCCAAAGTAAAACGCACGGCCAAAAAAAGAAACACGGAAATGTGCGCGAGAGAATTCTTGACGATTACAAACGTGCAGCCCCACAACAACGAGCAGAATACCAGGGCCAAATCCGCGAAGGCGCGCTGATTTGCAGGGATGTCTGGTTCGCGGGAGGCAGCGATCATTGCCGGAGGATTTTACTTCATCGCGAGAGAAAGCTGGTGAGCGGAAACGAGGAACGCAGCGACGGAAGGATGGCGGACAAAAAAACAGGCCCGCGCGCTCAGGACTTGAGCGCGCGGGCCTTGGATTCTCGTAACAGCCGAGGCAGCGTGCGTTAGAACGTCAAGCGCAGAGAGAACTGCATGAACCTGCGCTCGTCGTTGTTGCCGCCGGAGGCGGCGGTGCCGATACCGCCCTTTTCCAGGATGACCTCATTGTCCTCGATTGTGCTATAGGGAAAGAGGTAAAAGTTGTGGTGGTTGAGCACGTCGAAACCTTCGGCACGGAATTGCAGGCCGAGGCGTTCCGTGAGTTTGAAGTTCTTTTGAACCGCGGCATCGATGTTCCAGGCACCTGGACCAGCGAAGGCGTTGCGCGCGGTCATGGTCGACGGGAATGGACCGAAGTCGTCAATACCCGTTACTGCGTTCAGGGGCTCCAAAGCAGCAAGGTTGGAAGCCGGAATGGCATAGCCATTAAATTGGTTTGCAACGCCTGCAATGGCTGTTGGGGTTGAAGTGACCTTGTAGTTGGTGATCGGACTTACAGGGATCAAGCGTGGAATGTTGTAATAGTTTAGTTCGTCGTTGCCGTAATCGTAGATGGAGAACGGAATACCCGTTCGCGCAGTGTAAATTCCGGAAATTTCCCAGCCGCCGAGGGCCTGCGCCGCGAAACCCCGGCCGCTCTTGAACCAAGGTGTTTGCCAAATGGGAGACACGACCAAGCGCTGGCGGACGTCAAAGTCCGAACTGCCGTAGTCGAGTTGAGGGTGCAGCGGATCGAGGTAGCCGAGCGATTCGGAAGTCAAGCTCCCAGAGAAAGTATCGCTCAAGTCATCGAGGGCATGCGACCACGTATAGTTGGCGACCACGGTCAAACCAGTGTGGCGGAAGTCCTGGGTCTGGAATTTAACGTTGAGCCCGTTATACGTCCCTACACCATTGCTGCCGCGAACGTTGATGTTGGCATACTGCTGGTTCAGGCGGGTATAGCAGGAAGCGACGCCCGTCGTCGGGTTTGTGTCGGGGCAGGTCTCGCCGGTCGTAGGATCGGTGCCGGTTACCAGGGGCTGTCCTGCCCAAGCTTGCGCGGTGCCGGGAAGGTTCAGGTTGGAAAGATCATAGAGGTGCACGCTATGGGCGCCGCTGTAAGAGATAGCGAGAATGGTATTGGGCGCCAGTTGACGCTCGATGGCCAAGCTCCAGAATTGAGTCTGAGCAACGTTGATGTTGTCGCTGTTATCGCGCAACTCGACCGGCGGAAGCCCGGACACTGGGCCACCGACTTCGCCCAAGGGACCGAGATCGTTATTGGTGACCAAGTTCGTGCAGTTACCCGTGGAGCCCGGGACATATTGTACGATTCCATTGGCATTTGCAGTGCAAGTTGCCTGAACCACGGCGCTAGCCGGAGGATTGAAGCTGGCGTTGTAGGTTACGTTGCCGAAGTTGCGCTCGTAACTGATGCCCGCGCCACCGCGCAATGCGGTCTTACCGTTGCCAAACACATCCCAAGCAAATCCGACGCGGGGTGCCGGGGTTCCCCACCTGGGCGCCCACATTTGGCCAATCGAGGTTGTGGGAGAGATTTGGACTTGGCCGGTTTGGATGTTGCACGGGAAAGAGCAGTTTCCGAAGTAATAGTTGGAATCCAAGCTTTGAATATCATTGTGCTGGACGCCGTAATGCTCGTAGCGCAGACCATAGTTGATGGTCAGACGACGAGTAAGCTTAAAGCTATCCTGCGCATAGGCAGCCCAGTCCTTGTAACGGTAGCTGCGTGCCGGAGAGGCCTGGGGGAGCGGCGGAGTAACGGTGCAGGCGGGAGTGACGATGGGATTGCCGTAGGTGTCCAGAACGCAGGGCAACACGCCACCGGCCACGCGCGCGTCAAACTCGACCATGGGGCTGGCAAAGGCGCCGCTGCTGGGATCGACAATGCCACCGGCATTGATCAAGCTGTTCAAGGAATTTTGCAAGTTGCCGCCGAGCGCTTCCACGGCCTGCTGGTAAGCGCCGTAAGCGTAGTTCAACTGAATGTAAGTGAATTCGCCGCCGAAACGCATGGAGTGGCGGCCCTTGGTCCATGCCAAGTCTTCTTCCAACTGCAAGGTGTTCTGCGGTCCGCCGAAGGGCAGGCCGCCACTGCCGTCCGTGCTGTTCTGCAATCCAGGCAGCTCAATGGTATTACCTGATGCAGGGTTTGCCGATTGCGCCTCTTCGCCATTTTGCAGGTACAGATTGGGGGTATTGGTTAGGGCGGTGTTAAAGCTGCTGGCGACATTGAAACGCGTGAAGCTCACCTTACTGTTACTGAGCAGGTTGTCGCGCAGGACGTGATTGATGGAGAACAGGCCACTGTTGGCAAAATTGCTATCACCGACATCATACTGAGAATAAGGGCTGTAGCCGTCGGCGCCGGGCTGGTCGGCTTCGCTGTAGCGCGCGAAGCGGAAGAACAGCTGGGTTTTGTTGCTCAGGTTGTAGTCCAAGCGTCCGAGAAGGTCGTAGGTGTTCTGCGGCACGCCGCCCCCCGAATTGAAGGGTGCAGTAAAGTTAACAGTGTCGAAAAGCGGCTGCGAAGTGGGAATGGGAGTAGTACCGTTAAACAAAAACGTACTCGGGACGGGATTGTTGGTGCAAACGGGAGGCGTAGCGGTGTTACAGGTCTGGCCGAACCCACCTGCAGCCTGGAATTGTCCTAAAGTGGTCGTGCCCGTAGGGGTCAGTGTGTTCTTTCCATAGGTGTTGAAGTACGCTTGGATGTTGGCTGGCGTGTAGTTGGCGATGAAGCTGGGGTCGATGACGTCCTGCACTTGCGACGAAGCGCTGCGGACGCGAACGAACTCTTCGGTGAAGAAAGCAAAGAGCTTGTTCTTGATGATCGGGCCACCAGCGGCGTAACCAAAATCATTGCGGGTGTAAATGCCCTTGGGAGCAACATCGGAGCCGGCGATGGCATTTTCTGAGTCGTTGGCGTAGGTGTTCGCGGTCAGGGCGGAGACGCGATTGTATTCATAGAGCGAACCGTGGATGTCGTTGGTACCGGACTTGGTGTCGACGTTCACAATGCCGCCGGAGGCGCGGCCAAATTCCGCACCGAAGTTATTGGTGATGATGCTGAATTCCTGAATGGAATCGACGGGGATGGTCTGGCCGGCGACGACCGTGAAAATTCCGACGTTTTCCACGCCGTCCAGGAGAATTTCCGTACCGGCTTCGCGCTGGCCGTTGATGGAATAGCCCACGCCACGTGCGGAGAGGTTCTGCGAACTGCCCATGCTGGCGTTGGTGTTGTCGCCGTTGCTGACGTTGCCAGAGAGAATGACGAAGTCGTAGGGGTCGCGATTCAAGCTGGGGAGCGCGGCCAATTGTCCGGTGTCGACCAACTGCGACAATTCCTGGGTTTGCGTATTGACTTCGGTGCCGTAGGAGGCGGTGACTTCGACGGTGGTGGTGCTGGCGCCGACTTCGAGCGTGGCATCGACAGTACTGGCGGCTCCGACGGTGATTTCCACAGAGGTCTCATAGGTTTTGAAACTAGCGCTGGCAATTTTGACCTTGTAGATGCCCGGATTCAGACCTTGGATGTTGTATTGGCCGAGGTCGCCGCTGGTGGCGGTATGTTGGTCGCCAGTGGCAGTGCTTGTAGCGGTGACGGCTGCGCCAACCACGGCGGCTCCGGAATTATCAGTCACCGTGCCATGAACGGATCCGGCATTGACTTGGGCCTTCGCGGCGCCCGCAAACCCTAGAATAAGGATTGATAAAACTACGAAGAAACGCTTCATTAGAAGCTCCCCCTCAGATTTCAGGTTAGAGAACAGAAACCCCATACGCCGCAACGTGTGGCACGCGAACAGCCATTCTTAAAATGTCTATTTTCATTAGGATACGAGGCCAAATTGGCAGGTGCTACCATTTTCCATACAGTCTAGGGGGGGAATCATACAGATATCCGTAGGCGGCGCCGTCTAGGCTGTTGCGATTTCACGGGGTTGTTGGCGAGAGAGGACGAGCGCCCATTGGAAGCAACGATCACTGTTAGTGTGGGTGAGAGTTTTATTTGCGTGGCGGCGTTTGACCCGAGTGCAGGTAAATGTTATAAAGCTTGCGCTTGAGTGCTCGCGCGCTGAATACGCGGGGTTCCGCCGGAAGGTCGAGGAGGCGGACGGATTTGGCGTGCTCTTAGCCGTAAAATCCCTGCCTTGCAATGGGCTCGTACCGGTAGTTGTAGAAACGTCCGGCGGAGTTTGCTGCCCCGGCGCGAATAAAAAAGCGGCGCCTGAATTGGTGTGCCGCGAGGGACGGCAAAGGAAATTTTGTTTCGTCACATTGGAAATTTGGATGGAGGAACGCCGTGGAGGAAGAATCGATGAGTGCTGGTATCGCGAACGGCCGGTGGTGTGCGGCGCGGTTAGGGCGAGTGTGGAGCGCCTGGAGATTAGGAGGCGCTGCGGCGGCTTTGCTGCTCCTGCTGAGCGGGGCCCCGGCTTTTGCGCAGTCGACCGACGAGTCTGGCGGCGAAGCCAACCTGCACCTGCCGGATCTTTCTTCCGTGCGATTTTTGAATGGCGCGATTGACGGGCACCGGCTGCTGCTGTTCGGGATTATTGTTTGCGTGCTGGGGCTGATTTTTGGATTGATTATTTACAGCCGGCTGAAGAATTTGCCGGTGCATAAATCGATGCGGGATATTTCCGAATTGATTTATGAGACGTGCAAGACGTATCTGCTGACGCAGGGGAAGTTTTTGCTGCTGCTGTGGCTGTTCATCGCCGTGGTGATCGTGCTTTATTTTGGCGTTTTGGCGCCGGTGCCGGGGAAATCGATTGCGGTTACGCTGCCGATTATTCTGGCGTTCAGCTTGATCGGCATCGCCGGGAGTTATGGCGTGGCGTGGTTTGGGATTCGCGTGAATACATTCGCGAATTCGCGGACGGCGTTTGCCAGCCTGCGCGGCAAGCCTTATCCGATTTATCACACGCCGCTGGAAGCGGGAATGAGCATCGGGATGATGCTGATCAGCGTGGAATTGCTGATGATGCTGTTGATTTTGCTGTTTATTCCGGGAGATTACGCGGGACCTTGTTTTATCGGGTTCGCGATCGGCGAGTCTTTGGGCGCGGCGGCATTGCGCATCGCCGGCGGGATTTTTACGAAGATTGCGGATATCGGGTCCGACCTGATGAAGATCGTCTTCAAAATTAAAGAGGACGATGCGCGTAACCCCGGGGTGATCGCGGATTGCACCGGGGACAACGCGGGCGATTCCGTGGGGCCCAGCGCGGACGGGTTTGAAACTTACGGCGTGACGGGCGTGGCGCTCATCACCTTTATTTTGCTGGCGATTGGGCCGGCGCACTTTCTGCCCGGGGGCCTAACGCTACGCACGGCCGGGCCGGAAGCCCTGGCGCACGCCATTGACCTGGCGAACACCGTGCAGGTGCAACTGCTGGTGTGGATTTTCGTGATGCGCATCGTGATGGTGATTGCCAGCGCGGCGGCGTACTTCATCAACGGTGCGATCGCGAAGGCCAGATACGCGAACGTGGACAACATGAATTACGAAGCGCCGCTGACTTCGCTGGTGTGGATCACTTCGCTGGTGTCGATCTCGCTGACGTACGTGGTGTCTTATTTGATCGTGCCGACGCTCGGCGATGATTCGACGCAGTGGTGGAAGCTGGCGACGATTATTTCCTGCGGCACTTTGGCCGGGGCGATCATTCCGGAGCTGGTGAAGGTGTTTACTTCGACGGAGTCGCGGCACGTTCGGGAAGTGGTGACCTCCGCCGAGGAGGGTGGAGCATCGTTGGGCATTTTGTCGGGCTTTGTGGCGGGCAATTTTTCTGCTTATTACATCGGGCTGGCGATGGTGGTGCTGATGGCGACGGGATATTTGATCAGCACGCTGGGGCTGGGGTCGCTGATGATTGCGGCACCGGTGTTTGCGTTTGGGTTGGTGGCCTTTGGATTCTTGGGCATGGGGCCGGTGACGATTGCGGTGGATTCGTATGGACCGGTTACCGACAATGCGCAGTCGGTGTATGAGCTTTCGCTGATCGAGCAAATTCCGGGGATCGAAGGCGAGCTGAAGCGCGATTACAACATAACCGTGAATTTTCCGCACGCCAAGGATTTGCTGGAAGAGAACGATGGCGCGGGGAATACGTTCAAGGCTACGGCCAAGCCGGTGTTGATTGGGACGGCGGTGGTGGGGGCAACGACGATGATTTTCTCCATCATCATGGCGCTGACGCGCGGGCTTACGGAAAACGTGCACAAACTTTCGTTGCTGCATGCGCCGTTTGTGCTGGGGCTGATTACCGGCGGCGCGATGATTTACTGGTTCACCGGGGCTTCGACACAAGCGGTGACCACCGGCGCTTATCGCGCGGTGGAGTTCATCAAGGCGAACATTCACCTAGAAGGCGCGGCCGCGGCGAGCGTGGCGGACAGCAAGAAGGTGGTGGAGATTTGCACCAAGTATGCACAGAAAGGCATGCTCAACATATTCATCGCGGTGTTTTTCGCCACCCTGGCGTTTGCGTTCGTCGAACCGTTTTTCTTCATCGGGTACCTGTTCTCGATCGCCATTTTCGGTTTGTATCAGGCGATCTTCATGGCCAACGCCGGCGGAGCGTGGGATAACGCGAAGAAAATCGTGGAAGTGGAGATGAAGCAGAAAGGCACGCCGTTGCACGATGCGACGGTGGTTGGCGATACCGTCGGCGATCCGTTCAAGGACACCTCGTCGGTGGCGCTGAACCCGGTCATTAAATTTACGACTTTGTTTGGATTGCTGGCGGTGGAGCTGGCGGTGCAGTTGACGACGGCACAAGGCGCCAACCTGACGCATATTCTGGCGGCGTTGTTTTTTGCCGTGTCGTTCTTCTTTGTGTACCGTTCGTTCTACGGGATGCGCATCCGGGGATCGGCGGCGTAGTTTTTGGGTGCGGACGAGATAAGACCGCGCGCCTAAGAAGGCGACCGCAACGGAATCCGAACAACACCGCGCGTTAGGCGCGGATTAGGCCGGGGAATCTGTGGGCGCTGTTGTCGAAGGACGGGAAGACGGTGTCCAGGTCCTTTACGCCAATGTGCCTGGCCAGAATCTCACCGGTGACGCTGCGGAAGTCGGTGGTCAGGGCCAGGTCGCGGCCTTCGTTTAGCTGGTGATCGTCGATGCCGGGCCACCTGCCGTAGATGTGGCCGCCTTTCACAGCGCCACCCATTACGAACATGCAGTTGGCGTGGCCGTGATCGGTGCCGCGGTTGCCGTTCTCTTTCGCAGTGCGGCCGAATTCGCTCATGGTGACGACCACGATGTTTTCCATGCGGTCGCCCATGTCCTGGTTGAAGGCGGCGAGGGTTTGGCCGAGGTCCTTTAATAGGTTGGAGAGCTGGCCCTGCGCAG
>Ga0302176_10000680_pt1 | contig 19099 bp, 14 predicted proteins | sample I_Palsa_E1_1_FD_198787 | JGI IMG/M metagenome (GOLD analysis project Ga0302176, IMG submission 198787) | Peat permafrost microbial communities from Stordalen Mire near Abisko, Sweden - I_Palsa_E1_1 | ecosystem: Environmental > Terrestrial > Soil > Palsa > Peat permafrost | place: Sweden...
GCCTGAATCGCTTTGTTCTCCGTCACGCAGTTGACAATCCCAAGCTGACTAAACACCCGCCGGCGTTCCTGGCGCTGTGTATGCATTGGCTGCAGCCTGCAGCAGGGTATGGATAGCCTCGCAAGCGGCCGAACCCACCGCACGGGGCTCGCGCGGTGCTGAGCCCCGCCGTTCGAGGGTAAGAAGTGGACAGCGAGATTTCGTACCTGCCGGAGTGCAGCTTGACAGAAAATGCCGCGAGGGTTTAATGTACTGCTAGTTGATAAGTAGTTGCAACTGGAGTCGCAAGAAGAGAAAGAGAGATCTCGGGCGAATCCGACGATCGCCGCCATATGACCTGTTCTGGCGCCCTCAAGCGCCAACAGAAGGGAACCGATTTCAGTGGTACTGAGCACCCCACCTTTTCAGAGACAATAATGTTCAAACGCATTCGTTTTGGCCTTATAGCGCTTTTGGGGCTTTTGGGGGTAACGACGTCACCGGTACTGGCCCAATCCCCTGTGGCTCCCGTCGTTGATCCATGCCCTCGGGGTACCGCCGGGGACGTAGAGACAAACCCCCCTGCCCTTTTTAGCAGCGCTGGATCGCTAACCGTGTTTTTTTCATACCAGACCCGGCAGGACGACGAGGGCCGCACGCTCTATTGCTTCATGACGCCTGATGGGCTGGAGAATCCAACGTTGCATGTGGGCGCCGGCGACCATCTGATCATCAATGTCACCAACAACGTGCCAAATACAGGTGGGATGTCAATGGCGGTGTCGTCCAAAGATTCATGTGGCGCCACGATAATGACGTCTGCCTCGGTAAACATCCATTACCACGGGACAAACACACCTCCCTTGTGCAATCAAGACGAGGTAATCCACACCTTGATTAATTCTGGGCAATCGTTCCGTTACGAGGTTGCGTTCCCAGCAGATGAGCCGCCAGGGCTCTACTGGTATCACCCCCACGTGCACGGCCTGTCCCAGGCCGCTGTCCAAGGTGGGGCCTCGGGCGCAATCATTGTTGATGGAATCCAACAGTTCAAACCCGCGGTAACAGGACTGCCCGAGCGCGTGTTGTTAGTCCGCGATCAGCTTGTTGCCGGCGAGCCGCCCCCCGGAGGCAGCATTCCTTCGTGGGATTTATCGCTCAACAATATTCCGGTGGCGTATCCCGATGAGACGCCGGCGGTCATCCAGATGACACCGGGTGTCAACGAATTCTGGAGGCTTGGTAACCTGTCCGCCGATACGATTCTGGATGTGCAGGTAATTTACGACGGTTCGCCGCAGAGGCTTTCGCTTGTAGGTATCGACGGCGTACCGGTGGGATCGTGGAACTGGAAGAATGGACCGACGACTCTGTTGCCAACGCACCTTCGCATTCCGCCCGCGTCGCGCATGGAATTCATCGTCAAAGCTCCGTCAGCAGCGGTGCAGCATGCTTCCTTTGTCACCTCCAACATCCAAACGGGTCCGAACGGGGACAATGATCCACCCCGCACCATCGCGACGATCGAGACGACCGAGACGACCGGCGGCAATACCGTCGCCGAAGATGAACATCATGATGCAGTGTTGCCTTCAGCTTCCGGACCGCCCCGGGCTCAGCGGTTTGCCGGTCTCATCAACAGGCGTCCAGCAGCCTCGCACGTGATTTATTTTTCTGAGGACAAACCCGATTTCCAGTTCTTCATAACCGTCGACAACCAGACTCCACAGATTTTCAGCCCTAATAATCCGCCTGCGCTGATCGCGCAGCAAGGCACCGTCGAGGAGTGGACGATCCAAAACCGGACGCTCGAGAATCACGAGTTTCATCTGCATCAGGTGCATTTTCTGACGGAGTCTCAGAATAATTTCACGCTGAACGGTAGTGCGCCTGCTCCAGCAGTCGTCGGCCAGATGGAAGACACGGTCGAAGTTCCTTATTGGGATGGCAATCCTAATCATCCCTATCCCAGCATTAAGGTGTTGGTCGATTTTCGCGGCTCGGACATTGGAGAGTTTGTCTTTCACTGTCACATTCTGGAGCATGAGGACAGCGGGATGATGGGAATTGTTAGCGTAGTCGCCACATCAGGGCTCCGATAGCCTAATTTACCGGTACGCGGTCGATCATGCCGTCCCCCGAAGCATCGCGGCTGAAAAAAAACGAGAATTTACTGCCGAGCGTCGCGGCCCTGGCGCAGGCCAAACCGGCTCCCGTTCATAATGCGTTGCATCCTTTGCGATCGCCCGGTTGCGCAAATGAATTTTTCAGCGTTGTGGCACTATACCTTTACCCAATAAATGATCGCGTCAACGCCCAGTTCGAACCTCGGCCGTCATGTATTTGGGGTGGCGGCCTTGGCCTTTGGCCTCATCACGCTGGCCTGGCACGACTACAACGACTTCCATCAATTGCGTTACATTGTCTACGCCGCAGGCGCTGCTCTGATCCTTGGCGGTGCTGCGATTCAATTTCGGCGCACCGCGAAAACGGGCGCAGTCGTCCTTGTTGCGACTTATCTGGTCTTCGTCTTACTGTGCGTGTCACCAATCGTCGCCGCACCACAGATCTACAATAGCTGGGGCAACTTCTTCGAGCAGTTTTCTCTCGTGACCGGAGCGGCGATCGTTTATGCACGCTTGTCATCGGCATGCTCACCGGTAACGCTTAATCGGATCAGCCGCATTCTTTTGGGCATCTGTGCCGCATCCTTTGCCCTCGAACAGGCAATTTATCTAGACGCTACCACGCATCTTGTTCCGAAGTGGATTCCGCCAAGTCAGATGTTTTGGGCGGTGGCGACGACGGTTTGGTTCGCACTCGCGGCTGTGGCTCTTCTTACGAATCGAATGGCACTTCTCGCGTCTCGGCTGCTGACAATGATGGTCGTGAGCTTTGGGCTACTCGTGTGGGTACCGTTGCTTCTTTCGGCTCCCCACAATCATACGAATTGGAGCGAAAACGCCGAAACTTTCGAGATTGGCGGAGCGGCATGGATTCTCGCTGATCTCCTCGGCGAGTATCGGCTCAATGATCATCGCCCACGATAACGTGAGGTGTGCCGGCTCACGTGAGCTAGTCCATTCAAGACATTCGCCGGATTGATCGCGCAATGATGGATCATGAACATTCCAAAATCTCAGCTCCTGGTAATTTTGAATGTATAAGCTGAACTCAGCGACCGAGCTGCCAAGCGTGCCGATTTCCAGAATGTTGGGAGCGTTCACTGTGGGGACGGAAGGTTCGCGGCAGAGCTCGTCGCCAGCGCATGGTCCAGCGCAGCGTTCGTAGGCGCGAGGTTATCGGCAAAATAACGATCCACAGCGGTCCAGATTTCTTGCGGCATACCTGGCTGCTCCTCTTGTCGGATTGTTAGACGGCGGGAACGTTCTTTTGATTAAAAGCGCCAACCGTAGCCGGTGACGAATTCGATCGAGTGGCGAAGATCGCCGCCTTGCGAAGGAACAATAATTCCGTTGTCGTTGACATTGCGATTGCCGAAGAAAAGATGTGTGTCGCCGACTTCAAGGCGGAACGTGCCGTGTTCGGCAGGATAGAACTCGATGATACCCCCGAGGTCGAGTGCGAAACTGGTGGAACGATCGAAGCCGTAGACGACGGCACTGTTCGTCGTCGTAATGCTGGTAAGCGCCTTCGAATAGCTGTTGAATCCGGGACGAACCTTTCCGAAAAAGCCAAAATGATTGCGCCGAATCCCGCCTTTGACGCCAGCAAGCGCTTGCAGAATCTCTCCGCCATCGTGAGGACCGGAAGTGTTCGTGTTGCGCGGGAAGTAAAGAACCTCGCCGTCGAGATAGAAAACTTTGTAGAGCTTATATGAAGTGTAGCCGCCAAAGCCGGGATCGGCTCGCACACCTACGCTGGCACCTTCGCGCGCGCTGATCATCGTGGTGAAAAGCGGACCGACCTCCAGACGTCCATCGACGCCATGTTCCGGTTCGTTTTCGATCCACGCCCCGGGACGGTAGGCCACGCCGAAGCTCAGCCGCGTAGTGTCTTCAATTTTTCCGATGGCGAAGCCCGTGCCGCCGCCAGAGAACGAATAGGTGGCGTTGGCGACCCGGTAGGGATCGCCTTCGATATCGGCGCCCAGGACCCATCGATTCGAAAGGTAGTATTCAACACCACCACCGATATTGAGGACGAAATAGTTGAACGGCTTCACTCCGGTAGTAGTAGTGAGATCGCTGTTGTAATAAAGAACGTCTGTGAAATGAAAAATGCCAGGTCGCACCAGTCCGAAGACGGAGAGGCGCCGCATCTGAATTACCTTTGCGCGAAGGCCCGCAACGGCCTGAAGCGTTTGGCCACCTTGCTTGTAGAGAACCGAACCCGAGTGCTCGGGGAAGAAGTCGACTTGCGATTCAATGGCCAGCCGGCGGGTCAGATTCCAGTCGAAGCGTCCGCCGAATCCGGGATAATTTTTTCCACCATCGCCTGGCGGCGACTGACGAATGATCGAGAATTCGGCGCCGATTTCGGTACGGGTATAGATGTCTTGAGCGCGTACGGCGACAACCGCGAATAGAACGCCAAGAACGCAGGGAGCAAGGCGCGCGAACCTAAGGAAAGCTCTCAACAAGGATTCTCCGAACTCCATTGTACGGCATGCCGACAATCGTGAAGTTGGGGCAGGCAAGTCGTCACGCAATTTTCTTCGCAATCTTGTGTACTCGGCAAGACAATCGCCCGGCCACCGCGTTCTTCAACGGTTAGTTTCATTCACCCGTGCGTCTCCAAATGCATAGCCCGGCTCTCGGGAGCTATGAGGGCAATTTTAGAAAATTAACAAAGTGCTGTCTGAGCTGTTTATACACTTTTCATCCGTAGGCCAATTCTCAGGCACCCAACCTGGATTTCAATGCCGTTGAGTTGGCACCCGTTTGCGTAGTCAAGAATCAAGTTTGAGAAAACGCCCTGGCCAAGCAGTTTTCACGGTTGTGACGTTGATCCCAGTTGCTTCTAGGCGACGTACATGTTCAGAATTCTGACGGCGAAGCAGTATGGGACTGCATGGTTGTTGGTTTTGTACCAGGATGGCTGCATGCTGAAAGAGAAACTACAGAAACACGAGCAGAAACCCGTGCTAGGGTCACTCCAGAGATAACGATCGAACTTGGCCCGGAAACTGTTTTCGCGCATGCGCACTGCAACCCCGGCAGCGATTCAAAAGACAGCACGGAGTCGCGCGTTGCCAGGTTTGGAAAGTCGTGAGAGGCTGCGGAACTGTCTTGACTGTTCGGCGGCGAGATCAAGTCCTACCTCCGCTGACTCTGTTAAATCACAGGGATTGCGAGTGACCGATTCAGCGAACTACAAGCCGAGAGTAATACCAAACTCTAAGAGTTCAAGACCGATATCGATCGGCCTCAGCGTTGGGACTTGCTGCGACGACCGCAGCGACCGGCTTACCTCACTCCGGTAGTCCGACGCGCCGCTTGAGTGCAGCAAAGCGTGGATCTGCGTGAAGGGTATCGAGGCGCGCATCCGTCGGGAAATAAACTGCCATGAAGTACGACCGTTCGTTGAAGGCTCGTTCGAGCCATGCGAATGCCTGATCTTTTTCTTTCAGCCCCGCGTAGATGACAGCCAAACTGTAGGGGGAGACGTAACCATGCTCCGATAACCCTCTCAACTGGTCTAAGACCTTTTGTGCTTCGGTCTTGTTCCCCGCCACCGCGTACGCGTCTCCCAGTCCTGACAAAATCTCGGTATTGTCTTTATCCAGTTCGAGCGCGCTCTTGAACTCGGCTATCGCTTCCGGCATTTTTCCCACTTGTTCATAAGCGCGGCCCAAAAAACAGGAATTAAACCAGAACGCCGGCGCAAGCTCCTTGGCGGCAAGCAATTGCTCGATCGCCTGGTCCCATTGGTGTGTAAAAACCGAAACTGATCCGCCGGCGAAGTTCGCTAATGGCGAGAATGGATCGGCCTGCAAGGCCCGCTTGGCTTCCGCGACTGCCTCGTCCTTTCGGCCCATGGGGGCCAGAAACCAGGCGTAGTAGGAGTGAGCTTCTGCATTGTTGGGATTCAATTCAATTGCACGTTTGAACTCGCGTTCCGCGACAGGCCAATCCCACTCATACCATTGGCTCGCGATAGCCAGAGCGACATGCGCATCCGCATCCGACTCATCGATCGCCAAGGCCCTCTTTGCGGCTTCTCTTGCTCTGGGACCCGCCTCGTTGGGACGTATGTACCAATCCTGCTGATTAATGTAGTTGTAGGCCAAGCCGGTGTAAGCCAAGCCGTAGTTTGGATCGACCACGATTGCCTGATTAAAGTAGTCGAGGCCTTTGCTGAATCCGTCTTTGGTAAATTTGTTGGTGTAGTATTTTCCTTTGAGATAAAGCTGGTACGCTTCGGGACTATCGGTTGAGCCTTTGGTCAGCTTTTTCTGATCCGCGGCGGAAAGTTGCGAGCGCAGCCGTTGAGAAACTTCCTTGGCAATGTCGCTCTGAATGTTAAGCAGATCTGCTAGCTTGCGATGGTACTGCTCGCCCCACAACTGTTTGCGGTCACGAACATCGTCGAGTCCAACACCAACCGTTAGGTCGTCGCCCCGTTGGCCGATATGGCCCGTGAGCACGGCTTGCACGCCCAGATCTTCACCGATCTTTTGGACATCCGTCGCTTTGCCTTTGTAGGGGAGCGCCACGCTGAGCGGAATTACCTTCAGATTTGGCAATTGGGCCAAGCTGTTGTTGATGCTTTCGGTGATTCCGTCGGAAATAAACTCTGCGTCGGGATCATTGCTCCGTATCTCAAGTGGTAGAACAGCGATGGAATCAATGTGGCCATTCCTGGACTCTTTCCGATAAATAACGACCGCGGCGACGCAACCGATAACCAATAGACTCACGGCAATAGCCCGGGCGACGCTTTGCCATTTGATTGCAGATCCGTCCTGCGTGGAGACTCCTTCGAGTGCGGCGCGCAGATTTGACGCTGTCTGGAAGCGCCCTTCGGGGGGCTTCGCCAGGCACTTTCGCACAATCGCATCGAGCGCGGGTGGCGCGTTCAGCGGCTCCGGCTCCTTGAGAACGATCGCGCCAATAACCGCTGCAGCTGAGCCTCCGGAGAACGCGCGGCGCCCGGACAGCATTTCGTAAAGCACTGTTCCAAACGAGAAAATATCGGAGCGGGCGTCGGCAGTCTTGCCCTCCGCCTGTTCTGGCGACATATAAGCCGGGGTGCCTATGATCGTACCAGGCTGGGTCGAGCCTAGCGTCTGGGTTAAGTCCTCAGCTCCGTCGCCGAGGCTCTGTTTCGCAAGCCCGAAATCCAGCAGCTTTACAACGCCGCCCGTGGTCGCGAGGATGTTCGCTGGTTTGAGGTCTCGATGAATAATCCCCTTAGCGTGCGCGGCTTCGAGTGCTGCAGCGATTTGTGTCGCGAGCCGTAGGGCCTCAACCGGAGCAAGAGCCTGGGGGCGTTCAGGGAAACAATCGGCGCTCCGTCAATGTACTCCATGACTAGATAATTTGAGGCGATATCGTAGATCTGGCAGATGTTGGGATGATTCAGCGCAGCGATCGCTTTGGCTTCACGTTCGAAGCGGTCGCTGAATTGCGCACCAGAGACTTTGATTGCGACGTCCCGATTCAAACGCGTGTCCCGGGCGCGATACACTTCTCCCATACCACCTGCGCCAATGGACGCAAGGATTTCGTAAGGGCCGAGTTTATCACCGGGAGAAAGCTGCATAGGACGGATCGAGCTGAGTTTAGCCCATCACCGAGCACACCGGGAACGTATCACGATGCGCCGTACGTAAAATCCACATGCTGATTCGAGCAGCGGCCATAGGCGGGGCACTGTGCGCGAGGAAAGCGCTCTTAGCAAAAGCTACCCAGCGCCGCGGAAGTGCAGAACTGGGAATGATCGCAGAATGGTGTTGAAAATTGTGACTGCCTAGTTGTTCTTGCACTTTCCGAACTGACTGTGGGGCAAGTGGAAGAGGTCAATACCGAAGCCGCAAAAGCTGCAGCTGAGCTGCGAGCTCGGATTGAAGAATCGCCGAAACTGCCATTTGCGGGCGTGGCGTTCGCGGCCCAGCGGCCGACCATCCGCTGGGAATCAGGAGTCGATACCGCAGACTGTACACACAAATGTATTGCGAGAACCGTATTCTCTCCCAGTCGTGGCGAGCCATGAGATTTGAATGGGACGAGCTGAAGAACCGGCAACACCTCTACAAGCACGAAATGGGCAAGTTCCATCGATCAACGAAGAAGCCTGTCACCATGCTTCTTGATTCCGACGGGTATGCCTCAAAGCCGACGGCCGCGGTTACCAGACCAAAGCGAATTGGCTTCTGCGACAAGCCATGACTAATCTCACTGAGCGAACGAGAACGGCGAGCGGTAAGAGACGTTCCAGACGGCCTGGCGAGGGCAAGTAAGGGATGGTTCCCAGGGCTTGACGAATATATCGCCGTCAGCCCATAGCCATATGGAAATGAATGGGTATTGGGCCTTCGTGATGGAGGCTTCCAACGAGCCCGGGGCGGTCCCATCTTGAGTTTCCACCACGAGAATGACGCCCATTCGATCTACAACAACGACCGGCTGACCCGGGCGGTTCTGGTGTCAAACGAGACCGGGAATTTGCTTCCGGTAGTCTGCTGTACGATGGCTTCATCTCCGCATCGACAACTTCACCAGTCGGCTACAGTCGCACTCCCACACGGTCACCATGTTTGGTCGCTTCATTTTGTCAGCCCGCCCCTTACGCCAATGTCAGTTTTGTCCCGACTGTCCGTTTGCGTCACATGCACTCCAGTCGCTGTTGTGTTCTAATGCGGAATTCGGAGTTTTAGCGGAAGGCCTTGGTGCGGACCAGATGAACTTGTAATTTGCAGCCCTTTTTCGGCGTACCGCCCCACGGCTTGATAGGAGAATACGAGATGAGCACTATCACGACAAAAGACGGCACAGAGATTTACTATAAAGATTGGGGTTCGGGTCAGCCTATCGTTTTCTCGCACGGTTGGCCGCTGTCGGCCGACGACTGGGACACCCAAATGATGTTCTTCTTAAATCACGGCTATCGCGTCATCGCCCATGACCGGAGAGGCCACGGACGCTCGAGCCAACCCGGCGACGGACACGATATGGATCACTACGCCGATGACCTCGCCGCGCTTACCGCGCATCTCAATTTAAAGAACGCCATCCATGTTGGCCACTCGACCGGCGGCGGTGAGGTCACACGTTACATAGCGCGCCACGGCGAAAGTCGCGTCGCTAAGGTTGTCCTCATTAGCTCAGTGCCACCGCTGATGGTGAAGACGCCAGCGAATCCCGGCGGTCTACCTAAAGAAGTATTTGACGGCTTCCAGGCGCAGGTTGCCGCAAACCGGGCGCAATTTTATATGGATCTTCCCAACGGACCCTTCTACGGTTACAACCGCGCGGGCGCGAAAGCATCCCAAGGCGTCATTGAGAATTGGTGGCGCCAGGGGATGATGGGCGGTGTTAAGGCGCACTATGATGGCATCGTGGCCTTCTCCCAGACCGACTTTACCCAGGATCTTAAGAAGTTCTCGGTGCCGACACTGGTAATGCATGGCGATGATGACCAGATCGTCCCCTATGCCGACTCCGGCCCGCTGACCGCCAAGTTGGTGAAGGGCGCGGTATTGAAAACCTACCAGGGTTTCCCGCACGGCATGCCGACCACAAACGCCGACCAGATCAATGCCGACCTGCTGACGTTCTTCAAGGGTGCTGCGACTGCCGCGTCGTCTTGATCACAGCGGTCGCAAAAGAACGCGCCATGTTAGATCGGTACGGTTATGAGGCAAACGAAATCAATAGCGGGACCGAAATATCCGTCTAGCGGACCACCAGACCATGGTGCGCGATCGCGGGCCGATAGCGACTCGCGCACTACAGTTAGGTTTCGTGCCTTCAGACGCGGCGCCACCCGTTGACATGGCCTCTTGACGAAGAAGGTGCTTTACATGCAAAAGCCGATTGGATATAGTGCCGCCCAACTACGGCGGACGCGTCTTGGAGCTTCCTACACTTTCGACGAAACGAGCTTAAAGACCTTCGAGAAGTTTACGCTTCCCGGAGCGCCGCCCGGCAGAGTTCTCGGAAACCAGAACGACGAATCCAGCAGATCGAACAAAGTTCGGCCTGTGTAATACCATCACCGTCCTTTACGGCGGTGACCTTTAATAAAGGAGAGAAAATGTCCGAAGAGCGAAACGCGCAACAGAACCAGTCTGTGGATGCTTCCAAGAACACCGGTGAGCTTAGCGAAGATCAACTCGGCGGCGTTCAGGGCGGGAACTCGATTTCCTTACCGGTTCAGCTGGCCCGGGCCTCGGCACCAAAAATTCAGTCAACGACTGGCGGGTCCATTGCCCAGGGCGATACGCTCGACAATACGCTGACCGAAGATGGCTTGCCCTCCTAGCTAACAAGGGACACTCGCGGAAGGTTTTACTGAATTGCTTGGAATCTAGGGTGACGAAAGGTAAGCCTCAACGCGGCGTCCCACCACAGTTTTCATCGACGGCAGTTTCGAATCCGGCGATTCAGGGAGAGGACGGCTGGGTAAGAATCTGTCTGGCAAGCGTTGTGTGTTCTCAATTCACGCGCAAGCGTTTCAACAGCCTGTCAAAGCGCGTTGCCCCTAGCGAAGCGCTGTCCATCATGGAATCGTCGAGTTCATCCGGATCGGTCTCTTCAGTCCATTCGCCGTATCCGAGATGACTGGTGGTTTTTCGTAGACGATCCGCCAACAGGGTGGCGACCGCCTTATAAAATCGTCCAGCGAACCCATCATCGGTCTTCAGCTTGTTGTTGAGCACCTCTCGAGAAAGAACCAGGAGGTGGGAGTCAAGCCTGGTCACCACCGAAGCAGACGGCGGACGAGAATCAACGAAAGACATCTCTCCAACCACTTCGCCCGCTAGCAGGCCTGCGATTTCACGATCGCCTAGGGCCTTAACCAGCACGGAAAGCTTGCCGTCCAGAACGACAAAAATGTCTTCAATTGGGCTGCCCTCCTGAATCAGAGTCGTGCCGGAAGGCGTGAATTTTGGGGTCCCGTGCTTGCCCAACCATTCCACGTCTTGGTCTTCCAGAATTCCCATGAGGTACATTACTTTTCGCATTGAATCATTTTCTCCAGCCGCACGCGAGTAAACTTGGTCTCGTCTATCCATCAGGCGAGCTGGCGCTTGGCCAACTCGCGAAACAGACCTTCTTGTCCTGTCAATTCTTCGTAACAGCCCGACTGTACGATCGCTCCTTTTTCAACCACCAAAATGCGATCGGCGTTGACGATCGTACTCAGGCGATGAGCGATCACAATCCGAGTCGCGCTGAACGCATCCAGGCTGTGACTCACGATCGCCTGGGTGCGATTGTCGAGCGCGCTGGTGGCTTCATCGAACAAGAAAATGCGCGGCTTCTTGACCATCGCACGCGCGACTAACAAGCGCTGCCGCTGACCGCCTGAGATATTTCCGCCACCCTCACTCACCACGGTGTACATCCCCATGGGCATTTCGCGAATATCCTGCTCCAGTCCGGCGCTGCGGGCCGCTTCCCAGGCGTCATCCAGAGTGAATGGGCCAGATCCGACAATATTGTCGAAAATTGTGCCGCTGCCCAAGCGTGCGCTCTGCAACACAACGCCAATCTGCCTGCGGGCGGCTTGGATATCGATTCTACCGAGGTCCTGCCCATCATAGTAAATGACGCCGGCTTCCGGCCGTTCGAAACCCAGGAGCAGGCGAAGCAAGCTGGATTTGCCGCTCCCCGACGGTCCCACAATAGCCACGAACTGGCCTGGTCTAATGGCGAAGGAAATATCGTTCAGGACCAGAGGCGTCTCGGGATGATATCGAAAACTTACGTGATTAACTTCGATCGAGCCGCTCAGGTCTCCCGGCTGCCGGTTGGTTTTTGAAACCTCCGGCAGAGCCTCAAAGATCGGAGCCGCACGTTCGTAAAGAGGGACCACGCTGAGGGCGGACTCCACAGCCGAACTCAGTCCCAGGATCGCCGACTGGAATTGGACGAACGCGGCCAGAAATGCCAGGAACGTTCCGGTCGTCAACGCATGGAGCAGCGGATGACCCATTATCTGCGCAGCAAAGCCGAACAGTATGGCCATACTCACAACCGGGAAGACCGAGTTGAAAATGAGCAGTCCGTTCGAAACCCTCTGAGCACGGCCCGATAGCTGCATCTGCGCGGCAAACTCGCGGGCCCAAGCGGCAAAAGCTCGCGGTTCGGCCCCGGAGACCCGCAACCTGGCGATGTTTCCAATAAATTCCAGTAGCATGCCGGAGATGCGCCCGCGAACCCGAGCGATCTGGCGCTGGAAGCGGATCTCGAAGTAGGCGCTAACCGCCGAGCGGACAAAAATGACGAAGACCAAACCGGTAGCGATCAAGGCCAGCTGCCAGCTGTAATAGAACAGCAGCAGGAAACTAAAAATCGAAAACACCCCAGAAAGGACCGAGAAGATCGCCGAACCCGTTAACGTGCGCAGGATGTATCCGATACCCGAACTGCGATCTGCCAAATCGCCCGAGGTGAACTGGCGGAAAAAAGGAACCGGAAGGCGCAACAGACGGTCCCATACCGCTGCCTGCAGTGCAGCTCCCATTTTTCCTTCCAGGCGCAACATCGCGAAGTTACGGACCAGGGTGAACATGGAGGCTGCAATGGTGGCAATAACCAGAAAGGCGCAAATCTGCAACAGTTGGCCGCGCTGCGCGCCGGGAATAATGGAATCAAAGATGATGCCCGTGGCGATGGGAAAAACCATTCCCAATAGGCCGCCGCATATGCCCATGATTACAATCGTGAGTAACTCTCGCTTCACATCGCGCATTCCGAAGGAAAGCAAATCCCTGATGGAGAGTTTTCTGCCGGGTAGCGGACGATAAAAGGTGTAGGCGAATCCGTTCAGGCTTAGCGCCACCGCGCCGGTGACCTTAGTCGTCGCCTGCTCTACCGAGTCGTACAACCGGTGACCACCATCGGCTGCCGGAAGAAGAGCCACCGGGCGCATGTCGCTTTCGCGGAATGCTAAAAGCGGCCCGCTGGAATTTACCCACCATTGGCCCTTCAGGACCACCACGCGGTAACGCAAATCGGAAGCCCGAGCAATGCTCGCAATCAGATCTTTTATCGGAAGGTCAGCGCGAACCGAAACGGACGCAATCGGTACGCCGAGGCATTTTCCTACCGCTTCGCAGGCCAGCAGTGTCGGATCGTCGATGCCTGCACCATCCCCAGGGAGTTGCGAACCCTGCTGTTGCAGCGAAGAAGCCAGGGATCGTAGTGCGCCGCGAACGATCGCGGCATCGGATGCTCCTTGGGCGACCAACCGCTTTCGGTTTTTCTCCTCTGAACTCTGGCGGATCAGCACCAGCCGCTGCAAGACCACGTCGTAAAACTTTTGTAGACTTCGCCATTGGGGGTCTGCTTGCTGCCACTCCCGGGAATCAATCGCCGAGATTTGACTTCCAGCCGCAGGCTGTAGCCATCCGGACCTGGAAATCGGAAAGTAATTACGACCGGCGATCGGATCGATTGTGGAGCAATTTAGAAAGCGCGACGCCCCCTGCAGATGCTCAATCCAGAGAATGCCCTTCGCCGGCGAAATCGGTTTTGGTTCCTCGGTTACTTCAAGGATGGCGGCAGGGTCCACGGTCGCAAAATCTTTCGGTGTTCCTGCACCAGCGGCAGCCGCGGCACTGAGATTCAATATCCATTCTTCGAGCAGGGAAAGGGAATCAAACGGGTGCTCCAAAGAAGCCGGATAGGCAAGTCTACGCAGGGCCTCTTGAGACATGCATAGCAATTGAGTTCCGGGCGTTGCCGTGGCCACCATGCTGGTTCCTGCGCGTCCATGGAAATCGATCCCAAAAACCGCGTTTCCTTGTTCGACGCGAAGGACATGGTGACGAGCGCCGGTTGGCTGTCCTTCAGCGTTGTCCACCAGGAACAAATCGAGCTTTCCCGATTGCACAATCCAAACCGAATCAGCCGTATGTATGGAGAACGGGTGATTGGGTTGCGGCTCGAGCAAGCGGCTGGTTCCGTCCGGTAGCGTGGCCATCTCAGTGTGCTCGTATCAAATCCAAATACGCGCCTTCCACGGCGTTAAGCTGGTCATGGGTTCCACGCTGCACAACTCTTCCCCGTTCCAACACGATAATTTCGTCACAATCCCGAATCGTGCTTAAGCGATGGGCCACGATGAGGCAAGTACATCCGCGACGGCGCAGGCTGTCATCGATGGCTTGTTCGGTGTGCGGATCCAGCGCGCTGGTAGCCTCGTCGAGAATCAAAATGCGCGGTCGGCGAGTCAAAGCGCGGGCAATCTCCAGCCGCTGGCGCTGCCCACCGCTGAAATTCCTTCCGCTTTCCTCGATCAACGAATCGTAGCCACCAGACCGCTCGGTAATGTCATCGTGAATGGACGCATCTTTCGCGGCTTGAATCAGATCGGACTCCTCGATGGTGTTGTCCCACATCGTAAGATTTTGGCGTATCGATCCATCGAGTAAAAAAATATCCTGATCGACAATCGCCAGCGAGTCGTTAAGAATGCGCCGAGGAATTTGCTGTCGAGGCTTGCGGTCCAGGAGGATTCGCCCGGACCACGGTTCATACAGTCCACTTACGAGTTTGGCTACGGTCGACTTTCCGCTCCCGGTCGCGCCGACCAGCGCGACTCTTCCCCCGGGCTTTAGCTTCACGCTGAAATCGCGAATCAACGGCTCTTCGAGGCGGCTGTAGCCAAACGTGACCGAGTCGACTTCCACCCAGCCTTCCAGCAACTCTTCGTTGTCCCCCGGCGAAGCATCTGCGTCAAGAGAAACGCTGGCCGGATAGCGCAGCACGTCTTCAAGCCTGCCCAGGTCGCCGGTGGCCTCCTGCAATTTCGCTCCTAGAGAAACGATTTTATTCACCGGATCGATGAAGCTGGACAACAGGCTCTGAAACATGACCAACATGCCGATGGTCAGAAATCCGTCCAACACCCGCATTCCCCCCAGCGCCAAAACTCCGATGACATTCAAAGATGTCAAAAGACTAGGCAGCGCCGACAAAAATTGCGACGACGCTCCGAATTCTTGCTCGGCGCTGACGACCTTAGCCTGAAAGCCAGACCAGCGCGCAAAAAAATCGGACTCCGAGCCACTCGCTTTGAGGGTCTCGATTGTCTGCAGGCCAGCCATGGCGGCACCAAGCATTTTTCCCCGCTCTTGCAACAGCTTTTGGTTGTTGTCCGTTCGTTTACGCCCCACGTACCGAACGGCCAGGAGATTGATAATTGCGATTCCGATGCTCGCGACGGTCAGTGCAACGTCGTATCGCAGCATAAGGGCGGCGTAGAAACCTATGAGGAAAATGCTGACGATGTTGGTGGTGAGTTCTCCCGAGAGCAGCGAGGCCACGTTATCGTTCAACGCAACCCGCGACCCAATTTCGCCACTGAACCGCTGCCCAAAGAATTCCATGGGAAGCGCTAATACGTGCCACAGAAATTTGCTCGAAGAAGTGAGCGATAGCTTCGTTTCCAGGCGCAACAGCGAGCGTTGCTGCCAATACGTTGCGGCAGCCTTGAAACAAGCGGTGACGGCCATCGCGAACAACAATGGCTTGAGCCACCTGGTCATACCACCCACCAGAATGTTGTCAATGTACACGCGGGAAAACGAGGCGACCATGATGTTCGGCAAGACTAATGCGAAAGTGGCCAGAACAATGTACGCAATCGCTAATCCGGTCCCGGGCAACCGTTTGCGCAGCAAATGAACCAGGGTGCGTTTCTCGCCACCACGTTGAAAGGCGGGTGTCTTTTGAAAAGTGAGCACTACACCAGTGAACGACTGATCGAATTCTTCATCACTAACGTTGCGTCGCCCGGTGGCCGGATCGCTGAGGTAGACCTTTCCTGGACCGAAACCCTCGACGACCAGGAAGTGATTGAAATTCCAGAAAACAATGATGGGAAAAGTTAGCGTTCGAAGTTCGCTAGGTTCTTTCTTGAAGCCTTTGGCGGCGAGCCCATACTGGCGTGCGGCCTTTACGACGTTACTGGCTTTGGTTCCGTCCCGGGAAACACCGCACGCGATGCGTAATTCCTCCAGCGGAACGCTCTTTCCGAAATATCCAAGAATAATGGAGAGCGCCGCGGCTCCGCACTCGACCGCTTCCATCTGTAGCACCGTGGGAGTTCTTGCGCGCGGGGAGGAAGGATGTTTCCATCGTTTAAGGATGTTGGCGAGCAAAGAAGGGCTGTATTTCATTAGCGCGGTTAGGTGACGCCGAAGGTTTTCCGCAAAGACGGAAATACCAAGGTGATCGGCCTTTGCCAGCGAGTAATCACCTCCGCTGTGCACAGCGTGCCGCCGGAAAGCGCCAAACTCGGTCCCTTCGACGAAGACCATTGATAACCGCTGGGGGTTTTGGGATCCTTCAACATTTCTACATGCAGTTCCGTCACCGGACCGTCGTTGGTTAGCGCCTTCACCAGCACTTCGTTTTCGAAGTTACGCATCAATTCCGCAGGCGTATCTGGAAAGTCCGAAACATAAATGACCCGGCCTTTGACGAAACCAAACTCTTCAGGCTTCACGTTGGAGGGCGAAAGCTTCACCTCCATTCCCGGATGAACATCTTTTGCTTGCGCGGCCGGTAAATAGAGCAAGGCCTGTAAATCCTGAACGTCCGGTTGAATGCTCAGGATCGGATCGCCCATCGCGACGGTAGCCCCGGGTGAAACCTTAACCTCAAGGACCTCACCGCCATAAGGGCTGACCACGTTCTCCGCGATCTCCAGTTGATTTTCAATTTCGTGCAGATTGCGCTCCACATCCTGGATTCCAATTTGCTTTTCCGCGTCGCCCTGTTGCACTTTGGCACGGCTCGCGAATTCCTCGGCATCCAGTTCCTGTATTTGGGCGCGGACCCCGGCAATCCGGTCCTCAATCGCCGTCAGGCTTTGCCGTGCTTCGATCGCCCTCTGTTTAACGACAATCCCGGCGGCCAACAACTGTTCTTGCGCCGCGACTTGCTCCTTTGCCAAGGTGGCTTGTTCCTCAAGATGCCTTATTTCGCTCTCGGCGTTCGCGCGCTTGCGTTGAATTGTGGCCGCAGTCAATTTTGCTTCCTGTTCTCGAGAGGCGTGGGATCGGTCTCTCTCGCGCTCAGCCTGTGCCAACATTTCCTGAGCGCTCCTATGTTTCTCCACGATCGCGGGCTGAGCCACGGTAGCCACGATCTGTCCAGCGGCGATTTTGTCTCCCGCATTTACTTTTAGTTTGGCGACTACCCCGGATCCCGCCGCCACCACGTTCAAAACGCCGCCAGTGCGGATAATTACGCCCTGCCCGCTAATCGTAGAAGGAAGTTTGCCGGTGTAGCCCCAGACAACCGCTACCACTAGCAGGCCGAAGATAGCGAATTGAGCGATCCAAGCTTTGGAGTCGGTCACCCGTAGCAAACGATCCAACTCGTCAGGGGACGAAAGTCGGTCAAGAGCCACGGCCCGGAAAATGCCACGATCCATTTAGCTGCCAGTGAAATACATGTCGTTTAGGGCAAAGGCGGAAAGATAGATACGACCCGCACAACAGCTTTTCCCTTAGGTTGAAAGTCGCGGAAGGCTACCGTTCTCCCCCTCAGCCGTCAAGCGAAATAGAACCGAATGTCGCTGGCACATGATATGTCCGGTCGAATTAGCACATGAAATGTCCGCTTTAGCGATCCGCTAGGGTAGAGCTACCAGCCTGGAGGGGAGGCATGGAGAGCTACCCGAGGGCGGCAGTGGAGCGGGCGATGAAAATACAGGAAGTGATCATGCGGGCCATGGCCAAGAAGATTACCTGGGTGCAAGCCGGGGAGATCGTCGGACTGTGCGAACGACAGATGCGTCGCTGGAAACAACGGTATGAGGAGGTTGGCTATGACGGACTGTTTGATCGCCGGACGGGAAAACCCAGTCCGAAACGAGTTGCGGTGGCGACCGTGGAAGAAGTCTTACGCCTGTATCAAGAAAGGTACGCGGATTTCAACGTGCGGCATTTCCACGAAAAGCTGCGGGCGGAACACCACATCCGGTTGAGCTACACCTGGGTGAAGCGGGCCCTACAGATGGCCGGGCTGGTGAAGAAGAGCCGGAAACGAGGAGTGCATCGGCGTCGTCGGCCACGCCGACCGCTACCGGGGATGCTGCTGCACCTCGACGGCAGCTCCCACGCTTGGTTTCAGGATGACCGGCGTTACGACTTGCTGGTACTGCTCGACGATGCCACCAGTGAGATTTACTACGCGCAACTCGTCGAAGAGGAATCGACCGCCACGGTGATGACCGCTCTGCGCGAGGTGATCGAACGCAAAGGGGCTTTCTGCGCCCTGTACAGCGATCGCGCCAGCCATTTCTTTCATACTCCGAAGGCCGGCCAGCCGGTGGATGGCAACCGACCTACCCAGGTGGGCCGCGCCCTGGCGGAACTGGGCATCCAGATGATCCCGGCGTATTCGCCGCAGGCTCGTGGACGAGGGGAACGCAGCTTTGGTACTTGGCAAGGGCGACTCCCCCAAGAATTGCGGATCCACGGGATACCAAGCATGGCCTCGGCGAACCAGTTTTTACGAGAGCGCTACATCGCAGAATTCAACCAACGCTTTGCGGTAGCTGCGGCACAGCCAGGACATGCTTTTCTGCCGGTGCGAGGAAAAAATCTCGATCTGATCTTTGCTGTGCAGCACGAGCGAACGGTGAACAAGGACAATACCGTGCACCTGGGTCCCTGCATTTTGCAGATCGAGAAGATCGCGTGGCGCGGCACGCTAGTGGGCTGTCGCGTCACCGTCTACGAACACCTAGATAGCACCTGGAGTATCGGTTACGGCCCGCACATCGTGGGGCGTTACAACCGGGAAGGTCTACCGCTGTTGCTCGAATCCACCAAACCTCTGGGGAGGCGCGAGTCGCTACGCTCCTCCCGCCTCCCCAGACCCAACACCACCAACCAACCCCTAACACCAAAACAAAACCGGACACTTCATGTGCTATGAAAAGCGGACATTTTGACTTGCTAACGACA
>Ga0302176_10000693_pt1 | contig 18797 bp, 23 predicted proteins | sample I_Palsa_E1_1_FD_198787 | JGI IMG/M metagenome (GOLD analysis project Ga0302176, IMG submission 198787) | Peat permafrost microbial communities from Stordalen Mire near Abisko, Sweden - I_Palsa_E1_1 | ecosystem: Environmental > Terrestrial > Soil > Palsa > Peat permafrost | place: Sweden...
GCAGTCAGTCAAGCCCAGTTTTGCCGTAATCTCCGTCGGCTTCCAAACCTCGTTCGGACTTCCGAAAGCCGAAGTCCTCGATCGCCTGCAAAACTCCGGAGCCCAGGTCTACCGTACCGATCTCGACGGTGCGGTCACCTTCTACCTCGACGGCCACTCTGTCACTCCCTGGCTGGCAGCTCTTCAGTAGCGTCGTCATCCAATTCCTCTGCCCCGGAACCTTCACTGGCATCCGGTCGCCGCGCTTCAGCGATTAGTACGCGTGCCTTCTCCGCATCCTCTTCGCGCACCAGAATGATCATTCCACCCAGGCCGGGAAACGCGTCCTGCAAAAGACTGGCGGATGCGAGATCGTTTTCAATGCTTGCCGAATCGAGCAAGCCCTTCACCACCATCGCCTCCGACTCCTGCTCGCTGTCGAAGACCTTCACCAGTTTTTCATTCGGATCGGGACGCCGCCGTTTTTCTGTTGTCGCATTCGACTCTGCCATTTGTGGTCTCCGCTTCTCGGGTCGGCCACGAGAGATGGCTCAGACTCCGCGCTCCTGCAATTCTAACCCTTCTAACTCCGTGAGTTGCACTCAGCGGAGACTGAGGTTGGAAGCGTTGCAAGAATCCGGCTCCAATCGGTATACTTCTTCCCCGTCGGCTGTTTTTCACCTGCCCGTGTGAATTTTGAACGGTGGCGAAAGGGCACGGCTTGAAATCCCGCCCACCGGAGCTAATTAACGATGCGGGCTCCTGGCCCTAGTAGCTTCCCATTTCATCCATTCATGAAACGAGCGCTTGCCCGGCACTTTCGAGCCGTTTGTTTTCCGCTGCGTTTGGAAGACAATGCTGATAATGCTTCGCAACGTCGAACTTTGCTGCAACATCCAATCTGTGGCGGGAAAGCTGTAGGGGCGAAGAGGGAATTATGAATTCCAGGAAGCAGTCGAACCGCGAAGAGAATCCGCCTCACCTCGAAGAGCAAGCCGACGATGAACCCCGAAGAATCCGGCGACTGCAGGTGATGATGAGCATGGTCGCTTCCGTGATCAGCCAGGATCCGGGCCTGACGGTCGAAGAAGCCTCAGAACTTGCCGCCGGCGCCAAGCGTGCTGCCCTGGCCATGTTCCCGGATAAAGAACTGGCCTATGATCTGCTCTACAAACCCCGCCTGCAGCGCCTGATGACGGAACGCTTCCGCTTGCAGTAAAACAACCCGTGTGGTCGGGATGACTCCCCGCGCAGCAATCCTTACTCGTCCACTACCGAATTCCGCAGGGTCCCAACGCCCTCCACGCTGATCTCCATCACATCCCCCGCCGCCACCGGCCCCACGCCCGCCGGCGTTCCCGTCGCAATCAGATCCCCCGGCAACAACGTCATCGCCTGCGAGATAAAGCGAATCACCACATCCAGCGGGAAAATAAAATCCTTCGTATTGCCCGCCTGCCGCACCGCGCCATTCACCCGCGTCTCCACCCCCACTCCAGCCCACGGATCAAGCCCATCCACCACTACCGGCCCCACCGGGCACGAAGTATCGAAGCCCTTCGCCCGCGCCCACTGATCCTCTTGCCTCTGGATGTCGCGCATCGTCACATCGTTCAGGCACGTGTAGCCGAGAATATAGGGCCGCACATCCTCGCCATCCGCCAGCAAATGGCACTTCTTTCCAACCACCACACAAAGCTCGCCCTCGTAATCCACGCGCTGCGAAATCTTTGGGCGCTTCACTACCGCGCCCGGTGCCAGAAGCGCGGAGTTCGGTTTGAAGAACAACAACGGCTCCGTCGGAACCTCACTTCCCAGTTCCGCCGCATGCGCCCGGTAGTTGCGCCCCACGCAAACAATCTTTGACGGACGTACCGGCGGCAGCAGCGAAGCCTCTTCCAGTGCAATCGGCTCGATCCGGCGCGTGCGCAGCCCTTCCACGTCGCCATCGGATTCTTCTGGCGCGGTCAGCAGAATTCGCAGAATCGAATCCCGTCCCGCAACAGACTCGACCAGCCCGTACTGCGCCTGGCCATTCAGTTGAAATCGGCAATATTTCATCGCTTTCTATCTAAACACGAGAGGTGGAAGTCCCGCTATAGGTTTCGCACGGAGGGTCGTGAACCAGCATCGCTTCGACGCCAATTCCTACGGTACCCTCTCGCTGGTTTCTTCCGACCGCGCACTCTCGTTGCCGCGCTGATCGACCGCCGACACGGAATAAAAATAGATCTTCCCTGGGACTACCTCTGTATCGCGAAAACCCGGCGTCGCCTCCGGCGCAGCGTTCAACTTCATCGCCGCGGCCCCTTCTTCATGGCGATAAACGTTATATCCGGCAAGATCCGCGTCCGTCACCGGCGCCCAAATCAGGTCGATGAACGGCTCTTGCCCAGGCCCGGAAAACACCGCCTGCAATCCTGAGGGCACGGCTGGCGGGAATACATCGTGAGCGAAGATTTTCACCTCGGGTGTGTCATCGCCCTCCACTTCAATCGCGGGCTTTCCATCCGTGTCGATTACACTCACCACCGCCCCTCGATAAAAATATGTGTTCTCCCACTCGAAGGTCTGGTCAAGAAACGAAGTAATGACCTTGTTCCGATCTTGCGGCGCATCTGCCTTTTTTTTGGAAGGCTCGCTCGTCAATGGCACGAGCCCGCCCGGTCCCGCCGCGCACTCCGTGGCATCCATCTCGCCGATTCTAGTTTCGTTGGCGCTGCCTTCCGCCCTTCGGTAGGTGCGGAACAAATATCTTATGCCCGTTCTTATTCCTGCAATAGGTGGACACTGCCACGAAATCAGCACCCCCTGAGCGGTCGGCCGGGCGGCAAAATCGCCGAATGGCGGCAATGTTGGAACTAGCGGCACTCGGACCTGGTTTGAAAGTCCCGCGCCTCGGCCTGCGGTGTTCAGCACTGCAACCGCGTAGGTAGCAAAACGCATGGAATATTCCTGCTCCATCGTGGAGGGCAGAACGTCGGTGAAAGTCGCAGTGAGTTTCTTCGCCGCCGATTTTTTAGCCCTCTCGAACTCCGCTGGCGGCACGGCTTCTCCCGCCGGCGTGCCACATTGCTTCAGGGGCCCGGCAACCCCTCGGCAAATGTGAGTCTTTCCCAGGTAACGCACGCTCTGCCGCTCCGTCGTCCGCGCCGGGATCGTCCACGTAAGCGTCACCCGGTCGCCTTTGCGCGCAGCCCGGAGGTCGGAAACCGGCTTGGGCAACTCCAGCGAAGGCGCTTCCGGAGGACCAATCGAAGCGCAGCCCGTCAACCAAATCGATGCCGTCAGCACCAGCAACAGGTTACAGTCGAGAATCCTCATGGGTATGCGACGAAGGGCAGAATATCAGACCGTGTGGGATCTAGTGTTGGTAGCAAGATAGACCATTGGGGGGCGACTCGGCCGCACCGTTTCAGGCTGCAGGTTCAATCAGCTTCTCATCCCGTCACAACCACCGATACTCGCGCAAGGTAACCGCGAGTGCTGCCCGAACCGGCCCGAGGCATTCGCGGGATAGCTTCTGGTGTATAAAAGAGCAAGTATGTCACAGGCAGCGTCAGCTATAACGCGGAGCCCGGCGGATGTGGTCCGGATGACGCCGGTTTCGCAGGCGGCGAACGGAGTGTGCTACGCCGTGGCGGGCGAAACCTCCATTGGTTCGTTTGATCTGGAGCGGATGGTCGCGGCGGTGCCGGCCAAGGCGGCGGCGGCGCTTCAGCGCAAGGCTTACTATTTTGTGCCGCTTACGGTGAGCCAGGGCGAAGAGATCCTGATTGCGGACCGGTATGATGTGGCGCTCAGCGATAATGCGGTGTGCCATCGCAACCTGAATCTCGGCGATTCGCAGTGCGTGTTTATCTCCACGCGGCTGATGGACGACAGGTTTTCCGTGGCCTTCGAGTTCTATATCAACGTCGGCCATGCCCTGGTGGAGTCCGCGGGAGTTTCCGGGGAGTTCAGCGAGTTGGCATGGAAGCAGGCGGAAGCAGGGACGCGCGGCGAAACCTCGCTCGATGCCTGGGAGGCGCGCAAGCTGGCTGCGGCTGGCGGGCCGGAAGCGGAGCGCTTCAAGAACGAATATTTCGAAGCCACGTTTGCGGACACGATCTCGATTTACTTGTTGTCGCTGTATTTGGATGTGGATTATTACGACCTGCGGGAGCGGGACTATCCGCTGCTGGCGCCTTCGGCGCTGGCTGAACGGTTACGGAAAGTGGCGGAGTTGTTCCCGGCGAACGCGGGGTTTGAATTCGCCGTGCTGTATAAGCGGCGGGGGGGTAGCGGCTAACTTCTTTTTGCCGCGGATTTGCACGGATACCCCGATCAACTTCGCATTGGGCGGGCGACGACGGGCGCCCCACACCATCGATTCCTGCTTAAATCCCTATTTATTCCCGATTACAAAATTTACGGTGCTGGACTGATTGGCGTTGACCGTGACTGATTTCTCCCACGTTTTCGGCTCGGTGAAGATGGGCCGCTGAACGGTGTGCTCGGTGAGGACGTCGTAGGCTTGTTCCTTGCCAGCCAGTCCCCAGCCTTCGTGCCAGGCGACGATTTGATAGGTGCCGGGCGGCACGCCGGTGAATTCGAAGCGTCCGCTCTCGTCGGTGACGGCGTAATAGGGATGAGAAACCACCATCATCTCAGCGTTCATCCAGACGTGGCCGCCGTTGCAGCGCAGATTGACCAAGCCTGGGGTTGGCATGTTGCGCGAGCTGATTTGATTGGGGAACGGGAATGGCAGGTTGAAAGTGGCCGCGCCGTCCATATGAATGGTGTGCAGGGTGGCATCGGAGCTTTGCATCTGCAGCGCCGCGTTTTGGGGCACGAGGAGGATGTGAGGAATGTAGCGGCAACGGCGCTGGTCCAGGTGTCGGCGCTGCTCGGGCATATCCATTGCTTTCCCCTGGGAGATATTCTTGAGATAGACAATGGAGTTGGCGACGCCGCTCTCGGGTCCGACGATCAGGCGATCGAGGCTGACGGTTTTCTTGCCATCGGACTCGCAGATCTGGGGATCTTTGGTGACGGGAAAGTCGAGTTGACGGGGCACCGGCCCGGACCATTTGACGGTGCCGGAGATGGTGCCACCGTCGGTGACGGTGATGACTTTATAGTCGCCCTGCGCCAGGGCTAGGGCTGTGACCACAAGGAGGAAAGCCAGCAAAAAAGAACAGACAACAATCCTGCGCATACGGAAACCTCTGAGAGCCCTGTTACACGCGAACCGATCCGCAGTCGTCGTGGAAGGCGGGCTGAAATTTGGGTCCATCAGCTTGCTTTTCCGCAGGCAACGCCTTGCACCCAACTTGCGGGACAGTGCTGACAGGATCCCGCGCCGGCGGGCAGCACTCGTGTTTGCGGTCGTTCTTATCCAACCGGGAGGGCCGCGGGGTCGGCTCGTGTGATTGGAATCACAAATAGAGTGCGCTAATGGAACGGAGGAGTCGAGATTACCAAGGTGGTACGACTGCCAGGGCGATCTCGGGAGCACGGAGATGCGGGAGAGATTCAACCTTCGATTGGGATGGCTTACAATCTTGCTTCGATGACGACACTGGTTCGATCGTTCGCAAAGATCAATCTCGGGCTGCGGATTGGTGCGGCGCGGAAGGATGGTTTTCATGAGTTGCTCACTATCTATCAGACGATCGGGCTGCACGATGTTTTGCGGGTGAGCGTTGGGCGCGGGAGTGGAATTGAGATTCGGTGCACCGACCCGCGAGTTCCCAAAGATGAGTCGAATACCTGTTATCGAATTGTTGCGAAGACCATGTCCGCTCTGCGTCAGAAGGGTCGAGTCGTCGTCGACATTGAAAAGCGGTTGCCCGTGCGGGGCGGGTTGGGTGGGGCTTCGGCGAATGCCGTGGCCGCTCTGCTGGGGCTGGAGCAGGTGGTAAAGAAAACTCTGCCTGCGGCGGTACGGCTGCGGATTGCGGCGGAAGTGGGGTCAGACCTGCCACTGTTTCTTGTGGCCGGGACGGTGTTAGGAGTGGGGCGCGGGGAGCAGGTGTATCCGCTGGAGGATTTGCCGGCGACAGCATGCGTGGTGGTGACGCCGGATATGGGAGTTTCCACGCCGGATGCATTTGCGGAATGGGATCGAAGAGCGGCCGAAGACCAACAGGGGCTGAAGCCCTCTTCGCCTCGGGAATTTTGCGCGGCTTCTTCGACAGCCTCAGGGCAGGCGCTGAAGGGCCGCTCGTCCACGGTTCACGCGGCCGCTGGAGCGTCGGCCACTCAGACCAAGGCGTCGGAATTGACGCTCCCGGCACCATCCGATAGAATGATTGAGCTTGGCCGAGGGCTGTCGGCGTGGCTGAGCGAGAGTTACTCCGGTGCTCCTCGTCAGATTTCCAAGAGGGGCCGGCTTGAGAATCCGCTTCTTGAGCTTGTCCGGGCCGGGATCAAGAACGACTTCGAACAAGTCGTCTTTCCTGAGTATCCCGAGGTGAGTGAGGGGAAACACGCGCTGGAACGCGCAGGCGCGAAGTATGCGTCGCTGTCGGGCTCCGGCTCGGCGCTGTACGGGTTGTTCGCTTCGAGAGAGGCGGCGCGTACGGCGGCAGCAAGGCTCCGGAGGCAGGGTTGGGCGGCGCAGGCGACGGTTACGCTTACGCGGCGGGAATACTGGAAGAGGATCTTAGGCTAGCGGTCTCGGCAAGTTTTTCATTGTTGATTTTTGATCGTTGATTGACAATTAGAGTGTTGGTTGACCAGGGCTTCAATCGACAATCCAAAATCAACAATGGCTTTTATTGGGCCGTCGACTAATGGTAGGTCAAGTGCCTTTGGAGCACTTTGTCTAGGTTCGAATCCTAGCGGCCCAGCCATAGAAGTAGCCCTTAGCTGTCAGCCCTCTAGCTCTTAGCTCTTAGCTTGCCGCGAAGAGTTGAGGGGGGTGGCTAAGGGTTGAGAGCGAAAGGCTAAGAGCTGAAAACTATGGCTACTTTAGTCACGCCGGCGGAAAAAACGGATAAGACCGAGAAGCAGGCTCCGCCCACGCCCGAAGAGAAGCTTGATCGCAAGCCGCGCGCGCGGGTGGATGAGAAGTTCAAGATCTTCAGCGGGACCGCCAACGAACCGCTGGCTGACGAAGTGTGTCAGTTTCTGGGGATGCAGCGGGGCCAGGCGCAGGTGATCCGCTTCGCCGACGGCGAAGCGTACGTGCAAATTCAGGAGAATGTTCGGGGTTGCGATGTGTTCGTGATGCAGCCGACTTGCCGCGCCGCGCACTCGAACAGCACGAAGAGCACGAGTGTGGACGAGCACCTGATGGAACTGCTCCTGATGATCGATGCACTGAAGCGCGCGTCGGCTCGGCGCATCACGGCGGTGATGCCTTATTTCGGTTATGCGCGACAGGATCGCAAAGACAAGCCGCGCAGTCCGATTTCTTCGAAGCTGGTGGCGGACCTGCTCACCACCGCGGGGGCGCACCGGGCGCTGATTGTGGATTTGCACACGCCGCAGTTGCAGGGTTTTTTCAATATTCCGGTGGATCACCTCTTCGCTTCGCCGGTGCTGGTGGACCACTTTCGCAAGTTGAGCCTGCCGAATCTGACGGTCGTTTCGCCGGACGCCGGCGGCGTGGAGCGGGCGCGGTTTTTCGCGAAGAAGGTGGATGCGGCGCTGGCTATCGTCGACAAACGGCGCGTGGAAATGAACGTGGCCGAAGTGATGCACGTAATCGGCGACGTGAAGGGGCGGACCTGCCTGATCATCGACGACCTGATCGATACGGCGGGCACGCTGGTCAAAACCGCGACGGCACTGATGGAGAACGGAGCGACGGAAGTCTATGCCTGTTCTTCCCATGCAGTGCTGTCCTGGCCGGCAGTGGAAAACATTGCGAAATCGGTGATCCGCGAGGTGGTGGTTACGAACACCATTCCGTTGACCGAAGAGGCCAGGCTGGAACCAAAGATCCGGGTGCTTTCGATTGCGGGATTGATCGGGCGGGCGATCCAGGCCAATCACGAAGAAACTTCAGTCAGCAAGTTATTTATTTAGACGGGAAGCGAAATTATGGCGACAACATTGGAGCAAAACGTTCTGGAAGCGCAACCGCGAGAGGCTGGGACCAAGAACCATGCCCGTCGGGTGCGTCGCGAGGGCAAGATCCCGGGCGTGGTTTATGGCGCCGGCAAGGACGCGGTCTCGGTGACCCTGGACCCGCGGCATGTGCTGCGCATTCTGCGCTCCGACAGCGGCCATAACACGATTTTCGATCTCGCGCTGAATGGCGGCGAGCGCACCAAGGCAATGATCGTGGATTGGCAATATGAGCCGATCAAGGGCCATCTGCTGCACATCGACCTGAAGCGCATCGCCATGGACAAGGCGCTGCGAGTCAGTGTGCCGATCATGCTCCAGGGAGTGCCCGTGGGCGTGAAGACGGAAGGCGGAATTCTGGAGCAGATGCTGCGCGAAGTAGAGATCGAGTGCCTGCCGGGAGACATTCCCAGCCACATCGATGTCGATGTCAGCGAGCTTACCTTCGGCAAAGTGCTGCGCGTGACGGATTTGCCGCACAATGAAAAGCTGAAATTCCTGACGGAAGCGAACCAGCCCGTAGCCCACGTGACCAGCGTGAAGGAAGAAGTTGTCGCCACACCGGAAGCAGTCGCGGCGGAAGCCGGAGCCGTTCCGGCCGAACCCGAAGTCATCAAGAAGGGCAAGGCGGAGACCGAGGAAGAGGGCGAGGCTGTTGCCGAGAAGCCCGAGAAGAAAGCGGAGAAGAAGGAGAAGAAATGACCGCGTTTGGCGGGCCCTTCGGCAACTTCGCTTGCGCTCAGTTTCTCAGGGCAAGCTAAGAACTGAGCCCGCCGCCGTCATCCTGAGCGGAGCGAAGGATCTCCAGCGTGAAACTGGTCGTTGGTCTCGGCAATCCCGGTATCGAGTACCAGCTCACGCCGCATAACTTGGGCTTTCTGGCGGTGGATCGGATCGCCATGGAGGGTGGGGTGGAAATCAGGAACCGGCAGTGCCGGGCGCTGACGGCGCGGGTGGTGGTTGCCAGCGAAACCGTGCTGCTGGCCAAGCCCGAAACTTACATGAACCTGAGCGGTTTGTCGGTTCGGGAGTTGGTTGAGGAATACGAAGCGAAGCCGGAAGCGGATCTGATTGTGATTCAGGACGAGTTGGATTTTCCGCTGGGGACGTTGCGGATTCATACGCGACGGAGTTCGGCGGGGCATAACGGGATCGAGTCGATCATTGGAGCGCTGGGCACGCAGGATTTCTTGCGCATCCGGATTGGGGTCGCTCCGGAGCACAAGGTGGAAGACGGCCAGCGTTACCTGCTGGCCCCGATGCGCAAGGCCGAGCTTGCGGTGGTGGACGGAGTGCTCGATACCGCGGTGGAAGCTGTGAAGGTGATTTTGAAGGAAGGTCCGGCGGCGGCCATGAACCGCTTCAACCGCAAGGAGCCGGAGGAGAAAGATTAGCTACGGACTTGCACGGACTCTCACGGATCAAGAATTCCTGAGAAACTTCTGGTTTATCGGGGGTACTCCGCGAAGACGTGGCAAAGATTTGGAGACGGACATGAATCGTACGTATGAGCTGATGTTTATCGTCCGGCCGGATATGACGGACGAAGATCTGGAAAAGCTGATCTCGAACCTGGAGTCGACCGTAACGTCCGCGGCCGGGACAGTGAAGAGCGTGGACCGCATGGGCAAGCGTCGTCTGGCCTACACCGTGCGCAAGTTCCGCGAAGGCATCTATATTCTTCTGACGATCGAAGGCGCGGGCACGGTGGTCCATGAACTGGAGCGCCGCCTGCGCGTGACCGAGCAGGTGATCAAGTTCCTCACCGTGCGGGTCGACGAGGAGCAGAAGCGCCTGGATAAGATCAAGAAGCTGCGCGACGCCAAGAAGAAGGTGAGCGCGATGCCTGTGGCTGTGGCGGAAGAAGCGCCGGCGGCTGGCGAAACGCCCGCGGCCGACATGCCGGCGGCAGCCGTTTAAGAACCATGGCTCGGTCGATATTGACCACCGATCATTGATCGACGGTCACTGGCCACTGATTGAGGATGAAGGAGCGTTATGACTGAAGAGACGAAAGCACCAGCGGCAGCCGAACGGCCCTCGCGGCCCTCGGGCGATGGACCGCGTTCTGGAGGAGACCGTCCGCGCTTCGGCGGTGGAGGGCGTTCCGGCCCGGGCGGTCCGCCGCGCGAAGGTGGACGCAAGTTTTTCCGGCGCAAGAAAGTTTGCAAGTTCTGTACGGAGAAGATCGCCGACATCAACTACAAGGATTACCGGATGCTCGGCCAGTTTGTGGCGGAGAGCGGCAAGATCGTGCCCCGGAGGTTGACTGGTGTTTGTTCGCCGCACCAACACCGGCTGGCGTCTGCCATCAAGCAGGCCCGCAACATCGCCCTGCTGCCGTTTGCCGGGCGGGCATCGTAAGAGCAGCTTTTAGCCATCAGCCATTAGCTCTGGAGCTCAGTCGAGCCGGGGTTAGGGCTAGCTAAAGGCTAAGAGCTAACAGCCAAAAGCTTAGAACCGGAGTCATACCATGGAAGTCATTCTTAAGGAAGATGTGACCAAGCTCGGAGCGCGCGGCGACGTGGTGAAGGTTGCCGAGGGATACGGGCGCAACTTTTTGCTGCCGCGCAAGCTGGCCATCGAAGCTACCGCGGGCAACAAAGCCGTCATCGTGCAGATGAAGGCGGCGTCGGTGCGGAAGTCGGCCAAGGAGAAGACGCAGGCCGAAGAACTTGCCAAACAGTTCGACGGCGTGTCGGTCGCGTTCCAGCGCCGCTCGGGCGAGCACGATCAGTTGTTCGGCTCGGTCACTTCCGGTGACATTGCCGATGCCATCGCGAAAAAGGGAATTAACCTGGACCGGCGCCAGATCCAGCTCCACGAGCCCCTTAAGACCCTGGGCGAGTTCGCCGTGCCGGTGAAGTTGCACAAGGACGTGACCGCGCATCTGAAAGTGGTCATCGAGAAGGAAGCGGTCGCGGAGTAGGGAACGCGCGGCTGGGCATTGGCTTCGAGTGCCAGCCGCCGGATTTCCTCCTCTTGCATTTTGAGTGCCGCGGGCAATCGACCGTCGACCGTGCTTCCCTTTTATTCCCAGGAGAACGCTTTTGATCACGCCGCTTTATCTTTTGGCGGACAGCCAGTTGTTTTTTTCGCGGGCTGACGATCACGGTTTGACCGGCGGAATTCGGGCGAATCTGCCCTCCAGCGATCCCAAGGCAGCCTACATCGGCGCGTCCAACCATGACCGTGCCGAGTTTTATGATCTGTTCGTGGCCGCCATGGATTTGATGGGAGTATGCAATTGTCGGATGGTGCCGAGTCAGCTTGCGGACGAAGACAGGCTCTTCCTGGAGGAGGCCGACCTGGTTCTGCTGGCTGGGGGTGATGTCGAGCACGGCTGGCAGGTGTTCGAACGGAACGGGTTGAAGGATCTGATCTTAAAGAAGCGCTACGATGGCAGCGTCCTCGTGGGGATTTCAGCCGGAGCGGTCCAATTGGGACTGGGGGCGCTTACCGACGCCCCGCAGCCGAAGAAGCTTGACCTGTTCGGCTTTGCGCCATTCTATGTTGGTGCGCACGAAGAGAACGATGAATGGTGGAACCTGTGCGCACTCGTGACCCTTTCTCAATCCGGCGTTCGAGGAGTAGGTATTCCCATGGGTGGAGGCGCGATCTACTGGCCGGATGGAACGCTTGAACCGATTCACCGGCCTCTGACCGAACTGCTGAAAGAAGGTGACCAAGTCAGCGAACGTCTGCTGGTACCACTAAAGCCAGCCGGAGGCAGCTCCAGCTCCACGAGCCGTTGAAGATTCTGGGCGAGCTCACCGTGCCGGTGAAGCTGCATAAGGACGTCACCGCGCACTTGAAGGTCGTGATTGAGAAGGAAGTGGTCGCGGAGTAAGCGCGGAGGATTCCAATCTTTGGGCGCAACCCCGCCACTGTGGAGGGCTATTTTCAAGCGTCCCTCTAAGGACCGCTGTCGAGCTCTGCTCGACTGGACAGCCGAGGCTGGCTGTCACTACATGTGTCTATCCGGGTTGTTGGCTATTCTGTCTGTCCAAGCTGTTGAGCCTCAAGCAGAAATCCCTCCCGCCAGCCTATAATTCCTGCTCACGGTTCCACTGCCTGACCGTCTATTCCTGTGCAAGCCCGAGTAACAAAGACGCCGGGCGAGTATAGGACATGACAAAACAATGCCGGCCGATGTTTGGGCAGTAACACTTGCGGTTGGTGCACGGACCCACTCGAGCACAAAGTCTGGGAGAGTGGAGAGAGTCAGCGGTATCCAAGACCCCACGCGGGGCCGCATGGCTGGGCAAGAACGCCGCATCGACGATACGATCCTCATCCGTGAGGCGCAACGCGGGAACCGCGCCGCCTTCGAGGAACTGGTGCGCCACTACGATCAGCCGGTGTTGAGGCTGGCTCTGCACCTGACCGGCACCGAGCACGACGCCCAGGACGTTTATCAGGACGCCTTCCTCAAGGCCTATAAGAACATCGGAAGCTTTCGCTTCGAGTGCTCGTTCTATACCTGGATTTACCGCATCGTGACCAATCTTTGCCTGGATCACCTGCGCAGGAAGACGGTACGCAAGGAAGATGCGCCGGTGGCGAAAGACGCGTCCGGCGGAGAGTATGACCTGCTCGATCAGGTGCCGGATGTGCGGGCGGGGGCGAATCCGGAGCGCGATTTGATGCGGCGGCAGTTGGGTGCGCGGATCTCAGGGGCGCTGGAAAAGCTGACGCCGCGCGAACGCATGGTGTTTGAGCTGAAGCATTATCACGGATTGAAGCTGAGAACCGTGGGAGAGATTTTGCATACCACGGAGGAGACCGCCAAGAATACGCTCTTCCGGGCGACGCAGAAGTTGCGCGGGCAGTTGGCGGATATGAGATAGGGGACGGTGCTAAGACCTAAGACCTGAGCGCAAGACCTAATAGGTGGAACTTGATGAAATGCGAATGGGTTCGAGAGAATATCACGCTGCATGTTTATGGCGAACTGGCCGATGACGCTCGTCATGAACTGGAACAGCACATGGCGCGGTGCGCTGACTGCGCCGCCGCACTGCAAGCGGAGCGCGAGTTTCACGCTCTGCTGTCGCAAGAACAAGTGGCGGAACCGGCGCCCAGCTTGCTGACGGCGTCACGCATGCGGTTGCAAGAAGCTCTGGAGACGGCAGAGCAAGGTGGATTCTGGCAGCGGCTGGCGCTCGATCCGGCGAACTGGCTGAGGCAGGTGCGCTTCTCGCCGGCGCTGGCGTCCGCGATTTTAATCCTCGGGTTTGCGGGTGGAGTGGGGACTTCCTACAAGTTAGTGGTTCATCAGCCTCAGACTTCGAGCCCGAGCGTAGCTGCGTCTCCGGCCGAGGCTTCGATCACCGGCATCCGCTCCATCACGCAGGAGCCGGGCACCAATCAGATCGACATCAAGTACGACACGGTGTCGACACTTGAGACCCAGGGATCGATGAACGACCAGCGCATCCAGCAACTGCTGCTGTTTGCCGCGCGCAATAACTACAATTCCGGCGTGCGCATGGACTCCGTGGATCTGCTGACCCAGAAGCCCGATGTTTCCCAGGTGCGCGAAGCGCTGGTCTACGCGCTGCGCTACGACACCAATCCGGGGGTGCGGCTGAAGGCGCTCGATGGCCTGGGCGGTTTTGTGAAGGACGATGTGCGGGTGCGCGACGTGGTGCTGGAAGCGTTGGTGAACGATTCGAATCCGGGAGTGCGCACCGAAGCGTTGCGCTTGATTGAGCCGGTCAAGGCGGATGGCAGCGTGCGCGGCGTGTTGATGGCGCTGGCGGCGAAAGACCAGAGCACCTACATCAAGTCCCAGGCTCGCACCATGCTGGCCGGACTGCCCGAAATCGACTGACCGGCGATGAAGACTTGGAATGCGCTGACAGCGGCGAGAGAAGAAACCGAGGTGGGGTCATTTTGAATCGTCTACAAATCGCGAAACCGCTTTGCCTGCTGGCTCTGCTGGCGCCCATGCTGGTGGCGCAGGAAACACACGTGACTCGCGAGGGCAGCGAATGGGGCCAGGTGATCACAGGGTCGCTGGCCGGAGTGAAGAACCTGCGAGTCAGAGTCGATGCGGGCTTGGTGGTGGTGCATGGAGCACAGCGGTCGGGCATCGATTACGCGCTGCACACGCATTCTCACAGCTCGTCGGAGGAAGCTGCCAGGCGCGAGTTCCAATCTTACAAAGTGACCACATATGTTAAAGGGGATACGGCATGGGTGGTGGGCGAATGGCGGGGCATGCACAGCGTTCACGTGGGTCCGGCGCGAATGACCATTGAGGTCGGCCATGAGCGCATGTTTTCCGGAGAGTTAACCATCGATGTTCCGCGCGACACGGAATTGGTGAAGGTTGAGACGGGCGGAGGCGGAGTGGAAACGACGGGCGTTTCCGGGCGAGTGGATATCCAGAGCGGGGGCGGCGGCATCCGAGTGGATGACATCGGCGGTTCGGTAAACGTACAAACCGGGGGCGATTCCATCGACATTGGAGCCGTAGGTGGAGATCTGAAACTGCAGACGGGCGGCGGCAACATTGCAATTCGCTCGGTGAAAGGGAAGATCAGCGCGGAGACTGGCGGCGGCAATGTGACCGTGCTTTCGGGTGAACAAGGCGCAGTGGTGCAAGCGGGCGGCGGCAACGTAGACATCAGGCGTTGTTCGGGGAAAGTGAAGGCGACGACCGGCGGAGGGAATATTGACCTGGGCGACGTTGGGGGTGGCGCGGAAATCGATACGAGCGGGGGCACCATCCGTCTAACTTCGGCGAAGGGCCTGGTACGGGCACAAACAGGCGGAGGCAGTATCGATCTCTACGGCGTGCCCTCGGCTCACGCGGAAACCGGCGCGGGCGAGATCACAGTGAAGCTGGTAAAGGCCGGCGTCGAGCGCAACGACTCAGTGCTGGAAACCTCCGCCGGCGACATTACCGTATACATTGCAGCGGACGTTGCCGTCTCGATACGCGCCAGCGTGGACTTGGGCAATGGGCACCACATAACCTCCGACTTTCCCGACATTCACATCGCCAGCGAAGGCAACCAGTGGGGTCCGAGAGCACTCAATGCGGAGGGCAAGTTGAACGGGGGCGGTCCGGTGCTGAAGGTGCGCACGACGACCGGCGACATACGCTTCAAGCGTACCGGCAACTAAGAACATTTTGGGCAAGACAATGAGGATCGAAGCTGCAGTAAGACCAGGAGATTGGCTATGCGCAAACAAATTTGGACGACGGTTGCTTTGTTGCCTCTGTTTCTAAACGCGTCTCATGCCGCACAGAGATGGACGGTTGAGTCCTCGCAGCCCTTCGGCATTCCCAGCGAGGATTCGGGCGAAAGCGCGTATCTGGGTGTAGACATCATGGATATCACTTCCGACCGGCTTGGCGCCTTGAAGCTGAAGGAAGAACAAGGAGTGGAAGTGACCATGGTCGATCAGGACGCTCCCGCCGGCAAGGCCGGGCTCAAGGAGCACGATGTGATTCTGACCATGAACGGAGCGGCCATCGAGAGCAAGACGCAATTGCAGCGCATGATCCACGAAACTCCGCCGGGACGTGTGGTTACGCTGGGGCTGAGCCGGGATGGACAACCCATCACGATTAAAGTGCAACTCGCCGACCGGCGCAAAGAATTCTCTTTTGTCGCGCCGAAGACCAAGGATTTTCGAGTCGAGATTCCGCCCATGCCGCCTATGCCGAGTCTTCCCGAATTTGATATGCCGGAAATCAATGTTGTGGTCGTGCGCTCGTCGGCGCGCAGCGGGCTGATCGTGGAGAATCTCACACCTCAACTCGGCGAATTTTTCGGCGCCAAGAACGGGAATGGAGTCTTGGTGCGATCGGTGGAAAAGGGCAGCCGCGCCGATAAGGCTGGCCTGCGCGCCGGCGACGTTGTTACTCGCGTTGGCGATCAGCCGGTGCATGACACCAGCGACTTCACTCATGCCTTGCGTTCCCATAATGCGGGATCGGTGAGCGTGGGAGTGATCCGCGACAAAAAAGAACAGACGATCACGCTCACCTTGCCGGAACGCAAGGAATCCGGCGACATCCTTGAAGAGAGCATCGAGGCGCCCGAACTGGATGCGGATACTCAAAGGGAGATCAGCGAAGTGCAGGGCGAGATTGCCAAACTCCGGCCCCAGATGGAACTGGCACAGGAAGAGGCACGCAGGGCTTCGGAGGAAGTACGCAAGTCTTTCTGCGACCTGCAATGACACAGGCCGCGATGACTTTACGGGAATTCCAGGGTTACGAATTTGGCTGGATTGGCGCCGATGTTGGTGACGGTGTGGGAGTAATTGCCGGGGAGCCATTTGGAGTCGCCGGATTTGAAGTGGCCCAGCATGGGGCCCTGGCCTTCGACGTAGCTGCGGAGATCGAGATCAGAGACGGCGACGAGCAGGTACGGGCCGGTGTGGTGGTGCAGGGGGACGACTCCGGCGGGCTGGAGTTCGAATTCGGAGACGCGGATGCCGTCTTTGACGAAGAGAATTTGTTTGGTGCCGTTGGGGAGGACGACGAGGCCGCGGTCTTCATCCCAATGAGCGGTGGAGTTGCGGAGGGATTCGTCCTCGAGGATTTCGATGGTGACGTTGCGGAAGGGCTGATCGGTGAGATTGCGGGCGATGTGGGCGAAGGTGGCGGGGGAGAAGCGCGTTTCGCCATCCTGGAGCTTGACGGTTACGGGAGGCTTGTCTTTGACCGCGTTGACGATTTCGGTGGGGCCGAGGGTGACGTAGATGTAGTCGTGCCGGTGCCAGTGCATGAGAGTCTCGGAGTGGGGAGCGACGTCGACGTTGAAGACGCGGACGGATTTGTTCTCCAGGGTGAGGTGGTGATGCGATTCGTTGGTGATTTCAACTTCGGGAGCGACGGCTTGGGCGGCGAGCAGCGCGAGGCAGATGAGGATGTAACGGTTCATGCGGGGGATTGTAGCATTGGGCACCTTGGGGACTAAAGCGCGCGTTTTTTTGATCGCTTTACACGGCGCCGAAGAGCCGCTCTTCCACGAGGTTGCGCGCTGCGGCTAGCGCCGGAAGCGGCTGATCAAGTAGAACACCAGCGAAAGGACTACGCTCAAAACCAGCGAGGTGGCCAGCGGGAAATACACGGTTGTATTCTTCCCGCGAAAAAGGAAGTCGCCCGGCAGGCGGCCGATGGGGAGGGTTGTCCGCCCCAGCAGCATCAACGCGACGCCGGCCGCGACCAGTATCCCTCCAAGAAGCATCAGTAGTTTGCCCAACTCGGCCATCGAATCGACTCACTCCAGTTGCCGCCAGCATGTACCAACGAGTTTGCAGCATCCGGCGAACTTTGCCACAATTTCAAACTAAATACGTCAAGTTGGGACGATTGTGAGCAATCTTGCACGGAATTTCGAATCCCCTTGTCGTACTTTCCTAGTATGAAATTTGCTGCCGTTTGCTCCCAATTCGGCACCAATCATATGAACTGCGTTAGCTCCAGCCTACGCTAAACAGGTTCAATATCCACCAGGAGGTTTCGTCATGCCGTCCCCCAAGGTCTCAATCCTTCGCTTCGTCATAGCCACCCTTTTTGTCCCGTGCTTTCTTGCCGCCGTTTCTCCCAGCGCGCCCGCGCAAGACATTCTCACCTATCATGATAACAACGCCCGCACCGGTCTCAATTCCTCGGAGACCACGCTCACGCTCAGCAACGTGAATTCCGGTTCGTTCGGGAAACTGTTTACGCTGTCAGTGGACGGTTTGGTCGACGGCCAACCCTTGTACCTGTCCGCGGTGCCGGTTCAGGGCAGCGGCACGCACAACTTGCTTATTGTGGTTACGGAAAACGATTCGGTCTACGCTTTCGATGCCGACACTGGCTCGCCGATCTGGCACATCAGCACGCTCGAATCCGGCGAGGTGCCGTCGGATGATCGCGGATGCGGGCAGGTGACGCCGCAGATTGGAATTACTTCGACCCCCGTCATCAGCCGGCCTGCGGGATCGAATGGCGTGATTTATACCGTAGCAATGTCAAAGAATTCTTCCGGTACCTATTTTCAGCGGTTGCACGCTCTTGACGCGACGACGGGCAACGAGCTCTACAAGGGACCAGTCACCATTTCGGCCAAGTACCCTGGCAGTGGAGATAACAGTTCCGGCGGGTATGTGATCTTCGATCCTGCCCAATACGAGGAACGCTCTGGTCTGCTTCTCGTGGGCGGCACGGTGTACCTGGCGTGGACGTCGCATTGCGACATCCGCCCCTACACCGGCTGGATCATGGGCTACAACCAAAACACGCTCGCGCAGAAAACGGTTCTCAATGTTACCCCCAACGGCAACGAAGGCGCCATCTGGGGCGCCGGTGCTGGCCTGACCGCGGACAATCTCGGCAACATCTTTTTCCTCGACGCCAACGGCATTTTCGATAGTACTTTGAATTCCAGCGGCTTTCCCAGCAGCGGCGACTACGGTAATGCCTTCATTCGGCTCACGATCAAGGGCGGCCTCGCCGTGGCCGACTATTTCGAGATGGATAACGGGCAACAGGAAAGCGATGACGACGTCGACCTCGGCTCCGGCGGGGCGATCTTGCTGCCCCCGATGAAGGATGCCTCCGGCAACACCTGGGAACTCGCCGCCGGCGCGGGCAAGGACTCCAATCTTTATGTGGTGAATCGCAACTTGATGGGAAAGTTCAATGCCAATAGCAACAATATCTATCAGGAACTTGCTGGAGCGTTGCCGGGCGGAATCTGGTCCATGCCGGCCTTTTCCAATGGCCGGCTCTACTTTGGGCC
>Ga0302176_10000709_pt1 | contig 18518 bp, 14 predicted proteins | sample I_Palsa_E1_1_FD_198787 | JGI IMG/M metagenome (GOLD analysis project Ga0302176, IMG submission 198787) | Peat permafrost microbial communities from Stordalen Mire near Abisko, Sweden - I_Palsa_E1_1 | ecosystem: Environmental > Terrestrial > Soil > Palsa > Peat permafrost | place: Sweden...
GCCTCGCCACCGCAACAGCAGGCGCCCCCCGCCGCGCAGCAATCAGGACCTCCGCCGGATCAAAACGGCGACGTCGCGCCCGAAGACGACTACGCGCCGCTCACCCCCGATGAGCTCGACGGCGTCGTCGCTCCCATCGCGCTCTATCCCGACGCTCTGGTCGCCCAAGTTTTGGGCGCCGCCTCGTTTCCCGACCAAATCACCACCGCCGCGTTCTGGCTTCGCGACAATTCGAATCTGAAAGGCGACGCGCTGATGAAGGCCGTCGACACCCAGGATTGGGATCCTGCGGTCAAAGCCCTGACCCAATTTCCCACCGTGCTCGACACTCTCGCCAAGAATCTCGCCTGGACTTCCACTCTCGGCGAAGCCGCCACCACCCAACAGAGCGACGTAATGGCCGCGATCCAGCGCATGCGCGCCAAAGCTCAGGCCGCCGGAAACTTAAAATCCAGCTCCGAGATCCAAGTCGTGCAGCAGGCGCCGCAAACCATCGTCATCCAGCCCGCAAACCCGCAAGTGGTCTACGTCCCGACCTACAATCCGGCGGTCATCTACGGTGCGCCAATCGTGACTCCCGGATATAGCTCCGGAGACCTGGCCGCGGCGGCAATCATTTCCTTCGGCGCCGGCATCGCCATCGGCGCCATGATCAATAACAACAATTACTGTTGTGGATGGGGCTGGTCCAGTTGGAACACGAACTGGCACAGCCACACCGTGATCTACCAGCGCAACGTGTACCGCGGGAATCCTTACTGGCGCGGAGGCGGCGGTCGGTATCCCGGATACCGCCCCGGCTATCCGTCGTACGGCCGGCCGCCCTACTATCGCCCGCCCGGCGGAAGGCCGCCATACCGTCCGCCGACAGGAGGCCGTCCACCGAATGGTGGGCGCCCGCCGTACCGGCCTGGCACGCCCGGAGGCAATCGGCCGCCGAACCGCCCCGGACGTCCGACGATTCAGCCGGTGCCGAATAAGCCGTCGCGTCCCGGAACTCCCGGCAATCGTCCCGGCAGGCCGACCATTCAGCCAGTTCCCAACAAGCCCGGCACGCGTCCCGCGCCGGGTACGCCGCGGCCGAGCACGCAACCGGCGCGCGGTTATCCCTCGACGGCGACGCCCAAGCCCGGCTCGAGGCCTAACGCGTTTAACTCCGGCGGACGCCAGGCCAGCACCCGCGGCAACCAAAGCCTGGGCAACACTAAGCCCGCGCCCGCACCACGCCCCGCTGCTGGCGGTGGAAACCGAGGCGGCAGCAACGGTGGCGGGAACCGCGGTGGTGGTGGCGGTGGCGGCGGCAAGTCACGCGGCGGCAAAAACAAATAATTCGCGGTGAAAATATCGCCGGCGGTTTTTCCTGACGCCGCCGGCTTACATAAAAGATCGCATGCAAAAGTCGAAGGAGTGGTTATGGCGGAACTGAACAGCAGGGAATTCAAAAAACATTCGCGCGGCCTCGCGCTGCTGGCGATTTTTTCACTGGTCGCGCTCGCGACCATCGCCGGCGGGTGCGGCAGCAAAAGCGGCACCCAGCCCGGCGCCGAAACCATTCCGGCGACGCCCCAAAATTTCGCCAGCCAGGACGACGCCGGCAAAGCCGTTTACGACGCGGCCAAGGCCAACGACACCAACGCCCTGCTGCGCATCTTCGGCTCCGACGCCAAAGACCTCGTCATCTCCGGCGATCCGGTCGACGACAAAACCGGCGCCGCCAAATTTGCCGCCAACTACGACCAGATGCATCGCTGGGACAAATTGCGCAACGGCGACTACGTCCTCACCACCGGCGCCGCCAATCTGCCGTTCCCCATTCCCCTGGCCAAAAATTCCTCCGGCCAGTGGTTTTACGATAGCACCGTCGCCAAGCCCGAAATCCTGGCCCGCCGCATCGGCGACAACGAACTCAGCACCATGGATTCGCTCTACGCCATGGCCGACGCCCAGGAGGAATACTTCGCGGACCTCCATGACGGCGCCGCGGTCCAGCAGTACGCCCAGAAATTCGTCAGCACGCCCGGCAAGCACGACGGCCTGGTCTGGAAAGTCGCCGAAGGCGAACCCGACAGCCCCCTCGGCCCGCTCGCCGCAAAAGCCAGCGCCGACGGCTACACCAATTCCGCCGAGCCCTTTCACGGCTACCTCTACCGCATCCTCACCAAGCAGGGCCTCTACGCCCCAGGCGGCGCCACCGATTACATCGTCAACGGCGCGATGACCGAGGGCTACGCCATCGTGGCCTACCCCGCCGAGTACCGCAATTCCGGCGTGATGACCTTCATCGTCACCGACGAAGGCGCCATCTACCAGAAAGATCTCGGCCCCACCACCGCCGCCGACGCCAAAGCGATGAACGAAGTGAATCTCGACGCCTCTTGGTCGCTCGTCGACGACAACGACGCCGACTAGCGCCAACCAACCCGTCCGCGCCGCTTAGCGCACGCAATCCAAAAAACAAGGCCGCCCGTTACATCCAGGCGGCCTTGCCCTGCGTGATCGTTACTCGCTGCTGCCCCTGACCAAACCTACGGCGTGTTACCCCGCAGGTACTCGCGATGGCTGCCGGTTGCTGGAACCCGGAGCGGCTTCGTCGCTTCCAGCTTTTTGCCCTTTTGCAGGTGCTTCACTGGTGCTTTGCTTCCCTTAGCCTTGGCCATGTTTTTTTCCTCCGTGCTTCGAATTTCAATTCCCGCTCCCGCCGCTTCGCAGCAACTTAGGAGTTCTGGATCCCGCTGATCAACACGTTGTCCAAATTCACTTTCAAGTACTCGGTGCTGCCTTTCCCGCTGCGCAGCGGCTTCGTCGCTTCCAGCTTTTTGCCCTTGTGGAGATGCTTCGCTGCCGCCTTGCGTCCCTTGGCCTTTGGCATGGTATTTCCTCCGTGAACAGGATTTCGATTCCCGCTGCCGCGTCCCTCGAACCCCTCCTGCCGACCCGGCGCTGCTGGAATGTAATGCAAACCGGCGGCCAATGTCCACCACCGGCCCCTCGCCACTCAGCCCGCCCGATTCACGCCACATAGCAGCTCATCTCGCCGCATCACCGAATTCCAGCGTTGAGTTATTCAACATTCCGTTGAAATTTTGAGCCGCACCTTCCACCGCGACACACCCTAAAAGAGTAAGCTCTCCCATTTTCCATTTTCATTTTCGTGCTTGCCACGTAGTCGCCAAGCTTTTTCTTTCCTGCGTTTTGAATCCTACTGCCCCAAATGCGCCAGCGCCGACCGCAGCGGGCCGCTCGATACCAGCACGATCCCGCTGTACGGCGTGTACATCTCCAATATCAAAAATATCGCGCTCGACACCGACACCGCGGTGACGAACCACGTCGCCGCCACCGTCCCATTCCGCGGCGCGTAAATTCCCCAGCTGATGAATATCACCGTCAGCCAGAATATCAGCACGGTCACCAGCGGCTTGGGCACCTCCGTCGCCGACTGCGCGTACATCAGCCAGCGCGTTTGCCCCAGCACAATCTCCGCGGCCACCGCCTGCGACTGGATCAGCCGTTGCCGGTCGTCTTTCGGCGTCAGCGCCTGGGTCCTCTCAAACAACCCCTCGTCCCCGATCGCAACCGTATCCGCCGGCCGCATCGGCGCATTCCCCCGTTCTTCGATCCGCGCCATCAGCCGCTCCACGATCTTGCGCAGCTCCACCCGGCACTCCGCCGTTTCCGGCCCGTAGTGCGCCAGCGCCCGGTCCAGGAACACGAATTTCGCCGCCATGTCGGTCAGCTCCGCGTTCTGCGTGTCGTAATACGTCTTCGCCGACGCAATCAGCAGCCCCAGCACCAGCGCGCACATCGTCGCCACCAACCCCATCCCCAGCTTCACCGAATCCTTCGAGTCCTCGCTCAAGTGCGGCTCGGGCAAGATCGACCCCAGATACCGCCCCACAATCGCGCCCCCGAAAATGCACACCAACGCCACCAAACTCACATCCATCGGACCCATGGTCACCTCAACTGGCCCCAAGGCGCCTAGCGCGCCTTCGCCGCCAGCAAGGTAATTCGCCCCGCCCAATTGTGCAAGCGATTCGCGCCAAAGCGTGCCGTCCGTTTTCACATTTCCGGGTGCCCATCCTTCCCGCGTTCCGGAAGGATGGGGAATTTGCCTTTGCGCCTCCCAGCGCCGGAGGCGCGGCATAGGTTAGCCCGGTCCGTAAGGGCCGGGACACGGGACCTACGAAAATTCAGCGAGCGCCGGAGGTGCGACACGCCACGTCCCAAATCCACTCAAAACACTCCCGCGCGACCGCCAATCGAACACTCCCACCGAATTCGTGATATACATGTCGTTATATACCCGATTCGTTATGTCCCACACTTACGTCCAAAACGTCGTTCACATCATCTTCTCCACCAAAAATCGCGCTCCAACCATCAGCGCGTCTCTTCGCCCGCGCCTCTGGAACTACATCGTGGGCATCTGCCGTAACCAAAAAATCTTCTGCCATGCCATCGGTGGCACCGCCGATCACCTCCACCTCTTGATTCAAATTCCCGCCGACTCCTCGCTCGCCAAATCCGTCAACGCCATCAAAGCGAACTCCTCCCGGTGGATGACTCAAAACGGCCCGAAATTTGCCTGGCAAGAAAATTACGCGGCCTTCAGCGTCAGCCATTCACTCCTGCCCGCCGTCATCCGCTACATCAGCACGCAAGAAACACATCACCGCCGCATGGATTTCTCAACCGAACTGCTCGCGCTCCTGAAAAAACACGACGTCGCCCACGATTCCAATGCATTCTGAGCAAGTCGAGCCGCCGCAATCTCAATGATGTCGCCACCCGATGTGCCGCACCTCCGGCGCTCGATCTGGTCCCGGCAACCTTTCCCGGCCCTCACGGGCCGGGCTAAATTATTCCGCGCCTCCGGCGCTTGCAGCCGCGACCTCGGCCTGAGCACAGCAAAGAATCTGACTTTCTTTCGCCGCATTGTCTCCGAGACTGACGAATAGAACCGGATCAGTCACCTTCCGCATCTCTTAACCATGGGAAAACTCTTCAATATGGAGTCGCTGAACCTTTACCTCCGTCAATGCGCCGAAGTCCCGCCCTTGAGCAAATCGGACGAAGCGGCGCTCTTGCTCGAGGTTGCGCGTGGCGAAAGGGCGAGCAGGCGTTTGATCGAAGCCTATCTGCCGTTGGTCGTTTCCATCGCTGACCGCCATCTATCCTCGGGACTTTCAAAGATTGAGTTGTACCAGGAAGGAAACATCGGCGTCATACGCGCCGTCGCCAACTTCTCAGGTCCCAGTGAGGCCTTCGCGGCCTACGTCGAATCGCACATCCAGGAAACCATCAAAAGAGCCATCGCCGACGCACAAGCGAGGACGGCTGACTAAACGCAGGTGGCCCTTCGTTCCCGCCTTCGGAAGGGTGGGGAATCTGCCGTCGGCTTTGCGCCGTCGCTTCCCAGCGCCGGAGGCGCGGCGTAAGTTAGCCCGGGCCGTAAGGCCCGGGACACCTGCCCCCACGCGAAGTCTTCGAGCGCCGGAGGTGCGGCACAGGTTAGCCCGGCCCGTAAGGGCCGGGAAAAATCCGACGCGCAGCGCCGCACCTTAACGTCGCGCGAATCGCGTCGTCTTCGAGACGCCGTTCGCGTCCGCCTTTCGCGACGAGGGGACCCGTATCAATCGCCGTGTAGGTCTACGCTTCTCCACCCTCGCCCCCCAGCCCCGGAGGCGCGGCATAAGTTAGCCCGGTCCGTAAGGGCCGGGACACGTGCCCCCTCGCGAATTCTTCGAGCGCCGGAGGGGCGGCACAGGTTAGCCCGGGCCGTAAGGTCCGGGAAGAATCCGATGCGCAGTGCCGCACCTTAACGTCGCGCGAATCGCGTCGTCTTCCAGACGCCGTTCGCGCCCGCCTTTCGTGACGAGGGACTTCCATCAATCGAGGTCTGGCTCTGCGCTTCTCCGCCGTCGCTTCTCAGCGCCGGAGGCGCGGCATAAGTTAGCCCGGTCCGTAAGGGCCGGGACATGTACCCCCTCGCGAATTCTTCGAGCGCCGGAGGCGCGACACGCCAATTTCCGCCCGCCTAGCGGTTACCGGATTTACTTGATCGCGGGTGAAGATAAATGTCGCGCGTCAGACGAGCCATATCGTCGAGTGAAGTTGCCTGAGATCTCATTCCGTGTTCCCTTATCGCTCGTTCGTAGGGCCGATAGGGAAACTTCGCTGTCGCAACTCGCCGGCTATAGTAGTTCTACGAATATCCAACAACCTCGAAATCTGTTAGCGTGAGTCGGGCCACTTTTCAGCCCCACTGATTTTCGCGCCAATGCGTGTAAGAAGGCGCGACGGCAGGAGGACGCCATGCACTACGGCGCACCACAAAACGACCCGCCTCGACGAAACCTTCGCTCCTCGCCCTCAATCGCGCAACCCACATTTCTATTTTCCGCCTCGTCAGATCGACACTTCGCGCAATTAGAAAACACCAAGATTATATACTTCACAAAAGAATAGGGAAGGTGTAATGTGACCCGCGAGAGGGCGCGGCGTCACCTGTGGCCATGGTGTGACTGGATGACAATCGGAATTGGCGTGGTCTGTACCGTCCGTTACCCCGGAGATCATTTCATCCTTGCTTCTGACCAGCTTGGTTCGTTTGGTGATGGATTTTCTACGCGAACGCACGGAAAGTTATTTTGTGACCCCGAAAACATGATGTTCGCGGTTTGCGCTGATAATTGCTCTCATGCGGCAGAACTACTGCCCTGTATCGGTAAGCATTGGAAGGCTATGCCTAATCGCGGAGTCGGCCACATAGAAAACGGACTACAGATGGCGGTTTTTGAATACAAAAGCAATCGTTTTGCGAGGGACGTTATTCCGAACTACCCATTTGACCCTTCCTCCGATTGGCAAGAACAAGCGAATAAGTTAGGGATACGGAAAGAGCTTTTCAAACAGTGGAACAATCTGAGTATCGGTTGTCAGTTGCTAGTAGGCACGTTCGACATGTCTGGGATGGCGCAGCTTTACTTTGTGGATAGCGATTGCAGAATCCTTCCGTTTACGTCTTCTGGATTCTGGGCGATTGGGAGTGGATCGGACAATGCGCTATTTTGGCTTGCCTATAGGCAGCAACATCTAGGAATGAATCTACTGCGCTCGGCGTATCACGTTTACGAATCCAAGATAATGGCCGAACAATCACCACACGTAGGTAGGGACGATATAAATTTGCTGATTTGTTCCAGAGAAAAATGGTGGCTTTTGGAAAACAGAACTCCATCTTTTCCAGACTGCCCCATATCCCTTGCGAAACTTAAAGAGGCGCAGGAAAAATTCGGGCCTCAAGGTACAGACAGCTTAGGGAAAGCCTAGGCCGTAAGTTTCTCGTAAGTCAGAACAGGTGCCGTGACCATATGACGCAGAGTATCAACGAACAGATCATCGTTTTTGCGCCGATTGAAGCGGAACGTCATCTCTTCGCAGTAGGCTTGGAGATGCTTCGCGCTAATCTTGTGCCACGTTCCCACGACACCGCGCTTGAGCAAGGAGAACGCGGATTCGATAGTGTTGGTGTGAATATCGCCTTTGACGTAGATGTGCAGCTTGTGACGAATCGTCTTGTGGCGTCCCTCTTTGCGGAGTTGCTTTGCTGCGCCCCTATAGCCTCTCCAATCATCCGTGTACAAAATCTCGACATCTTCGCTCAGGTTCTCGCGGATGTACTTTTCGAGAGTTCCGCTCTTCGCATCCTTGGCATGAAAGAACCGGAGATCGCCGCCGCGCTGACGAATTCCGATTACGACTTCCTTGTGCGCTCCGGCGTAACCTTTGGCCCCCAGTTTCTTGCCGCCAACAAAGGTTTCGTCCATCTCCACTTTTCCGTCGAGCATTGGCCGATTAACTTCAACCATAGCCGCTCGGATGCGGTGGCAGAGGTACCACGCCGTCTTGTAGCTCACTCCGAGCGTGCGCTGGACCTGACAGGCCGACATTCCTTTCTTGGCCTCACAGAGCAACAAAGTCGCCATAAACCACTTGCTCAGGGGCAAGTGCGAATCGTTGAAAACCGTTCCGGCAGTTACGCTGAATTGGTAGTCGCAACGGGCACAGTAGAAAAGCTGTCTTTCGGTTTCCAATTCGACCGCCTTTTCCTTACAGCGCAGGCAGCGGACGCCATCGGGAAAGCGGAGGCGGGTGAGCAATTCGCGGCAGCGCTCGTCCGTCGAAAATTTAGACATCACGTCGGCCAGATTCATGCTCATCGGGAGGCTCCAAGTGGAAGAGAAGAAAAAAGAGCTGCGTAAAGTGCCAATGCGCCAGCTACTTGCTTCGATAAAGAAGGACTTGAAGCGGGAGATACGGGTAGTTCCCGCTGCGTCTGGTAAGCCGAAGGGCAAGTAGTGGTTGCGTCCATAGAGAGAATATATGGCCGATTCTAACTTTTGTCAAGTATATAATCTTGGAAAACACCTTCAACTCACTCATAACAAAGGCCGACCGTGTTTTCTAATCGACAGTCTTTCCGGCGTACGCTGCGCGCGTCCGTGCACCGGTTTCAACCCTGCCGGATATCCCATTTTCCAGTTTCCTTTTTCGAATTTCCATGTCCCGCCGCTCCGTTTCTAATCCGCTACCAGCAATTAGAATTCAACGTAAACCACTCAAAACAAAGCGTCGAGCTTATTTCTAATCCGCAAAATCCACGGTATTTGGAATCCAAGTTTGTCGCCAAATCCGGCGGCCAATTTGGCCACGCCCTGCATCCCCACTATCCCTTTTCCTTTTTCCCTTTTTCGCGCCCTCCTGCTACTCTGAATCGCCGGAAAACGCTCCGGCATCGAAGTATCTCAGCCCAAATCAAGAACTTCGCATCGCTTCGTTCATCGGGCAGCTATCGGAGGCAGGCGCATGGCTACATCTGCGGCACCAAAGGCGTTTAAGAACTTCATCGACGGAGAATGGGTCGAACCGCGCTCCGGCAAAGTCATTGAGAATCGCAACCCGGCGAACACCACCGAGCTGATCGGGATGTTCCCGGCGTCGAATGCCGACGACGTCAACGCCGCGGTCGAATCGGCCAAGAACGCCTATGACGGCTGGCGCCTCACTCCCGCGCCCAAGCGCGCCGAAATTCTCTACCGCGCCGCCGAAATTCTGGTCGAGCGCAAGGAAGACTACTCCGAGGACATGACCCGCGAGATGGGCAAGGTCCTCGCCGAAACTCGCGGCGACGTACAGGAAGCCATCGACATGACCTACTTGATGGCCGGCGAGGGCCGCCGCCAATTCGGCCAGACCACTCCTTCGGAGCTGCCCAATAAATTCGCGATGAGCGTGCGCACCCCGGTGGGTGTGGCGGGCCTCATCTGCCCCTGGAATTTCCCGATGGCCATTCCGTCCTGGAAAGCCATCCCGGCGCTGGTCACCGGCAACACGGTGGTCATTAAACCGGCGGAGGACACGCCGCTCTCCACTTTTAACCTGATGCACGCCTTGAACGAAGCGGGCTTGCCCCGCGGCGTGATGAACGTCGTGTTCGGCGAAGGGCCGGAGGCCGGTTCGCCCTTGATCATGCATAAGGATGTGGGCCTGGTGAGTTTTACGGGGTCCACCGAAGTGGGGCGCATCGTCAGCAAGGAGTGCGCGCCGGATTTCAAAAAGTGCCACCTGGAAATGGGCGGGAAGAACATCATCATCGTGATGGACGACGCGAACCTGGACCTGGCGGTGGATGGCGCGGTGTGGGGCGGCTTTGGCACCAGCGGGCAACGCTGCACGGCGGCCTCGCGCGTGGCAGTGCATCGTAAAATTTACGCCCAGTTCGTCGAGAAGTTCGTCGCGCAGGTCGGCGCGCTGAAAGTCGGCGACGGGCTGGACCCCTCGACCCAGATGGGGCCGTGCGTGAACGAGCAGCAACTGAACACGGTGATGAAATACGTGCAGATTGGCAAGGACGAGACCGCCAAGCTGGCCACCGGCGGTCACCGGCTGACCGGCGACAAGTACAAGAACGGCTGGTTCCACGAACCGACCGTGTTTACCGATTGTTCGCCGAAGATGCGCATCGCCCAGGAAGAAATTTTCGGGCCGGTGGTGTCGGTGATTCCGTTCGAGACCTTTGACGAGGCCTTGACCATTGCGAATGGCGTGAATTACGGGCTGTCGGCCTCGATCTACACGCGGAACATCAACAATGCGTTCCGCGCCCAACGCGACCTGCAGACCGGAATCGTCTACGTCAACGCCCCGACCATTGGCGCCGAAACGCACTTGCCCTTCGGCGGAATCAAAAATACCGGCAACGGCCATCGCGAATCCGGCGAAGCCGCTCTCGATTTTTACAGCGAGTGGAAGACGATCTACATCGACTACAGCGACCGCCTGCAGCGCGCCCAAATCGACAACGCCGATTAGCGCCAAAAGTTAAGAATAAGACTAAGAGTAAAAGCAAAAGTAGAAGTAGAAGTAAAAGTAGAAGTAAAAGTAGGAGTAGAAGTAGAAGTAGAAGTAAAAGAAAAAGTTCGACGGCCCGGGGGCCGAGCACCACGCGCAGGAATCGGCGTCGCCGATTCCTGCGCCATCGCAATCGCGACAGCGTGCAGGGAAGCACGACTCAGCAGAGTTTAGGCCCAAACAAAAAGCAGCTCGGCACAATAAAAAGATCGACGGCCCGGGGGCCGAGTACCTTAGCGCAGGAATCGGCAACGCCGATTCGTGCGCCATATCCCGCGCCAACCTCGCGCGGGCCGATGCACTGCGTTTTTGCTTTTGTTTTTAGATTTTGAAGTTGGGTTGCAGGTGCCATGATCGTCGCCGAAGGCATACCGACGGCGCGGATAGGTCGCGAAGCGCCCGCGCCGAGCTTCTGGTTTTGTTTTGAGTTTTTCGACTTTCGTTTTTGCGGTGCAGGGAATTGCGCGCCGCGCGGCCTAAACTTTCAGGCCGATCAGGCGCATCAATTCGAGCGCGTTGGATTTAGCCACGACGCCGTCGCGCAGTTTGTGGTCGAAGCGCATTTTGCCGTCTTCGACGTAGTCTTGAAAATGTACGTTGCGCACCACGCTGTGCAGCGCGCCGGTAATTTCGGTCAGGGCCAGGTCGTGGGTGGTCACGATGCCCACCGCGCGGCGTTCGAGCAGGGCGCGGAACAGGCCTTCGGCGCCGATTTTGCGGTCGTTGGAGTTGGTGCCTTCCAGCAGTTCGTCGAACAGAAAAAATACCGGCGCAGTTCCTTCCGTTAATTCAAACACATCGCGAATCCGCAAAATTTCAGTGTAGAAGCTCGAGCGATTTTCCTGCAACGAGTCCACGCGGCGAATGCTGGAGCCCAGCGTCACCGGCGTCAGCCGCAGCGATTTGCCGCGGATCGGTGCGCCGGCCATGGCCAGCACCGCGTTAATTCCGGCGGTGCGCAGGAACGTGCTTTTGCCGGACATGTTCGAGCCGCTGACCAGCAGCACCCGCGTCTCGGCGTTGAGCCGCACCGAATTGCGGACGCATTTCGCGGCGGGGATCAACGGATGGCCGAGTTCGTCGCCGTCGAACACCGGCTGCGTGTTCGCGGCGCCTGCGTCATCGACAAAGGCCGGGAACGGATCCGCGGGATGCTCGTACGAATACGCGGCGAGCGAGATCAGCGCCTCCATCTCACCGGTGATTGCCACCCAGGTGCGGAGGCTGCGGCCGAAGTTGCGGCGCCACGCGTCCGCGGCGAGGCCCACCTGCACGGTGTAGAGCGCCGGCAGCTCGAGCATCTTGGCGATGAGTCCGCCTCGCGCGTCGATCCAGTAGCCGATGCGGGCGAGGCTGCGGATGGCTTGCGAGGCGGGGGTGCCGTCGCGTTTGAGTTGCGCCGCGAATTGCTGGAGGCGCGGCGAAGTGAACGGCTCGCGTTCGAGGCGTTCCAGGATTTGGGCGAAGAGGATCAGGCCCTCGGCGTTGGTGCCGATGCCGCCGACGACTTGCACCGCGCGCGGTTTCAGCCAGCGGTAGATCGCGGCTTCGAAGAGGACGACGACGAGCAGCGGCCAGAGCAGCGTGGTGGCGACGTAATAGACCAGCGCGGCGGCGAACGCTGCGGCGAGCATGGCGGAGACGATGCGCCACGGGCCGGTGGGAAGCAGCGGAGACTCCTCGGCCCACTGGCACAGCGACGACGGGTCGAGGCGGACGCGGAGGTCTTCGCCGAGCATGGCGAGCCGTTCACGGAGATCGAGTTTCTCGCGCAGGTCGACGATGACTTTTTGGCGCTCGAGGATTTCAGGGACGGGCGAGCCGTGGCGGAGCCATTTCGCCAGGAATTCTTCGCCCATGGGCAGGCGCGCGGTGGAGAGCAATTCGAACAGGCAGCCGGTGCCGAAGATGTCGAGGTCTTCGGAGTAGACGTGTTTTGGGTCGCGGAAGCGATCGCCGGGGGAGCCGTGGCCGGGCCAGAGGTCTTCGATGCGGGCGAGGCCGCGCTGGTAGAAAGCGGCCGCGGATTCGGCGCGGGCTTTCGCGCGGAGAGTGAATTCGTGGAAGATCGCGAGAGCGGCGTAGATGGCTACGGGCGCCAGGATCCAGTACGGAGTGAACATTTTGGAATGGAGGGAGAGCCACGCTATCGCGATTCCGGCTGCCATCGTGGCTAGTTTGAAATTGCCGAAGCGGCGGTGATTTCGTTCTTGGGCGTCGGCGGATTTCAGGTGGGATTCGAGACGGTTGGAATATTCGAGACGTGGATCGGACAACAGGTTCCTCCGACGGCGTGTTTAGTTTACATGGCTGACGGGTGGACGCGCAGGAGTACGCCGATCATGCGTGTACGGGAGAGCAACTTGGATGGACGCGCGCGTGGATCGTGGGTGAGATTCTTCGCTGCGCTCAGAATGACGCGCAAAACACTCGGTCGACAATTGGTAGACGCGCCGGTCGTGTCAGGCAGACTCGAACATTTTTCTTATGTTGTGGGTGGGGTGTAGGGTTCGGGGTCGGGCATGGCGATGGGGGCGATTACTGGCGGCGGAGTCCACGCTGGTTCCTGAGCTACTACTGGGGCGTGGCGGCGATACCAGGCGGATTCGCTGGCTCGTTGCCAGAGGCGGGCGGCGATCCAGACGACCAGCATGAACTGGCTGAGCAGAAAGGCCACGAGGGTTGCTTCGGGAGGCAATTTCTTCATCCAGAAGTATAGGCAGAGCCCGACGATGAGGCAGGCCACGACGGCGGCACGGAGATAAATCCAAAGCAGTGAGAAGAAATTGCGGAAGAAGAGGCTGAAGGCGAGGCGCAGGGCTTTGTGCATGCGCTTTTCGTCTTCGGCGACAGCGATGACCTGGGCCATATCGAACCAGATGCGAATGACGATCATCAGGAACAAAATTACGATGGCGGCGGCCAGGAAGAAATGAACCGCGGAGTAGGGTGAGATCGAACGATCGTCGATGCGGCTGTACATCATGCTGGCGAGCGCGACGAGGCCGCCGATGGGCAGAAAGACGATCAGCATATAAATCAGCAAGCGGACGAAGCGCCAAAAATAATAGCCGCAGCTTTCAAAGAAAATTCCGGGGGCGGGTCGTTCGTCGCGAACGTAGGTAGCCAGAATTCCGCCGGTAAAGAAGAGCATCAGGATCATGAAGACGATCGAGAAGTGAATAACCGCCGGACCCTGGAATTCGAGCGGGGAATCGGGTTGGCTGGCAAGCGCTGCCATTTGCGAGACGTCGAAGCCGTGCACGAAATATTGCGAGGCGTTGCTGTGATCGAGCGCGGGACCGAGCCGGTCGACCATGCCCTGGGTGGCGAAAAACGCAAAGACCAGGTTGAGGGCGAAGATCCACCACAGCAGGCGCTGCCACTTCCAGACCAGACCCGCGCCGCTTATCGAATTTCCGTAATTCGCTCGATCCATTGCGTCCGTCCTCCGCTCGATTCCGTTCGGTTTTCTAGGTCAGCCAGGCAAGCAACTGCGAGAGCCACTCGCTGACGAAAACCCACAGATTGCGAAATTTGTGGGTGGCGCGAGCATCGCCTCGCTCGACATAACTGTTGTTGAAGAAATTACGATCCAGATACAACTGAGTCTGCGGGTCGATTTCGGCGGAGACGATCTGCGCCTTGCGGTCGTACTGGTAGCGGAACCAACGATCTTTTCCGTCCCAATGCTCGGTGGCGGTGGTGCCGTCGTCGAATTTAACTTCAAGGTCGACCGGGAAGATGAAATCGCCTTTGCGGCGGACGGTGACGTAGGTGCGGTAAATTCCGTCGGCCGGCTTGGGATGGGCCATGGAGGTATCCCACCACTTCAGCGGATCGGAATGGGCATCGTCGATTTCATAATCGAAAACATTGGTGCCGTAGACGGCCTGATCGAAATACCACTTCAGATCTTTTCCGGAAACTTCTTCAATCGTTTTGATGAAGTCGGTGCCGGTGGGATGAGTGAAACGGTAGCGCATGAAGTAGGTGTGAATGGCCTGGCGCAAAGTATCTTCGCCGATGACTTGTTCGAGAGTGGCGAGCATGGTGGCGGTCTTGCCGTAGGTAATGGCGCCGTAGGAATTGCTGTTGCGATATTTCCAGGCGAACTGGGCGATGGCGTCGCTGTCGTCACTGCCCAGGTAGCCGGCGCGTTGTTGGCCATGTTCGCCCATCTGCGCGAAACTCCAAGCCATGGTCGAGGTATTTTTCCCGTAGAGCGCGTCCATGACTTTTACTTCGGTGTAGCTATTGATGCCTTCGTCGAGCCAGGCTTCTTCGAATTCGTTGGTGGCGACCATGCCGTACCAATATTGATGACCGAATTCATGCTCAGTGACGCCTTCGGGCGCGAGCAAGCCTTTGGGCATATCCCAGGCGGTGCCGGCGGTGATCAAGGTGGGGTATTCCATACCACCGGCGTCGAGACCACCATGAGGGGGATCGATCAGGGTGATGCGGTCGTAGGCGTACGGTCCATACCAGTCGTTGAAGAGCTGCAGCGTGCCTTTCAAGTTGCTGAGGTAACGCGGATAAGTGGCCATGTGGCCGGGGGACATCAGAATGTGAATAGCGACCGGACCGTTGGGACCGTCCCAGCTATCGTTTTTCTCGGTGAAGCTCGGACTCGCCGCCCAGGAAAAATCGTGAACGTCTTCCGAATGGTAGGCGAGGGTCTTGGTGCCATCGGAATTGGGATGACTGGAAACCAGATCGCCGCCGGCTCCGACAATTTCATTTTGCGGGACGGTGATCTTGACGTCGAAAGTGCCGAAGTCAGCGAAGAATTCGGAATTGGCGTGGAACTGGTGGCAGTTCCAGGCGTCTTTCCACCAGACGCCGACTTTGGGGAACCATTGGCCGACCATATCGAAGTCGTGTTTGTAACCGGTGCGTTCGACGACTTCCGGGAGTTGGTCGCGGAAGGTCATATGAAATGTTACGGAGGAACCGGGAGCGACGGGTTTATCGAGGGTGACCTGAAAGACGGTGCGATCTTCGGTGTTGTCATCGTCGGGATGGATGAACTCCATCTTGGAGGTAAGGTCGCCGCTGCCTTCGGCTTCGAGCTTTTCCATGGTGATCGCGCCGAAATGTTTCGGATCCCAGGCGGTATCTGGTCCGCTGCCGCGAGTTCCGGCGCGGCGGACTTCAGTCATAAATGTGGATTGCGGCTGGAAGGCGTTGAGATACATGTGAAAAGGAAAAGTTTGCTGCGGCTTTCCGGTCAGGTTGCGGTAGGTGAGGGTTTCAGTGGCGTCGATGACGTGCTTGGTGGGGTCGAGTTTGGCGTCGATGGTGTAGGCCACAATGCGGACGGAGAGAGTTTTTTCGTCGGAGGGCGCGACGGGAGCGGGATGGGAGAGCAGCGGGCCGGCGGCAGCCTGCGCGAAGAGCGGCGCGCTCGACATGCCGCTGAAAATGGCGCAGCCTAAAATAACGCAGGAAAGTCCGGCGAGTCGCATGCTTCCTCCAGAATCTTCGGCGGTTCTACAGGCAAGGCAGCCGCAGTTTCACCCCAAGGCGACAACACAATATGATACGTAGAACTGGCGTGCAAGTTCCCTTTACCGAAATTCATGCTGCGACGATATGCGGTTGAAGTGCGGGGGATTGGGAGAGGCTGGCGATTTGCGATCGGTATACACTCCGCGCCGGGATTTTAGGGCTGCGTTGACGGCTTTCGGCGCAGCGACTAAACTGGAGATACGGATAACGTGCGCGTTAGTGGCGAAACGAGCCGGTTAATGGTGGTCCCGCCGGATGTTAAGAGAGTCTATGAGCCCTACGGTTCTGCAATTAAAACGCAACCAGCAGATTTTGACGGAACTGGTGCGGGTGTACATCGAAACGGGCGAACCGGTTTCATCGCGCAGCGTGGCGCGGCGGCATGTGGAAGCGCTGAGTTCGGCGACGATTCGCAATGTGATGGCGGATCTGGAAGATGAAGGTTTGCTGTACCAGCCGCACACTTCCGCGGGGCGGGTGCCGACGGCGGCGGCGTATCGTTTTTTTGTGGAGCAGGTGACGGCGCAGGCGACGGCGAGCCCGGAAGACCGGCTGTGGATCCGGCGGGAGCTGGAAGCAGCGCAGACTCCGGAAGCGGTGATGGAGCGGGCCAGCCAGGTGCTGGCGGCGGTTTCGCGCGGGCTAGGAATATTTATTTCCCCGCCACTGGCGAGCGCGGTGGTGGAGCATATTCGATTTCTACTGCTGCCGGATGGGCGCGTGCTGGTGGTGCTGATTTCGGCGGGAAATAATACGCGGGACAAATTGATCCGGCCGGAGCGTCCGTTCCGGCAAGAAGATTTGGACCGCACCGCGGATTATTTGAACCGGCACTACGTGGGTTGGACGCTGGAAGCGATGCGCGCGGATTTGCGGAAGCAATTGGAGATGGATCGCGAGCGTTACGGGCAATTGGCGAATGATGCGCTGCTGTTGTGCGATCCGAGTATTTTGGGCGACGCGGGCGAGCGGAAAATCTATGTGGATGGCGCGGCGCAGATTGCGTCGTCGCCGGACTTCACGAATCCGGAGCAGCTGCGGGAATTGCTGGAGGCGATCGATGAAAAGGATCGCTTGATTGCGCTGCTGAGCGGGTGCATCGAATCGCCGGAGCCGGTGCATGTGGAATTGGGACTGGATAAGATTTCGAATGAAGGGAAACACCTGGCCATCGTTTCGGCGTCGTATTCATCTAAAGACCAGGCGCAGGGGACGCTGGGGATACTGGCGCCGATGCGCATGCATTACGACCGGGTGATTACGGCGGTGGCGTTCATGGCGCAAATATTTTCGGAAGAACGACAAGGGAGTTGAGATCCGTGGCAAGCCATAAACGAAATTCCAGTGCGGAACCGAATGCGGCTGCGGCGGGCGCGGCGAAGGACTCCATTACGCCCGATACGAATCCGGAGGGAGTGGGCGGACCGGAGATTGTTTCCGGCGAGGGGTTCGTCGGCGACGCGATGCAGAAGCTGCAGGCTGAAAAACAGGAAATGATGAACACGCTGGTGCGGCGGCAGGCGGATTTCGAGAATTTCAAGAAACGCGTGGAAAAAGAAAAGGCGCAGGACCGGCAGCGCGGGATTGAAGTGACGATCGAGCAGATGTTGCCGGTGCTAGACGCGTTTGATCGCGCGCTGGCCGGGCCGGTTTCGCCGGAGAATGCGGATTATCGAAAAGGTTTTGAAATGATTCGCACGCAGATGTGGAATGGGTTGGCGAAACAGGGGCTGGAGCGAATCGATACGAAGGGGAAGGAGTTTGATCCGAATCTGCATCACGCGATCGAGAGCGTGGAGAATTCGGATCAGGCGGAAGGCGTGGTGGTGGGGGAGATGCAGCCGGGGTATATGTTTCAGGGGCGGGTGCTGCGTCCGGCGATGGTGCGGGTTTCGGCGGGGCGGGCGAATTAGCTGGGGGAGTGAGTAAGGAACTTCGGGGGCCAAAGCCCAGTGGCTTCGGGGTTGTGTTTTGGTCGTGGCTAAAGCCACGACCTACAAAGATTCTCAGCGGAGTCGTATCGGAGTTTTGCGAATCCAATTCTTAAGCGGCTGCTTGAGCCGCTAATTCCAATTCAAAGAGAAAAATTGAAATTATGGCGGCAGCGAATACATCGGACTTTTACGTAATTCTGGGCGTGGAGCGGGACGCTTCGGCGGAGCAGATCAAGTCGGCGTACCGCAAAGCTGCGCTGCAGTGGCATCCGGATCGCAATCCGAACAATAAGGATGAGGCGGAGCATAATTTCCGGCTGGCGGCGGAGGCGTATGCGGTGCTGTCCGATCCGCAGAAGCGGCCGATTTACGATCGGTATGGCGCGGCGGGGTTGGGGAGCCGTGGATTTGATTCGGGGATCAACGCGACAATTTTTGAAGAGTTTCAAGATATTCTCGGCGATCTTTTTGGAATTGACGATGTGTTGGGCGGCGGGCGGCGTCGCGGGGGACGAGGGACGCGCGGGCAGCGCGGGGCGGATTTGCGTTACGACATGACGCTGACGTTTGAAGAAGCGGCAACCGGCGTCAGTTCGAAAATCAAAATGGCGCGGAATGAAATTTGCGAGACGTGCAAGGGAACCGGGTCGAAGC
>Ga0302176_10000714_pt1 | contig 18375 bp, 21 predicted proteins | sample I_Palsa_E1_1_FD_198787 | JGI IMG/M metagenome (GOLD analysis project Ga0302176, IMG submission 198787) | Peat permafrost microbial communities from Stordalen Mire near Abisko, Sweden - I_Palsa_E1_1 | ecosystem: Environmental > Terrestrial > Soil > Palsa > Peat permafrost | place: Sweden...
TCGAAAGCGACGGCCGAGCGATTCGACATCATCATACAGAATCTTAACGGTGCGTCCGGTTCCACGTGTCAGAACAAAATCAGCGCCGGGCTAGAGAAGCCCATCTTGCTCGTCGGCTCCCGATCCTGCCTAACCGAAGACCTCACTTCGATTGAGACCCCCGATCGCGATTTCTTGGTGACGCCTTGGGACTCTGAGGAACTTCTGGTGCGCTGTTGCAAATTGCTATCCGGAGAGTCGAGAAAAATCGCGATTCCGGAGAGGAAGGGGCCGGGGCAGGTCGTAATCGCCGACGACGATCCCTCAATTGGGGCGCTGCTAACCGCCGTGTTGCGTCGAACCGGAGCCGAATGCCGTCTCGCTCGCAGCGGTACCGAAGCGCTCGCCCTGGTTCGCGAGGTTTTACCTGACGTGGTGATTCTCGACGTAAATATGCCGGGTATCGATGGATTTGAAGTGCTGGCCAATCTGCGAGCGGACGACCTAGCCGCGCGCATTCCAGTCGTACTATTGACCGCCAGACAACAGGAAGCGGATGTTCTGAAAGGTTTTTCCTACGGAGCTAGCGATTACATCACGAAGCCGTTCAATCCCATGGAAGTTACGGCTCGCATCGCACGATACCTGCCCCGGAAGAGTCTCGCGCAGGTGCAAACCCTGTGAAGATTTCTGAGTCGTCGCGAATCCGCGTTTGGATCAGCATTACCTTGATGGTGAGTCTTTATATTGGGGCGGTATACTGGGTTTATCGGGCATCGTCAGGGACTTCCTACAGAACCGCCAGGATCGTTCCCCTCGCCACAAGCTTGGCGGTTGTGCCGTTGGTATTGGTCGTCGTACTCGCGATAATCTCGACAATCGCGAAGTCGATTCGCTACCTCGCGCGAGTGCGGGCCGCCAGCATTTCACCTGAAATTCGAGAAACACTGGCCAGTGTGATCGTCGGCGAGGGCGATCGAGCACGTCTACGTTGGCTGGCTCACCACCATAGCCGGCCATTCGAAATCATATTTTCGGAATTCCTGTCCACTTTCGGAGGGAAGATCAATTTCGAGCTCGGCATCCTGGCTTCGGAGCTGGGACTGGTAGAAAAATGGCGCCGCGCAATCCACTCTCGCAACTTCCTCACCCAGAAAATGGCGCTCGCAAATCTGGGACGCATAGGACTTGTCAGTGATCCGAGCCTTCTGCATCATCCTTTAGAGCAAACCCGAATTGAAGCCGCGAGTGCGCTCCTTAATTCCGGGCTGCCTGAGGCTCCAGGACTCGTGTTCAAAATGCTGCCGGACCAGAGCCTGCTGGGACGAATTCTGCTGGCCGACAGCTTGCGGCCTTTCGCAACCGAACTTTGTGAACGACACATCCCTAACGGCATTCGATTGACTGACAAGCGGGCCGCCAAAGCCAGCGTTGAACTCCTACGCGCGTGGGAGCGCTGGATACCGATTCCCGATTTCTCGCGTTTAGTCTCCGAACGGGATATCGATCTTCGCGTGGCGGCACTTCCGGCACTGCGCTTTGTCGCCGAAACCGAGCAAGAGGCTGCTCAAGAAGTGGTCGATTTGCTGGAGTTCCCGGATGAACGTGTCCGTGCCCCCGCCGCGAAGGCTGCGGCGGACATAGGCATTTCAGCCTCGATACCGCTGCTCATAAACCAAATGCGGAAGGATGGACCGGTCTCTGCGCTGGCGGCAGCGCAAGCGCTGGCCAGGCTCGGCCCAAACGGCAGAGACTTGCTGGAAAGCGAGATTTTGTCGAGCTCGCGTCCGAATTACGCACTTCAGGCTCTGGAACAATCGCTGGTGGCCGAAAGAGGATAAGCCGTGTCTGGTTTTTATCACGTCATAAACATCGTGTTGGACGTCATCACCGTCTATGCGTTTGTCAGCAATTTTAACTACTTTGTGCTGATGTCTCTCGGCTTTTTCGTGTTGCGCGCACAGCGAACGACGGAGGGATCCGTGGAACGTGATCCTCTATTCAAGTCGCGGCTGATGCCAGCCATTTCCATCATTGCTCCTGCTCACAACGAGGAGCTCAGCATTGTGCAAAGCACGCGATCTATGCTGCAGTTGGAGTATCCGGAGCACGAGGTGATCATTGTCAACGATGCTTCGACCGACCGGACACTGCAACTCTTGATTGAGGAGTTTCACCTCTACAAGTCTGCCCGGCAGCCGCTTCACGATTTTGCGACAGCCCCGGTGAAGGCGGTGTATGAATCTCAAGATCTCAAGCTGCTGGTCATCGACAAAGACAATGGCGGTAAATCCGACAGCCTCAATGCGGCGATTAACTATGCGTGCACACCGCTGGTCGCCGCGGTGGACGCGGATTCTTTGCTGGAAAGCAATTCGCTGCTCTTGGTGGTGCGGCCCTTTCTCGAAGACGAAAGCACCATCGCCGTTGGTGGAATTATTCGGGTAGTCAACGGATCCACGGTCGAACAAGGAGCCGTAACCAAAGTTGGAGCTCCGCGCAAAATGTTGGTGAAGTTCCAAGTAGTCGAATATTTGCGGGCTTTTCTTGGAGGTCGCGTCGCTCTCAGCTATATGAATTCGCTGCTGCTCATTTCTGGTGCATTTGGGTTGTTCCGGCGGGACAGCCTCATCGAAGCCGGTGGATTTGAGCTGGGCAGTCTTGCTGAGGATCTCGAACTCGTAATCCGGCTTCATCGGATTAGCCGCGAGAAAAAGCGCGACTACAAAATTGTCTTCGTGCCGACCCCGGTTTGCTGGACCGAGGTTCCGGATTCCCTAAAAAATCTCAGAGTGCAGCGAAGGCGCTGGCAGCGCGGTGGGGTTGAGAGCATGTGGAAGCATCGTGGCATGCTCTTCAATCCGAAGTTCGGAATAGTCGGCTGCTTTGGGATGCCCTATTTGCTGTTGCTTGAAATCCTTGCCCCGATACCAAACCTGACGGGCTACGTCATCACGGTCGTCGGCTTATTGTTCGGCTTCATTTCGTCTACCAGCGCAATGTTGTTTTTCATCGGGTCAGTGCTGTTTGGAACTATGATCTCCATCAGCGCCGTTCTGCTGGAGGAATTCACAACTCGGCGTTACGCTCATCCACTGGACCTCGCCTCATTGATCCTAGCTGCCTTCCTGGAGAATATTGGCTACCGTCAGGTTAACGCCCTGTGGAGATTCCGAGGCATACTCGATGTTGTGCGAAAGAAGAAGGTCTGGGGCAAAATGACACGGCGAGGGTTCGTCTTGGGGGCCAATTTACAACAATCCACCCGATGACTAGGTTGACCGTTTTCTGCGTCGCATTTTATCGTGCAACCCGTTCGGCATTTTGAGGAAAGTTTTGGCAAGCATGAATACTCCCTTCAGCTGCGACAGGACTCTGTGAGTGCCCTCTAGCTTCCTATCGCGGATCGGAACTGCGCGCGAGAGTAACAAACGGTAGATGCCATCCCGGCCACTCAGTAGAAAGGTGTCTTCCCAGATCTCTTCCCGTCTGGAAACAACGGCTGATCTTGTCCACTACCCGCTGGACGTGCTCGGGCTGATGCTGTTTTTGCCACCTTGCGAGCCATCTGCTCAAAGGTGCCGGCGTAACTAAACCAGCGATCGTTTTACCAGAAGATGTCGCCTTTCTCGTCGGCCATCCAGGCCTGCTGAGAAATGTCACTCGTCATGTCGCGGAAGCGCTCTGCACTCTCGCAAAGTGTTTCCCCCGCAAGGCCGCGTGCGGACTGGTCTCGCTGAGTGCTCCAGCCCGCGACAATTACGATCAACATACCTAGAACAGTTCCCAGGATCAGGAAAGTCTCTGGTCTCCTTCAAATTGCTCCTTCGTGTGCGCGATGCGCTGCACCATCAAGCGCCGCTCTTCGTTCTCCGCGTTGGCAATCAGCATTTGAAGTTCATCCCCGTTGGGTTGGCTCGGTTCGGTTTGAACTGCTTCGATTGCCGCCTCAGCACCGCCCGCCCGGCGCAGACCGATCACGAGTTCCGCGAACTGAAGTTTCGCAGCGATCAGCCTGGAGAGATGCGGAAGCCGGCTCTGCTACAGGCGGTTATCCAACGTCAAAGCGCCGAGCGTAGACCATTCCTGCTGGGTATCGTCCCGCGGTAGGAGATCACGCCCACGAGGGGCGAGGTCTAGGCACAACCGAACGCGAATTGTGTCTTACGATCTAATCTGGTCATGGTCCTCAGATCAATTTCCGATTTTCCTAAGCTTTGTGTTTCAGCGCTGCGAGCTTGACTTTGCCGGTACGAACTATGCCCCCGATCACCATGCCCTCCAGGTGCTGCTGCAGCCGTTTCTGAGTTGCTTCATCGATACCGGTGAACTCGATGCCCATACCCACTCCGCCGGTGCTGGTTCTTACAATCGCAGTCGTAAGAAGCAGGTCGGAACCCAGCGAGATGCCGATACTCAATTTCGTCCCTTTCGGAAGCGGTTCTATGGTCTCGACGTAACAGCCGTTGCCGGTCATGTCTACCGCGTGTGTCCTGAGGTGGAGTCTGACATCGCCACAGCCTCGAATCTCAATCGGAAACGGAATCGATTGCCGCACGAACTTCCTCTTGTCTGTCTTGGCCGGGGGGATCCGAGAAATAGGTGACGCGATAGCCTGCTGTTTCTTCCTCTCCTCTTGCCACGGGGAGAGCTCGCCTTCTAGCACTCGCACTCCTGCTTCGTTCCGATCGACAGGTTCAAGGTGTATCGCCCATACGACCTTGCAGCGGGCCTTTTTGCCGTGGAGCTTAACGCCAATGATGTCTCCGGGCCTTAGTTGTATGACAGTACCCTGAAGTTTTGCGCCGTGATCACTAATGTTCCTGAGTTGAGAATTTTCTGAGAATGGACGACTGTCCGCGTCGATGCCAAACACGCGAACCGACAGATCTGTGTTGAAACGGGGCTCTGAGAGGTGCAGCATAACTTCCCAGCTAGTGTTACTTCTCTCCTTACTGAGATCTGTTCAAAAATGCTCATCGTCGCCCTTCTTGGACGCACGAAGGTAACGAAAAATTCGACCGTGCGGATGCGGAGTGCATTCGCGCGCGGGACTGACATTGCAACGCGTCATCGGTCCACGCCTCTATAGAAAACCCGAAATCGACGCGCAATCTTGGTTGTCCTCGGAACCTCATTGAATCCCACTCCCTCCGCCATATTTCGGCTTACGCCCAAGGCTACCTCTCCCGATTAAGTCGTCACCGCAACACAGAATTGAGAATTGGTTGGGCCGATTCGTGCTGTAACCCTTCACAATCGGGAACCGCGGCCGTAGCGGCCAGAGAAACGAAGACCCCCAATCACGCCGTCTTCACTCTCTCTTTTTTCGGCGTGCGGGGACCACTGGCTGTTGCAACACATAGAGTTCTATTAGAGGCGGAGGCTTGACGGACACGAGTGGGTCAAGGGAAGGAAGCACCACTCAACAAATTGATGATTGGGACGTGGGCCCATGCCCTGTGGCATGCGAACGCCACACTGGCCAATCGCCTTTTCTGAATATAGTTTCTCCCGGAAAGACAGCCAAAACTTGCGCATTGGAGCGCTCTTCCAGGAACGCCTCGCCGCGGAGGTCGGCCGTGAGCTTTGCCCGCTCAGAGGCAGCAAGGCGCTGTTGGCCGCGGCGCTTTCAAATCCGGGTAGCCACTACCTGCTAGTGTCGTGTAATGAAGGCTCATTGCCGATCCCGACTTTCGGTAAAGCCTTTAAACAACTCAGGAGCGCCCCTGCCCACGATGCTTTTGACAATATGACAGATTGTTTCACCAGTGCCTTCAAAATCCTCGACATGGCAAGCCAACACGCAACTGTCGATGACTAGCCTGCACTCTGATGGTGGTTAGCCAAGATCTAAATAACGAGACATGTCAATGCACTGCGAGTTCGAGCATCTTTTTACGATGTGCGCCTACGGCAAGCCTGTAGTCGTTGCATTCCGTCCGTATGATCCGGAGAGCATCCTGGAGTTTCAGGTATGTCTCGTGCGGTAAACGGCTCGCCGGGTACAATAATTGACAGGTCAGAGCAATTTCTTTGGCACTGAACGCCTCATAAAGTGCAAACAGCCGCGTTCCTTCATCACTTTGCGCGAGTTTTGTATTTAGTTCCACCAGTACATGAGATGCCGCAACCGATGGTTAGCTGCAGCACGAAGGGCCAATTACCCCGCAATCACCCCGACGTCAGGGGATTTCAGCCCTACGCCGTGCTATTCTTCTCAGTCGCAACTGCGACAGGAGATCAGGTTGAGCATAGAGGGCATCATTCAGGAAGTTCGGGCCGAGATTGACCGATTGCAGCGAGTTCTGGCGCTGTTGGGTGAAAGCAATGTACGGGTACAAAAGTCAGCAGACGACACCACGGTACGACCGAAGCGCCAAATGTCGGCGGCTGGCAGGGCAAGAATAGCGGCGGCCACACGCGCACGCTGGGCGAAGATCAGAGCGGGAAAGGCAGCGGGTAAAGTCTCAGGAAGCAGCGGCGTGCTCCCACGGCCCAAAGTATCACTCATTGCTCGCAGACGCATGGCTGCTGCTCAAAAGGCACGCTGGGCAAGGGTCAGAGCTGCGAAAAAGTAAGCTGCACTGGGAGATTGCTATGGGATTACTCACTTGGATTGTCGTCGGGCTTATTGCGGGCTGGCTCGCAGGTCAGGTAATGAAGGGCGGTGGCTACGGCGTTCTCGTGGACATCGTACTCGGCATTGTGGGAGGCATTGTCGGTGGTTGGCTCTTTGGAACCTTAGGAATTTGGCCGCGAGGCGGGATAATTGGAGCCATCCTTGTAGCGTTTGTTGGCGCGGTAATTTTGGTCGCGCTCAGTCGTTTGCTCAAAAAAGCCTGAGAATCTCCGATACCGCATATTCTCAGGCGTACGTTGGCTCGCCATTGAGCGGACCCGAGCGCTCCGTGGTCGCGCAAGGTCAGCCGTAAGCGGCGATCCAGCCCAGGCTACTACTCTCAAATGTGACTGAAAAGCCAGACAGACACCCCAAGGGCCCGCTTCGCAAGGGTTTTCCCTGGTCTTTTGTCTGGTGGCTTGTCATCAGTGCGGTGCTGGTTTGGTCGCTTCCCGCGCTCATCCTTCTTGCCGTACGTTGGATCGACCCACCGTCAACCGCGGTGCACATACAGCGCCGCTTGCAGGCCTGGATTCACCACACTCCGTATCACGAACGCTACAAGTTCGTTCCGCTCAGCCAAATCTCGCCCGACCTCCAACACGCGGTTATTGCCGCGGAGGACGCGCGCTTCTACGAGCACCATGGGTTCGATTGGCACGAGATCCATATCGCTGCCGAAGACGATTTGGAAGGCGGTCGCACTCGCGGAGCTTCCACCATTACTCAGCAACTGCTAAAGAACCTGTTTTTCGGAACGGGCCGCTCTGTCCTTCGCAAGGGTGCGGAGTTCACACTCGTTCCGGTGGCTGAAATTGTCCTCGGCAAGCGGCGTATTCTGGAGATCTACCTCAACGTGGTCGAATGGGGCCCTGGTATTTATGGTGCAGAGTCGGCGTGTCGTTACTACGAGGGCACCGCGGCTCGGAGTATCGGCCGGGAACAGGCCGCACGGCTCGCCGCGATTCTGCCCGCTCCCCTGAAGAGACGGCCCGAGCGAATGAACAACTACAGCGCGCTCATCCTTGAGCGGATGCGGCAAGCGGGTTGGTGATCGCGAGAAACACTTTGTCAATGCAGCCCGTATAATTTCTCTCGTTGGGCTCCGGAGGATGGGGTGCCGATTCGAAACCACCACCTCGACAACTAGCCGGGAATCGACCCAGCGCCATTCCTGAGATACCGATCAAGGGCTCCTCGTAGAAGAGGACCTCGATTCCGCGATCGGCCATTTTTCTGACTATAATCAGCAAGTATGCCTTTTCCGCAAGTACTTTTCCCGAATTTCTCCTGCACGAAGCCACAGGAATAGGCAGTTCGGTTCACTAAGGATCTCTTTACCGTTTTCTATGAAACCGCCGCCGCGTCGATCAACATCTAAGTTTGTGGTGAATCAGTTACGAGAAATTGGAGGGAATCCTGGTTTGGGGCAAAAGCAACCGAATTGGGTGGTGGCGGTTTCCGTGATTTTTGTTTGCCTTCTGTCGTGTACAGCTTGGGGCCAATACTCGCCCGCTTCCGGGCCGTATAAAGTGATTACGGTCGAGGTTGTTGCGCTGCATGATTCCGCGCGCAATAAAGACATTCCAATCAAGATTTATTATCCCGATGGTGCGGGGCCGTTTCCGGTCATCATTTTCTCCCACGGTGCGTTGGCGTCGAAAGAGAATTACTCGGCCTTTGGTGAATTCTGGGCCAGTTGCGGATATGTAAGCATTCATCCTTCTCACGCCGATTCTGTCGCCGATTCCGGTTTTCGCGGCAGCTTGCGCGAGGCGCTCAGCGATCCGCATGCATGGGAGAACCGCCCGAAAGACGTTTCTTTCATCATCGATTCGCTTGTGCATGTCGAAGACTTCGCTCCGCAACTCAGGGGCAAACTCGATCTACGGCATATCGGCGTGGGTGGACACTCGTTTGGCGCTTACACGGCTAGTCTGATCGCGGGCGCGACTATTTTCCTGTCAGGAAAATCTCAGCCGCAGAGTTTTGCAGACAAGCGGGTCTCTGCGGTGGTGATGTTATCGCCTCAAGGGGAAGGCATCATGGGTCTGAACGCGCACTCGTGGGACACCCTTCGCCTGCCGATGCTGCTTATGTACGGTTCGCGCGATTTCGGGCCATTTGGCCAGGAGCCGGTCTGGCGAAGTGAGGCCTTCGAAAAGGCGCCAGCGGGCAACAAATATGAGGTGGAACTGAAGGGTGGAACGCACATGGGTTTCGCCGCTCCTTTTTCGGGTGGCGGCGGGCATCGGGTCGAGGTATTTCAGTGCGCGAAACTAGAAACGCTGGCGTTCTGGGATGCATATTTGAGGCAAGATCCGCTGGCCAGGCAATACGTAGAGTCCCATGGTTTGGAGAAGTACAGCGGAGACGCGGCTCGGTTTGCAAACAAGTGATCACCGGCGATGCCACAGCGAATAGAAGAACTCGATGCCCTTCGCGGCTTGATGCTGGTGTGGATCACATGCACTCATCTGCCGACAATCCTCAGCACGTACGTCAACCAGCCGGTGGGGTTTGTTGCCGCAACCGAAGGCTTCATCTTTCTTTCCGCTCTTTTTACAGGCCGCATTTATTTCCGCATCGCGGAGCGTGACGGCTACAGTGCGATGTGGCGGAAGTTATGGTTGCGGACGGGAAAGCTGTACTGCTACCAACTGTTGCTGCTGGCGTTTGCTTTCGTGATCGAAGCGCCGATTGCGGCGCACGGCAACCGGCCGGCAGTGCATAATCTTCTCGACTTCTACTTTTCCGCGGGTCGCACACATGCTTTCGTCGATGCTGCATTGATGGTCTACCGGCCGCCGCTGCTGGATATCCTGCCGATTTACATCATCCTCCTTGCCCTGAGTCCTTGCGCAATCGTTCTTGGCGAGCGATTTGGATGGAAGTACGTCCTCTCCGGAGGCTTCATGGTCTGGTTGCTCGCGCAATTCGGACTCCGGAGTTTCGCGTATCACGTGCAGGCTCGCGTTTTCGGACTGCAAATCCCTTTGAACGAGATGGGCGCGTTCGATCTCTGGGCGTGGCAGTTATGGTGGGTGGTCGGGTTGTGGCTGGGCGTACGCTGGGCCAAGGACGATTTACGTCTCGACTGGGTGAAGAAAGTGACGATACCGGCGGCGACGGTTGCGGGTTTTTTCCTGCTGCTGCGCTACGCACAAGTAGCCGAGAATCTCACATTCGGGAAGTTCGCTTTGCTCTTCGATAAGTGGGATTTTGGGATAGCCAGGATCATCGATTTCACCGCCATCGCAGTCTTGGCCATCAGATTTCGTTCGCTTCTCAAGCCCTTGGCGATCAGGCCACTGGTGATGCTGGGCCAGGCCTCGCTCGCGGTGTTTTGTGTGCACCTCTTGTGTGTCTTCTGCGCCCTTACCGTCATGGGAAACGAGCCGATGATACGAGGCTGGAAGGCAGTCGTTATAATCCTCGCAAGCCTGTCAGCTCTGCTGCTCACTGCCAAAATTGCCGCGAACCGACGTGCGAAGGCCCGGGAAATTCCACCCAAAGTCCAGCCTCCGACTCGCACTGGCTACGAACCGGGGCTGGCGAGGAAGAGCGTGGCTTGATCGGATTCGGGAAATCGCAAATTACGATCCAGTCGACCGTCACGACGGCGCTCACAAGATAGAAGAGCGAGAACTCTACACCGTCAGACGGAAACTAATTTCCATTGCTTTAGCATCAACCGGGCGCAATCCTCGGGGCCTTCCACCGGACCCGGCTTGTCACTCCTCCTCCTTCCCGCCTAGAATCCCTTCTACGCTTTTCCTTCTCAAGATCATTCATGACCCAAGACGAATACATGGGCGGAGATGGGCGCTTCCCCGCCACTCGCTGGTCCGTCATTGGAGGAATTCGCAGTGGGGATAAGGCGGAGCGCATGCGAGCCTTGGACACGCTTTGCGAGACGTACTGGAAGCCCGTTTATAAATACGTGCGCTTGCGCTGGAATCGCGCAGCACCCGACGCTCAGGATCTCACCCAGGGATTTTTTGCCGAAATTCTGGAGCGCGAATTGTTGACTCGTTTCGATGCCGGCAAAAGCCGCCTGCGCACCTATTTACGCCTGTGCGTGGATAGCTTCGTGATGAACGAAGAGAAGGCCGCGCGCTGCCAGAAGCGCGGAGGGAAGGTCCGGCACCTTGCGCTTGATTTTGCCGGCGCCGAGGAGGAGTTCGGTAGCGGCTGCATCGATGCTGCCGCAATCGCCTCTCCGGAATCGCTCGAGGAATTCTTCGAGAAGGAGTGGGTTCGCAGTCTCTTCGCGCTGGCCGTCGAAGACTTGCGCGCGCTTTGTGCCGAGCGGGAGCGAGACCGGGCGTTCCAGCTTTTTGAAAACTATGATCTCGAAGGGGACGACAAGATCTCATACGCGCAACTCGCTCAGCAATATGGAATTGCAGTGACCGAGGTGACGAACGCGCTCGCGTGGGCCCGCCGCGAGTTTCGCAGGATTGCGCTCGAACGCTTGCGGGAAATGTGCGGCAGTGACGACGAATTCCGACGAGAAACAAAGGCCGTGTTCGGCTGGGACGCGCCGTGAGGAGCGAAGCGTTCGCTTCAAGAAAGCATAAGAAAACGTTCTATGAGAGCGCCACCAACCACGCCATGAGGTATCTTTCCGACAAGGCGCTCACGCGCCTGCGCACCAGCACGGAACTTCCGGACCTTGGCGGCACGCGCTACCGCCTCATCGCCCAGATGGCGCGTGGAGGGATGGGCGTCGTCTACGCGGCTGAAGACGAGCGCTTGCAACGCCGCGTCGCTCTGAAGGTGCTCGAAGTGCCTGGCTTCGACGGCGACCTAGCAAATCGCCTTATGCGCGAGGCACGCGTGCTGGCGCGGCTCGAGCATCCGGGAATCGTTCCGGTGCACGATGCCGGCACACTGGCCGATGGCCGCGTTTTTTACGCCATGAAATTTGTCGAAGGGCAGCGGCTCGATCAACACATCGAGTCGCTGGCTTCCGCTCCGGATCGCTTGCGTATCTTTCTGCGCATCTGCGACGCGGTTGCTTTTGCACATGCTCGCGGCGTCCTCCACCGCGATCTCAAGCCTGCCAATATCATGGTCGGCTCGTTCGGCGAGGTCCTGGTAATGGACTGGGGGCTCGCGAAGCTCCTGGTGGATGTCCTCAAGCTCGACCAGCTTGAGAACGACGCTGCCATCGTGCGCAGCTCTGTGCATCCGGATAGCGGCACCGTGATTCCGGCGAGCATGATTTCGGCAACGACAGGGCACGGGCGCGTGCTGGGCACACCGGGTTACATGTCTCCGGAGCAAGCAGGCGGGGAAATCGAGTTGTTGGATGCGCGCAGCGATATCTTCTCTCTCGGAGCGCTTTTGCGATATCTGCTCAGCGAGAAACTACCGCGGCATTCGTCCACCTTGCTCGATCGATCACTCGAGGCTATCTGCGCGAAGGCCTGCGCGCCCGCACGCGAAGCACGTTACTCCGCAGTGGAGGAACTGACGGCCGACGTTTTACGGTACCTCAACGGTTTCGCGGTCGGGGCATATCGCGAAAGCATTTTCGAAAAGGTCACCCGTTTTTATCGGCGGCACCGGTTCTTCGTATTGCTGATAGCGGCATACTTACTCATGCGTGTTCTGGTGATCGTCCTGCTCAGGCATTAAAGGTTTAAAGGAATCGCCGATTCCGTTGTAAAGAGCTCCAGCATAGGAAAATGGAGGGCATTATGAACAAGATTCTGCTCGGTTTGCTGCTGGGTGCAGTGCTTGGCGCCATTGACGGAGGCACGGCCTGGTTCTACCCGGAGGTGCGGGCGCAAATGGTGGGAATTATCGTGGGCTCCACAATCAAAGGACTGATCGCCGGAGTTGCCGCCGGTATCTTTGCCCGCAAGGTAAATTCTGTGCCACTCGGTATTGTGTTCGGCTTGGCCGTGGGCTTCGTGCTCGCATTCCTGGTCGCCTATATGCAGCATGATCACTACTTCGCGATCATCCTTCCCGGAAGCATAGTGGGACTACTCGTGGGATATGCGACGCAGAAGTACGGCGTGTTGCCGGCGACCGCGCGGTAGCGCCGGTAATGAATCCACTAAACGGGATCGGGCGTGATCCGAGCGCGCGCGAATCCGAATCACGTTTGGATCGAGGACTGCGTTGCGCCCGTTTTGGGACCATCCTGTCCACCGTTATTCGGTCGGAAGCTTCCGGACGAGCGGTCGGCCTCACCGGTCAAGGGTTGCGCGTCCTCCGGGGGCAACTGCGAGGCGCAGTTAACCCCCGAAGGTGTCCGTTGTTCCTATGCGCGAGGAGCTACCCGCGTTTGGACCCCTTTGGCTCGTGCCCGTCATTTTTGTCGGCGTGCCACTCGACAAATTGAGCTAGCGCCTCCATCGCCCGTTCCACCCGGGCTCGATCTCCCGTCGCGCAGAGGTCCAAGAGGAGACCCCGGCTGGCCGCCAGAAGCAGCGTCGCCTCGACGGCATCCGGCTTCACGGGAATGCCAGCTTTTTCGGTGAGCTTCTGCCAATAAGCAAGCGGGTCCTCGAGGACGCCGGGGTATGCCCGCGGATTTCTGAGCGCCAACGCGTATAACTCGAAGAGCAGGCGTAGCGCCGGCCTGCGCCGGGGTGCTGTCGATCGTTTCCAAAACCAGCGCAGGAATTCGGACATCGTGCGCGGGTTCTCTCCGGACTGGAACCAACTCTCGATGCGACCGTCCTCGCGTTCACGTATACGGCTCAGGATCTCGCGCATCAATCCTTCCCGTGAGCCGAAATGATAGATCAGCATTCGAGCATTCGTCTTCAAGACCCTTGCCAAGGGGCGAAGGGTCAAGTCTCCTACCCCATGCGAAAGCACATAGTCGACCGCTTGGTCGCGGAGGCTTGCGCGAATGCCAGGATCGGACGGTCTCACCATGCGTAACTCCTTTTCTATTAATGTAACAGATGTTACACTATCGAAGTGATAAAGCAATTGTGGACTCCCCGGTCCTGACAGGATGAATACGGAGAGGCCGACCAAGCTTAAGGAGGATCTTATGCGCAAGGGTTCATCTTTGCCGTTGCCGTTGCCGTTGCCGTTGCTGTTTCTGTTTCTGTTTCTGTTTATGTTTATGTTTCTGATCTGGATGCCCGCAATGGCCCAACCGGCCAGTGATCAGGAAAGAAACAAGCAGATCGCCCGAACCTTTTTCGAAGAGGTGCTCGGCCAGGGGCGCCTTGACAAGTACGGGGAGTCCCACGCCAAGGACTTCGTCGCACACGGGGAAAATCACGAATACACGCTTGAGGAGGACATGGCTGCAGCCAGAGAGGAACGTAAAGCCTTGCCGGACATGAAAGTCAGGGTCAACGAGATCCTCGCTGAGCGAGATCTGGTGATGGTGTATTGGACCGCATCGGGCACCAATACCCAGGCAGGAATGGGATTTCCGGGGACAGGCAAAAAGATCAAGATTGACGGCATGACCATTTTCCGCCTCAACGCGGGGAAGATTTGCGAGGAGTGGAGCGTTTGGGACATGCTTTCAGTCATGCGACAGGCGGGTTTAATCTCTTCGCCGCAATGATTAGCAGTGGCTGGCGGCGCCGCCGATATATTGGCGCGTGGAGGAAACGAACGAAACCGCGCAAATATCCGCCCGCGAAAAAGGGCGACTGGATACGGCCCGACAAGGCTAATATGGTGTTGTAATGAGAAGCGATTGGGCGAACAAGTTAGGCAGGATGCGGGGCTGGTTGCTCGGGGCCGCAGTCATTGTCGTAGGATTCGTCTACCTGCTACGGCGCTAGATGGAGAGCGGTTAGGGCAGACTGCGCCGCTGACGCCGTGGGCGGTTAGACCCTGGCGGACCATCCGCTGCGCAACCCAAAATCCAGGGGAAAAGGCGCCTGAGATTATTTTTCGACCGTCTTGATATCAAGACTCCTCCAGAGATACCAGCAAGCAATCGAGCGATAGGGCGACCACGATTTCGCGATCTTCTCCATGACGGCGGGTTTCGGCCATTTACGCTTCTTGTAGTGCTTCTTGATGGCCGCCTGTATGCCGTAATCGCCAACCGGCAGAACATCCGGACGACGCAGCGTGAACATGAGGAACATGTGCGCTGTCCAGACGCCGACGCCTTTTACCTGGGTCAGATGTGCAATCACTTCTTCTTCAGAGCTCTGCGACATGCGCTCGAAATCCAGAAGACCAGCCTTGGTTTTTTCGGCGAGATCACGCAGATATGAGGTTTTCTGGCGCGAGAGCCCGACGCCGCGCATCTGCGCATCGGTAAGATTGAGGATTCCCTGCGGGGTTAGCGGGTCGCCCGCTAGCGCGGTGAAGCGTTCGAAGATCGTGGCGGCCGCTTTTCCGTTTAATTGCTGGTATAGGATCGACTCGGCTAAGGCGTGAAATGTGGGCTCGCCGAATTGCAAGCCGCAGGCGCCGACACGCTCGATGATCTCTGCCATCACCGGATCGGCTCTCTTCAGGTGTCGAACGGCTGAGGAATGGTTCGCTTTGATCGTCCTCGTTCTCCGCACGGAAAAAGAGTTTAGCACACCAGGCGAAGAAAGAGCGAATCACGCGCAGACCGAGAATGTCCACACTCAGGATGGATAGTGGAAGTGCACGTCGTGGCGCGAGGCTACTGGGGTGCCGTCAAGGGTGGCGGGCTGGTAATGCCAGCGGCGAAGCGTGGCTTCGACTTTTTCATCAATGCCGTGGCCGATAGCCTGCAAGATTTTTGTTTCGACTACATTGCCCTGCGGGTCGATCGTGACTTCGATGACCACGTCACCCACCAAATCTTTAGGAAGCTCGTCGCGGTTAACCGGAGGATTTGGAAAAACGGTGGGATAGGCGACATGGACTTCATGACCGGCGATGGGCCCGTCGATCAGGGTGCCGAGTGGCGAGCCGGCCCGAGAATTGTGATCGCCAGCATCTGCATCCTCTATTTTTTGCTCAAGAGCAGGCTGCGGCGGCTGGGGCTTAGGCCGGGGCTGTATTTTGGCCGCCGATTTCGCGTGCGGGAAAATGAGTTTTGCCGCTTCGACTGGCTTGTCGTCATCAGCGGCGGGTGGAAAATAAATCAGCCTGAAAGTGTGGGCGCTGTCTCCATACGCAAGCCACGTTGGAGCAACTTCAATTGCGGACGGATTGTGGAGCACGAACCAGGCTAAGAGCAACAGATGTGCTGCCACCGACACACCTACGGCAGGATGGCGTCGGAAATCGGAACGCGGATGTAACTCCCTAAACACGGTTATAGTTTACTAGATTGAGGCACCTGGAGAGAAAAGGTTTTAGCAAAAAGGCAAGCACTGCAAGGCTAAATTTTCTCGCTGAGAGGGCTTCCGTTGCCCTGCTATGCGCCAGCCTGCTGCTCCGCTATGTCGCCGATTACGGGTAGCTTGAAGAGCTGTCCCTGATAGGCTTTCAGAGCCAAAATGAGCAGAATTAGAAATAATGCCAGGCTCACCAGAGGCCACAGGAACAGTGTGGCCCAACCCAGAAAAGGGATGTGGCCGATGATTGCGAGGCAGATGTCGGCTGCGATCCAAACCGCGAAAAAGAAAATTGATTGAAAGGCGTGAAAGCGAACGAAGCGCCTGCGGTTGAAAGGCTCAATCACCAGAAACACGATTGCGGGAATGATGGTCAGATAGGCCAGTGCGCCAGCCAGATTGTCACTGAGCCCGGCGCCGGAGGGAGCAATCGCGCTGCCGCCCGGCGCAGCAGCCACGGGACACCTGGGACAGGTTGCGCCATCCGGGATCTCGGTTCCGCAGGTTGGACAAAAAGCCACGAGGCCTCCTTGGAGATGACAGGCAAGGTATCAGAAGGCTCGCCTGGGCGCAATCGCCAGTGTGACGAAATTCTTGTTTGAGAAACGCTGCCACGATTCGATTTCCGAAATCAGCGGTAACGCTGAGGTTAATAGAAAATGCTAAAAATTCAGATTCCAAGTTCGCACGCTGTAGCTTCAATCAAGCCGGTTCGCGTCTCGAATTGCATCGTCGAGTTTCAGCCAACGGATTTGATCGCTCGTGCATCCAATGGCCCGTACAAAAACCCAACGACAGAAAAGGTATCCGCCGTTGCTGTGGTATAGTTTGCGGGACAAGATTGGAACAACAAATCTGGGGAGGGGGAATTCTGAAGAGAGAGAATTTTACAGAGCAGCCACCCTCTCTGATCGAAACGTGGACTTAAAGATACCGGGTTTTTCAGCCGGAAGGGAATTACTGCATTGACTCTCCTGTTCTTTGGGCTATTCGCGTTTTCGCTCGTTCTGTCGTTCGTCGCTACCCGCGAAGTGCGAGACCTCGCAATCCGCAAGGGCTGGGTTTCTATACCGGAGGACCGAAGGCACATCCATCAGGTCCCACTTCCTCGCCTCGGGGGCGTAGCAGTTTTCCTGGCATTTTCGATCAGTCTCAGTGTCTGGCTGGGATTTTCGCTAATCTTCCCGCGGCTGCTTCAGGGGTTGGCGCCCACCACACTGGCTCGAATGTATATCCCGGCGTGCCTGATTTTCGGCCTCGGCATTTACGATGACCTCCGCGGCGCGGGCCCGTATGTAAAGTTTATTGTGCAAGCTGTCGCTGGCGCGATGCTCTTTGCCGGCGGAATGCGGGTTCTCGATGTGCCGCTCATCTTCCACCATTCGCTGCCCTGGTTTGTCGGATTGCCTCTGACGGTGCTGTGGGTGGTTGCGGTTACCAACGCCTTTAATCTGATCGATGGCTTGGATGGCTTGGCGGCCGGCTCAGCTTTGTTTTCGACGATGGTGTTTTTCGTCTGCTCGCTGGTCACTCATTCCTGGCTGGGTTCGTTGTTGAGCGTCACGCTGGCGGGCGCCATCCTCGGATTTTTACGCTTCAATTTCAATCCGGCGACAATTTTCCTTGGCGATTCGGGCAGTCTCTTTATCGGTTTTATGCTGAGCGCACTGGCGCTGGCGGGATCGCAAAAAGCGCCGACGTTTGTAGCCGTGGCCATTCCGGTCGTTTCGTTCGGATTGCCGATTCTGGAGACAATGCTTTCTATCTTGCGGCGTACCATCAGCGGGCGTCCGATTTTCACTGCCGATAGCGATCACATCCATCACAGGTTGCTGCGGATGGGTTTTTCCCATCGACAGGTTGTGGTCGTTCTCTACGCGGTTTCTGCAGTTTTTGCCATGCTCAGCCTGTTCCTGCTTTGGCCCTCGGGCAGCACGCTGGGCTTGGTGCTGGTGGTTGTCGGAACCGGAATCTGGCTCGGAGTCCAACATCTGAACTACGTCGAATTTGGCGAACTGCGTCGAGTCGCGCAGCGTACCATTGATCAGCGACAGATCGTAATCAACAATCTCGCGGTGCGCCGTGCGGTCGAAGAGCTGAGAGTGGCGGGCAGCATCAATCAGGTGCGCAGCATCCTGATAGCAGCATTTACGCACAACGATTTCGATGCGTTCGAACTGCAATTGAAGTCGATTTCCGGCGATCAGGTTGTACTTGGCGAGGCCCAACGTCACTTGCACTGGAGCAAGTTTCCGCACATGGCCGCAATTTCGAGCCAACGTTCGTGGAAATTGGCGCTCGATCTGACAACAAGTTCGAATCAGCACCGCGGATCACTGGTTGTCTACCGCGTGTACAGTTCCCGTGATCTTCGAGTAGACGTCAACCTGTTGATTGCCGAATTTCCGGCAGCTCTCGCAGACGCGCTCAACCGGGTACTGGGTACTCATGAAGCTCTGGTGACGATGGCGCCAGCTGACAGGTCGTACTTGGCTGCCAATATCTGAC
>Ga0302176_10000716_pt1 | contig 18362 bp, 15 predicted proteins | sample I_Palsa_E1_1_FD_198787 | JGI IMG/M metagenome (GOLD analysis project Ga0302176, IMG submission 198787) | Peat permafrost microbial communities from Stordalen Mire near Abisko, Sweden - I_Palsa_E1_1 | ecosystem: Environmental > Terrestrial > Soil > Palsa > Peat permafrost | place: Sweden...
GCGAACAGCTCGAGGCGGACGTTTTAATCATCGGCGCGGGGCCGGGCGGGCTTGCCTGTGCGCTGCACCTGGCGAATTTGATCGAGCAGCATACCCAGGCCAAGAAATCTCCCGCGCTCTCAGCCGAAAATGTTTACGTGCTCGAGAAGGCGCGGGAGATCGGCGCGCATCAGCTTTCCGGGGCCATCATGGACCCGCGCGGCCTGCGCGAGCTGGTTCCCGATTTCGAGAAGACTGCGCCGCTCGACACTCCCGTCACCGGCGACGCCGCCTACTACTTCACGAAAAAAGACTCCTGGAAACTTCCCATCACTCCCCCACCGCTGCAAAACCACGGCAATTACGTGGTCTCGATCAACAAGCTCACGAAATGGCTGGGCGGCCTGGTGGAAAAAAAAGGCGTCAATCTCTTCACCCAATTCGCCGGCAGGAATCTGATCTACGACGCGGACAGAGGAAGAAACGGAATTGCGGGCGTTCTGACCGAAGACAAAGGTGTGGACAAAAACGGCAAGCCCAAGGACAACTTCACGCCCGGCTACGAGCTGCGCGCCAAGGTTACCGTGCTGGCCGAAGGCCCGCGCGGCTCGCTGACCAAAGAGCTGGTCAATCAGCTGAAACTGGACGGCCTGAATCCGCAGGTGTACGGCATCGGCATCAAGGAATTGTGGGACGTGCAGCCGGGACGTATCGATACGGGGTACGTGGCGCACACGCTGGGCTGGCCGCTCACGCCGGATTTATATGGCGGCGGCTGGGTGTACGGCATGCGCGACAATCGCGTCTCGCTCGGCATGGTCGTCGCACTCGAATACCACGATCCGCTCTTCGATCCTCACGAAGCATTTCAGAAATTCAAGACGCATCCGTTCGTGAAGAAAATTCTGGAGGGTGGCAAGTTGGTTCGGTACGGCGCGAAGACGGTGCCCTACGGCGGTTGGTATTCCAGGCCGCGGAGTTACGTCGATGGCGGGCTGATTATCGGAGATTCGGCGAGCCTGCTGAATTCGCAGCGCCTGAAGGGAATTCACACCGCGATCAAGAGCGGCATGCTCGCGGCTGAAACGATCTACGAAGCGCTGTGCGCGGGCGACACTTCCGCGAAAAAATTGTCCGCGTACGAAGCCAAGCTCGAGCAGAGCTGGATTAAAGACGAACTTTGGCCCGTCCGCAATTTCCATCAGGCATTTCACGGCGGCTTGTGGACCGGCCTGGCGAAATCGGGGATTCAGTTCGTCACCGGCGGCCGCGGCCTGGTGGATCCCATGCGCTGCGAAGCCGGATACAAGGAATATACACAGCTTCATCGCGGGGCCACGCTGGTGGACCAATCCACTCGTTTCAAAGGCGACGGCAAACTCACCTTCGACCGCCTCACCGACGTCTATCATTCCGGCACGCGCCACGAAGAGGATCAGCCCTGCCACTTGATCGTCCTCGAGCCCAACATCTGCGCGGACCGCTGCGTGCGAGAATACGGAAATCCGTGCCAGTATTTCTGCCCCGCGGCGGTTTACGAGATGACCATGGAGAAGGGTGCGCCGAAATTGAAGATCAACGCGTCAAACTGCGTGCACTGCAAGACCTGCGATATCGCCGACCCCTACCAGATCATCAATTGGGTTCCGCCGGAAGGTGGCGGCGGCCCGAACTACGAAGGAATGTGACGATCCGACGAGGATCGTCATCCTGCCTGCCCTGAGCGGAACGAAGGGAGGAGCGAAGCGACGAAGGATTCTCTTTCTTTTCCCTCGCGCAACAAATCTATTCGCGCGTTTCGCTGTTCCCCACGAAAATGCCTTTCAGCGCGCCCCAGAATCCCCGCTTCTTCTTTGCCGGCTGGCTCACGGGCTGAACTTGCGGCGCAGGAGCGGCCTGCCCCAGCGCTCGCTGCACATCCACGGCGAACTCGGGCTGCGCGATGTGCCCGGTAAACTCCCATTCCGGCTGCACGCGCGCCACTCGCACAAGGAGCGCGACGTCCGCGGGCGGCTCATCCGGCGGCGCCGGGTCTTTGGCCATCATGACGAGCGGCTGCGCCACGACAATATAATCGGATGCCTCGAGCGGCGGAGCACTCGCCGCGGCAGCTCGCGACGGCGGTGGGATGGGATGCACTTCGTTCGCCCGCGCAAGTATTCCGACTTCGATTCTCGGCGCGACCGCCACGGGGGGCTCGCTCGATGCCTTTTCGGGTTGCGGCTGTGGCACGTCTCTCGGCGGCGTGGACAAGGCCGCACCAACCTGCGCCTGCGTGACATCCGCGGTACGAGCATCGGGCGGCGGCGGCGACGGAGGAGCGCCCGCACGCGCCTGCGTTTCGAAGCACCCGCAGCTCCCCGGCGCGCCCGCCACCGGCACAAGTTTTCCGCCGGCGAAGAAAAATTCTCCGGACTGCGGCACGATGATACCTTCGCCGCTGAATTGCTGTTCCAGGCGAATCGCTCCGCTCTTGGCCAGGACGCACAGCGAATCATTCAAATCCAGCCCCACGGTCACGTCGCGCATCGCTCCGCTGATATCGAGCGGCGTCGCTACAATCGTGGGGCTGAAAATGCGCAGCGCCGCCGCGGAGGGAAGTTCCGCGCGTAAGCGCCCGAAATTCAGCGCCAGCGTGATGGCCCCGCCGGATTCGAGCACGGTAAATTTGGCCGGGCCGCAGATTTCGATCTGCCCTCCGGCCACGAGCGCCATGCGCGCCTGTCCCGCATGCACCGTCACGATGCTGCCGTTCGAAACGTACCACCCGGAAGGCTGCGCGGAAGCGGGGCTGGTTCGCGCGCCGCTCCCGGCGATGCCGCCTTCCACGGAAACCTCATCGCCGTCCACGCGGCCAATGGCGCCTGCGGGCGCCTGCTGCGCGCGAAGCGACGGCGCGCACGCCAGGACGAACGCGATGCACGCGCAGGCCAAGGAAAGCCCACCGCGCCGATTGGCGGCGTGCGAGACCTCTGCATTCCTGTGCTCGAATTGTAAGCCGGAGGACATCGAGACCTGCTCGCGGTTCATCTATACTACACCGCAGTGGCAAACGACGCGACATCGGCGGTCGGCAAGGAACGGCCCGCAGACGCATTGTTCGAGTCCCGGCCGCCGGAACTTTCGCGCTGGCGGAGAATGCAGATTCCCGTCATCGCCTGGGCCGTGTATTGGATCGTGCGCCTTATCGGCCCCACACTTCGCGTGGAATTTCTCGGCCTGCAGAACGCGGTCCAAATTCGCGACGCCGGGGAAGCGGCCATCGGCGCGTTCTGGCACCGCTGCATCTTTTCCGCCATCTGGATCTGGCGCAAACGCGGGATCGTGGTGATGAACACGGTGAACTTCGACGGCCAGTGGACCCGCCGGGTGATCGAGCGCCTGGGCTTCGGCACCGCGCAAGGCAGCTCCACGCGCGGCGCGATTGAAGGGCTCACGATCATGGGCAAGCGCCTCGAAGAAGGCCACCACGTCGCCTTCACCATCGATGGCCCGCGCGGCCCGCGCTACATTGCAAAGCCAGGTCCCGTGATTTTGGCGCGGCGCACGGGTAGCCCGATTTCCGTTTTCCACATCGCCGTCGAGCATGCCCACACGTTTAAGAAATCCTGGGATCTGTTTCAGATTCCGTATCCGTTCTCACGCGCGGTAATGTTCGCCGCTCCGCCGATTCGCATGCCCGCCGGGGCCGATAGCGAGGTGATCCACCAAAAGCAGGAGGAGATGCAGGCCGCTCTCGAACGCGTGCGTGATGTTGCAGAGTCCTGGTTTAGCCTTAGTGAAAGCGAGCGCGAACGCTTGCGCGCGGAATGGGGCGCCAGCCCCCGGAGAGAACTGCCCAAGCCGACAGGCCGCGCGGGCGACCCTTACACATCGTAACGATTAGGTCTTGCGGCCGCGTGCCACTCGAACGGGCGGGAAAATCCAGAAACTGGGCCCCGAAGCGCGTGCGTCCGCGATGCCGCTTCTCCGCAGATCTTCCGCGTATTGCCCCACATGCTTGAAATCCATCAGCGCGGCTTGCCCGCCGGGCTTCAGTACGCGCACGATTTCGGCAATGGCTTCGCGGCGTCCTTCGCGGCTCGAGATATTGTGGATAGCCAGATTGGCTACCACGGCATCCACCGAGGCGTCCGCGAACGGCAGCTTGCGCATGTCGCCGTCGCGCACTTCCACGCGCTCGGCCACGCCTTCGAGCCTCGCGTTTTCCAGAGTAGCCTCGCGCGAATTATTTCCCTGGTCCACCTGCGACCACAAATCAATCCCGATGCTGCGCCCGCGCTTAAGCCTTTTCGCCGCGGCGATGAGCAATAATCCGTGGCCGCACCCTACATCAAGAACGGTTTCATCTCCGCGAAGGTGCAGACTATCGAGAAGCTTGTCGCGCGCCCGAAACTTTCCGTAATAGCTGCTGCCCATCATCAGGAATGATTCGATGAAGAGAACGATGCCGGTATAAAACATGGCATGGCCAAATCCGATGAAAAGCCCAAAGTTTTTTAGCTTGGCCCAGTCGAGCAGGAAATAGCCCGCCGCAAAGAGCGCAGGGCCGCCCATGAGAAAACCACGCACGACACCGGGCGCGTCCAGACCATAGTCAGGTTTTTTCATTGCACTCAGGCGCGGCAAAATGAAATCTTCGAAGCTTCAGTCGGACCCGAGTTTCACCGGCACGTTCATTTTTTGGCCGTTGCGGACGATGGTGGCCGTCACGGTATCGCCGGGCAGGGAACGGTTCAGCAGCAAACTCAAATCCCCTTGGTTCGTAATTGCCTTGTTGTCGATGGCGATCAGCACGTCGCCGCCCACGCGCAATTCCTGCATGCCTGCGAGCACGGACTTCGTTCCGCCGTGGATGCCGGCTTGCGCCGCCGGGCCTCCGGGATCGACGCGTTCGATTAAAATTCCCTGCTGCACGGCAAGGTTCAGCGCCTCGGCCAGCCGGGGCCAGAGTACGCGGCCCTCCGCGCCCAAGGTGGCGTGCCGGACGCGTCCGCGCGTGATCAAATCATCGGCCACGCGCTTTGCCGTGTTCACTGGAATAGCAAAGCCGATGCCGGCGGTGGTTCCTGATGGCGAATAAATCGCGCTATTGATGCCGATCACTTCACCGTGAGAATTCAACAGCGGCCCGCCGGAATTCCCCTGATTGATGGAGGCATCCGTCTGAATGGCTTCGTCAATGAAAGTGTTTTCGCGGGTCTGCACCGTGCGGCCCAGCGAGCTGACCACGCCCGTGGTCAGCGTGCTTTGAAATCCAAAGGGGTTCCCGATGGCCAGCACGCGCTGGCCCACGAGCAGGCCGCGCGAATCGCCGAGCGGCAAGGGCGTGATCTTCCGGCCTGCCAGATCGATCTGAATCAGCGCGATATCATTCGCCGCGTCGGAACCGAGAAGTTTGCCTTTGTAGCGCGATTGATCGCCGAGCGTGACTTCGATGGTCTGCGCGCCCTGCACCACGTGATTATTCGTCAGGATGTGCCCGTCGGTATCAATCAAGAATCCCGACCCGGCGCCTTCCACCGGCACGGGATTGAAAAAGAAGTCGTATTCCACCGTGCGCGTGACGATATTGGCCACCGCCGGTGCCGCCTGCCGGTAGATGCGAACATTTTCCGTTTCCGTGGGATCGAGCGTGGTCTCGTTTGCCGCCGCGGGATTGGACACCGGCAGAGCGTTCACGGACGCGGGGCCTCGCTCACCCCAGCGCGAGCCCGCCCAATATGCGCCGAGCCCGATGATCAATCCAATGGCCAGCAATCGAACTGCGCGTCCCTGGTTTCCAGCCTGCTTCATGGCAGTCATTCCTTTTCCGCAAGAACGGGGAGCAAGTTGAGCGAGAAACTCCCTGTCAATGAATACGCGCGCGCTTCAGGAAATGTTTCTCCCCGAAGCGGGCGTTTGTTGCAGGCGCTCCAAAACAACGTCGACCTGCCGCTTCGTTTCTTCAATCGAGCCGGAACAATCGATTTGTTCGTTCGCAAGGCGCCGCTTTTCTTCCATGGGCATCTGCGCGGCCATTCGCCGCCGGGCATCTTCCACCGCAAGGCCGCGCTCTTCCAGGCGCTCGATTTGCTGCTCGGGGCGGCACCAGCAAACGATCACTTTATCGAGTTCTTTGTTGTATCCGGCTTCGATGATGAGCGCGGCTTCCACCACGGCTAACTCCGGAGCTTCCGGCCCCTCGAGCGCGGCGAACCACTTTCGCACCACATCCAGAATACGCGGATGAAGGATTTGGTTGAGCCGCGCGCGCTTCTGCGCGTCTGAAAATACGATGCCGCCGAGCTTCGCGCGGTTGACTTTTCCGCTCGGGTCCAAAACTTCCTTGCCGAAATCGCGCACCACTTCGTCGTAAGCCGCCTGTCCCGGCTCGAGAAGTTCGTGCCCGAGCGGATCCGCCTCGAGCACCGGAATATCGCGCTCGCGAAGCATCTCCGCGACGGTGGACTTGCCCGAAGCAATCCCACCCGTGAGGCCGACTCTAAGCATAAAGGGGCATCATTGCCGCACACCCGCTGCGGCCGGTGCGCGCTGGCCTCGGCGCAGGCCGGCGGCTCGAACCGTGTTGCTCATGAGCATGGCGATGGTGAGCGGGCCGACGCCGCCGGGAACCGGCGTGATGGCGCCGGCGACATTGGCGACGTCCGGATGCACGTCACCCACCAGCGCCGTGCCTTTCGCGCGGAAATCGGCGAGCCGCTCGGGAAAATGGGCGAAGATTTTTTCCGCTTGCGCGGGATCGGTGATGCGATTGATGCCTACGTCAATAACCGTCGCGCCCGGGCGGATGTAGTCGGGCGTGACCATGGCCGCCCGCCCGATCGCTGCGATTACGATATCCGCGCGACGAACGGTTTCGGCGAGCTCCCGTGTTTTCGAGTGGCAGACGGTGACCGTGGCGTTCGCATGCATCAGCAGCAAGGCCATGGGCTTGCCGACGATGTCGCTTCGGCCCATCACCGCCGCATTCGCGCCCTCCAGCACGATATTGCTGCGCCGGAAAATCTCCATCACGCCCGCCGGAGTGCAGGCAACTAGATTCGGACGCCCGGCGACCAGCCGCCCCACGTTCAGCGGATGAAAGCCATCCACATCTTTCGCCGGATCCACGGCTCCGAGAATTTTTCGCGCGTCGATCTGCGGCGGCAAGGGAAGCTGGACCAGGATGCCGTCCACGTCCTCGCGGCCGTTCAAGTCCGCAACGATGGCCAGCAGCTCGGACGTTGTGATGGTCGCGGGCGGCGCGGCCTGAATGCTCGCCAGCCCCAGCTTCTCGCACGCCGCGATTTTGCTCTTCACGTAGATTTTGGAAGCGGGATTGTCGCCCACCAGCACGGCCGCAAGCCCGGGACGAATTCCGGCGGCAGCGAGCCTGGAGATTTCTCCCGTGAGCTCGCCATAAATCTGATCGCGGATGGCGTTGCCGTTCAGGATGCGTGCAGCCAAGATTCTTCCTTCCTGCGTTTCAAGATTCTTCCGAAGGCACGATGATAGCACGCGAGGCGCGCCGGCTGCTGCTGAGTGGCCTCCGCCGCGCCTGCAAATTCGTTGAGTTGCGCGCCGGAGAAGCTTAGGATGCACCAGGGCCGAAGGACAGGGCCCAAGCACAGGGGTAAAGTTCCGGACGGAAATCTCGGCGAGAGGGTGAAATCACGGTGAAAAGAGAAGCGCGCCGCAACCGAATAAGCCGCTCGCTAGGAGTCTGCGGAATTTCATTTCTCGGCGGCATTCTTGCGCTCGGGATTGTTGCGCCCGGTGTGGCCAGAGCCGCCGAGACCTACGAAGTTATAGTGCAGCAGAACGTCGCGGCAAAGATGCGCGACGGCGTCACTTTGCGCGCGGACATCTACCGCCCCAAAGCCGACGGCAAGTTCCCGGTGTTGCTGGTGCGCACGCCGTATGACAAAAAAAGCAACGTGGAGTTCGGCCTGAAGGCCGCGGCGCGAGGTTACGTGGTGATCGCGCAGGATGTCCGCGGCCGCTACACCTCGGAAGGCGATTGGTATCCCTTCAAGTTCGAATCTCAGGATGGTTACGACACGGTGGAATGGGCCGCGGCGCTTCCGTATTCGAATGGCAAGGTCGGAATGTTTGGCGGTTCCTACGTCGGGGCCACGCAATATCTGGCCGCCATTGCCGCGCCGCCGCATCTCGCGGGAATTTGCCCCAATTACACCGCGTCCAACTACCACGATGGCTGGACCTACCAGGGCGGCGCATTCGAGCAATGGTTCAACGAATCGTGGACTACGGGCCTCGCGGAAAACACCATGAGTCGCCGTGTTGGTGCGGCCGGCGATGCGTTGGGCTGGTCCCAAACTTTGCCGCTGCATGCGTATCCGATCTTGAGCGCTCCATCGGCCTCGGGACTCGCGCCGTACTTTAGCGACTGGCTGGCGCATCCGAGCTACGACGACTACTGGAAGCAGTGGTCCATCGAAGAGCACTACGCGCAGATTCAGGTTCCCGTTTTCAGCATGGGCGCCTGGTACGACATTTTTCTTGGCGGCACGCTCCGGAATTACATGCGGCTCAAAAACGAAGCGGGCACGGAAGCGGCACGCCGCGGGCAGCGGCTGATGATTTACGTGGGCGGCCACGCGGGCGGATGGGACCAACGCAAAATAGGCGCGGTAGATTTCGGAACGAACCTGCCGTTCGATCTCGATGAAGCCATGCTTCGCTGGTACGACTTTCTTTTGAAGGGAACCGCGAATGGCGTGGATAAAGAGAAGCCGGTAAGGATTTTTGTCATGGGGCAGAACGAGTGGCGCGACGAAGACGACTGGCCCGTGGCGAGCACAAAGCCGGCGCGCTACTACTTGCACGGGACGAAGGCTGCGAACGGCCTAGAAGGCGCCGGCACGTTGAGCACCGCTTCGCCTGCGGACGAGAAGCCCGACCAGTACGTGTACGATCCGAGCGACGCCGTGCCCACCATTGGCGGCCCGCTATGCTGCGGCCCCTTGCCGACGGGTCTCGGTCCCGAAGACCAGCGCCCCGCCGAAGCGCGCGGCGACGTTCTCGTTTTCACCACGCCTGCCTTCACCCAGAGCACCGAAGTTACCGGCCCGGTCTCGCTCGATTTGTACGTCAGCACCTCGGCGGTGGACACCGACTTCACCGGGAAACTCGTGGACGTCTGGCCCAACGGTTTCGCCCAGAATCTAACGGAAGGCATCTTGCGCCTGCGCTATCGCAATTCGCAGGAAAAACCAGAGTTCGCGAATTCCGGCGAGGTTTATCACATCACCGTCGATCTTTGGGCCACTAGCAACGTTTTCCTCGCGGGACACAAACTCCGGCTCGAAGTCTCCAGCAGCAATTTCCCGCGTTTCGATCGCAACCTCAATACCGGAGAGGAACAAGCCCGCGCCACGCGCATGGTGAAAGCCACCAACGTCGTCTACCACGACAAATCGCGCCCCTCTGCGCTGCTCGTCTCCATCGCGCCTTGAGGAACCAGCTCAGCGCCTACTTTGCCGTTGCTTCGCCGGCAGCCTGCACGGAATCCTCGTGGCGTTTGACGTAATCGACCGCGCATTCCCGGCTGCGAAACGCGCCCGCCGAAATCCTCTTGCCTGCAACGTGATCGAACACGTGGCTCACAAACTCGACGACCGCTTCCTTGGTCTTGCTGTCGAGCCGTCCCTCATCTCCTCGAATAATCGCCAGCACGTTATGATCCTCTTTGCCGTCCTCGATTTGGTCCATCAGCCCAACGGGACCGCACTGCACGATTTGGCCCGTGCGCAAGGCCGTTTTCGTCAGGACAAAACAATCCACGTTGAGCCCGTCGTCCGCGGTCGTGTTCAGAATGAATCCGTACGGAAATGGATAAGCGCGTGACACCCGCGCCGCGCGCTTATACTCCAGGGTCTTTTCGTCATGGTAATTCTTGACGAACGAGCCCGCCTCATTCTGAACGAACACCTTCATTTCGTTCCAGGTCTCATGCCGCGGAGGGGCTTACATCTCAACTACACTTCCACGAGCGGCAGGTTGCGGTAGCGCTTGCCCGTCAATCGCGAGAGAGCGTTGGCCACCGCAGGCGAGATGACCGGAACGGGGGGTTCGCCGCATCCGGACGGCTTTTCCGAGCTGGGCACGATATGAACATCCACAGCCGTCGGCGCATCCATGATGTACGGCGGAGTGTAAGTGTCGAAATTGCTCTGCTCCACGTAGCCGTCCTTCAGCGTAATCGCTCCCTTGGCCATCAGCTGCGAAACGCCGAAGCTCACGCCTCCCTGAAACTGGCTTTCGATCGTCAGCGGATTCACCGCTATTCCGGCGTCCACCGCAACCGTCACGCGGTGGATCTTGGGGCGATTGTTTTCGATTGAGACGTCCACGGCACAGGCCACTCCGGTTTCGAATGATTCGTGGCAGGCGATGCCCACAGCGTGCCCCGCGGGCAGCTTCGCGCGCCAGGACGCGCTCTTTTGCTCCATCAGGTCGAGCGCGCGGTGCAGTTTTTTGGCGTCAGGTTTGAGCAGCTTCCGGCGATACGCGATGGGATCTGCGTTCGCGCGAACCGCCAGCTCATCGATCAGCGTCTCCATCACGAACGCAGTGTGCGTATGCCCCACGGAGCGAAACCAAAGCACCGGCACATTCACCGCGGGATGATGCGCGGAAAGATGGAAGTTCGGAAGATCGTAGTGCGTGTCTATAATGCCTTCCACCGCGGTCTCATCCACGCCGTCCTTTACAGTGAACGCGGCAAAGGGCGTGCCAGCCATGATCGATTGGCCGACCACCACGTGCCGCCAAGCCACCGGCATGCCGTCGGCGCCAATTCCAATTTCCACGCGATGCGCATGCATCGGACGATAGTAACCGCCGCGCACGTCGTCTTCGCGCGGCCAAACCAGCTTCACCGGAGTTCCCGTGAAATGTTTCGCGATTGCGGCAGCCTCGCGTTGCACGTGCGAGTCCGGCACCGCTCTTCTGCCGAACCCTCCGCCGGCCATCTCCGTGTGAAATGTGACCTGCTCTGGTTTCAGCCCCAGGACCTGCGCGATGGCCGCCCCGTCAAAAGTCTGGAACTGCGAACCAGCCCACACTTCCGCGTGGTCGCCGTCAAACCGGATGGTCGTATTGAGCGGTTCCATCGGCGTGTGCGCCAGATAGGGAAACTCGTACTCGGCCAGAATCCGATTCGACGCGGATACGCCATCGATGGCTTTGTCATCGCCGCGGGCCACGGCCACGTTGCCGGGAGTTTCGGCGAGCGTCTTGTATTTTTCCCTCAACTGCGAACTATCCGCCCGCTCCACTCCGGAAAAGTCCCAATCAATCCGCAGCCGATCGCGCGCCTGTTTCGCGGTCCAGAATTTGTCGGCAATGACGGCTACTCCACGGCCCTTGCCTCCCACGGGAATCTCGAAGACATCCACGACTCCCGGAACGCTTCGCGCCGCCTTATCGTCGAACGATTTCGGCGATGCGCCGAATACGGGCGGACGCGCCACCACCGCAATCTTCATCCCGGGCAGATCCAGGTCCAGCCCGAATTTCATCGAGCCGTCGCATTTCGGCGAACTATCGAGGCGCCGCGTGCCCTTCCCGATCAACCGAAACTCGGCGGCCGTCTTGAGCGTCACCGTTTCGGGCACGGGCAGGTGGGACGCCGCATCCGCCAACTCCGCGTATTTTGCCGACTGCCCGCCCGGGCCGTGGACCACGCTCGATTCCGTGCGGCATTGTTCCGGCGCGACGTTCCATTTTTGCGCCGCGGCGGCAACCAGCATGGCACGCGTCCGAGCGCCCAATTCCCGATACTGCTGAAACGAGTGCGCGATCGAGCCCGAGCCGCCGACCATCTGTATCCCGTACACCGGATCGCGATAAACGTCCGCGGCGGGCGCGAGTTCCGCCACCACTTGCGACCAGTCCGCATCCATTTCGTCCGCCAGAATCATGGGCAGCGACGTTTGCACTCCCTGCCCAAATTCCAGGCGATTCACCTGAATAATAATTTTGCCGTCCGGCTTGATGTGCACGAAGGCATCCGGCGGATAAACCTTTGCTTTGGTCGCCGCGCCTTCCTGGGCCGCCAAAGGAAGATCGAGATACAAGGACACCAGCAATCCGCCCGCCGCGGTTGCCGACACGCGCAGAAAACCTCGACGGCTCAGGTGCAGGTCATTCGCAATTTGCGTGGCAGCTGCCATTTCGCTCCTCCGTTTAGCTCATTTGCTGCGCGGCGATTTTGATCGCCTCGCGAATGCGAACGTACGTTGCGCAGCGGCAGAGGTTTCCACCCATGGATTCTTCGATATTCGATTCCGTGGGCTTCGGCGCGCTCTTCAGCAGAGCCACCGCGCTCATGATTTGCCCGCTCTGGCAGTAGCCGCACTGCACCACGTCTTCAGAGACCCACGCTTTTTGCACCGCGCGTCCCACCGGATCTTCGCCGATTCCCTCGATGGTCACGATCGGCCGGTCGCCAACCAGCGACACCGGCACCACGCACGAACGCGTCGCTACGCCGCCGAGATGCACCGTGCACGCGCCGCACGCTGCGATGCCGCAGCCGTATTTCGTGCCGGTCATCTTCAAGTCCTCGCGCAACACCCAGAGCAGCGGGGTGCCAGGATCGACGGTCACTTCCTTCGCTTCACCGTTCACACGCAGCTTATAGGTCTCCATGGCGAGCCTCCGGCTTCAAGGATTTTTAGGACACGGCGTTCCCGCTTCCACCCAGGTCCGCGTGGCGGCGACAAATTCATCGTGGGTCAGCGGGGGCAATGAGCGCGCAGTCCCATCGCGGCGATGGCCCGGCTGAAAAGCCCATAGAACAAGCGGTTCTTCCTCGTGATGTTTCAGGATGCCCGCGCCGTCGAGATTGTGATTCTTTGCGCGATCGGTAAGAGATTGGCAGACCTGCGCGCTCGAGAGGATTCTGTCTTGGGGGTCCTGCCACTTCATGGACAAGGGCGCCAGGTGCCAGTTCGGCCCGCCCGGAACGCCGGTGCTTTCCGCGTTAGCGCTCTGGTGGCACGTCGCGCAGTTCAGCCCTGGCACGCCTTTGTCGCCCGGGCCGCGGACCACGTTGACCAAATGGCGGTGCCGGTCGTCGCCCTGTTGCGGGTAGTTTGTAGCCGTGTGGCAATTCACGCAGCGGGGATGCGTGAGCACGGAATATACCTGCTGCCATGCGGCCAGCCCGGCATCACGTGTGGCGGGCGTCGCCGCATCTTTCCCGGAGGCGCTCTGCCCCCAAGCGCGCGGCGGCATCGCCGGCCCAATCGCACAGGCAATCAGAACAACCAAGAATATTCGCGGCATTGCTTTGCGGGCGCACACCATCGGGTTCCTCCTCGGAGCGACCCGTCCGTCGAGCCAGACGCAAAGCAGTATCCCACGATTTTAATCTCCGCGGAATTCCATCTCTGTCCTTCTCTCGGCGGACGAGGAAGAGCCGCCCGAGTTCTGAAGCCACATTTCCTGCTGGAACTATTGCTGCAGGGTGGCGCTTACAACCGTGTCCGCGTCCGTCTCAATGGCTAGCATTTCCGTCCCGCCGTTCACAACCACGAAGCTGAAATTCAGGGCGGGCTTGTTCTTCGGTGTTATGGTGGCCGTCCCCGTGCAGTCCGGGGCGACTGAATAAGTACCGATGACGGGTTCCCCGGCGAAGGTGAAAAGCGTGCCATCCTCGCTACCGGCAACGTGTCCGCTGATCACTCCGGCTCCCGAAGTGTCCACACTCAATTTCAACTCACCGATCATAACCACCGGCCCTGTGACGGGCGCTCCTGCGAGGAACACGCCGGTTGCTTCAAACCCAAAACTACCTTCCACTCCGGCATTGGTGCAGGTCGGCGAGCCCTGCGCCACGCCGAATCCGTCCACGGTCACGCCCTGGTGCGGCCCCGACCCGGCGAAAAAACCTGTTGACGTAACCACAAAGGAGATGCCTCCGCCTATTGAGAACTTATTCTCGGCGGTGCAGTTCGAGGCAACTGCGTACGTTCCGGTGAAAGACTCGGGGGTAATCACGCCGTTATGGGATGAGATGTCCACTGTATTAAACGTGGCTGTCGTCGGGTCAAACGTGATCTGGGTCACGGTTGTGGTAGGCTGTCCGGCGCGGTCTGTGCCGCTGTGCAGAAACCCGTAGGTGCCACTCAGCGACGCCTCTGTACAAGGTCTAGAGACGGCGCTTTCACGCTTTGTGGAAGCGTTCTGCGCAAATGCGGTGGAAGCCGAACCAGTCAAAACAACGAGTAGCAGGATCCTTACGTATCTCATGTTGTCCTCCTCGTCTCCGTTTTTTGCTCGCGTTCGTCCTATCTGGCCCGGTGCCCGTCATACTTTTATTGATACAACTCCGCGGAAGCCAGACCGGCATAAATGCCGCCGCCCGCGACCAACACGCTCCCATTCGTGAGCAGCGTCGCGGTGTGTCCCGAGCGCCCGATCTCCATCCCGCCGGTAATGCTGAAAGAGCCGCTCGCCGGATCGTAGATCTCCGCGGTGGAATTGTCGTCGCCGCCTCCTGCTACCAGCACTTTTCCGCTTGGTAACAGCGTCGCTGTATGCAGGCTTCGCGCTACGGCCATTGATCCGCTAACCGAAAACGTTCCGGTGGAAGGATCGTAAACTTCCGCGGTTGCAGTCGGTTGCAAACCACCCGCGCCCGTGGAGGTTGTGCCGCCGGCAATCAGCACCCGGCCGTCGGCGAGAAGCGTTGCGGTATGTTGTTCGCGGCCCGTCGTCATTGCGCCGGTCGGAGTGAAGATGCCAGTGGCCGGGTCGTAGAGTTCCGCGCTTGCGACTGGGTCTGATGTGGATGTTAAGGCACCACCTACAACGAGCACTTTCCCGTTTTGCAGCAGCGTGGCGGTGTGCAGGAAACGCCCAACCGCCATGCTTCCCGTTGTCGTGAAAGTGCCGGCGCTGGGATCGTAAAGTTCTGCGCTGGCCAAGCCCGTTCCAGTTGGATCTGAATCGGCTCCGCCTGCAATCAGGACTTTGCCGCTTGCCAGCACAGTCGCTGTGTGATCCCCGCGGTTGGCCGTCATGCTGCCCGTTGCGCTGAATACACCAGTGGCGGAGTTGTAGAGTCCTGCCCCGTTGTCTGAGGTACTGCCGCCGTAGTCCCAAATAGAGTTTACAAAGCCCCCGGCTAGCAAAACATTTCCGTTTGGCAGTAATGTCGCGGTGTGGCCGAATATCCCTACGCCATCATCTTCGACGATCTCAGTAAACGTGCCCGAGCCAGGGTCGTACACTTCGATCGAGGTGAGGCCCACGTAACCGGTTGCTTCGGCGTATGAGCTGCTGTTTGAGCCGTACGCCACGAACACCTTGCCATTCGGCAGCAGCGTGGCAGTGTGCAGGCCCCGTGGCTCGTTGAGACTCCCGGTAGGTGTAAACCCACTTGTGGAGGCCGTCACCGTGACGGTAGCACTCGCGGTGACCGCCGTTTCTTCCGCACTGGCCGCGACGACGTGATAGAAGCCGCCGGCAGCCGGCGCGGTATAGAGTCCGGCGCTGTTTATCTGTCCTCCACCCATCTCCTGAACCGTGAGTTTTACAGCCGTATTGGTCAGCCCTGAAAGAGTTGCCGCGAACGTTTGTGTCCCATCAGGATGCACTGTTATCGCCGGAGGATTGATCGTTACTTGGGGCAGCGGAACAACAACTACGGCTACGCCAGTGGCAACTGAATCGGCCTGGCTCGTCGCCAGGATGTTAAAGGTGCCAGCCCCATTCGGTGGAGGCGTGTAGTTGCCCGCACTGTCGATCGTACCGCCAGCGCTTTCTTGCACGCTCCACGTGACCGCAGCGTTGCTCGTCCCGCTGACCTTGGCCGTAAACGCTTGCGTCGCATCCCGTAACACCGTGACGGAGTTGGGGCTCACCGTGACGATTACGAGCGGTTCAGTAGAGCCCGAGGGAGCTGATTTTCCGCCGCATCCCGAACCAGCCAATACGGCGGCCAGAACTAGTGCACTCACGTATCTCATGTTGTCTCCTTCGAGCGAATCTCGGTTTGTAACTGCTTAGGGGCCCACCGTTGGCTAAATCGTCTTCTACTAGCTAAATCGTAAACTGGCGGGCAAACACGACACGTTAGGCAAGAATCTTCTTGTAACTGCCAGGCGGAGTTGGCAAATCAGGAAGCACCCGTGCCGTCGCTACGGGTAGTTTCTCGGAAGGAAGACCGGGCAACTCGCTCAGCGAAAAGAACTTCCATGATGGTCTTGCAGTCAGCTGGCGCAAGGTCTGCGGTGGGCCTTGAACAATCGCACCAGCGCTGATTATCCCCTGCGTCGGGTCATGTGGAGGATTGACAAGTAGTGTTTTCGAACCTGACCGCTCGGCCGGGCGCCAATTCGCTGCCGAATCTCTTGATCACGCTGGCCAGGAGCCGAAAACACGACGGCCTTCTGGCCATTCAGGTGAAGTTGCGGAAGCCGGATGCAAAGAGCAGTTTCGCCCATGAATGTTCGCGCCGGCGCATCCTCATCGCCGCCAAATCCGAATACGCCAAGCTGAAATAACCCATTTTCCCCGGCATTCAGTGCGGGTTACCTCATTTATCCGCCGCATGAGTTCGACGCTGGAACTTTGCTCTCCCCGGGTGTAAATTCCTCTTACGCGTGGGATGGGATCTAGCTCGTCAATTGGTGAAACAACGAACATGCAAGCAGCAGGCAAGCTGGCAGAAGCAGATTTGAATGACGCGCGGGAAACCGCTCGCCCGAAAGCCCCCTGGTTTGCCTCCGCGGCTGCGGCCATTTTCAAATTTGCAGCGCGTTGCTTTGCATTGCTCACGGCTGTGGCCAGCATCGTAGCCGTATCGCTCGTGGCCGTGCTCTCCATGGGAGGCTACGCCGCGGTCAAAGTTCTCGAGAAAGTGCGCCCCTTACGCGAGACCTACGATTTCCTCTCTCAAGCTTACGACCGCTTTATCGATAGCCTCGGCCAAAAAGTCTTGCGCGATCCTCGGGACACTCCCGCCTTGCGCCTGATGGTCTCGCTCACTCTGACCGTGGTGCCGATTTTCGTGATCCAGCTCGTTTTGGGAAAGCCTCGAATCCTGCTCGCGGCCACCTTCTATCTTGCGCTCTACGGCCTTAACTTCCATCGCTTCGTGCGCATGTTCAGCGCCAAGCACCTGGAAGCCCACCGTCCGCAAGGCTATTTCTCGGATAGATACGATCCGGTCTTCGGTCGCTACGTCGAATTCTTCCTCGGCTATTTGTACGGCAACGTTCCGGAGCTGGATCGCACGGTTCACGTCCGTCTCCATCATAAAGAAAACGCCGGACCCGACGACACTGTGGCCTCCAGCGGCTACGATCGGACGAATCCACTCCACTTTCTTTGGTATCTTTCGGACAACATTTGGACCGCCCTCGGCTTCGCTCCCTACGCCTACTTCAAAGCCCGCGGCGACGACAAGAATCGCAGGCGAATGCTATGGGGCATGGCGCGTTACTACGTTTTTTTCGCCGCCGTTTTAATTTACGATTGGCGCATCGGAATCCTGTACGTCCTGGTTCCGCTTCTGGTCATGAACTCCATCATGGCCATCACCGCCTGGGTCCAGCACGCCTTCTATGACGCGGAACGTCCCGAGGATTATTTCGCGAACACTGTCACGGTCTACGACGAAGTGAACTTCATGAACGAGGGATACCACCTCTGCCATCACCACCGCAGCAGCCTGCACTGGACCGAAATGCCCGCCCACCTCGAGCGCATTCGCGACAAAATGCGCGAGTCCGGCTCGCTGGTCTTTCGCGACCTGGATTTCATGCAGCTCTTCGTGGAGCTGACGCTGCTTCGCCGCATGGACCTGCTGGCCGAAAGATTGGTCACCTGGGAGCCCATGACTCACGAAGAAAAGGTGGCATTGCTGGCGAAGAGAACCAAACCTGCCAGGGCCGTGGCCGCTTGACGCAGCCCGCAATTCTTCTCCCGTAAAAAAAATTTGAATTGAACCGATAACAAAAATCTCCGCCGCATTTATGACTTCTTAATGCTGCGCCTGCTAAGGTTCCGCCGCGCATTCGAACGGCGGGCTTCTCTGCCGTCGGATGCTCACCCTTATGGCCAAAATCCGATCCTTCCGCAGAACACAACTCATTTTTTCCGCTATGGCTTTGGCCCTTTGGCCAAGCTCTTCTTTCGCGCAAAGCGCTGCCGATGCTTCGTCGTCGGCGGCGACTTCCGCTACCAGCCCCGCCCAGCAAGCCGCGCGTGAAAATTTCTTCAAGCGCCTATGGAAAGCCTACGAAGACGATTGGAAGGGAACCGCGCAAAGCGGCCCGGAGCCCGCGCGTCGAGGCCTGCCCGCGCCGGTCACGAACCCTCCGTTTCCCTTCGCGGATTGGCCCTACGGCGGCTCTCCCGTC
>Ga0302176_10000724_pt1 | contig 18179 bp, 16 predicted proteins | sample I_Palsa_E1_1_FD_198787 | JGI IMG/M metagenome (GOLD analysis project Ga0302176, IMG submission 198787) | Peat permafrost microbial communities from Stordalen Mire near Abisko, Sweden - I_Palsa_E1_1 | ecosystem: Environmental > Terrestrial > Soil > Palsa > Peat permafrost | place: Sweden...
CGCTGATTCTCCGCGCGCAGCTCTCCGTGGAGCGCCCGGGCGCCTTGCAGCAAATCGCGGAATTGCTAATCACCAATCCGATGGGATTCGGGATTCGCGATTTGCTGGAGGAAAACGTCGGACACGATGGGTCGAGATACGTCGCGTGGGTGGGTTCCATCGCGATTTTCATTTTGATCGCGAATTTGTTCGGCATGTTCCCATTTCTCACCGCGCCCACAGGAATTGTCACGGTCCCGCTTTCGTGCGCGGTGCTGACCTTTCTTTATTTCAATTATCATGGCGTGCGGAAACATGGGGTCATCGGCTACCTCGGAACGTTTGCCGGTTCACCGAAAAGCCCCGGAGCCTGGGCGCTGGCCATTTTGCTCTTTCCCGTAGAGATCATTAGCACCACCGCGCGCTTGCTTTCGTTGACGGTGCGCTTATGGGCCAACATGTTCGCCAGCGATCTGATATACGTGATCTTCCTGGGCCTGCTAAGCGGAGGCGTGGCCTTTGGGTGGTCGAAATCGCCGATTCTTGGCGTGATCCTGGGCGTTTTTCCCGCCTTGTTCCCGATCCTTTTTATCGGGTTACACATCTTCGTTTCCGTGGTGCAAGCTTACGTTTTTACTGTGCTTCCAGCGGTTTACCTCGGCTTGGCCACCGGGGACGAGCACTAATTCAAGTTTTGCCGGAGGGAGGTCGCCGGCAAATTGCTGCTCCAGCGTGAGCCCGGCTGCACGGTGTCCGGGAACCACCTCCTGGCGGCAATCCATAAGGAGGCAGTAATGAAGAAAGCGATGTATGTGATGAGCGCCCTTGCGGGCGTTTTGTTGGTTGCCCCGGCGGCATTCGCACAGGCAGAGCCTGTGGCGGGGGGTGGTGGGAAAGGACTGACGGCGCTTGCGGTGGCCCTGGGCATGGGCGTCGCGGCGTTCGGTTGCGGTTTGGGACAGGGCCGCATCGCCTCGGCAGCTTGCGAAGGCATGGCGCGAAACCCTGGAGCTGCGGGATCGATTCGCGCGGCCATGATTCTGGGTCTCGTGTTCGTGGAGACGCTGGTGCTGTTCACGCTGGCGATGCTGGCGCTGAAGACGTAGATTTTCTTCAAGGGAATCGCTAAGGCCCGGAAGCTTGCTTCCGGGCTTTTTTTATTGCCGGAAGCGGAGATGTAGACAATGACGCGAAAGACGCCCGTCAGAACAAATGCTAGTGCAGGCCGCCGATGAGCGTGGGTTGCAGGATGAAATTTAGCATTTGGTTGGGGAATAGGCCGAGGTAGACGGTGCTGATGGCGGTGATCAGCAACACCAGCACGATCGTGGCGGGGAACCGGACCAGTGGGGCGGCGGCGATTTCCTCGCTGGGTTCGCGCATATACATGAGGACGATGAGGCGGAAATAGTAATAGGCGCCGATTACGCTGTTGATGGCCATGATTACGGCGAGCCAGATCAGGTGAGAATCGACGGCGGCTTTGAAAATGTAGAGCTTACCGAAAAATCCGGCAGTTATGGGCAGGCCCAGCAGGGAGAGCAGAAACAGGCTGAGCGTGGCGGCTACTACGGGCTGGCGCTGTCCTAGGCCGGCATAGTCTTCGATGGACAGATGCTTTTCGCCGACGCCGCCGATTTGCGAGACGATGGTGAATGCGCCGATTTTTACCAACGCGTAGCTCACCAGATAGAAAAGCACGGCGGCAAAGGCCGGGCTGCCACCCTCGTTCAAGTTCGGCGTCATGTACGTGACGGCGGCGAACGCCACGAGGATATAGCCCGCGTGGGCGATGGAGCTGTAAGCCAGGAGGCGCTTAACGTTGGTTTGCACCAGCGCGCCGAGGTTGCCGGCGAACATGGTGAGCACGGCGAGGATCCAGAAGGCCCAGAACCATAAATGCGTAGCCGCGGGCACCGTAGCAAAAATCCGCAGCAGCAGAGCAAAGGCGGCGGCCTTCGGTCCGGCGGAAAATAACGCGGTGACCGGCGTGGGCGCGCCCTCGTAAACGTCGGGCGTCCAGATTTGAAATGGAGCCGCGGCCACTTTGAAGCCGAGGCCGATCAGAATCATCGCGAGGCCCAGTTTCAGAAGGTTGCTGTGCGCGTCGGCGCCACCCATCTGGTCGAGCAGGGTGGTGCCCGTGGCGCCGTAGACCATGGCGATGCCGTACAAAAAGAAAGCGGTGGCGAAGGAGCCCAGCAGGAAATATTTCATCGCAGATTCGCCGGACTTCAGCGAGTCGCGGCGATAGCCAGCTAGGACGTAACTGGCGATGGAGCTCATCTCCAGGCCGATGAAAGCGGTCAGCAGTTCCTGCGCGCCTGCCAGCACACCCATTCCGGCGGTGGCAAAAAGCAGCAGCGCATAGAATTCCGGAGCTTGTAAATTTTCGCGATCGAGGTAGGGTCCGGCGGCCAGCACCACCAGGAAGGCCACGACGCCAACGAGCAGGTGGAAAAATACGCTAAAGCCGTCGGACTCAATCAGTCCTCCAAAACCTGGGCCGGGAAAAGCTCCAGCCACGACCGCGAGACCTGTGCCAAGCAGAGCTGCGATTGCGGCCACGGCGGTGAAAAATTGGCGGCTCTTGATAAAGGGCTGCAACAACATGAGCAGCGTGCCGAATCCGCACCAGACCAATTCCGGCAACACGCGGTAGGTATCTTCGGCAGTTGGAAAGCTGGAGAGCATCTAGCGGCTTACGCGCCTTTCCAGAGAAATCTTCTTGAGCAGTTTGGGAGTGATGACGACAGTGCTAGCGTCGACACCTACGCGCGAACCCTCGCTGGAAGGTGAAACGGCGGGAGATGGTGGCGCGGCACCTTCATAGAGGCGCTGCGGATTTACGTCGTCGATGATCGTTTGCGAAGCTTGCGCGGTGCGGCGCGTGATGAAGGACGAGCCGAGACCCATCCACAGGATCACAATGGCCATGGAGATCAAGATCGCGCGTTCGCGGGAGGAAGTATCCGGCAGGCTCTTGTTTTTCTCGTGCGTGATTTCGCCGAAGAATACGCGTTGATAGGACCACAGCAGGTAGCACGCGGAAAGAATCACGCCGAGCGCGGCCCACGACGCCCACTGCCAATGGTGCAGATACGTGCCCAGCAGGATCAGGTACTCACCGACGAAGCCATTTAGCATTGGCAAGCCCAGAGAAGAGAGAGCGGCGAAGAGGAAGAATGCGGCCAGTTTCGGCATGGGCGTGGCCACGCCGCCATACTCGCTGATTTCAAAGGTGTGCTTGCGGTCGTAGAGCATGCCAACTAGCAAAAATAGCGCTCCGGTCGATATGCCATGGGCGAGCATCTGATAACTCGCGCCCTGCATGGAAATATTCTGAAAAGCGAAAATGCCCAGGACCACGAAGCCCAGATGGCTTACGGACGAATAGGCCACCAATTTTTTGAGATTGGGCTGGACCAGCGCGACGAGCGCGCCGTAAATGATGCCGATGATGGCCAGCACCGCGACCCACGGCGCGGCGCGATGCGCGGAGTCTGGAAAGAGCGGCAGGCAGAAGCGCATCATGCCGTACGTGCCCATTTTCAGCAGCACACCGGCGAGCATCACGGATCCGGCGGTGGGAGCTTCCACGTGCGCGTCGGGCAGCCAGGTGTGCAGGGGGAAGAGCGGAACTTTGATGGCAAAGGCGACGAAGAAGGCCAGGAACAAAAGCATCTCCGCGCGCGGTTCAAGGGCCGGCGTTCCCGCGGCGAGCATCTGCTGGATGCGCGGCAGATCGAACGTACCGGTGGCATTGTAAAGCCAGATGATGCCCACGAGCATCAGGATGGAGCCGGCCATGGTGTAAATCACGAATTTCACCGCCGCGTATATGCGGCGTTCGTGGCCCCAAATGCCGATCAGAAAGGCCATGGGAATGAGCATCACTTCCCAAAAGAGAAAGAAGAGAAAGAGATCGAGCGATAGAAAGACGCCCACCACGCCGACTTCCAGCATCAAGAGCATGACGAAAAATTCCTTCACGCGATGGTGAATGCTGGACCAGGAAGCAAGAACTGAAATCGGCGTGAGGAAAGTTGACAGGATTACGAGAAATAGGCTGAGGCCATCTACGCCGACGTGATAGTTGATGGGCGGCACGTGAATCCAGCCGTGAAACTCTTCGAGCGAGTAGCCTTGGGCGTCCAGCGGGACTTTCATTAGCAGCACAAGCGAAAAAATAAATTCGATGACGGAGATGGTCATGGCTAGACGGCGGATCCAGACATGGTCGTCGCCGCGCAACAATAACAGCGCCAGTGCGCCCAGGGCAGGGAAGAAAATCAGGACGCTCAACAGGCCCGGGAGCATCAGGGCACCATCCCAATGGATACGGGCTTGAGATAAGGCCAGAAGACAACCGCGATGATGACGATCGCGCCGATCACCACCCACACGGCATAGCTGCGCGTATTTCCGGATTGCGTATGACGGCTGGCGTCGCCGACTTCACTGGCGCCGTGCGCGATGCCGTTCACCGCGCCATCGACGATGTCTACGTCGACGACTTTCCAGAGTATATTGCGCGAGACCCACATCAGTGGGGCGACGATTACGGCAGCGTAGAGTTCGTCTACATAATATTTATTCCAAAGCGTGGTGTACACCGGGCCCGCCGACTTCGCGATGCTCGCGGGCTTTTCAGGTTGCTTCACATACAGCCAATAGGCGACGGCCAAGCCGATCAGCGCGGAGGCCACGGCTACACCAGCCAAAATCCACTCGAGCTGCTGCGCTGCGGCTTCATCGAAACCGGGCGGAACTTCTCCTGCGCCGAAGACCGGGCCCAAAAATGAAGTGAAATAATCCGTCCCGCCCCAAAGCGCGGGCGCGGCGAGCCAGCCACCGACGATGGAAAGCAGCGCCAGAATCACCAACGGACCAAGCATGCTCCAGGGCGATTCGTGTACGTGCACGTGATGTTCGTCGTAACGTTCCTCGCCGAAGAACGTAAGAAAGATCAACCGGAACATATAAAACGAGGTCAGCAGCGCGGTGAAAAGCCCCAGGCCGTACAAAATGCGACCGCCGTGCTCGCTGTTAAACGCGCTGAGCAGGATGGAGTCCTTGCTGAAAAAGCCTGCGAGGGGAGGGATGCCGGCAATGGCCAGCGTGGCCGTCAGCATCGTCGCGTAAGTCCACTTGATTTTCTCGCTGAGGCCGCCCATTTTGAGCATGTCTTGTTCGCCGCCCATGGCGTGAATCACGCTGCCGGCCGCGAGAAAGAGTAACGCTTTGAAAAAGGCGTGAGTCATTAAATGAAAGATGCCCGCGGAGAAAGCTCCGACGCCGCAGCCTAGAAACATGTAGCCGAGTTGGCTGACCGTGGAATATGCCAAAACCTTCTTGATATCCGTCTGCACCAGGCCAATGGTGGCGGCGAAGAACGCCGTCGCGCATCCAACGATGGCCACGACGACCATCGCGATCGGGGCGTGCGTGAAGAGGATATGTGAACGCGCGACAACATAGACGCCGGCCGTCACCATGGTGGCGGCGTGAATCAAGGCGCTGACGGGCGTGGGACCTTCCATGGCGTCCGGCAGCCAGACATACAAAGGAAGCTGCGCCGATTTACCGCAAGCGCCCATGAACAGCAATAAGCAGGCAATGGTGAAGGTGCCGAGATGGCCCATGGCATCCGGCGGCCATCCGGCGGCATGCTGTGCGTTGAATAATGTCGCGAAATCTAAAGTGTGAAAAGTACGGAACAGCAAAAACATTCCGAGCATGAAGCCGAAATCACCGATGCGGTTGACGATGAAGGCCTTCTTGCCCGCGTCTGCTGCCGACTTACGCAGAAAATAAAAACCGATCAGCAAATAGCTAGCGAGGCCGACGCCCTCCCAGCCGACGAAGAGCAGCACATAATTTGCCGCCAGGATCAGAATGAGCATGAAAAACATGAACAGGTTCAAATAGGAAAAGAAGCGGTAATAGCCGCCTTCATGTGCCATGTATCCGGTGGAATAGATGTGAATCAGGAAGCCGACGCCGGTGACCACCATCAGCATGATCACGGTGAGCTGGTCCATTTGCAAATCGAAGCCGGCGCGGAAGAGCGAACCGCCGTGCACCACATCCGGGACCACGATCCAGTCGAAATATTCCTTATGTACGAAGGCTTGGCCGGAGGCAAAAAATTCGCGCACAGCTTCGAGCGCGCAGGCAAAGGAAAGTCCGGTTGCGCCGAGGGCCACGGCATTAACGAACTTATTCGGCCACTTCGCGCCCAGCAAACCGTTGATCGCCGAACCGAGCAGCGGCAGCAACGGTATGATCCACAAATAATCGAGCATGGGAAAATTGGACATTAGAGTTTGAGCAGGTCCACGCGTTCCACGTTGAGCGTTTGCCGGTTGCGCGCAATCAGAATGACGATGCCCAGGCCCACGGCGGCCTCCGCCGCCGCCACAATGATGACGAACAATACGAAAACTTGCCCGTCGAGATTGCCGCTAGCTTGACTGAAAGCCACAAACGCCAGGTTCACAGCGTTGAGCATGAGCTCGATGGACATAAAGATAGTGATGATGTTGCGTTTGAAAATGAACGCGAGCACGCCCAGACCGAACAACACGGCGCTCAGCGCGATGTAGTAGGTGGTGGGAACCATGCTAACTCTTCTCCCGATGCGCCAGAACGATGGCGCCCAGAATGGCGATTAATATCAGGAAGGAGGTCAGCTCAAACGGATACACGAACGTTTTGAAAATCATAGTGGAAAGGTCGCGGGTGGAAGAAAGCGTGCCGGCAATCCTGCCGTTATCACCGGCGATTTGCGCAAACGAACCCGCTGACCGGGCGACGGTTGCGGCTATGAAGCCGGTCAGTGCGAGCGCCAGCAAAATTCCGGGGAAACCCGCCATCTTAGAAATGCTGGTGTGTTCCTCGAGGCCGGCATTCAGCAGCATGATCACGATGACGAAGAGCACCATGATCGCGCCGCCATAAACAATAATTTGTACCGCAGCCACGAACTCGGCGCCCATGAGCAAATACAAACCTGCAAGCGCGACCATCACTACGATCAACGACAGCGCACTGTGAATGGGATGCTTTTGAAAAATCAGGCCCAGCGCGCCGATCACCGACAGCGCCGCCAGAACGAAAAAAACAAGAAGCTGCGCGCTCATGGATTGCTCCGCAGCAAAACAAAAAATGCCGTAAGGACCACGTTGACGATGGATACCGGCAGCAGCAATTTCCAGCCGAAGGACATCAGCTGGTCATAACGAAAACGCGGAAGTGTTCCGCGCATCCACACGTACACGAACAAAAACACCAGAATTTTGCCGAGCAGCCAGAAAGGTCCTTGAATAAAAACGTTGACGAATTGCAGTTGCGGCAGCGCCAGTGCGATACCAATGATCGCCAGCACCCCGCCGATCACCGGAAGCACCAGCTTTCCCCAGATCGTTTCGTACCGAACACCATCCCAAATTACCCACACTCCGGCGGGAATCAGCAGCAGCGACGGCAAATAGAACGTAAACGTCCAGGAATGCGGAAAGGGCGATAGCCAGCCGCCAAAAAATAGTATCGAGCACAAGCACGACACCGTGATCATGCTGGTGTATTCCGCAATAAAAAACATCGCAAACTTGAAACTGGAATATTCGGTGTGGAAACCGGCGACCAGTTCCGATTCCGCTTCCGGCAAATCGAAAGGCACGCGATTCGTCTCCGCGATGGCCGCCACAAAGAAGCAAAAAAATCCGAGAATTTGCGGGAACGGACCGGAAACAATATTCCAGCCGAGCAGCCCGATGCCCCACGCGGGATGCGACTGTTTATCGATAATTTCCGTCAAATTAAAACTGTTGGCCATCAGCAGTACGCCAACCACCGATAGCGTCAGCGCCAACTCATAACTGATCATTTGCGCCGAACTGCGCAGCCCGCCGAGTAGCGGATATTTGCTATTCGACGACCACCCCGCCAGCGCCACCCCGTAAACGCCCAGCGCGGTGATCGCAAAAAGTACCAGCAATCCAATACTGGGATTCGCGATGTACAGCCAAATGTTATGGCCAAACAGCACGATGGGATTCGGCCCAAACGGAATCACCGCAATGGAAGTGAGCGCCAAGCCCAGCGCCAGGAGCGGCGCCAGCAAATAAACAAATTTATCCACGCCCGCCGGCATGGCGTCTTCTTTAAACAAAAATTTCAGCCCATCGGCCAGCGGCTGCATCAATCCGTGCGGACCCACGCGATGCGGCCCCCAGCGCGATTGCATATGCGCCACGACTTTGCGCTCGAACCACGTCAAATAAGCGTTCACCGTCAGCACAATAAAAAGCAACAGCACAATTTTTATCAGCGTGATGATGATCACGGCATGCGCAGATAAGAACGCGGATAAAAAGTCGATCACGGCTGGCCTTCGGCCTCCGGCAAAGATTCCATCATGGTGCAGAAACGGCCCAAGGTGCCGCTGGTAAATAACGTATCCTGCGCGGAGCGAATCAGCCCGGCGGGCACATCGTACGCGCCGTGCCCGTTGCGCGAAAACTGTACGCGCGAAGGCTCCGCGCCGCCCGTGAGCAGGCCCGCCGCCTGCACGTTGTAGCTCGGCACCGCTTTGCGGATTTCCTCAAACACCGTCGCAGGCGTTTTGTAATGGAACGCTTTGCCCAGCTCCAATTTTTCCAGCTGGTGCGACAGGATGCGCAGCAAGTCGAAATCCGTCCGCGGGCCCATCACTTCCGCCGCTTTGTGCAGCAACTGAATTTCGCCGGAAGTGTTGGTCACCGTGCCGTCTTTTTCGTACGCTGACGCCGCGGGAAAAACAATATCTGCTTGATTCGCGGTCTCCGTCATGAACATTTCGTGCACAATCAGCAGCTCAGCTTTGCCGCGCCCAAATCCCAGCGTGCCAAAATGCGCCAGCGGATTCGCGCCCATCACATATAGCGCTTTCAATTTCCCCGCTTGTGCCGCATCCACCATCTGTGGCGCCGTCATTCCCGCTTTCGACGGGATTACCCCGCCCCACAATTTCTCGAACGCCCCTCGCGCCCGGGCGTTATCCACATACGCGTAACCCGGCAGCCGATCCGGCAGCACTCCCATGTCCGCGGCCCCGCGCGAATTCGCGTAATCCGCCAGCGCCATGTACTGCACGCGTCCCGGCAGCTTTGAGCCGAACGCGGTGAGCAGCGCAATCGCCGCACCGGAAATTTCCGCGCCAAAAACAATCGCAACCTCCGGCTCCTGCTCCAGCGCAGCCTTCAGCGCCACCAGTTTCTCGACGAGCTCATGCCCGAGCTGTCCTTCTTCATGCGCCAGCCAGCGCAGCGACGCGGCTTCCTGCCCCGCGCCCACCTTCACATATTGCGTGGCTTTGCGCTCCAGCTTGATCTTGCCGGAATTAATAATGAAAAGCTTGCTCGCGAAGTGCCGGATGGCCGAACGAATCTGCCAGGCCACCAGCGGATTCTGATTGGTTGGATCATTGCCGACCAGCAGAACGGCCTTCGTTTGGTACAACTGCTCCATGGTGAGCATGGTGTCGGATGCGCGCTCGCCAAGCGCCGTCACCAAACCCGTGAAATCTGCCGTACGATGATGATCGACGTTGTTCGTTCCAAAGGTGGCCCGCGCCATGCGCTGGAAGAGATAATTTTCTTCGTTCGACGTGCGATTGGAGCCGATAAATCCGATGGCGTCTTTCCCGCCCGCGTCATAAACCGCCTTGAGTTTCGCGGCCGCGGTTTGCGCCGCTTCTTCCCACGACACGGGATATAGTTTGTCACCCTTGCGCACCAGCGGCTGGCGCACCCGTTCGGGATGCTGCGTGAAGTCAAAACCGAAACGCCCCTTCACGCACAGAAAATCTCTATTGATGCCGGACATGTCGCGATTATTCGCGCGCATGATCTCGTGATTGCGCACGCTCAGCGTGGTTTTGCATCCATTCGAACAGTGCGTGCAGATGGTCGAGACGTATTGCATTTCCCACGGCCGCGTCTTGTAGCGATACGTCCCACTGGTCAGCGCGCCCACCGGACAGATATCAATGCACATCCCGCACTCTTCGCACTCCAGGTGATCTTCGCGGTTGGGAATGATGATGCTGTTCGCGCCGCGCATGCCCACGCCGAGCGCCTTTACGTCCATGCCTTCATCGCACACACGCACGCAGCGAAAACACAAAATGCAGCGCGGCGCATCGTAATAAACCAGCTCGGACCATTTCTCTTCCGGGCGATGAATTTTTTCTTCGACGAACCGGCTGGTATCGGCCCCGTAGCGGAAGACCATGTCCTGCAATTCGCACTCGCCGCCTTTATCGCAAACCGGGCAATCCAGCGGGTGATTGGTCAGCAAAAATTCCAGCATGTATTTGCGCGCGTTGCGCACCTGTTCGGAATCGGTCTTAACCACCATGCCTTCCGTCGCCACCAAAGTGCACGCGGTCTGCAGCTTCGGCATTTTTTCGACTTCCACCAAACACATGCGGCACGCAGCCTGCAGCGAGAGCCCTGGGTAATAGCAAAACGACGGCACTTCCGTGCCGATGCGCCGCGTGGCCTCGATCACCAGCGTGCCGTCGGGCACCTGCGTGTCCGCGCCATTGATCTTCAGCGTCACCAGTTTCTGTTCCGTCTTCGTCTCAGCCATAATGTCGATCCCGCGAACCTGTCACCGCGTGCGGTCTTTGTAGGGGCCTCGCCGCGGCGGACCGCGCCCGCGTGGCAAGCAATTCCGCCGTTATCTCGCCCCGAGCAATGCGTCCGAATTCTTGTAAGCGCAGCGTCCCTGCAAATGGTCCTCAAATTCGTTGCGCCATTTCTCCACGATGCTAATCGTCGGCATCGCCGCCGCATCGCCGAGCGCGCAAAATGTTCTGCCCAGCATATTCTTCGACAATTCCAGAACATTCGTGATATCTGCCGGTGTCCCATACCCGGCGTGGAAACGATCCAGCATCTTCGTCAGCCACGACGTGCCCTCGCGGCACGGAATACACCAGCCGCACGATTCATGCGAGTAAAAATGCATCACGCGGCGCGCCATATCCACCATGCAGGTGTCTTCGTCCATCACCACCATGCCGCCGGAGCCGAGCATCGACCCGGCTTTGGCCAGCGCATCGTAATCCATCGGGATATCGATTTCGTCCGCCGAAAGGAACGGGCAGGAGCTGCCCCCGGGAATCACCGCTTTCAATTTCTTCCCGCCAGGAATGCCGCCCACGACTTCGTAAATAAACTTCTTCATGTTGAGCCCGAGCGGCACTTCGTAAACGCCCGGCTTAACCACGTGCCCGGAGATGCACAGCATGCGCGTACCGCCATTTTTCGGCGTGCCCAGGCCCGCATAAACTTCGCCGCCAATGCGGATAATCGCCGGCACGGAGCTTAGCGTCTCCGCATTGTTAATGACCGTCGGGCACCCGTACAGTCCGACCACCGCGGGGAAGGGCGGCTTAATCCGCGGATAACCGCGCTTGCCCTCCAGCGATTCCATCAGCGCGGATTCTTCGCCGCATTCATAGGCGCCCGCGCCAGTGTGCGTAATCACATCAAAATCAAATCCCGTGCCGAGGATGTTTTTGCCCAGGTATCCGCGCTCATACGCTTCCTTGAGAGCGATGTCCATGATGTCCAGGATGTAGCGATACTCGCCGCGGATATAGATAAATCCTAAGTGCGCGCCGAAGGCTCGCCCGGAAATCACCATGCCTTCGATCAGCTGGTGCGGGTCCAGTTCCATCAGCGGGCGATCCTTGCAACTGCCCGGCTCCGATTCATCCGCGTTGCAAATTAAATATTTCGGCTTGGGCGAATCCTTGGGCACAAACGACCACTTCATTCCGGTGGGAAACCCCGCGCCGCCACGTCCGCGCAGGTTGGATTTTTTCACGTCCTCGATGATCTGCTCGGGCGTCATCTGCTTCAGCGCTTTTTCGAGCGCCTGATACCCTTCGTTCTGGATGTAGGTGTCGATCTTGCGGGAGTTCGGGATGCCCCAGCGCTTGCTGATCAGCGGAATTTCCAGCGGGCTGCGTGGATGCAACGCGCCGGAAGTTACCGGCTCGGAATCCGGCCTGCGCCCGGCATCCAGCGTTTCGATGATGCGGTCGAATTTCAGCGGCGTCAGATTCTCGTAATAATCGTAGTTCACCTGCATCGCCGGGGCGCCAGTGCACGCGCCAATGCACTCCACTTCTTCTAGCGAAAAAACTCCGTCTGAAGTCGTTTGTTTGTTGCCGATATTGAGGCGCTTCTTGGCGCGGTCCAGCAGTTCGTTCCCGCCGCGCAGCATGCACGCCACGTTGGTGCATACCTGCACATGATTCTTGCCCCACGGCTTGCGATGCAGCATCGAATAATACTCGAGCGTTTCTTCCACCTGCACTTCGTTCAAGTCCAGGCGCTTCGCGATTTCCGCTACCATCTCATCGCTGATAAAGCCAAATTCGTCTTGTGCATACAGCAGCATCGGCACCAGCGCGCTGCGCTTTAGCGGATAGCTGGTCTGCAACGTCTCGAACTTACTCGCAAGCTGCGTCGAAAGTTCCATATTCTTTAACGTGGATCTCCGCGTTTCGTCCTTTACTTCCTTCACTGCTCTTAGCTCACCGATCCACTTCCCCCAGCACAATATCAATCGTCCCGATGCACGCAATCACATCCGAAATCAACTGCCCCTCGATCAATTTCGGCAGTGCCTGCAAATTAATGAACGAGGGCGAGCGAAAGTGCACGCGCAGCGGCTTCGCCGAGCCATCGCTGGCCACGAAGCAACCTAATTCGCCGCGCGGCGACTCCACGGCCACAAATGCCTCTCCGGGCGGCGGCGCAAAACCCTCGGTGAAAATTTTGAAGTGATAGATGAGCGCTTCCATCTCCGTCTTCATCTTTTCGCGTTCCGGCGGCACCACGCCCGGGGCGTCGGCGCGCACCGGGCCATCATCCGTGATCTTGGCCATGGCTTGGCGCACGATCTTCAAGCTTTCGCGCATCTCCGCCACGCGCACCATGTATCTCCCAAAGCAGTCCGAATCCGTGCGCGTCGGAACCTCAAACTCAAATTCTTCGTAGCTCGAATAGGGAAACAGTTTGCGATTGTCGTAGGCTAGGCCGGAAGCGCGCAGCGTCGGCCCGCTCATGCTCAAGGCCACCGCATCTTCCGTGGAGATGTAGCCGATGCCTTGCGTGCGGCCCATCCAAATGCGGTTTTTCGTCAGCAGCATCTCGTAATCGTCCACGCGACTGGGCATCATCTTCAGGAATTTCTCGACCGCCGCGCGCCAGCCCGCCGGGGGGTCGAGCGCCAGGCCGCCGATGCGGAAGTAACTCGTCATCATGCGCTGCCCGGAAAATAACTCAAAAATTTTCAGTATCTCTTCGCGCTCGCGAAAACAGTAAAGAAATACAGTCATGGCGCCCAGATCGATGGCGTGTGTTCCCAGCCACACCAGGTGCGATGAAACGCGCTGCAATTCCACCAGCATCACGCGCACGTATTGCGCGCGCTTTGGAATTTCCAGGCCCAGCAACTTCTCCACTGCCAGGCAATAAACCAAATTGTTTCCCAGCGGATTCAGATAATCCATCCGGTCCGTCAGGGTGATCGCTTGCGAATATGTTTTGTCTTCGCAGGATTTCTCGATGCCCGTGTGCAGATAGCCGAGATCCGGGACCGCTTTCACCACCGTTTCGCCATCCAGTTCCAGCGCGATACGCAACACGCCGTGCGTGGAGGGGTGCTGCGGCCCCATGTTTAAAACCATGGTTTTGGCTGCGCCTACCGGGGTTTCGACGGTGGTCATGAGCCGTGCTTCCTGAACGCGGGTATATACGTGGAAGGCACGTCGCGGAATCCTTGTGTCGGGAAGTCGCGCCGCAGCGGATAACCTTCCCAGTCATCGGGCAGCAAGATGCGCCGCAAATCCGGATGGCCTGTAAAGCGAATCCCAAACAGATCGAAAATTTCGCGTTCCAGCCAGTTGGCTCCCGGCCACACCGTCACCAGCGAGTCCATCACCGGATCGCTTCCGGAAAGCTTTGTTTTTAAGCGCAAGCGCTCGCGCCGGGGAATCGAAACCAGGTGGTAACTCACTTCAAAGCGGGGTTCCATCGGAAAGCGGTCCACGCACGTCGCGTCCGTCAAGAAGTTGTACTGCAATTCCGCATGCTGCCGGCAGCGCGCCGCCGCTTCTCGCAGCATTTCCCGCGGCACCACCACGGTGGTCTCGCCGCGAAATTCGATCACGTCCTCAATGACTTCGCCATTCCACGCGCGCAGGTGCTCAACCACAACATTAGCGTTCTGACTGGTGTTCTCGCTCACGTCTTGAGTGCTTTTCCCGAACAGAATGCGCGCTTACGTATGCCAGTCCAGCGCGCCCTTTTTCCAAAGATAGATGTAGCCGACCAACAATATCGCGATGTACAGCATCATTTCTCCGAAGCCGTACCAGCGCAATTCGCGGAACACAAACGCCCAGGGATACAGAAAAATGGCTTCCACATCGAACAAAATGAAAACCATGGCCACCAGGTAAAACCGCACGGAAAAGGGTTGCCGCGCATCGCCCGTAGGCACCATGCCGCACTCATACGCTTGTTGCTTGGCGCGATTTGGACGGCGCCAGCCCACCAGTACGCTCGCCGCGCTGATCGCGCTCGCCAGAAATACGGCAATGATCAGGTGTAAAAGAAGCGGAGTGTAGACTTGTATGCCGGAATCGCTCATGGCGAAGGGTTATAATAGCGATTCGAGCGCATCCGGTCAAATGCCTCGGCAAAATAAGCATTTTCTGGAAATTGACGGTACACGAACGAAAGCGAAAAAACCTTCATGCTATTCGGCCACAACTCGAACGTGCGGGTCGGCGACGCTTCCTATCATGTGCAAACCGAGGATCGCGGCGTAGCCACCGCGCTGATCGACACCACCGTTTATCACCTGGGCCGCGTCATGCATCGCCGCACCAACAATTATCACGACCTCGTGCCTCTCAATCCCGACCGCGAAGAAGCGTTGCGCCTGCGCCTCGACGAGCAGCACCGTTCGACGCTTGAGGATATTCGCTCCGGCGCGTTGCACCTTATCCCTCCGCAGGTGCCGGCGGCGCCGGTCAACCTTGAAACCGCGGATGCGGCTTGGCAGCTGGATTTGCGCAACGCTCGCACCTGGCTCTCTGGCAAGCAAGCCTGTCTTGAGGTCGCTGTAATTACGGCCGCTGGCGAACCGCAGCCCGGCGCGAAAGTCGTCGCCCACATCGAAGGCGCTCCTACCGCCGAACGTTATTCCAGTGAGACCAACGCGGAGGGTGCCGCGCAAATCACCTTTAGCATGCCTCGGCTGGCCGCCGGCGAAGCCGCGCTGGTGATTGAAGCTCTGGAAAACCATACGCAAGACCAAAGCGATGGCATCGTGCGCGGAAAACTACGTTTCGCGCTGCGTAGCAAGCCGCGTGCGACCTGATTGATCAATCGCAACGCGAGCATCGAATGCGTGGGCAAAAAAGGGGGTTTCCCCATGAGTGGAACGATGCAAATTACCGTGAACGGCGAGAATCGCCCAGCTCAAGACGGTGCCACGGTTAAGGATTTATTGTGCGAACTAGGGCTCGAAGGCCGCCGCGTGGCCATCGAGCGCAACCTCGATATTTTGCCGCATTCCCAGTGGGCAGAAACGCGTATCACCCCGGGTGACCGCTACGAAATAGTCCAGTTCGTAGGCGGCGGCTAGCGGAATTTCGCAGCACATCGCATAGCCAACTTATGTTCGTCTGGCATATTTATTGTTTGGAGGAGCAGCAAGAGCGTACGATGCGCCAAATAGACGTCCAAATCGAAGATCGGTTTGAGACGCTACGTACGTCCAAGCTTGGGCGAACCTGCATGTCACTCCATCGATTAGCTCGCCGCGGAGCAACGTTGTGCTGTCTCACCGCGATTTGTCTTCTGGGTGCGGCGTGCAACAGTGGCTCGGGCACATCTGGCGGCCGGCACGGAATTTTGAACATCGCGCTATCCGACAGCACGGTCCTGGCACAGCAGAATGGAACACCTGCCATGATCGGTGTGAACATCACCGGGAGTTCGAGCCCGGCCACCGTGACAGTGAACGGTCTGCCGAATGGCACGAACGCGCAAATCACCCAACCTAGCGGCAACACAGCCGGAAGTATCACTTTAACCAGCAGCGCTGCCACTCCCGCTGGCATGTACGGCCTGGACGTGACCGCAACCTCGGGCGCTTCCTCTGCGAGTCAAAATCTCGCCCTGCTCGTCGCCGTTTCCGCCGCCGTATCTAATTCCGTCGACACAAATCAAGGCGTGAATGGCAAGCTTCAGCAATTCATGTCCACTTCCTTTCAGCCCGCCGAGTGGGACTACCAATTCTTCATAAACTATCCAAGCACTGTGCCGCTGACCACTCTGGGCCCTCAGCACATCCGAATACAAGGCGTTTCCCAGGCGGTACCGATGACGGCAAATACCGGAAATGCTAGCGACTGGGATTTCACTATGCTCGACGCCGTCGTGCAGCCGATCCTGAGTGCCGCAGACCACAGCCCGGAGTTCCAAATAGCCGTAGCGCCTGTTTTCATGCAGAACGCACAGGGACAGCTCGACATCGCCAATCATCTGAATGACTTCGTTCAGTACAGCGCGAACCTGGTGAGGTACTACAACACCGGCGGCTTCACCTGGGGCGGGCAGCTTTTCAAGTCACCCAGCGGCAACAAGATCACTTGGTGGGGCATCTTCAACGAATACAACATCAACGGTCTGACGCCGAGCCAGTACGTGGAACTCTACGATGCTGTCGTACCTGCGATGCTGACGGTGGACCCCACAATCAAGTTTTCTGCCCTAGAGCTTTCCGATTTCGATTCTGGGGAAGGCGACCCGCGAAATAACCTGCCAACGTTTGTGGCCGCCACGAATGCAGGCGGAGTGAGTGCGCAGGTGAACATCGTCTCCACTCATTTCTATTCTTCGTGCGATCAACGGGACCTCGACACCCAGGTTTTCAGCACGGTCCCTGGATTCGTGAACGACGTCAACTATTTCTACCAAGAGCTGCAGACGCGGGCGGACCTCGCTAGCGTGCCCGTATGGGTCACCGAAAACAATGTCAACGCCGACTACGACGCCGGGAATGGCATGAGTGCCTGCAATCCCGGCCAGCCATTCGTCACCGACCAGCGGGGCACAAGCGCATTCTTCGCCGCTTGGCGTCCCTACGTCTTTTCGCAGCTCGGTAAGGCCGGTAACCGGGCCCTGTATCACTGGGATTACGACGCCGACCAGCAGTTCGGCGAAGTGGACTACACCAACGGGAATATTTACCTGAGCTACTGGGTGGATTTGGCGTTGGGACAAACATTTCCTGGAGCGTCGCCGCCGGACATTCTTGCTTTGACCGTGACCGATACTTCTACCGTCGAAGTTCTCGCGACAGAAAATGCCGACGGCTCGGTGGTGGTAATGGTCGCGGACCGCGCCGTTCACGCCGCGAGTGACAACAACGGCACCGGCGATCCGCGCAGCGTAATCGTGGACCTCTCCGCTCTGGGAAACTTTTCGAGCGCCGCCACACTCACGATCGATGCCAACACCAGCGTCGCAAACGGACCGTCTCCGGTTGCGATTCCATTTTCTCCCCAAATGACCATTACACTCGGCGGCTACGGGGTGACCTTTCTCACCCTCAAGCCCTGAATGGAGCGAACCAGCAGAAATTCGCTTGGGTCGGCAGGCACGAATCGGGTGGGTGGAAGCCCTCGCCCCGACCAAATTTTTGGGCGACCAGGGGCTTCAGTTTCCAAAGCAGGGAATTGCGTCCGTTGGTGCGAATCTAGCACGGGGAGCCGGCCCTGAGTTGCGCCAGGGTCCCCTTGTATACGTTACCCGCTTAGAATCAACACTTACAGAACTCATTCACAACAAACGACTTTAACTCCCCTAGAATGAACACTTACAAAATTTTCAGGGGGGTGGGAGGCAGTGGGGGGGCACCAGCGAGTGTCGCGGCGGTTGAGCAGAAAGGGTCGCGAGTCAAGGACCGGGCGAGAAAAGGAAAGGCCCCCCAGCACGGAGCCGGACACGGCGCTCGACGGAACTAGCCGCTTGGTCGCATCGTAACTCTGTAGTATACTATTATCGTTCGGTAACAAATTTCGAGGAGAACCCCGCACTCGTGCCACCGTTGATCGC
>Ga0302176_10000737_pt1 | contig 17948 bp, 15 predicted proteins | sample I_Palsa_E1_1_FD_198787 | JGI IMG/M metagenome (GOLD analysis project Ga0302176, IMG submission 198787) | Peat permafrost microbial communities from Stordalen Mire near Abisko, Sweden - I_Palsa_E1_1 | ecosystem: Environmental > Terrestrial > Soil > Palsa > Peat permafrost | place: Sweden...
ATCTTCATCGACGTTGACAAACACCAATATCCGGACGCTTTGCGCAAAGCGGTTCCCCGTCTGCGCTCGGGCGGATTATTGATCACCGACAACGTGCTGTGGTCCGGCCACGTTACCGCTAAGGCGAAGGACCCGAAGACGCGCGCGATCCAACAATTCAACAAGCTGATTTATTCTTCGCGTGAACTCTTTCCCGTGATCATTCCTCTGCGCGACGGTGTTGCAGTTTGCCGCAAATCCTAAAATTGCTTCTGATTTCCGCAGATCGCGCAAGCCCACTGATTCGGCATTCGAATTCAGGAAGCTGAGTGCCTTAAGACTTGGAGAGTAAGTTGCGCAAAAAGAAGATGAGGTTAGCGGGACGCTCGGCCAGGCGGCGCATGAAGTAAGGAAACCAGTCCGTGCCGTAGGGGATGTAAATGCGAAGCCGAAAGCCATCTCGAACAAGCTGCTTCTGCAGATCAGTACGAATCCCGTAGAGCATCTGGAACTCGAATTGTTCGCGGCCGATATTTTTCTCGCGAGCGAAGTCCTTCGTTGCATCAATCATGGCGGGGTCATGCGTAGCGATGCCATGATAAATCCCGCTGGGCAATAATAGCTTCATTAGCGTCACGTAATTGGCGTCCACGTCTGACTTTTTAGCAAATGCAATATCCGGCGGCTCTTTGTACGCGCCCTTGCAAAGGCGAAGCCGGCAACCCGCCGAGATTAAATCCAGGACATCTTTTTCCGTGCGATACAAATAAGCTTGCATTACGGTGCCCACCGCGGCGTATTTCGCGCGAACGCGCTTGACCATCTCGACGGTACGCTCCGTATAGGGAGAGCCTTCCATGTCGATGCGCACGAAATTTCCGCGGGTCGCGGCTTGCGCCACAATTTTCTCGAGGAGTTCCTGGCACAAACTCTCGCTCAAATCGATGCCCAGCTGTGTGAGCTTGAGCGAAACGTTGGAGTCCAGCTTTTCGCGCTCAATGCGCTCAAAAATCGCGAGGTAATTTTCGGCCGCCTGGCGCGCTCCGGCTTCATCCGAAACATTTTCACCCAGCAAATCCATACTAGCCAATTGCATCGCGCCGTTAACATTGCGAGCGACCTCGACCGCATCGTCCAGGGTCTCACCGGCAACGAATCGCCGCGCCACGCGCCGGCTCAGCGAATTGTGCATGATCAGCGGCGCGAGCCGCTTGCTCTCTGAGAGATGCAGAAGAAATGAGCGCATCAGAAGGATGCTGCGACAAATTGGCGAACAAAGATCGTTGGAACTTGCATCAAGCCGGCATTACGCACCGAGCAAAGCGCGCGCACTATGCTTTGAGCCCGGTAAGAAATTTCTCAGCATCAATGGCCGCCATGCAACCTGATCCGGCAGCGGTAACTGCCTGTCTGTAACGATGATCTTGTACGTCGCCGGCGGCAAACACGCCTTCCACATTCGTCTGCGAACCGTGGTCAGTGAGCAGATAACCCGCGTCGTCCATCTTTAGCTTCCCCTGAAAGACTTTTGTGTTTGGATCGTGGCCGATGGCGATGAAAACGCCTTCGGTTGGGATCGTCTTCTTCTCGTTAGTATCCACGTTGCGGACGGTCACCAATTCCACCGACTTCTTAGTCACGTCGTGGACTTCGTCAATAACGTAGGGCGTCAGGAATTTGATCTTTTCATTCGCGTGCGCGCGATCCAGCATGATCTTCGTTGCGCGAAATTCATTGCGCCGATGCAGGATGGTCACGCTCTTTGCAAATTTCGTAAGAAAGGTAGCCTCTTCCATCGCGGTATCACCACCGCCGACCACCAGGATGTCGCGGTCGCGAAAAAAATAGCCGTCACAGGTGGCACAAGTTGAAACGCCGTGCCCGAGCAAGTGCATTTCCGATTCAATGCCGAGCATTCGCGCCGACGCACCCGCTGCAACGATCAGCGCTTCACATTCGTAACTTTCTTTTCCCGCTTCAATCTTAAATGGCCGCTTGCTCAGGTCCACGGACGTTACTGCGCCGGAACGAAACTCAGTTCCAAATCGCTGGGCCTGCTTGCGGGTGTTTTCGATCAATTCCGGACCCAGGATACCTTCCGGAAACCCCGGAAAATTTTCGACCATGGTGGTCAGTGCGAGCTGCCCGCCAGGCTCGTAACCGTCCAGAACCAGCGGCTTCAGATCAGCTCGTGCCGCATAAATCGCCGCAGTCAAGCCGGCGCATCCGCTTCCAATGATGATCACTTTGTGCACTGAAATCTCCTCTAGAATTGCTGTCAGCCGCCGATGCGACACCCGAAAAGATTAATTGTATCATTCCATGTCCGCGACGCCATCGTTGCGCGGTGGCATGATTCCTGGCCGTGTGGTCCGATGTATTCGCGGGATGAAATCGCGGGATTGGCCTGTTTGGCGAGAGGAACGCATGTTGACGTCCGCAAAGCTTTTCCAACTTCTGAACGAATCCATCGTTTTGCTCCTCGGAGCGCTTCTGATACTGCTGGCCGTTTCGGGTCGCGTGGGATTGCCGGCGCGGCCGGCGGCTTTAATTGCACTTGGAATTGTCTTTATTTACTGGGGCGCGCGCGCCTGGTTGCGTCGTGAGCCCACTCCGGCCCGCTGGCCCTCGAAGATACGCGCCGCTTCCCTTGCGCTCGTCGGAGCACTGATTCTAGGCATTCCGCTTGTTCCCACTCGTCACATCCCATTGCTTCTCGGGCTCGCCGGAGGAGTGCTCGTCTTGCGCGGAGTCCTCGGCGCGGCCCTTTTCGCTCGCAGTGAATGAACTCTCCTGATTGTATATTTCGAAAATTTCGGCAGGCCCGCTTCGCTCTTGCTAGTCTCGCCGCTTCCCGATAATCTCACTCGCAAGTTCAGGGTTCGCCTGTTGATTTGAATCGGCGAACTCGGGCCGCAGAATATAGATTCAGGGTTCAAGAGGACAAGAGCATGCTGAAAGAATTCAAAGAATTCGCGATGAAGGGCAACGTGCTGGACATGGCCATAGGCATCATCATCGGCGCCGCCTTCGGAAAGATCATCACCTCACTGGTGGGCGACGTCATCATGCCACCGATTGGCCTCATTCTCGGGCGAGTCGATTTCTCCAGTCTTTTTCTGAATCTGTCGCATACGCATTACGATTCGCTGGCCGCTGCCAAAGCTGCGGGAGTAGTGACCATCAACTACGGGTTGTTTCTGAACACCGTAATCGATTTTCTGATCGTGGCCTTTGTAATTTTCCTTGTGATACGCCAAGTGAATCGTTGGAAAAAACCCGTTCCGGTTGCGGCGCCGGCGACCAAGGATTGTCCGTATTGTTTTTCTGCAATCTCGATCAAAGCCACGCGCTGCCCTAATTGCACCTCGGAGCTTCGAGCCTGAAAATTTCCTGAAGAGTGCGCAGTCCGTTCGAAAGCCTTTTCAATTCGGTTTTGACGGCAAGTTCCGTGGGTCTACCGGAGGATTCAGCCTGCGAGCCTGAATTTCGCGAAGATGCTGGCGCAGTCGCTCGAGCACGTCATCGCCTTGCCCTTCCGCAATTTCCCGCTCTAGTTCGGTCAGCGCGAAGTGAATGATGTCGTGATGGTGTAGTTCCTCGCCTGGCAGCTTTTCGCTGAACTTGAGCCACATCTTGTGCAGTACATCAATTTCCTTGGGTGTAAGGCGAGGCGCATGCGGGCCCAGGTAAAAGATATATTCCTGGCCCACCTGTGTGAAAATTTCCAAGGCCAACCGAGGCCGAGGTTCCGGCATGCGCTCCCAGGCTAACCCAATCTCGCGCGCCTGTTCCGTGACGGGCATTTTCGACGAGCTCCCGCTCACAATCGTGCTCGACTGAAGATTCATCGCGGTACGCAGAATGCCTTCCCACAAATCGTTGGCGGCAGCCACAGCCAGGCGCACCGGCTTACCTTCTTTCTCCGCGATGGCGAGGACCTTGGTAAACAGCAATTGCTCAATGGTGCTAAAAAGCTGGTCAGGATCCAGATCGTATTCGCCGGAAGCTGCCCGGCGCAACATGCGCACATGCAATACCACTATCTCCGCGTCAAGTCCTTTTACGCGTTTCAAAGCAGCTTCCAGGTGGTAAAGCGCGTAGTACGTGCTTACCGGAACAAGGATGCAGCCTGGAGCAACACCCACGCTCGTGGGAGTGAGCTCGGCTTCCTGCGCAAGATTGAACTGATCGAGTTCAATGTGCGCCGCGCCGGCTTGCCGCTTGTGCATCCGATGTTCGGAAATTTCAAACACAGTGAACAGGATCAAAGTGAATGTAATTCCCGCCATCGTCGCATCGGGTTTCGTAAACAGGTTAATCACCGCAATCGCGAACAAAACCAAGGTGATTAATCCCAGGCCGATTGGGATTTCTACTCCGAAAATAACGGGATTCAGCGGCACGCGGTATTCGCGATCCTGGGGATGCGTATAGCGCAGCACCAGAACCGCAATGCCTTTCATCGCAAAACTCCAGATCACGCCGAACGCATAGAGGTTGCCCAGAAACGTTACGTCGCCACGACTAGCCAGAATAGTGATGATCTGGAAGGCGACAACCATGTTGATGATGCGGTGAGTGGTTCCGAATCGCGAATGCGGATGGCGGAACCAATCGGTCAAAACTCCGTCCTCCGAAACACGGTTGAGCACTCCATTCGAGCCCACGATTGCCGTGTTCACCGCTCCGGCAAGAATCAGAACACCGACAACCACAACGAACACATGAAACCCAAGGCGCACCGGAAAAGTTCCGACCAGATGCATCGAGAGTCCACCGATCAAGTTCTCGGTGAATTTTCCGCGCACGTTATCCGGAATGATCATTACGGCGAAGAAGGAAACTAGGGAGGTGAAAACCAAGCTGTAGATGAAGATAATCAGCCCGGCTTTTTTCAGATTGGGCAGCTTGGGATGTTCAATTTCTCGATAAACCTGCGCAAGCGATTCCTCGCCGCTCATAGCCAGCACGGAATGGCCTAAGCCGACAAAAATCGCGATCAGCGTGATCGTGTGCGCCCATTGATAGCGGTCCAGCCAGCCAAGCGACCCCTTGTCGAGCTTCATGTTCTGGGGCAGCGGCGCGGGAGGCAGGTGCCAGCCGCTGCGCGCATATAAGGTGTAGAAGCACCAGCCAATCAGTACGATCACCATGATGGTGGTGAGCTGCATGATGCGGAGCGCCTTGCCGCTGGATTCCGGTACGCCCTTGATATTTTCCCACCAGAAATAAAGCGTGATCACGATCGCTACTGCCGCAGCTGTGCCGTTTACGTGGAGATGAATCGGAATGTGGGCGTACACGAATAATTCGTTCAGTACGCCTACGAAATATTGCCCCGCGGACACGCCGCTGATAGGCCCGGTAAGGACGTAGTCGAACATCAGCGCCGAAACCGAGAACTTCGCCAGCGTTCCGCCCAGCGCTTCTTTCACCACTCGATATACGCCGCCCCGAACGAACATGCTGCAGCTCTCTACGTAAATCGCTCGCACCGCGTAGGAAAACAGCATGATTCCCAAGATGAACCATGGAGCGGTCTTGCCGATGAACTGCTCGGCCTCGCCACCCGCGTAATAAGCCGACGAGGCCAGGTCGTTCAGAACGATAGCGGCCGCGCGCCAGAAGGAAATGAACGCCAGCATGGCCGTAGTGGCCACCAGGACCTTGGCTACGGGACGTACCCTACCAGGTGTGAAAATGTGGCCGGTGGAGTCGGATGACATACGTTATAGAGATGAGGAGAAGAACTATACGTTGAATTTATCGCAAAAACAAAGAGTTGCTCATCCAGAATTTCTTCCCCAGCTCGAGATCGCGCGAGAGAGCGAAGTCTTCGACCTCAGGCCAGTTTCTCTTTTGGCGCCGGGCCGAACTCGCGCACGCAAGCCTCGCAGGGGCAGATTTCGCGCAAATGTTCGAAGCTGTAGATGCCGGTCGCGTGGCTATCAGAGAATTCAATCTGGATAGCGTAATTCCCTACCGCTGTCGCGCTCTTCGCCGTCACGCGTGGCTTAAACATCGGCAATACTGCGCTAGCAGCGATGGCTCCGTTCGGTGCTGTCCCAATGCGAGCCTTCTTTTCGCGCTCGTCGTTGCACAAAGCGCACGGACAACGTTCGCGCAAGTAGGCAAAGTCGTATCGACTCGCGTGTCCGTCCGACCAAGTGATTTCCACGCCTTGGCCCGTCGATACGCGAACTTTTACATCCGTCGGCTTCTTTCGCAAATCCTGTGCTATCGGCATTTCCCCCCATTCTAGCAGACCTGCTTTGACGTTTGACCTCGGCTCGGCTGCGTTAGGTCACGGATTTTAATGACGCTGGAATCTGCACGAGCCTTCCGTGCGCGAATACGATGCGGCGATCGGCCAAGCTTCCGATGGAAGAAGCATGCGTGACCATAAGGATTGTGTGACCTTCACGATGCAAATCGCGGAAGAGCTGGATGACGGTCTCCTCATTTGCTTCGTCTAGATTTCCCGTAGGCTCGTCGGCAAGTATAAGTTTGGGATGATTGATCAATGCGCGGGCAACGGCTACGCGCTGCTGTTCGCCGCCAGAAAGCTTTCCGGGGAGATGTTCGATGCGATCTCCCAATCCCACGCGTTCGAGCGCTTCGCGAGCTTCTTTCTCATCTGTAGTGCTGTGAAAGTATTGCGCCAGCATCACGTTTTCCAGCGCAGTCAGGTAAGGCACCAAGTGAAATTGTTGAAAGATGAAACCAATCTTTTGCGCCCTGAATCGGGTGAGCCCGGATTCGTCCAGCCGTCCGACGTCCACTGTATCCACAATCGCCTGCCCTGAAGTGGGAGTGTCGAGACCGCCAAGAATATTAATCAGCGTGGTTTTTCCCGAGCCCGATGGACCCATGATCGCAATCCATTCGCCCGCTTCCACGCGGAACGACACTCCCGCTAGCGCGCGAACATTGCCGAATTCCTTGCGCAAATCTTCCACTTGTACGAGTGTCGCCACTATTCCCCTCGAAAAATCACCGCCGGCTTCACTTTTCCCAGCAGTCGCAACGGAAGCGCTCCGGCGAGCGCGACTGCGGCCATAAGAGCTATCGTCAGCGGAAAAATTTCCCAGCGCACCGAAATTGCCGTGCCAAAAACCCGCTGGCCCATCCAGCGCGAAAGTTCAATACCCAAAATGGCGCCGACGAATCCGCCGGTTGCGCCCAGGACACCCACTTCGGCCATAAACAACGCGACGATTCGCGCAATCGAGCCGCCTAGCGCTTTCATCAGTCCTACGTCCTGCCGCCTCTCCATGGCGAGAGCCGCCATCGTCGCGAGGACACAAAGAGCCGTCAGTACGAGAATCAGCAGCACCATGGAAACAATCAGCAGTCGGATGCGATTCAGAAGATCGCCTTCGGCTTCGGTTACCTGGCGGATAGGCCGCACCTCGTTTGCCGGCAGCGCAGTCGCGAGCCGCGCTGCATAATCTGAGATGCTTTTCGCAGTACCCCTCACGCTCAATTGCACAAGACCGATCTGGCCCGGAAGTCCCGCGAAGCTCTGCACCTCAGGCAATTGCAAAAACACTTGATTGTCTTCGGCGCCGCCCGCGTCCACGATTCCCACCAGCGTAAGCTGCGCAGTCTTCCCCACGTAAGACAAATGGAGCGGGCTGTTCAGAGCAAGATGTAACTGTTGCGCGACGTTGCGTCCGACTACGCAAGGTATTTGATCGTCGCGAGACGAAGTCCACTGCCCCTCGATCCTCCATGAGGGTTCAAGCTTAGGCAAATCCTCCAGCTTGGTTCCGGCGACGACCACGGGCGTGTCTTCAGCGCGTTCGACGATGTAGAGAAAAGGTACGGCCGCCTCGACGGCTGGGTCCCTCAAGTTCTGTATTGTAGCGAACGCATCGCTTTCATTCATAAGCGCGGACGGGGCGGCTCCGGTGATTTGAGCATCATGACCCGGAGAAATCACCAGGTTTGCGCCCAGCATGCGAAATTCTTGCGTGAGCTTGCGTTCGATGTCGAATTCAAGATTCAGCAGAGCAGAAATCACCATGGCTCCGCTAACGAGCGCCAGAATCGCCACCACAAGCCGCCCGCTGCTTCCGCGCAAGAGTTTCCAGAGCAAGCGCCAGAACATTTACTCGCCCCGCAGTATCGGTGCGGGATTGAAGTGCGAAGCGCGTTGCAACGGAATCAGGCTGCCCACAAACGCGACGATCGTTGCCAGACCCAGAACCACCGGAAACAAAATCAGCCGTGGCGAAGCCGGTGTTCCAAAAACGCTCGCGCCCAGGCTCCGCGCTAGAATCACTCCGATTGCAAACCCAATGGCGCCCCCCGCAACTGCTAGCAGCAACTGTTCCCCCAGAAAAATTCCCGCAATCAGAGAGTTGGTTGCGCCGAGCGCTTTCATCACCCCAATCTCGGCGCGCCTCTCCAGAACGGTAGTGGCTGACGTTGCCGCAACTGCCAGCGCCGCAGCACCCAACGCCGCTAGCGTAACAATCCACAGCAGCGTGCCCACACGCGACAGGATACGGCCTTCCGTGTCCGCCACGCGGCGAATGGCGCGCACGTCCGTGCCGGGGAGCACGGTTTTTATTTGGAAGCTAATCGAAGAAATGTACGGCGAGCAGAACCAGCGATCGTATTCCGTCGGCGTCATTCTCAACGGATCGCGTTCTGAAAAAGTGTCCGCCGGTTTCGTCAGCGCACTCACGAAAAGCTGGCGGAATTGCCCGGGATGTCCCGACAATTTTTGCGCGATTGCGAGAGGCACGAGCAATGACTTATCCTCAGCGTCGTCGGTCGAGACGATACCCACGACTTGGAGAGGAATCGCTTGCGTTGCGCTGGGTTGGCCTTGCGATGAATCGCCAGGCGACCGGCTAGCTACGTAAATTATCTTTCCCGGAATTAGGCCCGGCATCGTCGCGGCCAGCGCCGAACCTATTACGCATTCATTCGCATCGTCGCGAAACCAGCGGCCCTGAACTTTCCACCAGGGATGCGTAACGCTCAGACCAGTCTTAAACTTCGTGCCATCCGGGACTGGCACATCTTGTGCGTACCAGGTCCCAACAAGCATTGCGAGAGTGGGTTTAGAGTTTTCAGATTGCTGAATCGTCGCAGGCACATCGAGGAATGGCGTGAATCCCAAAATATTGTGGCGCCAGAAAATTGTTTTCAGTTTTCCGAGGTTAGCTTCGCTAAGGTATGCGCCTTCGTTCACCGGCCGGTAATCGACGCCGCCAATTTCGATCGGGAGCGTATCCGCTTGCGGCGTAACCAACAGATTCGCACCCAAGCTGCGAAATTCCCGCGCCAGGCGGTCGCCAACCTCCAACGCAATAGTCAGCGTCGAAGTCGCCACGGCCATGCCCACAACCAGAGCGGCCGCCACTAGGACTTTCCTGCGCGGATTGCGAACGAAGGATTCTCTTACCAGCCGGCCAAACATCGTTCAGGGGTGAATCGTAGAGACGGCATTGGAGAGCGCCGAAACATCCACAATCACTTGTCCCCCTTCTACTCGGGATTTCACCGCGATTGGGTTGCAGCCGCCGGATTCTCCAATGGAAGGAATGTAAATCGCCGCTCCACAATTCCTACAGATCACGTTCTGCCCTTCCTGGCGATAGCCCGCCGTGCCGCAAATCTGGCAAGCGTCCAACGCCGTGGCGAAGTCGCCGTTTTGCTTATGGATTACCAGAAATCGAATCACGGTTCCGTCCACGTCAGCGGTATAAAAATGCAGGCTCGAATCCGTAAGCTCAGAGAGCGGAACATTCACCAAGCCATTTTGCGCGACAAGCAACTTCGCATGCACCGGCGCCGTTACCGCTCGGGCATAGACGTATTCCGCCGCAAAGGACAACACCACGGCGACGCACAAAATCGCTGCTGCGAAACTCCAACGCTTCTGTCGCCGGAATTCCCATTCGCGCATCCGCCGATCTGCCGGATTCGCTGCTTCCGCAGACGCAGGGCTCTTCGCGCTGAACCATTCGCGCAGCACCACGAGCGCCGCAACTCCCAGGATCACCACAAAAAAGAACACTTCGTTACGCACAATCGGCCCGATCGTGGCCATTTCCCTCTTGCTCGAAGGCAGCCACATAGCCTCGCTCAATTCATGCAGGCCGGTGAGCACAAGCTGGAATGCAACCACCATCAGAATCGTGCTGGTGGCCGCAAAAAAACGATGAAGAGGAATTCGCAGAGTACCTTGAAAGAAGAAAAGACCCACGGCGACGGCAATCGCTATACCGAGCCCGGTTCCAATCCAGACTTGCACGCCCGCGCTGGAAAGCTCCACCGCACGCAAGATTAAAACCAACTCCGCGCCTTCCCGCACCACCATCAGGAACACGAAAAAACCGATTCCCCAGCCGGCGGCGCGTGTGGACTGCTGCGCGTAAGTCTCCACCCGTTCCTCGATGTGCTTCTTCAGGTGGCGCGCCGCGCGGTTCATCCACACGATCATGGTTACTACCAGGACGCCCGCCGCGAGCATCAACAACCCTTCAAAACCGTCCTCGCTCACATGCCAGCGTTGCAAGAGCAATGCCGCGGCGATACTGGCCGCCGAGGCGAGAATCACACCCGCCCACACATAGCCCGTAAGCGCGCGACGCCCGGTTCGATTTAGATAGACGAGGACGATACCGACGACAAGCGCGGCTTCGACCCCTTCACGAAGTGCGACAAGGAGAGCAGATAGCATGAAATTCTAGTTGTAAACGTGTGTCAACTAGCATTCCCAGTGTATCTCACCGCAATGGCAACAGCAAGGGAATCCAGACGTGTTCGCCGCACTCCGCTTCCCTGTACAATCATAGGCGTAGATTCCCGGCGAGCGCTCAGGCCTTGATAACTCAGGCAGGAATGCAGCGTCTAATCACTTATGCCATCTGCTCGCAGTACCACGTCGCTTAAACTCTTTGCAGCTCTGGCTGCCCTTCTGCTCGCTATTTGCCTGGGTTCTCTTCACGCCACATTCGCCGCCCGCGTGAGGTTGCCGTCCGTTCGGCTGTCTCAATCAGACGGCGCCAAGCCGGCTCAAACGCAGCAATCGCAGCCCGCCAACGCCTCCGATACAACGAACAGATCAACCCCACCAGCCACGACAAACTCCTCAAGTACCCAGAGCTCTCCACCCATAAAGGCTGACCTCAAAAAGGCCAAGCAGGCTAACAAGCTGGGTCTTCGCGCAGAGGAGCAGGGTGACTGGCAGGGGGCCTACGAAGCCTACGCCGACGCGGTTAACTTCGCGCCCAATGATACCGATTATTTTTCTCGTCGGGAAATAGCCAAGAGCCACGTGGTCCAAATGAAAGTCGATCTGGCGGAACGTCACGCGATCTCCGGCGAAATTCCCGCTGCATTGCATACGCTGCGCGAAGCGCGGGAACTCGATCCCGCCAACAAAGTGATCCGCGATCGATTGACGGAACTCGCGGCTCTGGATCCCACGCAAGCGAAACAAGTTCTTTACGGCCCTGAGCCTCCGCGCGAAGTGCATCTGGAACATTCACAGGGAAAGCAAAATTTCCAACTGCGCGGCGATACGCAAGCGGCCTATGAAGAGATAGCGCGAAAGTTTGGCGTGGACGTGGCGTTCGATGTGGATCTGCGCTCGCGGCAGGTGCGCATTGACGCGAATGACCTGGACTTCGCAACGGTACTGCGAATCCTCGGCGAACAAACCCATACTTTTTGGCGCCCGCTGACCAAACACTTGTTTTTTGTGGCCGACGATACAACCCAAAAGCGCAAGGATTACGATGTTTCGATCGTGCGCACCATCTTGTTTTCCGCCACGGAAACTCCGGAGCAGATGACGGAAATCTCGCATCTGGTGCGCGACATTGCAGGAATCACGCGCATCCAGTTGGACACGCGCAGCCGCACCCTCACCATGCGCGCCTCTCCCCAGGCGATCGCCGTAGCCAGCGGAGTGATGGATGACCTCGATCAACCCGTCGGCGAATTGGTGCTGGAAATAGAAATACTTGAAGTGGATCGCAATTATGCGAGACAGCTTGGTATCTTGCCGCCGCAGACTTCCACGGCTTTTCCGATTCCATCAAACGCCGTGGCAGAGGCGGAATCGGGACTCACGGGACTGATTGCTGTCATCACCCAAATCTTCGGCGGCTCCTCGCTGGGAGGTCTTTCGCCAACTCAACTCGCCGGGTTGCTGGGTTCCGGTCAGGTAAATGTGGGCTCGCTAATTCCTCCCATCATCGCCTTCGGAGGTGGAGCGTCCACGTTTCTGGCCACCCTCCCGGGCGCGGCGGCGAGTTTTTCGGAGATGCTTTCGCTGGTGCGGCATGGCCGCCGGATTCTGCTGCGCGCCGAAGACAATCAGCCTGCCACGTTCTTCGTAGGTGAGCGCTTTCCTGTCTCGCTGGCACAATTTTCCGCGAGTCTTGGAACCGGAGGCGGCACCGGCACCAGTATTCCAGGCGTGGGCACCGCTACCTTACCCATCACAACTCTTGCAACAGGAAATGCCCCCGATTTCGTCACAACCGCCGACGTGAACGCCGATAATTTTCAAGATCTTATCGTCTCGAACTTCACGGACAATACCCTTTCTATTTTTCTAGGCAATGGCGATGGAACTTTTCAGAACCCGGTCACCCCCGCGCCCACCACGGGCGCAGGTCCCATTTCGATCGCAACCGGCACCTTTAACTCGAAGAACAATACGAATGTGGGTTTGGCGGTCGCCAACCAAACTGACAGTACCCTTTCAATTCTGCTTGGCAACGGCGACGGGACCTTCACGGCAGCTGCGGGTTCGCCTATCAAGACTGGAAATCATCCGACTTCGGTTGTCTCGGCCACCCTAACCACCAGCGGAGAATTTGATCTGATCGTTGCCAATCAGAAAGACAATACTGTTTCCATCTTCCTGGGCAACGGAGACGGAACCTTCGCGCCCGCTGTAAATTTAACCACCGGCAATGCGCCGACGGGCCTGGTGGTCGCCGATTTCAACAACGATGGCAAGCTGGATCTGGCCGTCACCAATCAGACCGACAACTCAGTTTCCGTTTACCTGGGAAATGGCGACGGAACGTTCGGTAAGCCTACGAGTTTTGCGACCGGGCAAGCTCCGGTTTATGTGGCGGCTGCCGACTTCAACGGCGACAACATTCTGGACCTTGCAGTCGCAAATAATGGCGCGGGAACGAGCACTCTCTCCGGCGCCTCCGTTTCAATTCTCCTGGGTGTCGGTAATGGCACCTTCAGCGCAACAACCAACTTCCCCGCCGGCAATGGTCCCACTTCCATCGCGATCGCGGACTTCAACGTCGACGGCCGTCCCGATCTGGCCGTCACAGCGCAGACGGACAACGCCGTAGCCCTTCTCCTAGGGCTCGGCGACGGAACATTTGCCCCATTTATCGAAATCCCTGTCGAGACGAATCCGGTCTCGCTCGCCACTGCCGTATTTTCGGACTCCGGCCAGCCGGATCTGGCCGTCGCCAACAACGGCTCCAATACCGTATCGGTCATCCTTAATTCTGCGGTGTTTTCAAGCGCCAGCAATACCGCTTCCACCGGCACTCAGTTTCCCAATGCCGAATACATCGACGTGGGAGTCAAGGTAAAGGCAACGCCGCGCATCCATCAAAATGATGAGGTCACTCTGCAGCTTGAATTCACCATCAGCAGCCTCACCGGATCGATTCTTAACAACATACCAGTAGTGGCAAACCAGGAAGTCCATCAGACGGTGCGCGTAAAAACGAATCAGACCGCGGCCTTGGCGGGATTCCGCTCGCCACAATATACTCGCGGGCTGAACGGAACTCCTGGACTGGGAGAAGTACCTGGGGCTGGGCTCTTGGCAGCGGCCGAAGATGTGCAGAAGCAAGATACTGAAGTGCTGATTCTCATGACCCCGCGAATAGTGGCGCTCGCACCTCGAAAAGACCATCTGATTTACGCGGGGCGCGGCGCTCTCGAAGGTGTGGGCTCGCAGGGACCCACTCACCAAGAGCGCCAGGAGCGGCCACGAGGCGCACAGCCCGAGGTTCCGCCACAAACTCAGCCGCAACCAGGGGCTCAACCGCAACCGGGAGCTCAACCACAACCTGCGCCCGAGCCCGAGCCGGGGTCTCAACCACAGCAACCGCCGCCCCAGCCCCCACCGCAACCGGCTCCGCAACCACAACCCGAACCACAGCCACAGTAGCAGGGAAGCGGCTGGGATTCACCCGCCGGCAATGGTCAAGATTGCAAAAACTGTTTCAGGGAATCGCTTCCAGGACGACAACCGGCTGGTACGTACGTGGCACCACAGGCTCAGCAATGGCGATCAATTGTCCCTGCTGATTAAATACGCGTAATCGAGATGGCTTCCAATCGCCCGAATCCAGCTGTGCCGGAGCTCCCGGAATCGAAGTTGTTTGGCCAGGTTGAATCTGCGCCAACGACAGATTGAACTTTGCCCCGTGCCTTACGCGCTTTTCGACGATAGGCAGTATCGTCGCGCGGGGCAGCTCAGGCAATAGACTCTCCAAGCGAATGATGCGTTTTTCCAGACGGCCGGTCTTGGCTTCCTGGTCGAGTTCTGGAAGTTGGCCGGCCTGGTCCAACGTAAACTCGCCGACCGCCGTACGAGTAATTTCCGCCAGATGCGCACCGGAGCCCTGCAGCGCTCCGAGTTCGTGCGCCAGAGACCGAATATAGGTCCCCGCGCCGCATTCCACCACGAACCGCGCGATAGAACCTTCCACGCCCGTGAGCCTGAATTCGTACACTTCCACTTCCACGGGCTCCAGCTTCACCGGCTTGTTTTTTCGCGCCAGCTCATGCGCGGGCCGCCCGTGAATCTTCTTCGCGGAGTAAGACGGCGGAGTTTGCATGATCTTGCCGAGAAAACGCGCCGCATATTCTTCCAGCTCTTTCGGATCCAGTGCCGGAGCGGCGTCAGGACCTAGTGCCTCGCCGTCTGCGTCGTAAGTATCAGTAGAAAATCCGAAACGCACCGCGCAGGCGTACCGCTTTCGGCGTCCGCTGTAAAAACGTGCCAGGCGGGTGGCGCGCCCGAGCGCAAGAACCAGCACTCCGGTTGCGAGCGGATCCAGAGTTCCGAAATGTCCAATGCCGCGGAATCCAACCAGCCGGCGCACCGCTTCCACCACGTCGTGCGAAGTTTTTCCGCGCGGCTTGTCGACCACCAGGATTCCGTCGTATGGCAAAGGTTGAGGTGCTCGGGGCATCTTTTAAGGCGCTTCTTAGTTTGCCGCTTTTTTTAAGGGACGAATTGCGTTTTCAGGCTGCTCGAAGACAAAACAAGAACCGGAACGAATCCGCCTACAAACTTTCCGGCGGTTTCGCCTTTCTCAGGAGTTGATCGATACGGTGGCCGTACTCTTCCGATTCGTCGAGTAGGAAAATCACTTCCGGCGCTCTCCGAAGCCGCAGGCGTTCCACCAGTTCGTGCCGCACGTAGCCGGAAGCCGCTTTCAGCCCTGCTAACGTTTCCGCGCGTTCGCTATCGTCGTCCGCAAGCTGCACGAACACGCGCACGGTGCGCATTCCTGCGCCCAAGCGGACCTCCGTCACCATCACCGGTCCGGCCAACCGTGGATCTTTCAGCTCTCCCGCGAGCATTAAACTCACTTCGTTCCGAATTTCTTCCGCGATTCGTTCCGAGCGGTGTCCGCCGAGCATTATTCACTGTCCTCGAAATAATCTATTTCCTGCGAGACCAAATCGCGCCCGAGCAATCGCTCCGATTCCGCGGCGACCGCTGCAAGCGATTCTTCCAGATGTTTGCCGTCCCCGGAGATGCTCACTACGCCAACCTTCGACCGCTGCCATAGCTCCTGATGTTCGAGCTCCGCGACGGCAACGTTAAAATGGGCGCGCAGTCTGTCTTTCAGGCTGCGCAGGACTTGCCGCTTGTCTTTGAGAGACTGCGCTTCGGCGATGTGAATTTCAAGAGTGAGGAGACCGATCGGCATTTTCGCCCCCGTAAATTCAGTTGAAACGGGCGAGTAGAAAATTACCTTGGAACGATTTCGCCGTGCTTACGCGCTTTCCTGCCGCCCTGGACGTTCCTGCCGGCGCGGCCGTTCGCTGGGGGGAGGCATCTCCAGCGCGATGGTCTTTTCCATCTTGAAGCATTCGAGAATGTCTCCCACTTTCACATCCGCAAAATTCGACACGCCGACGCCGCATTCAAAACCTTGGCGCACCTCATTGGCATCTTCCTTGAAACGCTTCAGCGAAGTGATTCGCCCGGTGTAAATCACAGCGCCATCGCGCTGCACGCGAACTTCCGCGTCGCGCTTCATGATGCCGTCCTGCACCGAACAACCGGCGATGGTTCCCACGCCCTTGACCTTGAATGTATTGCGCACTTCAGCGCGGCCAAGATAAGTTTCTTTGATCACCGGCGCAAGCAAACCGGACATGGCCTTCCTCAATTCATCCTGCAGCTCGTAAATAATCGAGTAGGGACGAATGTCCACGCCCTCGCGTTGCGCCAGCTCCGAAGCTTTTCGTTCCGGCTTCACATTGAACGCCACGATCACCGCGCCGGCGGTCGATGCCAAAAGAACGTCGCTTTCGTTCACCGCTCCCACGCTCGCGTGAATTACTTTCAGTTTCACTTGATCGCTTGAAAGTTTCGGCAGCATTTCGTTCAGCACTTCCACGGAACCCTGCACGTCCGCCTTCACCACCACGGGGAGCTCTTTCACTTCGCCCACTTTCAACTGTTCGTGCAACTGATCGAGCGTCAAGCGGCCGCTGGCCGATTTTGCCAGCGAAGCTTCGCGCTGCTTACCTTGGCGGTATTCCACAATGTGGCGGGCTTTCGCTTCGTCCGCTACTTGAAATTGATCGCCGGCTTCCGGCACGCTCTGCAGTCCAAGAACTTCTACGGGCGTCGATGGACCTGCCTGCTTGATGGCCGCACCGCGATCGTCGAACATCGCGCGAACTTTTCCGTACACCGCGCCGACGATGAACACATCTCCCACGTGCAAAGTGCCGTTCTGCACCAGCATCGTTGCCACCGGGCCTCGGCCCTTGTCCACGCGCGATTCCAGCACGGTGCCGCTCGCCGGCACGTCGGGATCAGCTTTCAACTCGCGAAGGTCGCCCACCAGGAGAATCATTTCGAGCAGCTTCGGAATGTTCGTCTTCATTTTGGCCGACACTTCCACCATCACGGTGTCGCCGCCCCACTCTTCAGGCATCAATCCTTTGTCTGAAAGTTGGCGCTTCACACGTTCCGGCTGTGCATCCGGCTTGTCGATCTTGTTGATAGCGACCACCATCGGAACTGCGGCTGCACGGGCGTGCGAAATCGCTTCTTCGGTCTGCGGCATGATGCCGTCGTCCGCGCCTACCACCAGCACGACGATGTCCGTCACTTTCGCGCCGCGCGCGCGCATACGAGTGAACGCTTCGTGGCCGGGCGTATCGATGAACACGATGCGCTTGCCTTGCACGTGCGCCTCGTACGCTCCAATATGCTGGGTGATTCCGCCTGCTTCGCCACCAGCAACATCGGCTTCTCGAATCACATCCAGCAAACTCGTCTTGCCGTGGTCCACGTGGCCCATCACGGTGACTACAGGAGCGCGCGGTACTTCGTTACCCGTACGCTCTTCCTTGATCTTCTCTTCCTGAACCACCTGCTCTTCAAACGTGACCACTTGAACGATTCCGTTGAACGCTTCGGCCAGGTTTGTCGCGGTCGGCACGTCGAGAGCCTGGTTGATGCTGGCGAACACGCCTCGGTCGAGCAGCGTCTTCAATAATTCCTTCGCGCGAATGTCCAGCTTCTCGGCCAGTTCGCGAACCGTAATTCCTTCCGTGACGGTGACTGCGCGGGGTTCGCGCTTAACCGGCGGGGCCTGTTCAATCTGTGTTGCGCGTCCGGGGCCTGCGCCTGCACGAGGACGCACAGGATGAAGTTTGCGTTCCCCTTCAGCGTATCGCTTTTCGATGAG
>Ga0302176_10000741_pt1 | contig 17842 bp, 15 predicted proteins | sample I_Palsa_E1_1_FD_198787 | JGI IMG/M metagenome (GOLD analysis project Ga0302176, IMG submission 198787) | Peat permafrost microbial communities from Stordalen Mire near Abisko, Sweden - I_Palsa_E1_1 | ecosystem: Environmental > Terrestrial > Soil > Palsa > Peat permafrost | place: Sweden...
TGGCAAGTTACCGAAAATCGGACTTCACAGGAGGTTGGCGAAGGCCTGTCACAAAAGCTTTGAGAAAGCGCCCAAGCAAGCCGCAGGCGCAACAGTCTTCCTAACCGCCCGACCAGGGTCGGGTAAGAGGGCAGATTTCATAAACGACAGATTCGTATTTTGAATTTCTGCGTGTTCCTACAATTTCGCCGTTAAGTTTTTCGGCGATACGCCTGCTGGCGACATTTTCTACTGCTACGGGGTAAAGGAAACTATCTTTCGCGAGAGTTTTCGTCGCCCATTCAGCAACCGCACTAACGGCTTCTGTTCCGTAACCGTGACCATGAGCTCCTTCCTTGAGCCAGATGCCAAGCTCTGGGATTGGTTGATCCGCCTCATCCAGTCCGGCAATGCCTAGACATTCCATGGTGTCACTGCGTCTTATCACGAAGGAGAAAACCGATTGATCATTTGCCTGTAATCTGGCTTTCCGGTGTGCTTTGTACTCTTTGAGCGATTTTGGGGGCTCCCAGCGCATGAAGCGAGCGGTCGCAGGGGTGATGCATCCGAATACCTCTTCGGCATCAGCCATTTTGAACGGGCTTAGTTGCAATCTGGCGGATCGGATCAAAACCTGCATCATGCTCGCTCTGCCAAACATTCTTGTTTTACGGTCGCAGGCAATGCGTCCGACAGAATACCAATTACCTTCAGCATAGCAATCCGACCGTCCGGCGCGTGAGGTGGGTGGAGATTTCTTCCAGGTGCTTCCCGATGAGAAGGACGGCAGCGTGCTGATCGTGGTGGGTGACCCAGCCGCATTCATAGACACAAGACCACTTCAGAGGCCGTGTCGATGCTGGCTTGCCGACAATGGGAACCCTGTTAGACACCGAACTGTCGTAGATGATGGTCGACGTGTTTGTACATGAGAATGGCCCACTGCTGCGGTTTGAGCGGACCAAAGAAAGGATGTGGGTGCCGGGAGCAGCAGGCTGCGCCCTTGGTGACGAAGCTTTCGATAGCTCTGATGAGATGGGCGCGTTCGCGCTCTAAGTCGCTCTGTGTGGGGTGCGCCGAGAAGAGTTCCGGCGAGGACGGTGAATTGCGGCGCATGGGCTTGTCGTTGCCGAAGACCAGCGGCTTGATGAGCGGGCCGATGACGTTGGCAGGAAAGGATGCACGTTTGGGGTTGATGACTCCCGTCGCCATCTGCATGCCAGACGTACAATGCGCCAGGGTCTGGGCAAGGGTCATGTTGCCCCACCGCCGCTCACTCTCAGGATGGAGGCGCATGATTCGCTGCTTTATGTCTTCTGCCAGAGTGGGGTCAAAGAGATCTTTCATCGTAGGTACTCTCCGTTATCCGATAGCCGCTTTTTCGGCCACTTGCCAAAAGCATAGATCCGGCTGAATGGCTCGATAAGCGCATTGGCCTGAATGCGTAAGTTGACATTGAAGATCGCTTCAGCCAATTTAATCCACCTGTGTAGGCAGGAATGTTGGTTCTGCCGTCAGGCAAAGGCCAGCGTCAGCACCGTGATGTCATCCTGTTGGCCAAATGCCCTTGCGGCCTGCGCAATCTCCTCCGCGCTTCGGGTCGAAACGGCGGCAGTGCGTTCGAAGCCGAAGAGTTCGCCGTTCTTGTTCTGGGCTTCGACAACGCCGTCTGTGAGTAGGGTGAGGAGCTGGCCGGGCTCAAGCTGGAACTCGTACTCTTCGTACGAGGCCGCAGACAAAATACCCAGCGGTAGCGCGCCGGGAAGGTCGAGTTCGCGACCGTTGACCAGCGGGGCGAGGTGGCCGGCGTTGGCAACGGTGAAATGGCCGTCGGGGTCGAGGCGCAGGACGACACAGGTGGCAAAGCCGCCGTTCAGGCGGCCATGGAGGCGGGGGTTGAGGCCGGCGAGGATTTGCGCGGGGCTGCCCGAAATGTCGGCGAGGGTGCGCAGCGCGCCCACAAGAAGCGAGACGGCCATCGCCGCCTTGAGTCCCTTGCCGCTCACGTCGCCGAGGACGAGCAGCGCAGAGCCGGAGTTTTCGCCCTCCAGCGGAATTACCTGGAAGAAGTCGCCGCCAACCTCTTGCGCCGGAATGTAGGCGCTGCTCAGTTCGTAGCCCTCTAATTTAGGCAGGGCCTCGGGAATGAGCACCTGCTGCAACTCGCGGGCTGATTGCAGTTCGCGCTCGATGACGACTTGCCGCGCAGTGGCTTCGCGGACCCTGCGATAGACGGCATAAACGATGGCCGCAAAGAGCAGGATCCCGGTCAAAGTTCGTGGGGGGAAACTATTGCCTCTTACGGTAAAGAGCGGCGCGCGCAGCTTTTCCACAATGTGCCAGTGTGTGAAGCGGCGACCCTGATCGAAGGCCGTAATTGCATTCTGGAGGACTCCATCGAGCATGGCAGCCGCGGCCAGGAGCCACCGCGAGGCATCGAGCCGCCCTTTCCGTCCGGGGCCCAAGATGCCGAGCCCGACCAGCACCAGGGAGTACGGAAACATCATTATGAAAATCGCGGTGAGTATGCCATCCGCAGTCTGCACCCAGGGCGCACAGAATGGGTTGTTCCAGGAAAGGGTCAAAATCGCGTCCAGCACGGATACGGTAAGATGGACGACCGCCAGTGTGCGTGTGAAGCGCGCCGCGCGCGAGGCGCCCCCTTGCGGCGATTCGTCGAGATTGAAGAGATAGAGAAGCAGAAACCAGAGGCCCACGTTCTCGAGCCCAAACCATAGCACCTCCCAGGCGATGATCCGGGTGTATGGCAGAAGCAGACGCAGCCGGTCCACATTCACGGAAGCAGTTGCGCCGCAGTAGACGGCCAGAGCCAGCAGCTCACGCTGGCCGCGGCTCCGCAGCCAGATGAAGAAGCCGAGTACGGCTACCAAGCTGTACAGGGACCACAGTGCGAAGCGAAATTGGTTGCCGCGCATCCAGGAGTAGTCGTCCTGCGCCTTGACGCCGGCAATGGCCTTCGAGCTGCCGATGAGGGGCGTAGCCTCAAAGCCGCCGATCTCTGCCGGATCAAATGAGGTGAGCGGATTCTTCCAGACGCGGAGGGCGAGCACACCATCCCGGGCTGGGCCCAGGCCAATGGTCTGCTGCGGTGGCTCAAAAAAATATATCGGATGCGGCGGAAGTGTGCCGAAGCGTCCCACCAGCCGGCCGTTCCAGTAAACCTCATAGGCATCGTCAATCGAGGGAATCAACAAGGCAAAGTCGGGCGCTGCGCCGGCGGCGAGAGTCAGATGCAGGTGCTTGCGATACCAGGCGAAGCCCGCGTGCGAGGGATGGCCCTGCGAGCCCCAAGGCTGATCGGCGGTGAGCTGTTCCCAGCCGTTTTGTCCCGTCGCGTCGGGCGTTGCTGGGTCGGCCCACTGCGCGCTGTCGCCGAGGTGGAACTGCCACGGGCCGTCGAGCGGCGCGGTGCCGCGGCCGAGCTCTTCGAGCGCGAGGACCGGGGCAGGCGCGGGGGCTTTAGGCGAGGCTGGCGCGTACGTAACGGCGAGCGCGAGGAAAGCAGCGAGAGCGGGGCTGCGAAACGCGATTCGGGGCATCGGCGTAAGGATATCTGCAGGAGGAGGGAGAAGGAAGCCTGGATTTCTCGCCAGATCAAGAGATGCGCGTGATGGCTGTCAGCAATCGTTACGCACTTCGCGAGTTGAAGCCCGAGGGCAGAAAACACGCGACCCGAACGGGAACGGCTTTGCCTGAATTCGCTCTCAATAAGCGCATAATCGGCAACTCACTCAAAGAGAAACGGAACCACGTTGGCGTATAGTCGGCTTTCGGCAACTTGCCAAAGAAATAGATCCATCTGAATGGCTCGATAAGCGCATTGGCCTGTCATCGCCAACTGACAATGGCAGGTATGTCTCATTCACATCGCAAAGCCACAATTGGATTCACTCTGATAGCAGATCGAGCTGGCAGGAGAGTCGCCATAAGCGCAATAAAGACCAACAGCAAGGTCACGATGGCAAACGTGCCCGGATCGTGCGCGTCTATGCCGAACAACTGGCTCGATAGGACACGTGTCGCTGCCAGAGCCGCAATCAGGCCAAAGGCAGTTCCCGCCGCAATCAGTCTCAGACTCTGCCCGATCACCAGCCGCAGAATATCGCTTTTGTTCGCTCCCAATGCCAAGCGCACACCAATCTCCTGTGTGCGTTGAGTTACCAGGAAGGAGATCACTCCGTAAAGCCCTATGAGCGCCAGGACGAGGCCAGTTGCTGCGAAGAAGCCGACCAGGAGAGTCTGAAAGCGGGGCTGGTCGGCGAGTTTGCTGACTCTCTGATGCAAGGTGGCAATGTCAATCGGCAGGGCCGGATCGAGCGCAGCGACCTGCGAGCGAATCCAGCGCGAAGTCTGGTCGGGTGGCAGCGAGCTTCGGACGACAACTATGGAGGTTTTACCCCAAATGCCGCCTCCGGCCCAATCGCTGGGAAGATTGCGCCGCAGCCGGTAAACTTCTGGGACTTCCTCCTTGGAGAGGCCGCTGTTTTTTACGTCAGCGGCGACTCCCACGATCGTGCTCCAGCCCTCGGAGGTAGCTAGCTTGTCGAACCGCATAAGCTGACCGATGGGGTTCTCGTTTGGGAAAAAAAGGGAGGCAAGACGCTTGCTGAGGACGATGAAACTCTGATTTGCGGTCATGTCCTCTTCACGGAAGCCCTCGCCCTGCAGCATGGAGATATCCAAAGCGCGAAAGTATTCGGGCGAGACCAGCCGTGAGGCTACCACTCCGGTAATACCTGGTGCTGAAGCCGGTCTTCCTGCAATAACGATCTCGTCGAGGCGTCCGCCCATGCCACCGCCACCGGGAGGAAGGGAGTCGCTGACGGAAACACGAGTGACGCCGGGACCGAAGCGAAGTCGTGTGGTCAGCTGCTGAAAGAAATTACTCCTGCTTTCGGGCGTGGGGAAACTGTGCTCTCCCAAGGTGATGCCGGCAGTAAGCGTGTTATCGGTGCGCATGCCAAGATTCTGGTTTTCGAGGTTGCTGAAGCTACGCAGCAGGAGCATTGCTCCCGCCAGCAAGACCATGCTTGCGGCGATCTGCGTGATGACCAGCCACTGTCGCACGGTCGCATGGGAGATGGAGGTAAGAGAGCGTCCACTCAGCATTCCACCCTGTGGCTTCTGCAGTGCCGGCGCCAGGCCGAAGAGCGCGCCGCAGAAAATCGAAAGCAGGATAGTGACACTCACTATTCGAAGGTCGAGTTGGATTTGATTAAGATACGGAATGTTCGCAGGGGCGATGGCGATGAAAAGACGCAGCAAACCCTCTGCCAGTGCGCACCCCATGATCGCTCCGGCGATTGAAAGCAGACCCGATTCAGTGAATGCCTGCCGGGCAAGCCGGGCGCGGCTGGCTCCGAGGGCGGAACGAACGGCGAGTTCGCGTTGCCGCATTACACCACGCGCCATAAGGAGACTCGCCACGTTGGCGCAGGCGATGAGAAGCACCGCGAGAACAGCGCCCAGAAGCACCCAGGCGGTCATGCGCACGTTCTGCATCTGTAGGTCGCGTAGGGAGCGAACTTTGAGATGGAAGTCGTAACGAATATCTGACGGGATCTTCTTCAAAGCCTGTTGAAAGAGGGGCTGCAACTGCGCTTCGGCTTGTTGAGTGTTGACGCCGGGTTTGAGCCGGGCGAACGCCCGTCTTGGCCCTCCGAGCCCACCGTTTGATGTCCGGTCGGCCGCCTCGCCGGTAGTTCTTGGAAACAGTATGTCGACCGCTTGCAGTCTGGGCATCTCAAAGCCTTTGGGCAACACGCCAACCACGCGGACTGGCTTCCCATCGATGTCAATTGTCTTGTCCAGAATGCCGCTGTTCAAGTTGTAGTGATTGCTCCATAAGCCGTAGGAGATGATAGCTACACCAGGCCCGTTGGGACGATCTTCTTCTGGCAGGAAGTTACGCCCCAGCGCAGGCGAGACGCCCAGGGTGGGCAGGAAATTACCTTCCACTGACTCACATTTGAGCTGGCTAGGATTTCTCTCGGTCAGGTCGCACTCGCCTGTCACAGCATCCTCTGAAGTGAGCGCCTCGAAGGGCTTTTGATTGCGTTGCCAGTCGTAGTAAAAGTAGCCCAGCATGAACTCGGATTCGAGCGAATGCACGAGACCTACCGAGACGAGACGGTCGGGATTTGCGTAAGGAAGTGGGCGGAATAGGATTCGATCTACCACGCTGAAGACCGCTGTGGTTGCGCCAATTCCAAGCATGAAGGTTATGACGATGGTGAGAGCGAAGACCGGATTGCGACGGAAGCCGCGAAGGCTGTAGCGGACGTCTTGAACAAGGGTCTCCAAGGGATAACCGGGGCCTAGGTGAAATTTAAGCTCTTCATCGATTTCATAGTGGGGCTTCGAGAAAATCAAAAAACGAAGGCGTGTTAGCCATTCCTTGAGCATAGAGACTCCTACTTGAGCACCAAAGCGATGGCCGTTGAGATACGGCCCCAGTTTTCAAGCTCGGCTCTATTGTTCGGCAATCAACCGGGCGTGTCCAGAGTCATAAAGTTTGGCCTCTTTTTCCCCTGTCCCCAACGTATGGGGTGGCTTGATCTGATGAAGACTTTGCTCGGGAAATCGAATTGAGAAGTAAAATCAAGCTTGATTATGCCATCGCCAGTCAAGCGTTCAACGATCGAGGGCGCCAGCGAAATTTCTTTGTCGGCTAACGACGATCCACTCCCTGTTCCGGTTGTCTCTCAAGAGAGCGGTGTATTGACCCTGCATTTTGGGTCCGACTACATCCAAAGCCAGATGGTCGTAGACGAACCAGATTTTCTAGCGCTGGCCTACACGCGAACCATGATGGCATTCGAGATGTTCATGCCAATGCCGCGCGAGGCCGCGTTGATTGGCCTTGGCGGCGGTTCGATCGCCAAATGGTGCTACCTCCATCATCCGGACACCAAGCTCACTGTTGTCGAGATCAATCCGCACGTGATTGCGGTACGAGATGCGTTCCAAATTCCCCAGGATGATCAGAGGTTTCGCATACTTTGTGAAGATGGTGCAAAGTTCGTCGGGAGCACTGCCACTCGTTTCGATGTACTCCTTGTCGACTGTTTCACTGAAAAGTATCCTCCGCGGGAGCTATGCTCGCAGGGATTTTACGATAACTGCAATAAGGCTCTGGCCGAAGTCGGCTTAATGGTGGTCAACCTCTGCGTAAAAAATCATCGGCGCATTCTCTCTCGCATTCGCAAGAGCTTCGGTGGACAAATTTTGCTGTCTACCGACAATGACGGCAACACCGTGGTCTTCGCGTGTAAGGGGCAGTCGCTCTGGCCGAAAAACGAGGACGCAAGTTCATTCCGAATGAAGCTTAGAAGATTCGAACGGAAGTATGGGCTCGGCAGAGCTTTGGCTCCAAGGTGCTAATCAGTTCACGGCATTGAAGGACGAAGTAACCTTCCCGGAGAACGCTTCAGCTTTAGGGATGTTCCGCTTTTACTCGCGGTCTTTTTCTTCCCTCTCAATCCGAGAGTTCATTCCAACTCTGAACCAACTCCATCAAGAACATGGCAGCCAGTTTTCCATTTGAGTGGACGAAGACCAAATGCTCCCCGTAAATTTTCGCTTTGGCGGCTACTACTTGCTGGAGAGCGAGACTGGCGGGCTTAAGACACACAAGGTAGGTCTTCTCGTCCATGCGTCATCCAAGTCTACGGCGAAGAACAGGCGAGGACGTCCGGAGGGTGCGCCAAGCGGGGCTCAGGAGGTTATTCGAGCCACATCGGCAATTCATGATGCTCCGTTGCGTCGCGGCATCTGGAGGACCCGCGCCGAAGCCGGTATCGCAGGGTCGGGACGCGGCGACTCGCTGGAGACGGCAAGGCCACTCTCCGCCGCGAGTTCATACTACGCCAAATCGTCGACGTGGGGATGAGCACTCATGCTTCTGGTTCCAAAAAGCGGGCGTTATACGAAGAAGGCTGCCGGCACTCCGAACGAACAAAAGTGATCTACAACTGCGGCAACGACAGGCCTCCCTACATTTATGCTGATCGTAGTTCGCAAGTGACATCCGAAATGCCATTGGACCTCGCAACCCTGCTGTCTCAGCCTCTCGTGGCGTTCACGATCGAGCTTGACAACGAATACGCGCATCGGACGGCTCACAGTACCACCATGCAACGCCGCACGGGCGCTCCGAACCGCGGCCCATGGCTCACATCGTTTGCCATGTATGCGAACTGCCTGCAGTTTCTTGGCGAATCCCCAATGCCGGTGCGGGATCTCGAAAGACTAGCCCGAAGCTCAACCAATCTCGACGGAATGCGGCGTTGGGGTTACATCAAATTAAGTCCTCCCCCAGAAAAGCCAAACAGCAAGCGTCCAAACGAAGGCTGGCTGATTGAACTCACGCCAGCCGGCCGCATGTCTCAGGCAAGCTGGCGTACCCTTCCGCAGGTCATCGAACAGCGTTGGCGTGACCGGTTTGGCACGGACGAAGTCAGTTCTCTTCGTGCTGTTCTTTACCAAGTCAATCTTGGTCTGGACCTGGCATACCCGGACTTCCCGCCGATTCTCGGATATGGCCTCTTCACCCGCGGCCGGGGACCGCGTGCCGAGCGATCCATGCCGCCCCTCACCGATGCTTCATTAACAACAGACTCGCCGCTCACGGCTCTGCTGTCCCGTCCGCTTTGCGCCTTCGCCTACGATTTTGAACAGCATTCGCCGCTTTCGCTGGCGATCAGCGCCAACCTTCTGCCCGTCCTCGACCATTCCGGCATTCGCAACCGTGATCTGCCGCAGAAATCGGGAGTATCGAAGGAGTCGATTGCGATGGCCATGGGCATCCTCACGAAGGCCGAGCTGGTCGAGATCGACAGCGGAGCCGGCAAGACTGTCCGGCTCACCCCTCGGGGTCTCGCGGCTCAGCGAGACGCCCTGCAGTTGCTAGCCCAGGTTGAGAATCGCTGGGTCCATCATCATGGCAAACCCACGATACAACGGCTTCGTGAAGTCCTGGAGCCTCTTGTCCAAAAACAGCATCACGGCTCTCCGCTGCTGCTCCAGGGACTCAAACCCTATCCGGGCAGTTGGCGCGCTTCCTTGCCCGAAATCCAAATCTTGCCTCGTTTCCCCATGGTGCTCCACCGCGGCGGTTATCCGGATGGCAGCTAAAAGGCCGAGGGAGCGGGTATGTGCCAGCCCCGGACTCTAGTCCGGGGAAGCGGGTTTTCAAACCCGCGGAAACGTTCCGGCACATAAATTGAGGGCTTTAGAGGGTGTGCGCATTCTTGCTAACTGCGCAGGCTCTTCAGCCCCTGCACGTTGTTGCGGCTATGCGCGGCTAGGTTCGCCTACTCCGCAGTCTTCTATTGTTGTGGTAAGTCCCAGATCTACCCCACACCAAGATCGCCGTTACCAGGTGGATCCAGAACCACACGTCGTATCCGTGATGCGCGTGAATAAAGATCAACACCAGCACCCTGGGAAGGAGAGCCCACAAAACAGCCGCCCAGGGCTGAGGCACGAAAAACCACCACATGTGGATCCATCCGATAAACAGCGAAAGCCTGGGCAGAAACAAGCTTAAAACGAGAAACCAGATAGGGATCCCGTGCGTCAGCGTCAATATGGGCATTGGCATGTGTTGGCTCCCAACGGAGTGTATCGTCGCCACCCATCCTGCGGCAACCAATAACGTGTCTGGCGGTTGGTCCCTACAGAGCACCCTCATGCGGGCGCGTCCAACCTTGCCGGTATCCGAGGGAATAGCTGCGAGAATAGCCCTCGATTAGCAGAACGACCCAAGCGTATTCATTCTTGGTCCCCCGAAACCGATCAATCCGTCCGTTCTTCTGACCTTCTAACCATGCCTGATCCTTCATCACCATACCCTCCCTTCACGCTTATGTTCAGCGAAACCTGGGGCCACTGGAATCCCCATAAGGCTTACCTGTGACTGAGCTTTACGGTGATTTGCCGGCGCACTTTGGGAGTAGGCGGCGAAAGCCTGGGGGCCATCGTTCTGTCTGTTCTGTGGATGCAGGGACGGGAGACGCAACGGCTACGGTCAGAAGGGACAACTACTCGACTTCAAAAGCAGTGTGCGAACGGATGAACTCATTGCGATTCTTCAACATCTCTTCGCGTGATTGCGGAGCCAGTGCAACCGTCTCGGTCTTTGAGATTACGTAGATGAAGAAGGCCAGGACTGCCAGGCCGATGGATGTGAGTGCAAGAGCTGGAGCGAAGAAAGCTTCGATGATGCTAAACGCAACGGCTAGCCCGATCAACCCCAGCAGAGGGTCCTTGAACTTCCGTGTTATCAGGATCCCCGCAGCCACTGCAATCACGATTGAGAAAATCACTTCGAGAGTCTCCAAGGCAGATCAAGAGGAACTTGAAACAAGTGCAGCAGATGTTTCAAGTATGCTGTCGCACCACCGCCGGCAACATCCCGCTTCGGGGTCAGACACTTGATCGATGGTGGGAACCTCAATCATCCGTCCATTTTTCTATGGGCGCAACTGCTGGCGGCCCAGAAGACCTTTGATCCGGCCCTCCCGCCGGAGGCTCAACGACACATCGAAAGGGTGATCTCGTGCCTACAACCAAAGGGGGTGGTCAATGGTCGGCCGGATTTCCGTCCCATGGTTCGCCCGAGGGTAAAAGTCGATCGCCCCCCCATTTTTCGTGAGTCCAATCTAAACGGATAGGAGTCAAAGTATCGCAGGGTAGCTTTCCTGCTTTTCGCTGCTGGCAATGCCTAGGTGTGCGGTCTCCATGAGGAGAGTTGCCTGTTTCACCAACGCCACGGAACTCGACAGGAAAGTCGCGGGGAAAACAATTGGAAGTCGGTTCTCCACCAATGAGGCTAGCCTCCAGGCTCCGGAGCTATTCCTTTGCATCGGCGATATGCATTGTTGCGACGATCATGTCGTGGATATCAGGGGCGCCCTCGTCCTGCTTTCACCTGGCAATTGTGATTTGTAGCCTCTATGGTGAAAACGGTGCTGGTCTTCTGTCCCTAGGCTTGTCGATCGTGAGCTTTGAATATTTCTTCCTTTCGCCTCGCTTTCAATTCTCGATCGAACCATCCTCTTATCCCCGGCTCGCCGCTTTTGTCGCGACGGCAGTGTGTGTCAACCTGGTCATCGCAGCCAAACAGCGGGGAGACAGGGCCCACCGCGAAGCGTTGGAGGACCGAAAGGCAACCCTTGAATCCTTGCAAAAAATGGAGCAGAGACTCGCTCGAGCAGCTCAAATAGCCACTCTCGGAGAAGTTTCAGCCTCCATTGCGCACGAAATCAACCAGCCATTAACAGCGATCATCGCCAATGCACATATGTGTTTCGACTCGCTCGCGGGCGATGCCGCTCCCATAGAAGATGCGCGCTTGCTTGTTCAGGACATTCTTGAGTGCGGTTACCATGCGACCGATGTCGTGCGACGAATGCGAACACTTTTTAAATCTGGAACCTTGGAAAGGGCACCCCTCGACATCAATGAAGTCGTCAAGGAGGTACTGAGTCTCATCCGCAGCGAGGCAGGGAAGAGACGGGTGAACCTGGAGATCGATCTGGAAACAGGATTGCCACCAATATTGGCGGACCGCGTCCAGATTCAGCAAGTCTTGATGAACCTGTGCATCAACGGGCTGGACGCGATGGAATCGGTTGCCGATCGCCGGCGAACATTATCCCTGCGAACAAGAAGTTATGATCCAGGCGCAATCAGGGTGGAAGTACAGGATAGCGGTGTCGGTTTGCGGGAGCCCGACAGAGTCTTCGAGGCATTCTTTACCACCAAGCAAAACGGAATGGGCATGGGACTTCCCATCAGCCGCTCCATCATCGAGTTACATAACGGCCTTCTCTGGCCGCAAAACGGCGATACTCCTGGAACCACGTTTTGCTTCACACTCCCGTTGCTTGATCACTCTACCCCGGAACCTCACCGTGATGAGAGACTCCGGCAAGGATGGGTCTCGACAACGCCGGCGTTCACAGTCGAATCTGCGTCATAGCTTTTTCGTTAGCTCCTTCCTCAGGATCGGAATGAGTCGCTCGTCAAACGCGGCTCTGTGATGCTTCCACCGTCCGGGATACGGAAGCACAAGATGAACACCCATCCAATTTGACAGCTGTTGGGTGCGGATAACGTTGGGTGCGATGGAACGAACAACCGTGACTACAACTTCTGGCTGAAGTTGCCTGAGTATCTTGCCGAGACGAATCTCGCCCTCGGTGCGGGCCTGCTTGCGCTGCCGCGCGTCCAATCGATCCACTGGTCTTCCACATAAGTCGACCAGATAGCAATTGAGAGTTCGAAACGACTCCAGGAAGTCGTCTTCTCGGAGGTCAGGAAGAGCGGCGAGGAAAGCACCTCGAATGGCACGATAAAGACCAGAGTCTGCCTGGTAAAAGAATCGTCCTGAAGCAGGAGGAGCTTCGCCTACAAAGAGCAGACGCACTCGGGCTGGACGATAGCGTCTTCGCAGTCGTTCTCTTGCGAGCGCAGCCTGGCTGTCGCGCTGATCTCCCCTCACAACACTTGCCTAGAGCGGGAGGACATCGTCCTCGTCCGCTGACACGATCGTTCCTTGATGATAGAGAATGCGCCAGCCTTCGCCGGTGATTTGCCAAATGGTGGCCCGGCGGGTGAGGCGCTCCGCTTGGCGCAACGTGTAAGTGAACAGGTAAGTATCGGGACCGAGGCGGCGAAGGCCATAAGCGGAACTTTGCCAGCCGGCGGAAGCCGCGTCGATAGGCGGGCTTTGTTTCAGAGTACGAAGGATGAAGCCTCGACTGTAGCGTCGGCCGGATGCGCCAACTTCCCAGTAGTCGGGTGCCATAACTCTTTCGAAGTCGACGAGCGTGCTACCGAAGGCCGCCGTGTGAAAAATGGGCTCGCGGCAGCGAAGTTCTTCAAAAACCGGGAGCAGCTCTGAGTCTATGTGATTGAAGACCACGTTATCCGTCATACAGCAATTGTATGGTTGCTCTTTCTCGCCTTCAGTTTGTTGATGGGCCTGCGGCTCGCCTAAGAAGATGAACATGGCGCAGACGAATATTGAGTGGGTGGCCCAGGTCTCGCTTTTGAGCAAACGACTAGCCGGCGGCAAGTGAAGGGTGGAAGGAACGCGCTTTTAGGCTCTATCCCCTTCACGAATCGGGTGCCCCATCCTTCGCGCTCTTTGCGAAGGGTGGGATAGTCAGGTCTCACCCCCTGACCTCCCACGGAAAGCAGACTTGTTCCTTAGGAGACCTGGGTTTCTCCCCGCAAATGGACCATAGCCGAAACGCCCAGGTCTCAAAAGCGACCTGGGCCACCCACCCGTAGTCTGGAGGTTGCAGTCGCCCAGGTGCATAGTCCCTGCGACGGGGCTACCCTAATCAGTAAAGCGGGGAAACAACTACGTGATCACTGCGGCAGAGCTGGCGCAAATACCTGTGTTCGACGGCCTCGACGAATCGGAGCGCCAAAGATTCGCGCAGAAAGCCGCCGATATCCGGGCCGAAGCCGGAGATTGGGTGATACGCGAAGGCGAGGATCCTCGTTTCTTTGTCCTTTTGGAGGGGATGCTTCAAACCGTGAAGGACATTGTGGGACAACGCCGGGAGCTTGACCAGGTCAAGCCCGGTGCCTTCTTCGGAGAGATTCCCATACTCCTGGGCACCGCGAATATCGTCTCCCTGCAGGCACTCTCTCATTGCCGCCTAGCCCGTTTCGATCGCCAGCAGCTGCAGGAATTGATTCGAGATTTCGCCTCCTCCGGCAGGATCATCTTTCAGACCATGATGGATCGGCTTTCGATGGCCAAGCAGTATGTAAACGACACTCCCTCCTCGCGCGTTCTTCTGGTTGGGTCGCCCTATGACGGGGATTGCCGCAGTATCCGCAGTTTCCTTTCCGCGAACCGGGTGCAGTACGACTGGGTGGATAGCGAACTCGATCCACAACGCGCCGCTGCCTGCATTCCTTTGGGCCACGAAGGAGTCGCTGTGATGGTGGACGGTGCGAACTGCCTACCGTCGCCGGCGGTCCGTGCGGTGGCAGAAGCGTTAGGTCTCCAGACCACTCCAAAGTACGACCGCTACGACGTGGTGATTGCCGGTGCGGGGCCGGCCGGAATGGCGGCTGGCGTCTACGGAGCGTCCGAAGGTTTGAGGGTTTTGATCGTCGAGCGTTCTGCGGCCGGCGGACAGGCTGGGACCTCGTCTCGCATTGAGAACTACCTGGGATTTCCTTCCGGCATCTCCGGCGATGATCTCACCGAGCGTGCACTCAAGCAGGCGCGTCACTTCGGCTCGGAGATTGCCGTAACCCGTAGTATTGAAGCCGTCCTGAGCGAAGATACGAGCTATTGTGTGCAACTGGATGGCGGAGAGCGCATCCGGGCTCGCGCCATCCTGCTCGCCACCGGCGTCGATTGGCGGCGCATCGACGTTCCCGGACTGGAGCGCCTGCTTGGCCGCGGAATTCTTTACGGAGCCTCTCGTCAGGAGGCCCACAGCGTGGCCGGTAAGAGGGTATTCGTGGTCGGGGGAGGGAACTCTGCCGGCCAGGCCGCGGTCTTCTTCTCTAACTACGCTGCTGAGGTGATCATGCTGGTGCGTGGTGCTGGTCTGGCGCTCAGCATGTCGCAATACCTGATCTCTCAGATCGAGGAGAAGCGGAACATTCGCGTTGAAGCATGGACGCGCATCACCGGCGTGCATGGTGAAGAGCATTTGGAACAGATTGTAACCACCACTGGCCGCGCCGATGGCGGGCAAATTTCTACCACCCGCGACGCCGATGCGCTGTTCCTGATGATCGGCGCAACGGCAAATACGTTATGGCTGCCGGACACCCTGGAGCGCGACGACAAAGGCTATGTTTGCACGGGAAGAGATCTGACTGCGTGGCCTCTCGATCGCGAACCGTTTCCGCTGGAAACGAGTCTTCCCGGCATATTCTGCGCGGGCGATGTTCGTCATGGGTCGATCAAGCGGGTGGCGAGCGGCGTGGGCGAAGGCAGCATGTCGATTGCCTTCATCCACGAGTACCTGGCTCTCACAGGATCCCCCGATCTAACACGCGTCTAAAGTCGTGCCGGGTTAACACTGTCTAGTTTGCCCGCTCCTCGCCTGCATGGGATCCCGTCTGGCTGGGAATGCCCTGTCTGGGCGACGGCCTTCCGGCTTCGGCACCACCAGAATTGGATGGAACCATTGTTCGCGGAGGTGCGTATCTTCGCAAATAGTCCGCGCGCTCGAGCGGACGTATAGCATTGCGTTCTGTTCACAAGGGGGAAGTATGAACGCCGACTTTCGACTTGCCCTGCGCCAATTGCGCAAGTCCCCAGGATTCGCAGTGGCCGCCGTGCTTACGCTGGCGCTGGCCATCGGTGCCAATGCCGTCGTCTTCAGTGTGCTGAACGCCCTGGTGCTGCGCCCCCTCAAGGTGCCCAACCCCGAAAGCCTCTACATGCTCGAGCGAGCCTTCGAACGAGGAAGCACTCCCTCGCATTCGTATCCCGATTACGTCGACCTTCGCGATCGAAACCACAGCTTCCAATCCCTGGTTTCCTATGACATTGTCGGCGGCGTAGGAATAGACACCGGTAGCGGGAATCCGTCCGTCATCTGGCCGTATTTAGTCAGCTGCAATTACTTTGATTCCCTGGGCGTCCAACCTTATCTTGGCCGGTTCCTCCATGGCTCCGATGAGCATGGGAAGAACAGCGTGCCTTACGTGGTACTGAGCTACGCCTATTGGCACAGCCACTTTAACCACGATCCCGCGGTGGTAGGCCGCGCCGTTCAGATCAACAAACACCCCTACACGGTTTTGGGTGTGGCGCCGGCCGATTTCCGCGGCACTGAGCTTTTCTTCGCGCCTGACCTGTGGGCGCCCCTGGTGGACATGCCGCAGTTGGCAGGTGATGATCCGCTGGAGAATCGTGGCTCCCATTTCACCTGGGTCATCGGCCATTTGAAACCCGGGGTGACACCCGCGGCGGCGGCAGCGGATCTGAATACCATTGCCGTTTCACTCGCGAAGTCGTATCCCAAAGAAGATGACGGCTTGAAATTCACATTGTCGCGGCCGGGATTGGTGGGAGATACGCTGGGCCGTCCCGCGCGTGCTTTTATGGCAGGACTGATGCTGCTGGCGGGACTCATCCTGCTGGCCGCGTGTGCCAACCTTGGCAGCCTCTTTGCGGCACGAACGGCGGATCGCTCCCGCGAGATTGCGGTAAGGGTGGCGTTAGGATCATCCCGTCGGCTTATTCTGCGGCAGCTTTTTACTGAAGCGGTTTTGGTGTCTGTAGCCGGCGGAGTTTTCGGCATGGCCGGTGCTGTGGCAATTCTCCGGGTATTGAGCACGTGGCGGCCTATTCCAGGAATTCCCATCAATGTGCCGGTCAATCCAGATGCCAAAACGTACGCCGTTGCGTTGTTGCTTGCCCTGTCCAGCGGCTTTCTTTTTGCTTTGGTCCCGGCTCGTCAAGTGCTGCGCGCCGATCCGTGGCAGATCATTCGCTCGGGATCGATCGCGAGTGGCAGCTTTGGCCGGTTTACGTTGCGGGACGTGTTGCTTGCTCTGCAAATCGCCATTTGCGCCGTTCTGGTCACCTCCTCATTGGTTGCCGTGCGCGGCCTGGCACGGTCGCTGCACAGTCACTATGGTTTTGAGCCCGAGGGAGCCATGCTGCTCCAAACCGATCTTCACATGGCTGGATATGACGGCGATCAGCGCGCGCAGATCCAACGGCGCATGCTTGATGTCGCGGCGGGCATCCCCGGCGTCACCGCCGTTGGCTATGCCGACCGGCTGCCGCTCAGCATTGGCGGCAACGACTCAACGGTTTACAAAGACACCACGACAGATTACCGCCCAACGAATTCTGTTGCAGACGCGCAGCAGTTCAATGTCTCACCGGACTATTTCCGCGCAGCCGAAACGACGCTTCTGGCCGGGCGGACTTTTACCCTGCACGACGATACCAAGGTCCCCACCGTGGCAGTGGTCAATCGTGAATTCGCCCGCAAAGTGCTGGGCTCGGTCGATCGGGCCATAGGCAGTCATTTCAAAGTCTGGAGCGGCACACGGGTGGAAGTCGTCGGCGTGGTGGAAGACGGCAAATATGAAACCCTGACGGAAGATCAACAGCCGGCCATGTTCTATTCCTTCTTGCAGCAGGCCAACTCGAATACCCATCTCATTGTTCGATCCGAGCGCGTCCCGCAGGAGATAGCTGCCGCCTTACAGCAATCTATGCACGCCCTCGATCCTGGTCTGCCTCTGGAGATCAAGACCTGGAACACTGAACTCGGTTCTGCTCTTTTTGCCGCGCGTGTGGCCACAGTGTCGCTGGGCGTGATGGGTCTGCTGGGTGCGATGCTCGCCATTACCGGCATGTTTGGAATGGCGTCTTATGTGGTCACCAAGCGCCTGCGCGAATTCGGTATCCGGGTGGCGCTCGGTGCGAATCGGGGAAATGTGCTCAGCGCGGCGCTGGGGCGGGCCTTTCGATTGCTGGCGATTGGCTCCGTGGCAGGCATGATCCTCGGGGTACTGGCCGCTCGTGTGCTTTCCTTCATTGTGTATCAGGCAACGCCGAAAGACCCGATGGTGCTCGGCGGCGTAATCCTAACCATGTTGTGCGTGGGCCTGGTCGCGGCCTGGATTCCGGCCCGGCATGCCCTCGCCGTCGACCCAATGATCCTGCTGCGCGAAGACTGAGCTGCGAGAGAGTCCCGCGGCTACTTTGTCCTGACTCTGGCTTCCGCTAGTTTCACTGCCGTTTCGAGTGCCTCGGCGGCGCTTACCTTTACATCCGGTTCCACGCCAACCCCTTCCCAGTCAGTTTTCCCGAAGGGATTTATTGCCT
>Ga0302176_10000757_pt1 | contig 17469 bp, 13 predicted proteins | sample I_Palsa_E1_1_FD_198787 | JGI IMG/M metagenome (GOLD analysis project Ga0302176, IMG submission 198787) | Peat permafrost microbial communities from Stordalen Mire near Abisko, Sweden - I_Palsa_E1_1 | ecosystem: Environmental > Terrestrial > Soil > Palsa > Peat permafrost | place: Sweden...
GACGACGCCACCGGCGGTACGGCCGGCTTCAGCAGTGTAGTTGTTGGTCTGTACAGTGATCTCGTCAATGGCTTCGACGATGGGGCGCACGCCGATGGTTCCGATGATGCGCTCGTTATCGTCGATACCGTCGATGGTGAAGTTGTTGAGAGTATCATCCTGACCGTTTACGGAGAAGCTGGCGGTCTGGCGACGATCGTCGGGGCGGCCGCCGCTGGTCAGTCCGTTACCTGGGCCCTCGTTGGCGCCGGGGACAATTTGCACCAGCTGAACGAAGTTACGGCCGTTCAATGGGAGGTCCTGCACGGCCTTTGCCGTCACGGTGGAGCTTACGGTTGCGCTGTCAGCCTGTAGCAAGGGCGTGTTCGCGGTTACCTCGACGACGGCGGACGCAGAACCAACTTGGAGGTGGACGTCGGCACGGGCACGGTCGCCTGCTTCTACAGCAAGGTCTTTGGTGATCGACTCCTGGAATCCGCCGGCTTTCACCGAGATAGAGTAACGTCCGACCGGAAGGAGCGTGAAGGTATAGTCGCCAGAGCCGTTGGACTGGACGCTGCGTTGGTCGTTGGTTCCGAGGTTGGTGAGGGTAACACTGGCATTTGGGACACTGGCGCCCGTCTGGTCGGTCACCGTGCCAAGAATGTCAGCGGTGGTCAGCTGCGCTAAGGCTGCCGAAGTGAATAACAGTAAAATCGCCAGCGAGAAAACTGGCGGCCTGAATCGTTGAGAGAGTATTCGCCTGCACTGGCCAAGGCGGCTGATTGCTGTCTTCTTTTGATTATTCATGATATCCATTCCCCGTAGGGCCGGTTGATCGAGCGTTTTTAATGATTAAGGCTTTGTTAGCGTCGATCTTCTGAGTCGGTGGGGAACTCGTCTGGGAAATCGATTTGCGCGAGTAATGGCGCTCCGTGATTGTCACGTATCTTCATTTGGTTCGCTTGATAGATCCACCAGGGATGGGTAAACGGAGATGATTTCGGGGCAATATCGGCGGTCAATTTTGAGTGAGTTGAGCTGCTGCTCTGAGGCGTGTGGTTATGCGATTGCTTCATGTTTGTTTCTGCTCCTACACCCTGTTAACTGGGCGCCCCGTACTTTATTCCGTAGAAAACGGAATTTATTCCCTCCGCTCGAAGTTATTTCAGGAAAACTCTTCTTTGTAGGAAGAGACTGGTTGAATTTAACGGCCTACTGCGACCAGGGTCGTCTTCGGATAGGCATCGATGCGGGATCATTCTCGGGATAGCGGCGAACCGTCAGTTCCGTGCTCCATGGACGCCTGTCTGGTTCTGGGGAAGAAAACTGTGTAGTCTACAGAAGCGCAACTGTCATACCGCGATTCGGGCCACCCTGGAATCATTTTCTGCTGCGACCCTCCGCTGCCGATTCTAAACGTGCTCGGAATTCGAAGCGCAGACAAGAAGCGAAGCGCGATCGGACATGCGCACGTCTGAACCTCCGGATCGAGGGCTGAAGCAGGCGCACGGTCCGGCGCAACGTGCCTCGCATCCGCCAAAGACATTCTCCGTGGTTGTGAGGTCGCATTAAGTTTGGAAAACGCTCTGTGCCGGGTGGTCGACCGACAATTCGGAACCCATCTTCAGCGTGCCGGTCACATTCTGGTTGGCCGCTTTATTGAACCGGTGCGCGGATCCGCTGGACGCGGATTTGGAGTTCCATCTGGAGCTCTGCCGTCTATCGGGGAATTCTTACTTGTTGGAACACTCACGCAGGATACTCCTGCCATTGTTTGCATTTGTACGAATCAGGGTCCTGGCAAGCGGGCCGAGCACGTCGGTGTGGGATAGGGACCTCGAGGCACATCAGCGAATTATCCATCTCCTGCGAGAGGGCGAGGGTGACGTCATCGAGCAATACGTGCGCATGGTGATGACACGATTCGGGGCCACTGCTTATGACAATTGGGAGAATAGAGCTCCGGCATCGAAGAAGCGTTCGAAGCGCTAAAACCCGAGTCGCGCCTGGTTGCAACGCAGTAGGTCGTCAGAAGTATGTGTCAGTGTGGACTTGTAAGACAAGAGCTGAGCGCCAGATGGTGCAGGGAAGAGGAGGGATGATGGCATCATGCTCGATAAGTCGCATTTCAAGAGTCGCGGGTCCGTTCGCGGATGGGGAATCGAACTCACTAGAGGTCAAAACACGGCTGCGACGAACAAGGCTGAAGTAGTTCAAAATGGTGCGATTTCGTCCGCAAAAATGTTGGGGTATAAAACGGGGTATCTTGTCGACTGTACGATTCAAATCATTTGGAATCAATCCGTATGGCTGCCTGGGGGGCAACCAACACCGTACCTTAGCGGACTTTCCTGGACCACCTCGAACTACCTTGAACTCAACAAAATCATGAACTTACGCCAATCATTGGTTCAGAATGGTTCGCGGAAGTGCGGGGACAGTCGCCCAAAATGTGAGGTACGGGCCTGTACCCCACCGCAGAGGGACCCATGGCGCTAACAGATACCGCAATCCGAGGAACGAAACCAGCACAGAAGCCATTCAAGACCACATAGGATTCCCGAGGGTGAGTTTGACCATCTGGAGTGGGGATGGAACAACCATTATTGGGAGCCGCTGAAGAAACCTTGTCTCATAGCCCATAAAGTACTAGGGAGGATGTCAGTGATCTTTGGAACACATGTAGTCATCTCAAGCAAAGATGCTGACGCCGATCGCGCTTTTTTTCGCGAAGTGCTTCGGCCCGAACCACATCTTCCGAAACATCCGTAGGAACCTTCGCCGCCTTTTTCGGCCATCACACCCAAATGACTCCGTTGGGCCCGAGCAGTTCTCTGACATCATGCAACACTTTAGACAGATCAGCTCTGCTGACCACAAAGACATGTACCATTTCAAGTCCCGGCCGCGCCGCCTTAAGTATTTTGGGGCTGACACCGCCGTCCCTGATTTCTTGCGCTACGCTTGTTGGCATACGGTATCTCCATGTCCTCTGAGCATCCTTCACACCAAGTTCTCGGAACATCGCGCTCCGAGATGCGGTGTGACGTTTGGGAATTATGGAGCCTACGATGACGACTACGATGATCAGCAGCACCAAGCAACTGCCACAAAGCAGCTATCGCTCTTGCTTGAGCAGGACGTGAAGACGGGCGAGTCTTAACGCTGCGCTCCAAAAGTTTTACCATCGCGGAAAACACATTTTCGAACGCAGCCTTTGCGGGCTTCCCGCTGCGCGATACATCGGTGGGGAGCGCAACCATTGGGCATGAATCCTCGAGGTGAATCCGCATCGCATTTACGACATTCTTCTCGACTCGAAGAAGTTTACGGCGCTGACTGGCGCGCCAGCCACAATCGATCCGAAGGCGGGGGGAGGCTTCTCCATGTTGGCGGCCTCATCGTCGGTAGGAGGGGAGGGTAAACTACAAATGCTGGCTCATCCCTCGACTTTGATCTAACCTTTCTTTATGGTAGATCGGACACCGTATAAAGCAATTACACGAGGAATAGCGGTAAGCGTTGAACCTAGTTACCTTGAGGCGAATTCATCGCCTGGTAATTCGCAGTATTTTTGGGCCTATCGAGTGACTATCGAGAATCAGGGACGGGAAACGGTGCAACTGCTAAACCGGCACTGGATGATCACGAATGCGCGCGGCGAATTTACCGAGGTCAAGGGGGCGGGTGTTATTGGGAAGCAACCATTCCTCAAGCCGGGCGAGAGCTATACCTACACGAGTGGCGCGCCACTCAACACGCCGTCAGGGATGATGGGCGGAAGTTACCAGATGGAGAGCGACAGGGGTGAGCGGTTTGATATTGAGATACCAACGTTTTCGCTGGATTGCCCGGATCAGGATGTATTGCTGAATTAGGAATCAAAGATCAAGATATGCGATGAGGGATTAAGATTGCTCGAATGGACGGAAGTTGGGCTAAATCTACACTTGCCTTGGAGGCACATGGTTGAAGCAAGGGTATCGCCGCGCCTGGAGTTCACCCTCGAACTGGAGGTAACTGTTGGACCGGTATTCCAACTCGGATGGGGTTCGTTCGGCCTCAGGCGCACAGTTCCCATCACCGGTGGGACTTTTCGTGGGCCCGGGATTTCCGGTCGCGTCCTGCCGGGAGGGTCCGACTGGCAGTTCGTCGACCGTGACGGACTTACGTTGGTAGATGCACACTATGTCATTGAGACGGCAGACGCGGTCCGGATCGAGGTGACCAATCCTGGAATCCGGCATGGCGCACAGGATGTGTTGGATCGTATCGCAGCCGGCGAGCCAGTCTCCCCCAGCCAGTACTACTTTAGAACGGCGCCCCGCTTCTACCCTCCCGATGGAAAGTACGAGTGGCTTAAAAAGTCGATCTTCCTGGGAGATGCTGAACGACATCCCGAACTCGTCCTGCTGAGAGTGTGGAGAGTGGCCTGAGCGGTGCGACTGCTTCGCAGCCGACCCTATGCTGAGAGGAAGCCACCATCCACTGCAAGCGTATGGCCGGTCACCATGCTGGAAGAGCTTGCTGCCAGGAAGATAGCCGCTCCAACGATCTCTTCCGGTTGCCCCCTTCTGCCAAGGGGCGTACGGTCCATAAAGTATCGTTGTGATTCTGAATCGGCACGGCTGCCGGCCATCATCGGCGTTTCGAACAAAGAGGGCGCTATTGCGTTCACCTGGATATTGAACGGAGCGAGTTCGACGGCAAAGCCTTTGGTCAGCTGAACAACTCCGCCCTTGCTGGCCAGATACGCAATACTGCCGGCGTAGGCTATGAAACCGCCAATCGAAGCCAGGTTGATCATCTTTCCTGATCGTCGCTCCACCATATGTTTTGCGACAGCCTGGCAACACAGGAACGTCCCTTTGAGGTTCACGTTGATGATTGTGTCCCAGTCCTGTTCAGAGTAATCGAGGGCCGTCCCGCGAATTGCCCGCCCGGCGCAATTGACAAGGATGTCAATTCCACCGAATTGTTGAATCGCTCGCTCAACCACGCGTTCAACATCTGCCTTCCTGGTAACGTCCAGTTCTTGAGCTTGCGCTTCTCCACCGCCGTCCTTCACCAGGCCGGCGGTTTGCTCTGCGTTAGCGAGCGAGATATCAACTGCGGCGATGCGTGCCCCGGCATCCGCAAAACCGCAGCTGATCGCCCGGCCTAATCCACTCCCGGCGCCAGTCACGAACGCCGTTTTACCCTTTAATTGGAATAGATCTGAATGCATCTGCTCTTAACCCTGCAGAATTTCGAGAACCTCTTTATCCGGTCCCAGGAAGTAGCAGAATCGTACTCCTGCGAAATAAGGATGGTCAGCGGCAATCGTCACCGGTGTCGAGAGAAACTTGACGCCTTTGCCTTCCAATTCTTTCCTGGTTTCTTCAATGTCGTCTACCTGAAAACATATATGTTGCCATCCGCCGTCATTTGCCTTGGCGGTCGCAGGTATGGGCTGACCTTTCGGATTGACGTATTGAAAGGTCTCAATCATCCCCGAGTTTGCTGGCAGCTTGAAGAAGGTTGCCAACACTTTTGTATTGGGGAGGCCGACGCCGCGTGAAAACTCAGCGTCCTCAATTTCGGTTTCGAGTGCGATTTCGAGACCAAGAACTCCGTTGTAAAAAGCCTTCGTTTTTTCTTTGTCCGAGACGATCAAGTTGAAATGGTGTAACCCGGCAAACATCGGCATTCTGCTTCTCCATTTTTGTTCCAGCGGTCAGGCGCAACCGCCGGTTAAATTCGCGCACCACCCACTATAGACAAGAAGTGAATCTTGTTCAATGCGAACCCGTCCCGGCGTGACATTTGTTCAAGTGTGCGCTTCGCCGGATCAATTTAAACGCTGTTTTAGTAACTCTTCTCCCGCTTTGTAGAGCCGCATATTGCTTCGTTCCTTATGTTTTCGTGCAAGGAACACGAACAGTGCGTCCACGATGGCCAATTGAGTGATTCGGGAGGCCAGCGGAGCCTGAAAGTATTTGACTTCGCTGGGCGTGGCGAATAGCTTGAGATCCGCGTACGCGGTGATGGGCGATTTCATGGAGTTGGTCAGGCAGATCGTCTTAGCCCCTCGGGAGCGCGCGACTTCAAGGCAATGCACTGTCTCTCGAGTAGATCCGGAACATGAAATACCAAATGCCACATCCCCTTTCTGGAGCTGTGTCGCTGCGACAAGCTGCATGTGCGAATCAAACTGCGTCGACACAGGCATCCCAATAAGCTTGAATTTGCACGATGCCAGATATGCAATCGGATAAGAGATGCCGATGGAAAAAATCTCGATGTGACGTCCCCGGTCAAGCGTGGCCGCTACTTGCCGGAGCGTTTCCTCGCTGTTAATCTGCAAGGTCTCAGTCAGGCTTTCTACCTGGAACTGAAAGACTTCTTCGAATACTGAACTACGATGCCCTGAGCCGTTGGTCTTTCTGCCAAACCCCGAGAACGCGCTCTGTGTCATTTCTCTGGCTAATGCAATCTTGAAGCCCGCGAAGCCCTGCAACCCAAGGCTACGGCAAAATGCGACGATAGAACCGACGCTCGATCCGGTTCCATCGCGCAACTCGGCAATCGAAGAAGAGAGTATTCGCTCAGGATCTTTGAGGATGTATTCAGCGATAAGACGTTCGGTGGGCGTCAGGGAAGGCAGTACGCCCCTCATGTAAACAAGGATGGGTCGCTTTGATTCTTCAGTCATATTGGTTCGACCTGCAGCTCCTATGTCCTTAACGTTAACAAAACCGCTTCCATCTGGAGCAAAGATTGTTTGTTAGTTGCAAAGCTGACAGGGTGGAATCACACTCTTGGCGTATCGAGTGCCGGGGGGATTAAACTGCGCCTATCCTGTTTGAAACCTTGAGAGGGATGCGGTTTGTTGGTTTCTTAGAAAGGCAACGGCTTGGTCAAAGGTAAAGATGCTTGCATAACAGCCTGGAGCACGCGTGCAAGAAGCTCCAACCGCCGATGCTAAGCCTAAAGCATCGTCCAGTTTCCAGTTTCTGAGGATGCCCTTGATCAATCCAGCGGTGAATGCATCCCCTGCACCGGATTCCTCCACAGTCTCCATGGGGAACGCTGGGGTATCAATGACGCGATTGCCTCTCATGGCAAAGGGGCCTCGTGGGCCACGGGTTATTACGACCGTGCACTCCGAATTGAAGGAGCTCAAGGTCTCAGCCTGTGCAAATTCCTCCAAATATCCGGTTAGGCGAGCCGCTTCGTCCTTGTTCGGTAAAAAGTAATCCGTATAGGGTAAGACGGGGGCAATATCCTCTATCCCAAAGGAGGCCTCGGCAGGCATAACCACGTCCAGCACGGTTATCAGACCTCTGTGCTTTGCCTCCCAGAAAAGTTTAGCCAGGTGATCCGGTTGAAACGCCGGTGTCGCCAGGTAGCCTCCAAAATAAAGAACACTCATCCCTCGAAGGAATTCGAGGTCAACATCTTCCAGTGAGAATTCTCCGTTGGCTCCTATGCAGTGCAGATAACGTCGATCCTCGCCCTGGAGCGTAAAGATAACCGTGCCCGATGTCGGCAACTCTCGCGACCGCCGGATGTAATCAACGCCGGCCCCGTGCTGCTTAAGACCGGAGACGATGAAGTCGCCAGAAATATCCGACCCCACTTTGCCGGCCACCTGCACGTCTTCCCCCAGAATTCTGAGCGCGATCGCGGCATTGGCGGCACACCCACCAACGGTCATCGTCAAACCAGAAGTAGTCACTAATTGGCCTGCGTCTGGAAGACGTTGAATCGGGTCAGCGAATACGTCGACCACAAGAATGCCCATACATCCCACTCGCATGACTTCTCCATAGCGCACGCCGTACTTAAGAGCCGCCAGTCCGCTCTGCTGTCACGGTAGGCGCAGTGTAGCGCACCGTAAGCTAGGCTGGCCAGCCGCGTTTCGGGCCACCCCACATAGTCTGGATGGTGTAGCGTCTGGAGGGTGCAGCAGCTAGCCGCGGCAAGGCCTTAAACCACAGGCAATTGTGCCAACAAGCCACCGTCAACCAGTAACCCAATCCCAGAGACGTAAGAGGCCAGATCGGAGGCCAGAAAGAGGACGACCTTGGCAATCTCCTGCGGTTTCCCTAAGCGGCGCAAGGGAATTGCAGACTCCATCTTTCCTTTTGCGGAGGTCGGGTTCGGATCCCGCCCCAGTGATCGATCCATCATCGGTGTCTCAATGCAGCCCGGACAAATTCCGTTGACCCGAATATTGTATGGGCCCAGGTCACGCGCCATATCCCGCGTCAGACCGAGAACACCGGCTTTGGCAGCCGCGTAAGGCGCGGTTTGGCCGGTGGTCGCAAATGCCTGGACGGAGGCCGTATTGATAATGCAACCGTGGCTTTGCTTGATCATTGCCGGAACCACATTTGAGCAGCACAAGAAGACGCTCCTCAAATTGACTGCGATCTGACTGTCCCAATCCGCAACAGCTACGTCTACAAATTGTCTGTAGAACTCGACCCCTACGTTGTTTACCAAGATATCGACAGCTTCAAACTTGTCGTGAATTTCGCGGAAAGCTTTACTCACGTCCGGTTCTGAACTCACGTCTGCCAGGATCGGGTGGAAAGTGCCCCCCGACTTGGCAATCCTCGCCGCCGTACGCTCAAGGGAGTCTGGTTCCCGTTCCAGGCCAAAGACCGTGGCGCCGCAGGCTGCAAACGAATCTGCGACGGCTGCGCCTATACCGGCTCCCACTCCAGTGACGACAACTACCTTGCCTTTCAAATTGAGTCGCTCGGTCTCCGTCATCATGCCTCGCTCGTCAGGCCATAGTGCTTATTGAGTACCGCGATATGTGAATCCCAGGTCGGCTCGTTCGGAAGGTACCCGTCCGGGTAGGTTTCGACGGTCAGATAAACGAAATCGCCGTCACCCACATTGCGTACGCGGTGATCAGTCAGACGGGGGATATAGACCACGTCATCCTTGGTGATCTTCTTGACCTGGTCGGCTACCGTAACTTCGCCCTCGCCCTCAAGCACGATGTACGTTTGCTCGCACTCTTTGTGTTGGTGGATGGGAAAGGACAGACCCTTTGGAAAACGCTGCAACAAAATCTCGACACACTCACTTTTTTCCCGGGGCAGCAAAACGGAGTACTTGACTCCAAGAAAATTCGTTACCTGGGATTTTTCTGTAGAACTGATCATAGGATCTTTCTTTTTATCCTTTGACATGACCGCTTCCTGGTTTTTCATGGGACACCTATTCCTTTACGGTGCTTAGACCGCTGCTGTGATTTCGTTACTTCCCCTGCGGCGCTGGATGAAGGCGAAATGTCTTTATCTCAAAAGGCCGCATGGCGAATTGAATGGCGTTGCTCTCGATGGTTACCGGCCGCCCCTTATCCTCCATCAGGTTGACTTCAGAGGCGGAAGCAACCGGGGTCGTGAAGTGAACTTTTACCGCGTCTGCTGCCTGGCCCGCCGCTTCATACACTCTCAGGATCAGATCTCCGCCGTCCTCAGCAGGCATCAAGGCGCTCATGACCACATTCGCATTTGAGACATCGAGAAAGCCCCAATTGTTTGCCTGTTTTCCAGGGTGTTGATCGAGCGGGCGCACCACCAGCGGGTTGTTGAATTCAAGCCCTGCTCGAAATACCTTTGCGTTCTGCCAGTTTCCCGTGTGAGGTACCAGCGCATATTGAAAGACGCGCTCCTGCCCCAACTCTAATCCCAGATCTGAGGAGGTGCCCGGCTCATAGCCGCCGATAAAGCCATAGCTGTTGATACGAGCCGAGCGCATCAGCGAGAGAGATAATGTGTTATCCGTCACGCTACTACCGGGCAGTCCAACGTTGAGCAAAGCAAGGCCGTGCTTGCCGTCGCTATAGTCGAACCAGTTCTGCGCGGGAAACTCCTGCGGCCCCTTACGCTCGATCGCACCAAAAGGAATTTCGTCGAATCGCTGCCCCGCCTGGATGGATGTTGGAAAGAGGACCCGATAACGCACAGACCTATCGTTATTGAGGATCCTGGTTTCAAAATCTATCCGTTGAACCCCACGATATACGCGCGCTCGAGTCGAAAATTTGTTGTTTCCAAACGGATGTTCAATCTGAAACTCCGAGTACACAGGGCCGGCGGTCGTCTTGCCCGATCCTCCTACCCATTCGTTGCTGAAGCGGGATCGGCCGGCTTCAGGTAAGGGCTGGGTCCGGGTCATCGCGGTCAGCCGGGCGCCGTTGAGGTTTCCATAGAGTTCCCAGAAATCCCCGCCGTCCTGTTCACAGGCCACGATATTGCCTGGTCGACTGGTTAAAGCCTCCCAATTGCCCTCAGTAGATTTCAGTTGGAGGCCAGTCATGGCCCCTGTCCACAGGTCGAAGCTTGCGCGATAGAAATCGTTCTCGATCGAAGATGAATCGACATGCATGGTTGACCCAGAGGCAAGTCGACCAACAGGATTCTCTTCGCCCGTTTGTCCGTTGCCCAGCGGAGAAACCCTCGCGTTGGCCGTTTCGCGTTCAGGCACGACGAAGTATGTTGCCCATCCCGTTGCCGGAATATCGTGAGCAACGAACACCACCTTGGCGTGTCGAATGCCACCGTCCTCGTACCGGGTGACATCCTGAAGTTGCACCGGTTCAGCAACCCCTTTCCCACTTCGAAGCGTGACTTCTTCTACGCCTCCTTCAGAAAAGCCTATGTCCGCCTGGGCCACATCTGTGCGTATCCATCCCAGCGTGTTGAACACCAGCAGGGGGATTGCGTTGGCATGGTCGTTTCGTGTGTCGATCTTCGCCGTCACTTCATCCAGTCCATGCGCGACCAACCCATCGGCTAATTCTTTGGAGGACGCGTAATGCTGGATGGAATCCTGGTAGACCTTGTCCACCATGGTCCCTGAAGTCAGGTCGTGGGCCTGGTTAAAAAGGACCGGCTCCCAAGCCTGCCAGCGGCCCTCTCGCCAACGCTTTTCTTCGTCTGGCGACGCGCCAAGCACCTGGGCGAGTGCCCCGATTTTCTCTGCGTTACCCAAAGCTCTTTCGTCCTCGCGCATCCATTGCTTGAGTTCAATGCGGCTGCTGTACACGCCCTGGAATACGGGGTTCAACTCGCCACCGATCACCGGACGGTCAGTTCGCTCGGCTGTTACGCGCTCAAACTCGGAGGGAAGCCCGAAGGTCAACGCGAAAGGCTTATCGCGTTGGGCATCGAAGGCTTTCACCATCACGGGCAATGCTTCTTCCGGAGAAATGACATCAGCGCCGGCCATGGCCACACGGTTCGCGGAATGGGAATACTCCCCCAGGGAGTTCCACAGATCCTTCGTGTAGCGATCAAACTCATAGAGACTTTTCGGCGTTGGATAGAACAAACCGTACCCAAACGGTAGCCAAAATGCCGGGATTTGGCTGCCATCAATACCGGCCCAGAGAAACTCCGACGGCACTTTGTTATCACGCACTCCTCGTTGGAACCAATACGATTGGTAGCCTGCCAGTTTCAGCAGCTGAGGCATTTGAGCGTGGTGGCCGAACGTGTCCAGCGCCCAGCCGGTGGTCACATCGACGCCGAGGGCCTGCCGGTAGTAGCCTTTCCCGTACAACACTTGCCGAATCCATGACTCCCCGCTCGGGATATTTACGTCGAGCATCACGTCATTGCCTCCGACAATCTGCAGTTGTCCTTGGGCAATCAGTTTCCGAAACTCTGCTGCTTCCTCTGGGTATCTCTCCAGAAAAGGCTTCACATAAGCCGTCTGGTCGAGCACAAAGCGGTATTCAGGAAACGTTCGCAGCAGATGGAGCGCCTGAAGAATATTAGGTAGACCTTCCTCAAGATATTCCTCACGAGTCTTGAAGACGGCGCCCTCCCAGTGGGTGTGGGGCACCACCCAAAGGTCATCCGCCGATTCTTTCCCATCCGACGACTGGAATGCTGCGCAAACTCTCAAAGCCGGCGCGGAGCAAAGCAGAAACAGCAGGACTATCCGAATACGCATCATGGTTCCTCTACCGTAAACAATCCGACCGCCGCCGGCGTCGCCTCACTATGTCGGGCTCGAGACGCCATGACAGCGCGATAAGCCGTGTGATCTCTGTTCACAGCAAGCCATGATACATGAAGTATGTTCAGCATCCAGACCCATTCGTCTCAATTTGTTTAATGAAAATGCTTCTGACGAACGGTGAGTGTGTGGCCCAGGTCTGGCTTTTGAGACCTGGGTTTCTCTTCGCAAATGAGTCCTGGCCGGACACCCAGGTCTCCCAATGAACAAGTTTGCTTTCCGTGGGAGGTCAGGGGGTGAGACCTGACTATCCCACCCTTCGCAAAGAACGCGAAGGATGGGGCACCCGTCGATTGGTGAGGGGATAGAGCCCAAAAGCGCGTTCCTTGCACCCTCCACTTGCCACCGGCAAGCGAGTTTGCTCAAAAGCGAGAACTGGGCCACCCACTCAATATCTGGAGGTTGCTTCGACAGAGGAATCATGGGCCAGCGGCCCACCCAAGGTGATGAAAAAACGGCTTCTGTTCAGTGACTACTGTCCCTGGAAACACGGTCCTCCCCTTTGTCATCTCGACCGGAGAGGTCATGGGCCAGCGGGCCCACCCTAGGCAATAAAAAACGGCTCCTGTTCAGCAACTGCTCTCCCTGGAAGCGCCATCTCTCCCCTTGTCATCCCGACCGGAGAAGTCATGGGCCAGCGGGCCCACCCAAGGTAATGAAAAACGGCTCCTGTTCAGCAACTACCTCTCCCTGGGAGCGCCATCTCTCCCCTTGTCATCCCGACCGGAGCGCAGCGCAGTGGAGGGACCTGCGGTTCAGCGGTCCCTTCTTGGAAATGTTTTTCGACAGAGCGATGCCGTCGAGCGTCCATTGGGAATAATGTTGGCCGCCATCAGCACCGGCTAGGTCGGCGCCAAGCTAAGAGCCCGGCGACGACTCTATGTTCCGTAAGATTGCAATTCGAATGGCTCATCGTCATCTACCGTGGCGATAACAGGAGCAGAGATTGCGATGCCGGTCACTCCCTCCTGGTCTCTGTGCTTGATCGGCTCGCGCGCGAGGGACGTTTGTGCGGCGCTCAACTGGGCGATTGGAATTCTCGCTGGGGAACAGGAAACGTAATCCACCCCAACGGATTCAAAGAACGCGATCGATGCTGGATCGCCCCCATGTTCCCCACAGATTCCGATCTTTATCTTCGGGTTGGCTGCCCTGGCTCTACCTACTGCCATTTCGATCAGTGAGCCGACACCTTCGCGATCAATAGTAAGGAAAGGATTGTGTTTCAGGATCCCAAGCTCCAGGTAGGCATCCAGGTATTTGTGAGCGTCATCCCGGGAGAACCCGAAAGTCAACTGCGTGAGGTCATTGGTGCCGAATGACATGAAGTCGACTTCGCGCGCGATCTCTTCGGCGCAGACCGCTGCCCGCGGCAACTCGATCATGACCCCAATACGATAGTCGATCCTGCGGCCCTGTTGATGAAAGACGGCGGAGGCCGTATCTTCGATGAGTTTACGCAGATGGCGAACCTCTTCCACGCAGGCAACGAGCGGGACCATGATCTCAGGCAGCACCTCAACGCCTCCACCCTTGACCCGCAGCGCGGCTTGCAGAATTGCCTTGATCTGCACCACCAATATCTCCGGATGGACAATGCCCAGGCGACATCCGCGTAGGCCCAGCATGGGGTTCGATTCGCTCAATTGCTGCACTCGAGTCAGGAGCTCTTCCAGCTGCACCACCTCCTGGGAGCCGGTCTCCCGCAGTCGCGCTTGAGCCAACTCGTCCCGAACCGCCATCTCCGAGGGCAGGAATTCATGAAGTGGTGGATCGATGAGCCTGATGGTGACCGGCAATCCGGGCATGGCGTGGAACAAAGCTTCGAAATCCGACTGCTGCACCGGTAAGAGCAAAGCGAGCGCTTCTTCACGAGCGGCCAGCGTCGACGCAAGAATCATGGAACGGATGTGAGCAAGCCGCTCTTTTGCGAAGAACATGTGCTCCGTACGGCATAGACCGATTCCAACTGCACTCGCGTCGCGAGCGCGCATTGCATCCTGTGGAGTGTCCGCATTGGCGCGAACCTTGGTAGTACTGCATTCCCTCGCCCAGGAGAGCAGCTTCGTCAAATGAGGATTGTCGAAAGATTCGCTTCCGCGCAAGGGCAACTGCCCTGGAAAGACCCGCCCTGTTGAACCATCGAGAGAAAGCCAGTCTCCTTCTTTCAATATGTGTTCACCTATCCGCAAGACTCCCGCACCCTCGTCCGCGAAGATCCCGCTTGCGCCCGTGATGCAGCACTTGCCCATGCCGCGAGCGACCACAGCGGCGTGACTGGTAGCACCGCCATGTGCCGTGAGAAATCCAACGGCAGCATCCATGCCATGGATATCGTCGGCCGTTGTTTCCTGGCGCACCAAAATGATGGGCGACTGTTTGTGTTTGCCTGCAAGTTCAATTGCACGGTCCGCGGTGAGGGCCAGTTGACCCACAGCAGAACCTGGAGAAGCCGCCAACCCTTTGGCCATTGGCTTGAGGCTATCGTCCCTTAGATCCAGTTGCTGGGCGAGTATTTCGTCAATATCAGCCGGCGCAACCCGCTCGAGTGCTTCGCGTCGCGAAATGAGGCCCTCCTCCACCATCTCAACCGCACAGCGAAGCTTCGCCAATGCGCTACGTTTGGCGGATCTCGTTTGCAGAAGGAATAGTTCTCCGTTCTGTACCGTGAACTCAAAATCCTGCACATCACGGTAGTGGCATTCGAGCTTGGAGGTTACGGAATGGAGTCTCCGGTAAACCGGGTTCATCGTACGCTCCAACTCCGCGATGGGCATAGGCGTGCGGATCCCGGCCACGATGTCTTCTCCCTGGGCATTCGGCAGGAATTCAGCAAACATCTCCCTCTCACCAGTCGATGGATTGCGCGTAAAGCCAACACCGGTACCGCTGTTTAATCCGTAGTTTCCGAAGACCATCGCTTGCACTGTCACTGCCGTTCCAGAATTCTCCGGGATCCCGTGAATGCGCCGGTAGTGCCGGGCCCGTTCATTGTTCCAGGATTGGAATACGGCTTCCACCGCCTGACGCAATTGCGCTCGGGGATTCATCGGAAATGGACTACCAGTGGTCTGCTCGATGACTTTTTGGAAGGCAGCGATAATTTTCCTCAGGGTCATCTCGTCGAAATGGGCAGCGGGCTTTGGAAGAACTCTCGCATCTTCCACTGCGCGATCGAAGGCCTGTTTAGGTATCTCGAGAACGACGGAACCGAACATTTGCAGCAGGCGACGATAGGAATCGAGCGCAAACTGTACATTTCCATGTTTGGCAGCCAATCCCGACACATTCGCGTCGTTGATGCCTACATTGAGGATCGTATCCATCATCCCGGGCATGGAGACGGCTGCACCAGACCGTACACTTAGCAGCAGGGGATCGTTCTCACTCCCAAGCCACTGTACCTGCTCAAGTTCCAGCCATCCGAGAGCAGCTTCGAGTTCTGCGTCAAGCGACTCCGGTATGTCCCCATGTTCTAGATAATACCTGCAGGCATTGCAGGAGATGGTGAAACCAGGCGGAACAGGCAGCCCCATTTTTGTCATCTCGGCCAATGCGGCCCCTTTGCCCCCAAGCTCTTCCCCCATGGATCCATCGCCGTCCGCCTGGGCTCTTCCAAAACGATAGATGTAACGCGGTTTGAATTGCTTGATCTCCATGCCCATTTTCTCCCTGGAACTATTGGAATCGGCTGTAGGCTGCGGCCGTCATGTAGCCAGTAGAATATGTAACCACCTCAGGCACAAGTCGCAGCGGTCAAAGTGGGCAGTAGTCCGATAGGTCCTACAAGAACTGACACAAGAAACGCGGATATCTCGCGAGGCGAGATATCCGCATTGAGGTGGTGGCAAGACGATTGGACCGTGGCGGGAATATCAGCGGATGTAAGAGTAGGCGTTATACGCGAGAGAGGAATTGAGGCTATCCGTACAGGACCTTAGAAGAAGGTCGGCAGCGATGCCGAAACCGGATGCAGCAAATTCGACGTCTCCGATCCGCCGTTCAATACTTGCCAAGCAATCGCGGACCGTACATTCGACCACATACTTGCTGACCCGGCGTCCACAGGTAAGTCGTGCCGAGTGACGAATCCATTGCCAAAGCTGAGCCCGGCAAAGCTCCGCCGAAGCCATACTTGTCATTCCGTTCGTTGGCCGCGCAGACCGGCACTCGCTCAGTCCGGCTTCCAGATACTCCAGCGCAACTTCGACGCTTTGCTTGACGGCCGTCATGGTGACCTTCCCGAACGGCGGCGAGACCAGGTCACGAGTGGTTATAAAACATTCGCCTGTTCCAACGGAAGGTTGCCGCTTCGTGCGCCGCTTAAACGCGGAAAGTAGCGTTGGCACAAGTTCCACTTCGGACACAGAAATTCCGTCAAACCCCAGAGCGATCTCGTTCTCCGGATCCAGCGCAGTGTACCGCGGCTCCGATTTGCCGCTCGTCTCGTATTGACTGCAGGGTTTGTCAAGACAGCCGCCGATCGCGAACACGCCATGTTTGCGGCAAGTGTGAACCAGTAATTCCCGATAAGCCTGCAGGAAGGGCTGATTGAGGGTGATGTCGCTGCGTTGGGGGAGGACATATCCGCCATGAACCCGGAAGCTCCGGATGAAACTCGAAACGTAGTTGAGTGGGGAACATTCCAGGGCAATCGCGTAATCTCGAAGCTCAGACAGAATCTCTTCCATCTCCGAGGCCGCGGAAATCGTATCGATCGCCACGATGACGCGAATGAAGCCATGAGGAATGTTCAGACACTTCTCTGTGAAGCGAAAGACTTCAGCCCAAATGCGCGCCTCGCCGTGGCTCTCAAGTTTGGAGAGTGAGAAAAGAGCCCGCGCCGGGCGCTGTTGCATACCACAAGCAAGATAGAAAATGGTTAATCCAAAATCAAACAGCGATGCAGAGACCGGTGCGCCCCCTACCAGGAACTGTTTCTCTTCGAGGCTCCAGCTTCGCGGTCGAACAGAAATAACAACACCATTGCGATCGAAACTTTTTCGCCCGAAGGCGACGGAATTGTCTAACGCTTCCCGCAAGTTAGCGTGGCTTTCAAGGCAGCTATTCCACGTCGGCGATAGGCAATCCTCAAAGTCGGCAACCAAGACACTGGCGCCCGAAGCCATACCACGCAATAGAGCCTCGCGTTCCGGGGGAACCGCTAGCATCACCCTTCCCAACCCGAAATCGGAACAGGATGGTCCTGCCTTAGGGGCCATCACGCTCTGGTGGTCCTTCTTGAACGCGGGTTCGGGAATATGGCCCAAATCGAACTGCTTCTGGCGTCTCTCACGAGCCGCCAGAAGCTCTCGACAGTCGAAGGTAAATCTGCGCTGCAATGCAGTAAGAAATTCAATAGCCTGCGGAGCCAGAATGTTCTCTTCTGTCCACGGCCGAGCTGTTTTTGTGTGATGACGCACTAAGAATGCCCTCTAAAGCCCTGAACCGCCCGGT
>Ga0302176_10000760_pt1 | contig 17443 bp, 15 predicted proteins | sample I_Palsa_E1_1_FD_198787 | JGI IMG/M metagenome (GOLD analysis project Ga0302176, IMG submission 198787) | Peat permafrost microbial communities from Stordalen Mire near Abisko, Sweden - I_Palsa_E1_1 | ecosystem: Environmental > Terrestrial > Soil > Palsa > Peat permafrost | place: Sweden...
GGAGCAAGAATGACGCGCAGGGTCGAAGGAGCCAGCGAAGAGCCAAGCAGTTCGATTTGCGTCCACTCGATTGCGATGCGGAAGCACACCACCGCCAGGCCGGACAGGATGCCGATCAGCACAGCGAGAAAAAGAAAGAACTGATCTTCCCGCATGGTGAAGACGCGGTGCGTCCAACTCGCCCACAGTCCGCGAAAGCCCGAAGTGGCGCTTGGATTTGAAGGTGCGGCGGACAAATCAGGAACGGATGCGGTCGAAGTAACGCTGATCGGCTCAGTCACTGGGCTGGAACTCCGCGTCTGCGCCCCAAAAGCCAGAGCGCGCGATCTGCGTCTTGCGGGGTTCCGCAGGCGTCAGCGGCCGCATTTTCCATTTCGAAAACGTGGGCCATCACGTCTTCAATGGTTTCGGGATGCTTCGCGATGTATTGCAAGTTTCCTCTTGCTTCCAATTCTTTGCTGTCGGCGAAGGTTTTTTGAAGCGGCGTTTGTGGCGGCGTTACCGATAGCGATTGGCCTTCTTGGCCGGCGCATGCCTGCAGGCGCTTGCCGGCAAGCGACAGCGCGTTCGCTGCCTTGCGCGCCTTATCTTCGCGAGAAAGACCCGCGACAAACGGACTCACGGCGTTAACCTGCCGCGCGGTCTGATACATCTCGACGATATCCGGAGTCTCGCGTTTCTCTTGCGTCAATCGGTCGAAATAATCCAGCGCAAGATCATACTGGCCAAGTTCGAAAGCGGATATCGCAGCCCCGAGCAGTGCATCGGGGTCCTGATTGTTCGCGAAAACCAAGGACTGAAAACCGTCCAGCGCGCGAGGCCAGAGTTTGGCTCGCAGCAATAAATTCCCCACAATTTTGCGGCGTTCCGGGTCATCCGCGGGCGTATTATCGGCGAGAGCAATGATTTCAGGCACGGCCTGCCGCGCTTCTCCGCGGTCCAGCAAATATTCGGAAAGTTCCCGGCGAACCTGCCAACGCATCGCGATCGGATCATTTTCCCATTCGCCGTATATCGCGGCATGGTAATAGCGAATCGCTTCGGAGGTCACACCTTTGTGCGCTGCAATCCGGGCCAAGGCTAGGTTCACGTCTCCGCTGCCGGGAGATTCCGATAAGAGATTCAGCAAATACGAGCGGCCTTCTTCACCACGCCCCACAGCAGTCAGTGCCTGCGCCAAATGAAACTGAAATTTCGCGTCGCCGGGAGAATAGACCAGCGCGTTGCGGTAGTCGATTAGAGCGGACTGCACATCGCCCGCCTGAAAACTGGTTTCGCCTTCGTCAAACCAATTATCCGCCAAGCTGTGGATTTTCTTGTGGTACATGCGGGAAATTGCGGCCGTGACGAGGACGAACAAAACGAGCAGAACTATGCATCCGAATAGGACCGCTTCGCGCGAATAAATCCGCGGGCTTTTTTTTCCTGGTGCGCCGGCGATTGCTGCGGAACTCACTTTGGATTTCCGGATGAAAGCATACCTTAATTAGCGCGTTCGATGCAGATGGCGTTTGAATACCAACAGAGAAGAGTCGGAGCAATTTGGTTAAGAAAATCCGTGGCGAGGGTAAATATTAGGCTTGGTCGATCAGGCGGTGATGGATAGCGTAAAGGGCGAGTTCGAGCCGGTCGGAGACGCCGAGCTTGTCAAAAATGTTATGAAGATGGTTTTTCACCGTCTGTTCGCTGATGAAAAGCTTTTCGCCGATTTCGCGGTTGCGGAAACCCTGGGCTACGAGCTGAACGATTTCTTTCTCTCGTTCACTCAGGAGCGGCTTTTCGCGGCGCTGGCCGGACTCGGCGGACTTCTTGAAAGCATCGATCACTTCGGCGGTCATGCGGTTGTCGAGCCAGATTTCGCCGTCGAAAACCTTGCGGATACTTTTCACCAACAAGTCGCTGGCTGACTGCTTCAATACCACTCCGCGCGCCCCCAGGCGCATGGCGCGAACGACGTCGCGGTCATCTTCGGCCGCCGTCAGCACGATCACACGGGTCGGCAGGGTTTCGAAATTCACTTCCTCCAGGACGCCAAGGCCGTCTTTCTCCGGCATGCGCAGGTCAAGCAAGAGGATGTCAGGCTTGAGTTTCGCCAGCATCTTGACGCACTCATTCCCGTTCGAGGCTTCGCCGACAATTTGGATCTCGTCGGCTGCTTCGAGCAGCTTGCGGAGACCATCGCGAAAGATAGCATGGTCGTCCGCGACCAGGATTCGAATCACCTGTTTCGCTTTCGTCATTTTCAATTCAGTGGGATTTCTACCGTAAGACGCGCCCCGTGCCCGGGATTCGACTCCACCGTTAGCGTTCCCCCTACGCTTCGTGTTCGCTCTTTGATCGAAATTGGCCCGAGACGCAGCCGGTCCAGTTCCTCACTCGTGAACTGCCCAGAGAAACTAAAACCTCGGCCGTTATCGTCCACTACGAGAGAGACTTTCGCCTCATCTTGCCCTAGTTTTACCACGACGTGGCTGGCCGACGCATGCTTTTTTACGTTGTTCAGTGCTTCCCTGTATATCTGGAACATCTCGCGGCAAATGCGGTCGGGAAGGCGCAAATTGCGGTCTTCGATGAAAAGATCGACCGCCAAGCCTGATTCGTTGCGATAACGTTCCGCGAAGCCAAACATCAATTCCCGCATATCGGCGCTTTCGACGCGTATCGGACGCAGGTCCGTGACCATCCTGCGGAGCTCTTCGCTTTCCTGCTTTACGGTCGTTTGCAGCGTCTCGAGTTCCTTGCCCGCTTGTTCGGGGGTCCAGGGGAATTTGCGGCGCAAAACGTCGAGCTGGATATTCAAACTCAGCAAAGTTTGAAGGATTCCATCGTGCAGATCGCGCGAAATTCGGCTGCGCTCGGACTCCACAGCGCGTGCGCGCAGGTGTCGCAGCCGAAAAACATTTTCCAGGGGAGGACCGATGTGACGGACAATTTGTTCCAGCCAGCGCAGATCGGCCGGCGTGAAGCGCTTCTCCGGATTTATGAGCAGCACACGGCCGGTGGGCCGCCCGCTGGCATCAATGGTGACCGCCAGGAGAGATCGGGCTCCGAACTCTTCGCGTGTGGAAGGCGGAGGTGCCAGCAGCTCTCGAACTCGATGGCCGGTGCGCCGGTCCCATCCAAAACCGCCATTCTTGCCGTCTTTATATTCCCAACACAGAGACACCTCAAACGCGTCGGCGAGGAAAGTATCGGAGCGCGAGGGCGACAAGGTCTCCGGGCCGGTCGGTTCTCTTTCTGCAGCGCGAACTTTCCAGACAAAAATTCGTTCGAGCTCATCATCACGGATCGCCAGACAGGCCTGCTCGCATCCAAATTCGAGAATTAGTTCGCCTAGCGTTTGTCGAATCGATTCGGTCAAGCCGCGATCGAATTGCAATAACTGTGTGAGCTTTTCCAGGAACTGACGGCGTTCGAGGTGGTCTCTTTCTCTCGCGCCTAAAAAGCCCATTCCCAGACCTGAAATCAAGGTGCCGAGTCCGATGGAGAGCCAGCGCCAAAGTCCGCGCCAGCTAAATGTCTCCGTGGCGGCTACGCGCAAAATAATGGCTATCGACGCCGCACTCACAAGGCCGAGCATTGCTCGCGTGCTTCCACGAGTAGCCAGCGCAAAAACCACGAAAAGGAATAAAAACCAGGAGGCGGAAACCGATGGGGTGAGAGCCAGAAAGACCGCCAGAATCGCCACATCGGCGGCCAACGGAATCTGAAAATGCCCCTCGCCAACGATGCGCTGATAGACCACAACAGCCAGCGCGACGACAAGGTAAGCGGCAAGAAACAGAACCGAGGCCGGGCGTTGCGTTGTGCCGGACATTTCGAGCAGAGCCACAAGCGCAAGAGCCACAAGGACGGCTCGAGCCAGGGTGACCTGGCGTTCCAGATACAATCGCTCGGCGCTATCGAGAGGCATCGTGGCGGGTGAAGATCTAATCAAGTTTAACAAGGGTACGGCGCGAGCCGGACGCGGGGTGCTACCGAATGTATGCTTATGGTAATCGCGAGGCGGCAGCAGTTAGTGCGTAGGAATTAATGCTCACACGAAACTCGGCCACACATGCTTTGACAATAGGTGCATAATCGTTCGAGAAAGTAGGCGCGACGCGGGGGAACCCCAGCTTGGCAGACCGATACACTCGAAATGAAGTTGTGCGCATCTTGGGACTTGAGGCGGGGCGTCTTCGCTATTGGGAGCGGCTGCGTCTGGTGCGGCCTGAAGCGCGATGGGGCCAGCGGTTCTATAGTTTTGGCGACCTGATTGCCCTCCGATCGATCCAACGAATCACGCTGAATCGAGTGCCCGCGCGTAAGTTGCGGCGCGCTGTTACTCTCGTCGAGCAGCAATTCGGGGGTTTGTCTCTGCCCCTGCAAAACCTTCGTCTGGTGGAACTGGGGCGCGATGTGCTGGTGGTTCCGCCTGGAGCCGACAGACCTTTTAATCCCTTTCGGCAGCAGTGGGCTTTTCCGTTTGATATGCCGGCGCGACCCGCGAAATTGCATTCAATGGCCGGTCCCACGCCGGAGGAATTCTTTGAGACCGCGCTAAGTTGCGAGACGAAGCAGGACACGCTGCCGCAAGCGATCGAGAATTATCTGCGCGTCGTGGAACTCGCGCCGGATTGGATCGAAGCGCACATCAATCTGGGAGTCGCGTATTACCAGATGGGCCAGCTTTCCGATGCCCGTGCGGCCTTTGTTGCCGCAGTGGCCCTTGATCCTTTGAGCGGCATCTCGCGTTACAACCTTGGCTGCACGCTCGAGGAGCTGGGAGAATACGACGAGGCCGTCGACCATTTACAGCGTGCTGCTCGCGCGATGCCCGGCCATGCCGATGTACATTTCAACCTCGCGCTGGCTTACGAGAAGCGCGGGGAGCGTCGCTCGGCCCGCGATCACTGGACGCTCTATCTTCGTCACGCGCCGAACGGCACTTGGGCTGAGCAGGCCCGCGCGCGGCTAAGGCGATACTCATCGCGCCGGAAAACAGCCGTGCCGATACCGTTCCGCCGCCCCAGCTAGTTCATGCAGTGGCTCACTTGAAAGGAATACCATGACACGCGTGATGGCTTTGCCGGTTTGCGCTATTCTCTGGCTGCTCGTGTTTGCGATGCCTTCCAATCCGCAAAATGCTAATCCGGCCGTGAAACCCTCCGACCGTTCGGCCGCGCAGAAATTTGCGGAGTTGAGCGATCGATTCATGAAAGATTCCTTGGCTCTTTCTCCTTCGAGCGCTTCCCAAGCCGGCTACCACAAGCATGTAGATCCAAAAACCGGCAAGATGATTGAACTCGACGGCTTGCTGGACGATATGAGTTTGGACGCCATGGCGGAGCAGCGCGCGTTTTACGCGAACTGGCGCGAGCGATTCCACAACGAGACGCCGGTATCGGCGCTAGACCCTCAGGATGCCGCTGATTGGCAACTCATCGACGACCAGATCGGGCTCAACTTGCTCGAATTCGATAAGATTCAGAATTATCGCCACAATCCGACGGTTCCGGTGGAGCTGATTGGAAACGCACTCTTTCTGCCGCTTACGCAAGATTACGCGTCGCACGACGTTCGCGTGGGACACGTTCTCTCCAGAGTGGACGCGATTCCGCGTCTTTTAACGCAGGTGAAGAAATACCTCAGCGATTCCGACCCGATTTTCATTTCGACCGCGATTCAAGAAAACGACGGCAACATCGACCTGATCGAAAACACAATTGCCGCGGAAATTCCGGCCGGGTCGCCGCTGAAAAAGGAGTATGACAAGGTTGCGCCGCCGGCCATTGCCGCGCTGAAGGATTTTTCTCGGTGGCTGCAAGACGATTTGGCCAAACAGCCTTCGCGTCTGACCTGGCGGCTGGGCAAGGAATTCTACGATCAGAAATTCAGGCTGGTGATGGAGACAAACGTCACTCCCGAACAAGTGCTCGCGGATGCCGAAGAGGGGCTGCGATCGGTGCGAGCCGAAATGCTCGAGTTGGCGCTGCCCATGCACGCAAAGATGTACCCCGATCACACCGATCATTCTGACCTTAGCGTTCACGAGCGCCAGAATTTGATCATCACCGAAGTGCTGCGCAAGATTTCAGACGAGCATCCGCGTCCCGAGCAGTTGCAACAGACCATCGAAGCCGATCTCGAAAGCATCAAGCAATTCATTCGGGAGAAAAAGATTGTATCGTTGGGCACGCGTGACAATTTGAAAGTGATTCCGACGCCGCTCTTCGAGCGCGGCATTTATTCGGTGGCGGGATTCCATAGCGCGCCGCCGCTGGAGCCGCAGGCTGAAGCCGAATACTGGGTAACTCCCATCGATCCCAAGATGCCCGCGGACAAAGTGGAATCCAAGTTGCGCGAGTACAACAATTACACGCTGGAGTGGCTGAGTATTCACGAAGCGCTGCCGGGCCACTACGTCCAGTTCGAGCATCTGAACAATATTCAGCCCGAAAGGCGCAGGCTGCTGCGATCGCTATTCGCCAACGGCGCTTACGTGGAAGGCTGGGCCGAGTACATCGCGCAGGTGATGATGGACGAGGGCTTTCTGAACAACGACCCGCGTTTCAGGATGGTGATGCGAAAAATCCGCCTGCGATTGCTGGCTAACGCGATTCTCGACGTCAAGATGCAGACGATGGGAATGACCGACGAGCAGGCCATGGATTTAATGACCAAGGATGCATTTCAGACGCAAGCGGAAGCGGAAGGCAAGCTGGTACGAGCGAAGCTTAGCTCGACTCAGTTGCCGACGTACTACGTAGGTCTTCGCGAATGGCTCGCATTTCGCAAAAAGTATCAGGCGGAAGCGGGAAAAAATTTCGACATGCTCAAGTTTCACGACCTCGTGCTCGATCAGGGTCCGCTACCGGTCCCTGTGGTAGAGAAGCTTGTGATGCCCACGGCGCATCAGTAAGGTGTATTTCCATCCAGAATTTTCGTTTCGAAGCACCTTCGAAACATGTCCCGAGCCGGCAGGGAATGAGCAACCTTGTGCCACTGTGGACATTCAAAGCACTGGAAAGAAGGAGATAGAGGAAATGAACAGGTTTCCAGCAATAGTGTTCAGGCTGCCTCTCGCGGCCTTTATTTTGTGCAACGTCTTCGTTTCAAACATGACGGCGCAAACACCCACGGGGGAATCAGACCGCAAGCCCGTAATCGTTGAGTTATTCACCTCAGAGGGATGCTCCACCTGTCCGCCCGCCGACGAGCTACTGCAGAAGTTGGAAGCGCAACAGCCCGTAGCGGGAGCCGAGGTCATCGCGCTGGAAGAACACGTGGACTACTGGAATCACGACGGATGGAACGATCCATACTCTTCACCCGATTGGACTGAGAGACAGACCGTTTATCGGACGATCTTTAACCAGACGGAATACACGCCGCAGATGGTTGTGGACGGGCAAAGCCAATTAGTGGGAAGCAATGGACGCGAGGCTCTCAGCGAAATCGAAAAAGCGGCACACCGCGTGCAGACGCCTGTCGCCATAAATTCGGAAAAGGCTGACGCGCACGACTCGCAGCGGTTCACTGTGTCGGTCGGGAAGCTCGCTGGAAATACGCCCGGGGATGTTGCGGAGATTTGGTTGGCGGTGACGGAAGACGGCTTGCAGTCGTCGGTGAACCGCGGAGAGAATGCCGGACACGTCCTGCATCACACCGCGACTCTGCGATCGTTGCACAAGATAGGGACCGCGGATGTAAACGCGCCATCGGTGTCGTTTAAAGGCGATTCTCGCTTGAAACTCGAATCACGCTGGAAGCCGGAGAACTTGCATGTGGTGGTTTTTGTGCAGGAAAAAAAGAGCCGTAAAATTCTCGGCGCTGCTTCTGCGAAATCGTCGCAGTAATGGATTTGAAATTGGTGCGGTTATTCGATGCCATGAGAATGATGGACATCTCTCCGCTATGAAACAGATCTGTTATACAAACTACGAGAGTCCGATGGGCACGATGCTTCTTGCTGCGGACGAACGCGGTTTGCGGCTGATCAGTTTTGCGTTGGGCAAACGGCCTGAGCACCCGCAATCCGGCTGGCAGCAGGATCGCGCGCCCTTCGTCGAAACGATTCGACAATTACGTGCTTACTTTGACGGAGAATTAAAAAACTTCGATCTGCCGCTTTCCCTCGAAGGCACTGAGTTTCAGCTGCGTGTCTGGAAAAGCCTGTGCGCTATTCCTTATGGACAAACGATTTCTTATGGCCAATTGGCTTGCCGCGTCGGAAATCCGAAAGCGGCGCGCGCCGTAGGTTTGGCCAACGGCTCTAACCCCATCCCCATCATTGTTCCTTGTCATCGCGTCATTGGGAGCAACGGCAGCTTGGTTGGCTACGGCGGCGGGCTCCCGAACAAAAAGGCGTTACTGTTCCTCGAAAAACAGCACGAGTTTCTTCCGTTTGGTGTAAATCAGTAAAAACTTGTTTCATTGTTTTCGCGAAACTCCTACAGAAGGGCGAGCGGTAAATGTTGGCAGATTTCTTCAATATCGGTGAATTGCAGAAACGCCGCGCGCAAGGCGGAAAGCCATATCTCGAGTTCCTGCGCGTTCCCGCTCTGAGCGCGGGTATCTACGCTCTGCCCGCGGAGGGAAAAGATTCCCAAAGCCCGCACAAAGAAGACGAATTGTATTACGTTGTTCGCGGCCGAGCTCGCATGCGCGTCGCGTCCGAGGAGCATGAGATCAGCGAAGGCAGCGTTATTTTTGTGGCAGCGGGTGTACAACACTACTTTCATGAGATTGAGGAAGAATTAGTCGTGCTGGTTTTTTTCGCCCCCGCCGAGAGCTAGTCTGCTCCTCGGGCCGTCGATAGCTGTACGCGTGACGCTCGTCGAATAGCATGGTCGTGTCGAACCCAACTCCTTCCGCTTGCGGCATCCCATAGTCCCAATCGCAGCAGCCAATCCCGACAGTAAATGACCCATTCGCACTGGAACCTTTTCTGTCCCTGAGGACAGCTTGCTGCCCTCCCTCAGGTCTCTTAACCTGCGTCTACGGAATGATTTATTCCCGTTTCAGGACCCGGAACATGCTGAAGGTATCTCGGTGTCGCGCTGGTTGGGAGGCGAAACTCATGAAGTTTGCCAATCGTGTAATGCCGAGTCTGGTGCTTTGTTTCTTGACGGCTCTCCTTTTCCTGCAAACAGGATGCGCCGGCATCGGCGGCAGCCCCGGCGGCGGGAAAAACCCCGGGGCCACTGTCCCGGCCGTTCCGACGGGTTTAGCGGCCGCGCCAGGGAACGCGCAGGTCATGCTGAGCTGGGCGGCCAGTTCCGGCGCGACCGGCTATAGCATCCAACGCTCCACGACCACCGGCGGGCCGTACACGCAAATTTCAACGCCGTCCGTCGCGAACTTTACCGATTCGGGTTTAACAAACGGGACCAAGTATTTTTACGTTATTTCCGCCTCTAACTCGGTAGGACAGAGCGCGAATTCATCGGAAGTGAGTGCTACTCCCACCGTACCTCAACCGGCAACTCCCACGGGCTTGGCAGCCACCGAAGGCAACGCCCAAGTCAGCTTGACCTGGAACGCTAGCTCCGGCGCCACGAGTTATCACGTCAAACGGTCGACGGCCAGCGGTGCCGAGACGCAAATCTCAGCGCCCGCTTCGAACAACTTCACCGATACTGGGCTCGCAAACGGAACCAAATATTTCTATGTTGTGTCATCCGTGAACTCCGGCGGAGAAAGTGCCAACTCGTCGGAAGTAAACGCTACACCGACAGCTCCCGCCGTCCCTCCGGCAACGCCGGCAGGATTGCAAGCAACCCCAGGCAACGCGCAAGTGAGTCTTAGCTGGAATGCGAGCACCGGGGCAACGAGTTATCACGTCAAGCGCTCGACGGCTAGCGGGAGTGAGAGCCAGATTTCGGCGCCCGCTTCCAACAGCTTCACCGATACTGGAGTCACAAACGGCACCAAATATTTTTACGTCGTTTCAGCCGTGAACTCTAATGGCGAAAGCGCCAACTCATCGGAAGTAAACGCCACACCGACAGCTCCCGCCGTCCCTCCCGCAACGCCAACAGGATTGCAAGCGAGCGCAGGGAATGCGCAAGTGAGTCTGACCTGGAATGCGAGCGCGGGTGCGACGAGCTATCACGTCAAGCGCTCGACCGTGACCGGAGGACCCTTCAGCACCACGCTCTCTTCTCCCATCGCGACGAACTACACCGATACCACGGTGACAAACGGAACAGCCTACTTCTACGAGGTATCCGCAGTAGACGCGGCAGGTGAAAGCGCTAATTCCGCGCAAGCCAGTGCAACGCCTTCCGGCCCCGTGGCAAATGTGACGATTACTATCAATCCGACGCAGACCAAAGCCATTTCACCCTGGATTTACGGCATTAATTTCTTTTCCGGAATCGCCGGCGCTCCGCCGCAGCTCACTTTCGATCGCGACGGCGGCAACCGCTGGACTGCCTATAATTGGGAGACCAATGCGTCAAATGCGGGCAGTGACTTCGAATACGAAAACGACGATTTTCTGAGCAGCAGCACGGTCCCGGCGGAAGCAGTAAGAAGTTTCATCGCAGGCGATCAATCCAACGGCCTGGCGAGCTTGATCACTGTCCAACTTCAAGGCTTAGTGGCCGGCGACGAAAGCGGCCCGGTAAGCGTTGCCAACCCGCCGGATTTGACGCGTTTCAAGGAGGTGGTCGATCAAAAGAGCACAGTCTCCAGCGTTCCTTTCACGCTGACGCCTCCCACCACCGACGCTAACGTGTACATGGACGAATTCGTCTGGGCCTTGGATCAGAAGTTTTCCGGAATGGGTATCTTCGGAACGAATCCCGCGCACCCCACGTTCGTCAGTTTGGATAACGAGCCGGAGCTTTGGAACTCGACGCACTTGGAAGTGCAGGGACCGAATCCCGTCGCTTCGGCCAACTACATCGCGAAGACCATCATGCTCACGGAAGCGTTGAAAGACCAGTTTCCCAACCTGGTGATCTTCGGCCCGGTTCACTACGGATTTCAGGGCATCTACAATTGGCAAGGAGAATTGAGCGCCACGCCGAGCGGCGCGAATTGGTTCCCGGACAAATACCTCGCCGCGTTAAACACCGCGTCGGCTACCTACGGCAAGCCGCTCGTCGATGTGTACGACTTCCATTGGTACGTCGAAGAGTACGATGCAAACGGAAACCGAGCTACCGACCTGAGCGGCACAACCTTGACCGATTCACAGGTCCAGCTAATCGTGCAGAGTCCTCGAGCGCTTTGGGATCCAACGTTCACGGACTCCACCAATAGCAATCCGTGGATCTACGAGGAGCTTGGCAACACACCGATCAACCTCCTGGGACGTCTCCAGGGCAAGATCAACGCCGAATTTCCCGGCATGAAAATCTCCATCACGGAATATGAAAACGGCGGCTGGAACCACATCGCGGGCACCATCGCTCAAGCAGACAATCTAGGCATCTTCGGCGCGCAGGGCCTTTTCGCTGCCAGCTTCTGGCCGCCGAATGGAACTTATCCCTACGCCCTCGCGGGTTTCCGCGCATTCCGCGATTTCGATGGAGCCGGCGCCAACTTCGGCAATACCTCGCTGCAATCCACATCCAGCAACGTGCAAAATGTCGTGGTTTACGCGAGTTCCGACAGCACCACACCGGGAAGATTCGTATTCGTTGCTATCAATCGTTCCACCGCCTCGCAGGTGACCGCGATTAATGGGCAGTCACTCTCCGGAACTGCTCAGCTATTTCAGATGACGGCCGCGTCCACTCAAGGACAGAGCCCAATCCAGCCGGTGTCCATCGGAACGATGGCCGTAAGCGGTTCGTCTCTCACGATAACGCTGCCGGCGTTGAGCGTGACCACCATCGAAGTGAACTAGCGCCTGGCTAATAAGTACTGTTCGGGCCGCACTCCATCCCGTCAAGAATGAGGAGGGCCACTAGCTTCTAATACTAGGAGTTGGGGTTGTTGGCGGACGGCGTGACAACGAAGACGAGCGACACCAGGTATATCAGGATCCCCAACCCGACCAAGGTCGCGCCTACGAAAGCAAATAACACGAAGGAAAGCGGATGAAACCATAGGAGGCTCACAATCTCGAGCAACAGGCCCACGATTACCAAGGCACTGGAAACTTGCAAGAGCCGCCGGATTCCAAGTTCGCTAGGTTTCATTGCACAGGCTTCCAGAACTTCTGATGGCTCAGGTTCGATACATCGTGCGCGGTATCGTGGCAACCGCTGGTAAGGCAGGATGTCTGATTCGATTTAAGCGAATCCAGCATCGCCGCATGAACCGCGTTCTCCTCGAAATTCCGAGCGCCCAAGTGGCAGTGCAGGCATTGGGCATTCTGGAATCCGCCGGGTATGCGGATCGACGCGGGGTCCGGCGCCGTGCTCACGTATTGTATATAGATCCGCTTGAGGCCCTGCAGCTTGTCTTTCAGCGGACCGTAGATGCTGTAGTCAGCGTGGCACGAGTAGCAGGCCATGTCCACCGGCACCCTGTGGTTCTGAAAATGTTGGGCTGGAATATGGCTGGCATCGTCTACGTAAAGGCTTTGGCCATAAGGAATCATGACGTGGCACGAAACGCAGAATCGTGTCTGCTCGGAGCGCTGGACGTGCGCGTTCATCCCTCCCACAATGCAAAGTGCCGGGAGCACACACAATCCAATAAAGGCCACTATCTTCCAGCCTGCAGCCCTCGTCAGGGAAGGACGTATCAAGAAGATTGCGGCCAATACAACGCTGAGCGCAATTTGGCAAATTAGAATCCCGATCACAAGGCCTCTAGCCGCTTCCTTCGTGAGCGAAGGCGGCGGTGATTCAGCGCCGGAACCGGCGTATGCTACTTCTTTTTCGCTAAGTCGCGGATGTAGGCGACGAGACCTTTAATCTGATCATCCGTCAACTTGCCCTTATAAGCCGGCATCTTCTTGCCCACGCCGCTCGTTATGCTATCGCTCAACTGTGCGTCGGTTTGCTTCTGCACCTCGTCGGAACGAAGGTCTTTCACGCCCAATTGTTTCCCTGTAGGCCCGCTGCCGCTTCCGTCGTCCGAGTGACATCCGACGCACTTGGCTTTGTACAGAGCGGCACCATCCTGCGCATGCGACGGTGCGGCTACGACCAGTACGAGAGCGGCCAACAGAAAAACTGCGAATCCAGTTCGAAGCATTCGATGATTCATCTTATCCCTCCCAAGAGAATTGCTGAGACGTAGCCATCATGCGTCAGATCCTATGCCCTTCAAAACGCATACAGGAACGAGAATGTGGCATTGCTGCCGTTAAAGTTCGCCGACTGAATCGTTGCCAGCCCGAACGGGCTGGTGTTTCCCGCTTGGGTGAAACCGTAATAATTCCAAGACATCTTGTAGGTGACATTTCGATAGACAGCGATCGCGATCGACGCGTACGGCCGTTGATAATTGAAGTCGAGCGTGCCGGAAGGCGTTAGAGGGTTCAGGAAAATCGTGTTGCCGCGGACAAAGCTGCCGCCATAACCCAGCATCGCCGTCACTCGCTTGGTGGGCTTCCACATCACCACAGCGTGAGCGAAATGATCGGTGCTGCCGTAAGTGGATAGCGCGCCCAGCCCAGTTCCAGGCGGAGTTGCGGTGGGCGGCGCCCCGACGGACGCGTTTGGAATCGGGCAGGCAGTCGTGGCGACTCCGGGAGGAGAGCTGCTCGCAATTCCAGTCAGCGTAGCGGGAGGAGGTGTGGGATTCGGAAAAGCAAAAGTTGTGGAATAGTTAAAACAGATCTCGGACTGCGTGAAGACGTTCCAGTAGTTGTACCCGAAATCGATGGACAAGCGCTGATTCGCCATCAGAAGCGCGGAAAAACTGTACGAGCGGTCGTGCTCCAGATTGTCCACGAACGAGACGTTGTCGCGGTTTTCATGAATCTCAACCGCGCCATCGAGCACAGCCCACGGGCGCGGTTTGTAGTTCGCATGGATTTTATACGACTGCACTTGCCGCGGATCAATCCGCGAATAAGAATTGTCGTTGTATCCGAACTCCAGATCACCTGTAATACGCAGAGCCTCTATGGGCCGCACGACCGCTCCCAGCAACAACGCATTCTCGTTGATGGTCGTTAGACTTCGAGTCGGACTGGCCGCCGCGGGGGCGATAAAAGTCACCGACCCATCTGGATTGAGCGTGCAGCCTGTGAAAGACGGGTTTGTCAAAAGGTTGCAACTACCCCGCGCGGCGAAGAAATCGGTTGCTGCCGTGGCGCCTGCCCCACCTGGAAAATAGATCATGTCCGTGTTGGTTGGACCGTCCTGGCCAAATTGGGCGATGGTTCGATTCGTGTAGAGATAGCCGATATGAGCGCTCACGCGCTTGTTGAAGTCGTATTGAAGCTCCAAAGTATTTGATTTCAAGTTCTGGCCTAGAAACGTTGAAACCAGGCCCGTGATTACATCTGCGGCCGAGCCCGCCGACGTAGCAGTCGGCCCCGAATGCTGTGGGCAAGTCACGGCGTTGGAGCCCGGAGGGCAATTGGCCGCGTTGAACACGGCTTCACTCTGCTGCAAACCTGCCAAGCCCGGAAAACCTGTGCCAAAAATATTGGTTTCGTCGAGCGCCCACGTTCCAGGAATCCGCCAGTTGTCATAGCGGAACTCATCGAGGATGCGGAGCTTGTCAGTTATGGAGTACACACCCGACCAATTCGCATTCACGGACACGCGCTTTGCATTCGCGGGACCACTGGTCGTGCTTCCACGCTCAGCGGTGCGCGCGGTGAATCCGTCCACAGTCTCCAGAAAATTGGGGATCTGGTTGTTGCTGGTGCTGTAACCGACCGAGCCGGACATCTCGAAGTTCTTGAAATAATTCGATTGGAAGCGGAACCGCTCCGTGGGCATAAAATTCCGCGCATTTCCTACCTGGCTGTATGACAAGAACCCGTTGCAGGTGGGCGTGGCAGTATTTGTCGTGCCCGCCACGATCGGAGTCGCGCATGGCAGTGCCTCGGACGGCGTTTTTGTGCTCCAAATGTTTCCCAGGTCAACCGGAGTGCCGTTCGGCGTGCCCAACGCCGTAGGGTTCGCGAGGACAAATCCAAAATTCTGCGGATTGGTCACGGGGTTATCGGTAACCACGTTGTCTTGCTTGAAGTAACTGAGGAACTCGTCGAAAGAAAATGTTGTTCGCGGCAGGATTCTGACATCAATTCCAGCGCGATAGGCGTTCGTCGTGTAGCTGTTCGCTTGATTGAATGCTGAAATCGTCCCCCCATCGGTGGTGAATAGGCTGGGCCCTTCATCGCGGTTCCGCGAATAGCCCAACCGGAATTGAATCGCCGAATTCGGAAGCAGAGTGAGGTTGTAATCCTGCATGCGGCGCACAAGATCCAGCGAATTCAGTGAATGGTTTTGCGGTACTGCAGGAGTCGAACAGAATGCCGGAGCGCCCTGCGGGAAAGTCGTCGTGGGCGGACCCACGAAGCAGCCGGTGCTCAAAGATCCCGGCGGGTTCAAGGAAGCCGGGTTCAAGGGATTAGCGAACAAGTTGTAATCCCAAAAGTTCTTGTCGCGGCGGAACAGCAGCCGAAAGTCGTACCATTTATTCTTTCCTACGCGCAGGCGCGTAACATCGTTTGGATCGCCGCCATATCCGAAGTTGCTGAAACTCAAGTTGTCGAACAAGAATCCATTGTGATCGATCGAGCGCATCTCCAGCGTGTAGTCGAAGAGCCGGAGGCCTGAGTTGAGGTTCTCGAAGGTATCGTAGGTGTTTTGGTTGCCGTTGATTTCGCTCGCTCGATACCCGGCTTCGATTGACGAATGGATATTGTAATCGCCCGAATTAATTCCTTTCGATTGTCCGGAGTCGTCCTGGGCCCGAGCAGCAGGCGAAAAGAAAAGTGCCATGACGAAAATGGCGAAGGGAATCGAGTGAACTCCCGGGTGAACTTTCATAGCTTTTCTTTTCCCATTCGAAAACACCGCTCCTGGCTTAACGTCTGTTTATCCTTGCTGCATTCTCCGTGATTGAAAAAAGTTCCTTCGCGCCTCCTACTTAAAGAAAGTCGCATCGAAGTTGGAGCCGTGAATTTGCGAGTGACACAACACGCATGACTGAAAAAAACTGGCTTGGTTGTGGAACGAAGGGGCTCCCGGCGCGCTGCTGAAGCTTGACGTCGTGTGGCACTGCAGGCAAAGCAAATTGACGTTGCTCAGCTTCAGCATGTGGGGATTTGGTCCGCCGTGCGTCAAATGGCACGATTCGCATCCATCCACCTTCACGGGCGCGTGTTCGAACACAAACGGCCCTTGCTTGTCCGTGTGGCACTTGAAGCAGACGGCGTCTTGCGTGGAAGAAGTCCGAACCTGGTGAGGCTTCACCGTGCCATGCACGTTGTGGCAATCGCTGCACTGGATCAGCCCCTCGTTCACGCGATGATGAAACGGCATGTCGAACTGGGCTTTTTGTTGGAGATGGCACCCATAGCAAAGTTCGGGCTGGGATTTTACGAGCAAAAAATCCGATTCTTTGCCGTGATGCGGCGAATGGCAGGAGACGCAACTGACGTTATTTTTCGAGTGCTCCGAGTTGATTGCGTTCATGTGCTGCGCACCGCTGGCGTGGCAGGTCAGGCAGCGCGCATTTATTTCTTTAGTTGAGTGTTCGCCAAAAATGAAAATCTTCGTTTTGTCGCCGCCGCCCGCGACGTGAGCCGAACCGGGACCGTGACAGTCCTCGCAGCCGTGCTTCGCGATCCCACCTTCCTTGTACGTCTGCTGCCAGTGCGCGCTTTTCTCCCAGCCATTGTAGAGGTCTTCATGGCAAGCCTTGCAGGTCTGCGCTCCAACATACTGCGGGGCTTCGGATGAAGCTGCGGGTGAAACTGCGGGTGGAGCTGCACTAGCCGGCGGCGGGCTGGGCGGCTGCGCGCCCTTGTCGGGAGCCTGTTGACCGTAGCCTGTAGCAGATGCGATTGCCAATAGACAAATACATAGGACCGACAATAGAAGAACTCGAGAAGCCCTAGAATTTGCCAGCATTGGCGTCACACGATTCAGCAATTTTTCACTGCCTCCTTGCCGATTCATTTGCTCTCTTCAGCGGCAAGGAAACCTTCCACACCTATGTGATCGAAAAGTAAGCAAATGAAAGGCCTAAGCAATGCGAAAGTCGGCTCTTAAGTCTCCCTCGTGCAGTCACTTCAAATTCCATTGGAACGAACCATAGCTTGTCCGTTCTGGCGGCGTGTCAATTGCGGAACCCGGTTCCTTAATGGAATTCTTGGAGGTAGCGGATCCGACTTGTTCGGCTGCGTCGGTGCGTGGAGTTGCGGCACTCTGGGTTGCCGGGTCGAGTTTCGCGCTCGTCATTGGGCTCGCCTCGAAAAGTGGACAATGCTAGAGCGACCCACTTCGCCGAGACTGTTCAAAATTGCACATGTTTCAAATTTTAATAGAGACGGGCGGGTTGCAGCGACGTGGCGTGACGTTGC
>Ga0302176_10000771_pt1 | contig 17187 bp, 16 predicted proteins | sample I_Palsa_E1_1_FD_198787 | JGI IMG/M metagenome (GOLD analysis project Ga0302176, IMG submission 198787) | Peat permafrost microbial communities from Stordalen Mire near Abisko, Sweden - I_Palsa_E1_1 | ecosystem: Environmental > Terrestrial > Soil > Palsa > Peat permafrost | place: Sweden...
AAGGGCCACGGCGATCAGCATGGCCGTGGTCGCCGAAGCAGGCAAAACCGCGGTGCGAAGAAGGAGCGTCAGTACAGTTAATAGAATTCCGCCGAAGAGGGTTACGAGTAGGGCGTTGCCGAAATATGATGGCAGTACGCCGCGATCTCGCGCCACGTACTTGAGCATGACGTTCCCGGTGCCACAAGAGGCGAACGGCGTCATTGCGCCGACCAGCGCGACACAGGCTACGAAACTTCCGTAACCAGCGGGTCCAAGGGCGTGGGCGACGATGACGAAATAAGTCAGGCGGCCGAGCAATTGCAAGCCTTGACCGCTGAACATCCAGGTCGCGTTCTGAACGATTTGGGAGCGGAAACTCTGCTGTGCAAACTCCGCTACCCGGAATCGCCAGGCTTGGTCGTGCGAACCATCCGCTCGATCAGTGGACGAGGGCATAAATCGAAGCAGATCCGACCGATGTAGCGATGCTCTCGGAGTTGTGGAGGGCGTCCTTCAGCCGGTCGTTGGGGACGAACACAATGTCGTTGGCATGCAGTTCGATATCTTGTTCCTGTCCTCGCGCGATTTTGCCAACGTGAAGCTTGGTGGTGACGTACTCGCTACCAACCTTCCGCAATAGCACGGTGTGATTGGTGGCGGCGTTTGAATTGGAGCTTCCCGCTTGCGCCATCGCTTGCAGCAGCGTGATCTTGCCGCTGTCCTGCATGACAAACCCACCTGGTCGAGCGACCGCTCCCAAGACGTAGACGATTCCAGCACGCGGCACGACCACCAAGTCACCCGGATAGACCTGCACATCCATCGCCAGCGAGGTTTTCGCGTCCTCGTTCTTTAAGGTGATGGTGACGCTGTCTTCGTTCGCGGAACGGTGTTTGATGGTGATTTTGGTATCGGCGACGTTGGTGAGACCGCCGGCCATGGAGACTACGTCCAGTAGAGTGTGCGGACCGGAGATTTGATAAATGCCAGGATGCTGCACCTCGCCAACGACAGAGACACCCTGAGAGGTCGATTCCTTAATCAAAACGTTGACTTGTGGCCGGACCAGGAAATTGCGATCGTGCAATTCGCGGGCAATAGTTTCCGTGGCCTGTTGTCCGGTCAAACCCGCGAGCGGAGTGCTCCCCAGTAATGCCAATTGGGCCTTGCCGTCGGCTCCCACCCGCACTTGCTGGGTCATTTCGGGGATATCAAAAACGGAAATTTCCAGCAAATCACCAGGAGCGATTCGCACCGGCACGTCGACTGCTTTCGTAGCCGACGAGGAGCCATTGATTGACGTTGGTGCTTGGGTCGTTTGCGCCCGAGCTAGGTTTGGCCGTACAAACATGGTCATAAGCACGAGCAGGATGCAAATCAATGTTTTAAAAGGGTGGCGGATCATAGATTTCCTCCCGGGGATCTTAGTGGCGAAGACTGGGCGGCCAGCAGATGGGGGTCCCCGTACCGACCTCCGTCATACCCCTCCGCACCCCGGTACGGATAGTATTCCCGAGAGCGAGGATCCATAGCGTTTACCAGAATACTTATATACTTGACTTGCACTGCTCTCAGGAGACGAATAGCCCGGACGACAGACTGGGATTGGGTAAATCCGAAACGAGCCACCATGATCACGAGATCCACGTGGGGCGACAGAACAACGGCGTCGGTAACCGGAAGAAGAGCGGGAGTATCGATCACCACGTAGCTGAATCCTTCTCGCCACCCCTTGATCAGCCCGGCCATCTTCGGAGATCCCAGTAGCTCCGCGGGACTACTCAACAGAGCGCCAGCGGGCATAAACATGAGGCCCGGAACTTCCTCGAGCGGTCGGAGGGCGTCGTGGTCGGTGCTCCCCAACAATAATTCGCTTAAACCCACTGCGGAGTGCTGCTTCACAATACTGCTTAGCGTACCGCGTCGAAGATCGGCGTCCACTAGCAGCACCTTTCCCCCGTTTTGCGCGAGTGCCGCGGCAAGATTTAAGGAGGTGAAACTCTTTCCTTCCTGTGAGATGGGGCTGGCCATCATCAGAACCTTGGGAGGACGATCCGGCCAGGACAGCAGCAAAGAAGTACGTGCCTGGCGGAATGCCTCGGTAACCGTCCATTGATCTGGACTGAGAAACCCGGCAGCCTTTTCTTCTGCAACGCTGCGATTCTTAGGCCCGTATGCTTTGAGCCAATCCTTCGGTTCGAGTCCTGGAGGGATTTTGCCTTGGGGGATAATGCCCAGAATCGGTATCTGGGTTGAGTTTTCAATCTCTTCAGGACTGCGAACGGTACGGTCCATAGTTTCGCTTACAAAAGCGGCAATCACCCCAAGCATGAGTCCCGCCAAAGCGCCTACGGCGAGATAAAGCGGAACGCTGGGCTTGGCCGGGCGACCAGGAACCACCGCGGGGTCGACAATATTAAGTTCGCTCGAGCGTATCCCCGCCCATACATCTGCTTCCTTGAGCTTTTGCGTTAAGCTGTCGTACAGGGAGTGAGCCGATTCGGCTTCTCGTTTCGCAATCGTATAGTTGATGGCCCGGTCATTCATTTTGCTGGCGACAGCTTTTTGCTCTTCGAAGATTTGTCTTGCAGCCGATTCCTGCGAAGCTGCCACCTCATATTCATTTCCAGCGGTTTGCGCCACTTTCCGGAGCTCGGTGTCGATGGATGACTGCAGCGCCGTTTGCCGCTCCTTGATCTCCATCAACCGTGGATAAGCGGTTCCGTATTTGGTTGCAGCATCCGCGTACTGCGCGTTCAGTTCGGTTTCCTGCTGTCGGAGCTGGTGGATAAGCGATAACGAGTTGGTCGCTTGAGAAGGCCCACCAGCGGCGGTGCTCCCGAGCAGACCAGCGATCAACTCAGGGTTTCCTTTGCGAGCGAGATTGTAAACGGCTTCCTTAACGATTCGGTTTGCTTGTGCCGTGGTCAATTGGGTGTTGAGTTCCTCCAGCCTGGTCAGGATTATGTTGTTATGGTCTTCCCCTGTGCCGAAGATCCCTGAAGCCTTCTGCAGCTCCGTGGCACGTTCTTGGGACCTCTCCGCTTCAGACTTGAGATCCACCAATTGCCGGCCGAGGAAGTCGGTAGCTTTGGTAGTGGCTTGGTAACCCACTTGAAAGTTGTATTCGACGAAGTCGGAGACCAGTTGGTTGACAATCTTTGCGGCCATTTCCGGGTCGGGATCCTCGTAGCTGACGGCAAGCAGGCGCGTGCCGGACACGGAATCGACATAGAGATTGGTTTTGAACTTTTTAAGAATGGCAGAACGTTTAAGCGGAGCCTGATCCAATGGAGCGGCCATTTCACGGCGTATCTGATCGGTCTTCATCAACGGGTCATAGCGGAACTCGGTGGTATTGGCTAGATTCAATTCCTTGATGACTTGCAAAGCCAAAGTGTCCGACTGCAGTACGGACACATGGGTCTGCAGAGTCACCGGCAGAGCCGTTGAGGCATCGTACCCGGGAGCTCCTTCGGCACTGTCTTTCAGCGACAATCGTCCCATCTGCTGATTGAGAACTTGGACGCGCGAAGTCGCCAGGTATTGCGGGGTCATGACCATGCACACCAGCGCAGCGACAGCCAGCATCGCTACAGTGCAAAGGCCGATCAAAACTCTCCGCCTCCGGAGAATTTGTAGCAACGCAGATACATCTGGAGTCGAATCGTCGGTTGGTTCCGGTGCCGTTACCCTGACCAATCGGGTCGACGGCGCAACTCCCGCGATCTTAAACTGACGGTTCTCGAGTTCGTAGTTTTTACTCATCTTTTGTACTCTTTCTCGGATGAGCCCTTACAGACTCGGATCCGCGGTGCTGGGCCGGCGATAACGATTGATCAATCGGTGTAACGTCCGGCTCGATAGGCCGAAGCTTGCGAATGAAATCCTTTAGGGTGGTGTTCCAGTTTAGGGGCACACCGCATTTGGCAATCGCTTTCGCCGGATTTCCCTGAACAACGGTCATAGCAGGAACCGAGCGGGTCACGACGCTACCGGCATTCACGACTGCTCCCCGGCCGATGGTCACATTCGGCAGGATCATGACCCCCGCTCCAATGTTGGCCTCATCTTCGATGTGGACTGAGACATATCCTTTCCACTCATCTCGCTTTGGAGGCAAGCCGTGCATGTGGGCCAGGACCGTTGTTCGGATTCCGATTTGAACGCCGTTTCCGATGGAAATCCATTGGGGATAGGCGGTTTCCAGGATTACATCTGCGCCGATCTGAACGTCGCTACCAATGGTTACGCCTCGCCAACGATGTAAGGTAATCCGCAATGAGCGGACCCCCGGCGCATAGAGAGCCACTAGCGCAAGAATCCGATTTCTCACTGCTCGCCAGATCGGCTCTGGCGGAAGTCCCCTGTCAGCGTCAGATACCTGCCGCACTGGGCTGGCGCCATTTGTTCCGGATCGGATATCCATCGGGTGAGATAGGCCTGTCTAAGTTCTTTCCGACAACTCTTCGTGATCAGCGAGGCTGATCAATGTGCCATTCTGTTCTTCAATCTTTTTTTCGATATACCGGCTAAGCGGACCAATGATGGTCAAGCTTTCCGCGTCCAAGTCTTCAAAGTCCAAGCGAGCGTCGAACCTCACCTCCATAGCGGCAATGAGTTCGATAATACCCATCGAATCGATCATGCCGGCAGTAAACAGATCGTAGTCGTCCGGAACACCCGAGGGAGATAAGCCTTTGGTTTCTAATTCATCCCGTAAACGATCCAAGATAAACGTTCGAATCTGGTCAGCACTAACTCGCCTCACGCGGTCGCCTCCATGAGGGAACGCAACGCGTTGCGATCAATTTTGCCGTTTGCGTTTAGGGGCAGTTGGGGCATGACCCGGATCTCCCGGGGTACTGCGTAGAAGGGCAGTTTGGTCTGCAGGCTGTTCCGGATCACCTCTGGTTTTACGTCGCAGCCGGTCACGAACGCGACCACCCCGCCCGCACCGCTGGTTGTAAGCGGCCAACCAATTGCTGCGGCCGAATCGACTCCGGGCTGGCGCCTCAGGACGCCCTCAACCTCCCCAAGCTCGAGCCGATGCCCAAGCACCTTGACCTGCTGGTCGGTGCGTCCCAAATACACAATCGGGGCTGTTTCCGTTACCGGCCGGCGAACCCGATCCCCGGTTCGGTAATACGTTTCCGTCTTTCCGGGCGGAGTGACGAATGCGGCTTCGGTTTTTTCCTGGTCCTGCCAATATCCAAGACTCAATTGCGGCCCGGTGAGCAGCAGTTCGCCCGCCTCTTGAGGTTCCACTTCTTCCAACTGTTCGTCGACGACAATTGCATGCATTCCAGGTAGAGGCTGGCCGACCGGCACCAAACCAAGATGGCATTCGCTCGGAGATTTTTCCGGATCCCATCGATACATCGTGCATGCAATGGTTAGTTCGGTCGGCCCGTAGAGATTCTCGACGATGGAACCGGAAGCTGCCGCTGCCCAGTCTTGAGCGAGATCGGCGGGCAACGCTTCTCCGCAGAACAAACTCCATCGCAAGTTGGGGTATTGGTCGGGCTTTAGCGAGCCCAGCCGCTTCATAAATGCAGCCACGGAGGGCACGGAAAACCAAACCGTGAGCGCGGCCTCCCGAATGAAGCGCCCGGGGCTGATCAGAGACTTATCACTGGGACAACAAATGCAGGCACCTCGTTCCCAAGCGACAAACATATCGAATGCAGACAAGTCGAAAGTCATGTCGAAGTTCTGTGAGAACCGGTCTCGCTCGGTGATTTGATAGCGGTCCACGGTCACGTTAACAAACGAGGTAACATTCGCGTGGGACACCATGACGCCTTTGGGGATCCCGGTGCTACCAGACGTAAACAACAAATACCCAATGGAATTTGGCGGCACAGAAACCGACTCCAACGCTTCAGCGCTCTCAAGATCGTTTGCGCCTACAAAGGTGTGTTGAGGCCATCTTTCGCGGAATCGACCGATCTCAGCTTGGTCGGGCATCACGACCAGCATCTCCACACTCATTCCCTGGAGAATCTGGTCCAATTGCTTGGACGATTCCGAATCAACGATCACCGTCTGGCATCGGGAACGCAAAAGCATGGTTCGCGTGCGATCAGCAGGAAACCTGCGGTTCAGCGGGACGTATCCATGCCCGCGAAATAACGCAGCAAGCACCCCAGCAAAAGCGGTTATGGAGCGGTGTGCGAAGACCGCTGTCAAAGGCACTTCTGTTATTGGCGCTCGCTTTTGTAGGGTTGCGGCGATGGAGGCGCTCTTGGCGTAGAGCTCTCCATAGCTGTAGGTCCGCCCCTCCACCTCGATCGCCGGCCGATCCGGAAACAACTCTGCCGAGCGCACGAAACCAGAATGTAGAAGTTGATGCATGCTTAGGTGCAGTTCACTGCTTGGACTTGTCGTTGAGCAGATGCCGAGGGTAAAGCAGCGGGCGGCGGATCGATGCGGTAGGCGAGCTTACCGTCCTGAAGGTAGGCATAGGCAATGAGAGCACGCTCGCTTCCTTCCCCCTCGATGCTCCAACCGGATCCCTTGCGTTTCAGCCGCATCTTGCTCCGCTGCCGCCACCACTGATTCACTTCTCCGGGAAGCGCAAACCACACCGTCCCATCACCTCGCAGGACCTGCAAGTGTTCCAGCAACGTCTTGAACCAAGCGCGATGCTGCGCGTCGATCACGTAATCAGGATGAACGATGAAGCTCATCATCCCGTGCTGGCTCCTTATCATCTCGATCTGCTGCTTCCACAAGTCAATCGAATTGTGGTGCAAAACGTAAAAAAGGAAGTAGTCCTGCACGGTGGTAAGCGGGAGTTCCAGAATGTCGCCAATGAAATACGGCATTACCGTGCAGCATCCGCCATGCTGCGGATCGAGATGAGCAACATTGGGAACCGACATGTCGTACTCGAATTCAAAAGCGTCGTACCAGTCCGAGTTGCGGTACATTGCACCACTTCGGTATCCCTTGGCTCCAAATCCTCGGGCGTACGCATTGATCTTTTTGGCGCGGCTCAGGAATTCTTGGCGGTTGTCGAACAGCCGACCGTCATGATTCAAATCATGAACGTTGACCTCAAAGCCTCGACTGCGGATCTCGCAAAGAAGCGTTTCAGTGACCACATAGCGTTCCTCAGGAACCAGCTGGACAGAGGCCCTAATTCCCACCGACTCGTCCATTTCCATAACGGTGTTAAGGAAGTCCAGCCCGGCACTAGTCTCTACGTCGTGGGTCATGATTGCAGAGCTCTCAAATCCATCGGGCCAAAACCAAATGAAAGCAATATCGGTCTTTTGCTGCGCCTTTAATGACAGTTCCAGCAAGCGTTCCAACAACAGGTCAGCGGTCCTATCCACCGGCCAGCGCGGAAAGGTCTTCTTTTCCCAGCCGGCGATGTAGGCCTTCTTGACGCGGGCTCGCAAGGAAAGAGGCATGAAGGGGCGCAGTCGATAGTACAAACCACGGCAGGCTTGCATGAAACCAGAGCTCAAATCATCCGAGTGTGCGGCTGAGACGTACCGCTCGCGCCGGAGGTTGTCGACCACTTCACCTGGATCAAACGGGAAAGTAGGGCTCTGTCTATTTGCCGTCATTACACCCAACACGTCCGGTAGATTCCCGCCCAAACACGAGGATGGACTGACAAAAGAGCAACGACCGTAGCAGACCAGATCGTCGCCGACCTTGAAAAAGCCTTTTGCAGCATCACTGGTGCTATGAACCTCGGGTCCCGCAAAATCTTCCGGGTATAAATAGCGTTCGGCAACCGGGTTAACACTCATTGACGTCATGGTTTGCGTGGCGATCTGAAAAAACGTCGGAGCTTATGGCGCTATCTTGCTAACTTCGTGGGTCTTGCTTCATGGCAATGCAGCCGAGAATCGGAATCGAGACCAAGAAGGCGTGTTTAGCCCATGTGCCGGTATAAAACTCTGCCTGCGGTCGACAAGAGCGCGTCTGGCAGCATGGAGAAGAGCTGCTTGATCGCTGACGTTTCCCACTTAGAACTTGCTTCTCGACCTAAGTATTTCGCGTAGCGGTAATAGGTGAGGGTGCTTTTCGTTGCGCCGAACTTGTCCTTGAAGGCGATCAGGCCAGAGTTATCCATGTCCGAGCGTCCAAAATCCATCGTCTGGGCTCCAGACGCTTTGCTGTCTGCGATGATGCGCCAGAACAGAAAGGGCATGCCACCTAGGTGATGGAACTGTTCGTCCGAACACCCATATTTATACACAATGGAGGAGCCGTGCCGCAGGGTAACAATGGCTGCAACCGGAATATTCTGCTTGCGCGCTAGACGTATCTTGATGTTGTCTCCCATGCACTCCAGTAAATTGGCAAACCAATTCCGGGGTTGGGGCGGCAGTTGGTGGCGTCTCCTGGTCATCAAGAGCAGCTGATAGAATTCGTCTATCAGCTGGTTCGACCGTCCTTGCTCGCAGGAAAGCTGCTCCCTTTCGGCCCGCCGGATTTTTCTCTGGATTGAATCTTTGTGAAGACCTCGAAAAAGATGGTCCAAACTTGGCGTCAGATCGAGTTCGTGGAAGCAGTAGGAGCTTCCGGGTTGCAAATCACCACTTAGGTCTGGAGAGATCATAAGCGGACGGAGCTCAACATATTTGCACCGGAGCCGGTCGCATTCCGCCGCAAGCTGTGCCATCAACTGTGAGTAATTGCCCTGCTCGCTCAACAGAAAATCACAATGATCCGCAAACGGCAGCGATACCAGACGATTTCCGGTGAGCCAGCTGGAGATGTGGCAAAGCACGATGCCGTCATGTAAAGGCTCACCGGGGGCTGAGCTGGTTAGCACCAGCGGCTCATAACCGTAGGTACGCTTTAGCGCTTCGAGCCAACCTCGTTGATGGAACGCCGATGCCCGCGGATGACAAGCCACCAACGTATCCCAGCGGCTATCCAACAGTGGATTTATGAAATACACGTTTATCGGAATGCAGGACTTATTAAAATGCGTAAAAAGTGATTTCACGACTGCTCATCGTGCGGCCTTGGTTGCTGCACCGAGGTAGCGAAGCACACGGGCGGGATTTCCAGCCGCGACAGCATTTGCCGGAACGTCGCAGGTTACCACGCTGCCGGCGCCGACAATGGCCTGTTCGCCAATCACGACCTTGGACAGAATGGTTGCACCTGATCCGATGGAAGCGCCAGCCTTGACCGTTGTTTTCTCAACGCTCCAGTCTTGTTCGGCTTGCAACTGACCGTCAGGAGTGGTGGCCCGGGGGTATGCATCATTGATGAAGGTAACCCCATGGCCGATGAAGGTGTTGTCTTCAATGGTTACCCCTTCACAGATGAAGGTGTGGCTGGAGATCTTGCAATTCTTGCCGATCTTGGCATTCTTCTGGATTTCGACGAAGGCCCCAATCTTGGTGTTGTCGCCAATCTCGCAGCCGTAGAGGTTGATGAATTTCGATAATTTGACATCCTTTCCTAGTCGGACGTCTGCGGCTATACAGCACCATTCATTCATAGGTGAATCACTTTGCCTTTTGCTTTCAGCGATTCCTCGGCAGCTTCCAGCATCCGGACGATACGTAAGCCCGCGTGCCCATCATTCATTGGGGTCTCATTGTTGACGACACATTTTGCGAAGTACTCCAATTCGACCTTGAGGGCCTCGGTTTGCTCGATCTTTGGAGACCACATATCTCCGGAACGATAGCTGACCAGCAGGTCGTAGACCCCGTTGTTGTCGCCGTTCTTGGCTACCCCCCGGTCATAGACCTTGATCTTCTCGTCGGCTTCAAGGTCGTTCCAAACCAGCATCTTTTTTTCCCCGCCAACCAGCGTGGTGCGCACTTTGACCGGCGAAAGCCAATTCACGTTGATGTGCGCAATGATGTTCCTGGGGAAATACACGGTCACATAGGCTACGTCAACGAAGCCGTTGAGATGTTTCTCGCCAGTAGCAACCACTGCTTCTGGGCTCTCCCGAATCACGAAGTCCACGATCGACAGATCGTGAGGAGCGAGATCCCAAATGACATCTACGTCATGCTGAAACATGCCCAGATTGACTCGGGTAGAATCGTAGTAGTAGAGATCGCCCAGAGTTCCATCGTCAACCAACTGGCGGATCTTTTTTACCGCACCAGTGAAGAGGAAAGTATGGTCGACCATGATCTTGAGATTCTTCCGCTCGGCCAACTCGATCAGAGTTTCGGCTTGGCGGGAGTTGGAAGTGAAGGGCTTTTCCACGAATACGTGTTTGCCATTTTCGAGGGCGGTCCGCGCAAGTTCGAAATGAGTCCAGACCGGAGTGATAACCGCCACGGCATCAATTTCTGGGGAGGTCAGAATCTCGGCGGCATCCGCGGTAACCTGAATGCTGGGATGAGTTCGGTTGACCCGCCGCAGGGCTTCTTCGCTTTTGTCGCAAACTGATACGATCTCGCAGTCCTGCACCGAGCAGAGATTTCGCACCACGTTAGGCCCCCAATAGCCGTAGCCAATGACACCAAAGCGAATCTTATCCTGCCCGCTCGGGCGGGTCGGCTCAGAAAGCCACTTCGTCGATGATTCGAATCGCATGACCTGTATTACCTTTCCGCCACGCAAACAAAGATCTCAATACCTAAGCGCTCTTAATACGCGCCTTCTCCTGAGAGCAGGACTCGGGGCGTACGCAAAATGATTTGAAAGTCTAGCCACAGAGACCAAGTCTTGGCGTAGCGCAGATCCAGCCGTACCATGTCATCAAAGGCGACCTTACTCCGGCCATTCACCTGCCACAAACCGGTGATCCCGGGCCGCGCTTCCATCCGTCGCCGATGCCAAGGCTGATATAGCTCCAGCTCATACATGGTTGGCGGGCGCGGGCCGACCAAGGACATTTCTCCGCGGAGCACATTCCAGAATTGGGGCAGTTCATCCAAACTGGTTCTCCTCAGGAAGCGTCCGAAGGGCACAATTCGAGGGTCGGAGGTAAGTTTGTAAACGCGCGGCTCCGAGCTTTTAGAGGCATCAAGGTTTACATGCCCAGCGATGAATCGCTTGACATACTCCTGATGAATCTCTGGATTGTTGTCGGCATACATAGATCGGAATTTCAGAAACGTGAACGGACTTCCGTACTGGCCGATTCGCGTCTGCCGAAATAAAATAGGCCCCTTGGAGGTGAGTTTAATGATCACCGCGATAAGACCGAATAAAGGTGACAGTAAGATCAGTGCAGTTAAGCTGCCGAGGATGTCAACAACTCTTTTGATCGCATGGGAGGTTCGGGAGGCCGAAGCGTTGGGGCGTACTTCGGAATGCAGCCTGCGGTCCGCAGGCGTTGGTGGCTTTTTGTCCTGCACTTCCGGAAAGAACTCAAATGAAAGCCGTATTCTCGCGAGCTGATCAACGCCAAGTTCCTGCCTAAGAGTCGCCCAAGTCTTCAACTTGATCACATCGTTAGCCAGCTCTCTTCTCTCCGGAGGGATAGCTATGAAGATAATTGCGAGAATTGCATTCTGGGTAAACCAGCCACAAGCGTCGGTGTCTCGAGCGACCGAAGGCAGCGCGCGCACTATCTTGCCGACCGCGGTATCACCATTCGGGTCCGCGAGAAGCGTTGTTAGGTCGACTAGCATCAGCAAGAAGGACTGTTCTGAGCGTTCCGACCTTCTGCGCTCCATATGCAAAGCTCGAACAAAGGCAGGTTCGGGTAGGACTTTGGGAAAGCTGTCTTGCAAGTTAGTGAGTTGGGCCACGGTCTGGTGTTTGGCAACTTTCGAAGGGGAACCCACGTCGTGCGGAACTGCCGGCTCGCTGTCCTTACTTGCCCAGCAAACTCTAGTCTCTACTCACGGATTCATCTTCTGTGTTTGGGGCGGGACGCTGGCGGGCGGCCGAGCGCCCGTTGCCGCCACATCGCTGCGGATCTCTCTAGGGAAGCGGATGCTTTGCCCCACTTTGATCTGATTGGGGTCGACCAAATCGGGATTGAGCTCCCGAATCTCTCGCAACACCGCTGGGTTCCAGAATCCGAAATAGGAGAGAGCGATCTTTGCGAGCGTTTCATCGTGCTGGACCACATGAAAAACTGGGCCTGTCGATTCCTTTAGGTCCATCGGTTGAGCGGAAGCCGAGACTGTGGAGGAAGAGCCGAAAGCGGGGCCATGTAGGCGTTGAAATTGAAAATTCATATACATATACACCGCTGCAGCAGTCAGCAGACAGGTCATCAGGACCGGGCCAACCATCCGGTAAAATCGATGAGTTTGCGGCGGCGGCGTGAACACTTGCGCGTCTGGCATCGAAGCACCACCCGTAACGCGCGGAGATTCGGTCACTCGCGCGGGCGTCGGCGCTTTTGAAACCGGAGGGATGAGGCCCAAATCGCTCGCAACTTCCCGCACGATTTCGGGGCCAATCTTGGCTTGCTCTAAAGCACAGCCCATTCCGAGGGCGTTGAAGCAGAGGTTGTTGATATTCCGCGGAATGCCTTCGCTGTAATCGGCAATTCGTTCCAGAGCAGCATGGGTGAAGATTGGGTACCCGTCGCTCCCAGCGACCCCCAGCCGGTGTTCTATATACGCGAATGTGTCCGCCGGAGTGAGCGGCTCGAGCCGGCTAAAAACCGAAATCCTTTGCCGCAGCTGGGACAACGATTTGCGGTCGAGCTTCTCGGCCAACTCAGGCTGGCCCGCTAACACCATTTGCATCAACTTGGTGGTGGTGGTCTCGAAATTCGAGAGCAGACGCGCTGTTTCTAGGACTGGTTCACTCAGATTTTGCGCCTCGTCAATAATCAACACCAATCGCCTGCCAGCGCACATTTCCTGGTACAGCAGCTCATTCAGTTGCGCGTGCAAGTCCACCATGTCCCGGCCCGGAGCATTTACGCCCAGATTTTTGAGCAGATAGCGAATCAGATCGATTGGGTCGCATAGGGTCTGGAATAGAAAAATCGTCCGCGCACTTCCTCGCAAGTGTTCGAGAAGCGAGAAAAGCAGCGTGGTTTTCCCCATGCCAGGGCGGGCGATAAGGGCAAGAAAGCCCCTGCCGGTGTCCAGGCCGTATCGCAGCGACGCCAATGCTTCACGGTGCGTCGCAGTTGGAAACAAAAAGCTTGGATCCGGAGTCACACCGAACGGATCCCGTTGCAGCCGGTAGAATTCAAGCACCATTCTGCTGATCTGGGTCTCGAGAGCAACCCGAGGCGCGCTGGTACTTTCGGGCGGGCGCTTCGTTGCGGCTGGTTCCGGTGGCATTATGCGAGCTCGTTGCGGTTGCTATTCGATGATTTGACTTGCTGACCGTCCCGAAGGGTTGGGAAGTGGGAAAGAAACATTATTCAGAATGCGTTCTGGTGTTCACCGTTCTGATGAATATGTGAGCTCAATGAATCGAGCCGCTAGCGGGGAACAAACCAGGGGCAGAGGTCAATTGCTCTACGTTGCAAACGTCAACCTCCACAGACGCCGATCTTCCTAGCAGTTCTATCGAGATCACCAGACGGAATACATTCTTTTTCCTTACGAGAAAGCCTTCCACCCCTTGTAGTGGGCCGGACTTTACCCGCACCCGGTCACCGCACCTCAACAGGGGGTGAGGCTCGACGGAAAGGTTACTCCCCACCGCTCGTCGAACCGCTTGGATCTCGGCTTCCGAAATCGACGCTGCACACCCTCCCGATTTCACGATCATGCAGGCTCCGGGTGTGCTCAGGATCTGGACTCGCTGGTCAAGCCTTGCGCGGAAAAATACATAGCAGGGAAACAGCGGGAGCCAAAGTTGCTTCATCCGATCCTGCCATCGGTGGACGGTACAATAGAGAGGCAGAAAAACCAGGTGGCCCTTACCTTCCAGAATCCGAGCCACAGTTTTCTCGTGCTGGTGGCGGGTATACAACGCGTGCCACGGCAAGTCGATACCCTCAACGGCTGTCAAGAGGTCTTCTTGAACTGCGGATACAGCTTCGCCCTGTGGCTTACACATAGCTCTCTAACCTGGGCCGTGGCTATCTGCTTCTCCTGCGAGAGGCAGCCACAGTTCTACACCGTCAAGCGGGAAGCCGAATGGAACGCTTAACCCGTCTATCCAGGGATTTCGCCTTGTTCGTTGTGCAGCACGACGTTACGTACAACAGCCGCGAACCCTATGTCTCGATATCCCCGCTGCCTTGCCTCTACCCGCACCACTTCGCCTTCCAACTCGATCACCACCTGCGACCTGGCCCATACCGAACGAACCAATACTTCCATTCCGACCGGCGTTCCCACGGGCGGCGCCTGGTCAGCCAAAACGAAAATCCCGCTTTCGGACATATCTCGCACCAAACCCTTCGCCCGGTATGGCACGCCTTCTGGATTGGTCCAAAGGAAATTCAGTGCTGGGGCCACTGGATAGCGTTCATGGCGTCGCCGTTCCATGAGCCCACGGAATTGATTTGATTGGCATTTGGGTCGATTACTACCATCCCCACCGGGCATGCTTACGTCGAAAAGTTATCTTGGTTGAAGCCTCGCGACAAGGAGCGAAGATTGAGGAAGCTGCTGAGGGTAGATAGAGAAATAGGACACCATACGACTTGTTTTTCAGCCAGTGCACTGCGAGGTAATTACGACCGGGCAAGAACTCCTCATATCATTGACGCTCATTACCACATCCCTACGGATCGTATCGCTCTGCTTTGCGAGAGAGTTGTCTGCTTGGAACGACGATTTTTACCCCAGGGAGATCCATTAAACCTGCGGGGGCGATGACATATTTTTTAGATCACCTGATAGAGCAACGCATGCATCAGCCGTGCGCGTTTAATGAGGCATTTACTTGACTTGCTGATTTCTAACTGTTAAGTTCTCTCTTCCCCGCGAGAGTAAACCCCTAAAATTAGGCTCGAAATCACTCGATCCAACGTTTGAGGAATTTTTGAAGGGCGAATTCGCCCCATGGGCCCAATGCGACTACAGACACAAGCAGATCGTTCCCAACGCGTCAGTATTCTGATTGCGGATGAGACTCGCATGGGCTGCCAGCTCTTGAAGAACGCGCTCGGACACTCGCGTTTCCGTTTCGATGTTGTCGCCTGTGCAACTACCCGAGCAGATATCCTGCGGGCGATGAGTAGTCGCACGATCGAAGTCGCGTTGCTAAGCGAAAGTCTGCAGGAAGGACCGTTTGCAGGCTTCTATGCATTGAGTGAACTGCGGGAGTCGTTTCCTTCCACACGCTCGATTGCGTTGCTCAAGTCGGCTCCGCATGAATTGGTTTTAGACGCCTTCCGCGCCGGTGCGAAAGGCGTATTTTGCAAAACAGAACCCATTGAAACTCTTTGTAAATGCATTCGCGCGGTGCACGCTGGACAAGTCTGGGCTAATAGCAACCAGGTAAATTTGATCATCGAAGCTTTAGTGAATGCTACACCGCTGCGTTTGACCAGCGCTGCGGGGCGGCGCTTGCTCGCTAAGCGCGAGGAAGAAGTCGCCAGCCTGGTTGCTGAAGGGCTAACCAACCGGGACATAGCCGGTAAGCTCAGTCTGAGCGAACACACGATAAGCAATTACCTCTTCCGCATTTATGAGAAGCTGGGAATATCGAGCCGCGTCGAGCTAGTGCTCTACATGGTTCGTCATCTGGGCCTTCAGGGCCAACTGTAAGTCTTCCTGCTGCGACCGCTTGACGGTAGCTAACTCCAAGAAACTGCCAGGGCCACACGGGCGCGAGGGCATGGGATGAACTGGCCCCAGCGCTGGCCTAAGACTGTCCATTAGGGCCATTGCTCGGTCCTATTAAGCACAGTACATTCATGACTGAGACGAGATCCCCTTCGGTGAAAGTGAACGACCATGTTTCTTCCCAGATCTACCTATTCGAATTTACGCGGGTTACGGGGCTGCGCTAAGCCGCAACTGCCAATCTTGCTGGCAGTGGCAATTTTTCCGGCGTTGTGGGGTTGCGCTGGACTCAGTGCAAAGCAGCCAGGCACCTCCGCCGCGCCTCCCTCAGGAACGGATCCCACGGCCGGCTCGCCGCCTGAATCCCCGGCGAAACCCTCCTACTTCCCCACTGAGCCTTCACACGCGACGTACCTGCCCCGCTCGGACTCCTACTGCGCGTCCGCGATTACGACGAACCCGTCGGAGCCGCGACCAGACAACGATCAGGCGAACCAAACGGTGCCGACCCCGCCATTTAACTGGGCTTTCGATAGTGTTCACAGCGGGTGGACGGCCAAGCAGGCTGCGGTTACCGGAAATTTCAAAGGTACCACCACGGAAATCATCCAATGGGCTGCCTGTAAATGGGGCATAGACGAAGACACCATCCGAGCGGACGCGGTGAAGGAATCCAACTGGCACCAGAACGCCGTAGGAGATGTCTGCGGCCCGGTAGGGGAAGCCTCCTACGGCATACTCCAAATTAAGAATGAGGACTGCACTGGTGCTGTGATCCACGGCGGTTACCCGCAAACGCAGCAAGGTACAGCGCTGAACGTAGACTGGTACGCGGCCCATATTCGCTCCTGCTACGACGGCGATTTCTACGCCACCGGATACAACTGGCTTTACGACGGACAGACTGTGGACCAGATTGCCGCACAGAACGGATGGAACTTTGTGTTTTGGACCTGCATCGGGTTTCACTACTCCGGTAACTGGTCACCGGGCCAGCCTTACCAGTTGGCAGTTCAACAGATTCTTGCGAGCCGACCCTGGGAGAGCCAGGGCTTCTAGTTCCTAAAGCCCAAATCACTCGGGTAAAGCGCTACGACTTGATGGCGCCCGGTTAGCTACAGGCATCGGGCGTGAGATGTTCCGCTTGTCATCCAGCCCTACCGAATGGCCGCACCCAATCCGAAGAGAGTACAGCCGGCCGGATACCGGGCGGTTAGATCACACAGATTCACAAGGCTGACGACGGCGATCTCGTGCATGAGGTCCGAAGATCGCTCAGTTTCCTTGGTGCCGGGCCCCGCGCAGGTATTGACGCGATGGATTACCTGCTTTTGACCTCCCGCATCCAAAGCGGCGATGTCGCTAGCGCGGCTCGGGAGGTACCGGCGAATGGATGCGCCCGGCTGGCTGGCCGCTAAAAGGCATCTCGGCAGCGGTAGGGCGAACGTGACGTCTGTAGAGTTCTGGGGAGAATTGGCGAAATTGAGCAGGGGGCGGACGAACTTACAGCAAGACTGTAAATGGGGCGATTGGCTCAGGCCGGGTGCGTGACGCACAGCAAATAGCTGATGCTTATAACGCAGCGAAAGCG
>Ga0302176_10000777_pt1 | contig 17068 bp, 11 predicted proteins | sample I_Palsa_E1_1_FD_198787 | JGI IMG/M metagenome (GOLD analysis project Ga0302176, IMG submission 198787) | Peat permafrost microbial communities from Stordalen Mire near Abisko, Sweden - I_Palsa_E1_1 | ecosystem: Environmental > Terrestrial > Soil > Palsa > Peat permafrost | place: Sweden...
GTGGCGCCGAGCGCGGCTCTCATCCCGAGTTCCTGCTGGCGGGCCGTGCCACGGGCCAGCATGAGGATGGAGACATTGCCGCAGCCGATCAGGAGCAGCAGGGCGACAGCGCTGAAGAGCAGGAAGTGAGCGATAGCCAAGTGTCCGGAATGCCGACTACACGGACATGTGCAATTGGATCACAGGGAAACACATGAAGCCTAGTCGATACGCTTAGCATGGTGGTCTCCGCCCTGGTGAAGGATCAGTTCGGTCGCGCGGCCCTGGGCATCGGTCACGAAGGTGATCTGTGCGTCGACGACTTTCAGGAAGAAGTCGCGGTCGCTTTCAGGGAAGATCTGCACTATCGACTGGCCGGTCGCTTGCGAGAAAAGATGGCCGCCTTCTCGTGTGATCGTCAAAATGAATCCGGGGGCGAGTTGGTATTTGCCGACGTAGCCATCGAATAGCTTCGGATCTACGGCGAGTTCCTTATGATCTTTCGGAGGGGGAGGAGCAAGCACTGGGTTCACCATCTGGGCGATCTTTTGCCCTATCATCCCTGGTCTTGCTCCGGCCAGGTTACTGAGCACAACCACCGTCAGGTTGTCATCAACATATCGCCGGATGTCGCATGTGAAGCCCTGCCACGCGCCTCCGTGTTCGATCAGCTTATGCCCATTTACCGTAGAGATTCCCCAGGCGAAGCCGTAGTTTGCCGGATTGGGGCTGCCGTCATTGAGCGGAAACACGGTCCAGATCCGGTCGAGGCTGGATTGCGTCAGCAGGCTAGCACCGTAGAGAGCTTCGTCCCACTTGGCGAGATCGAGCACGTTGAAGTAAAGCGTGCCGTCCGCCGTTGAGTTGAATGTGGGCGAGACCCACTCCTGGTTCTGAAGCTTAGGGCCGCGCATCTCGTAGCCCGACGAGCGATTCGGAATGATGTCACGATCGCTGATGATCCGTGTCGAAGTCATGTACCACGGTTTGAAGATTCTCTCCTGCAGGTAATCGCCGTAGAACTTGCCCGTAACTCGATGGATCATGATGCCGAGGAGCACGTAGTTTGTGTTGCGGTAATCCCATCGGTCGCCGGGAGCGAACTCTATTGGGAGCGCCTCAATCTTTTGGACGAGTTCGTCCTCAGTGAAGTCCAGCCGCAAATAGAAGGCGCCTTTCGGCCCGATGCGCTCACCGGACTCATACTCCGCCAGCCCCGATGTGTGGGAGAGGAGATTCTTGATCAGGATAGGCTTCCAGGTAGCGGGCGCGTCAGGGAAGTACTTCACAATGCTGTCGTCTAGTCCGACCTTGCCTTCCTCCACCAGCATCATTACAGCCGCCGAGACGAACTGCTTTCCCACCGAGCCCGATTGGAAAAGAGTCTGCGGCTTCACTGGGACATCGAGTTCGACGTTGGCCAGTCCATAGCCTTTGGCGAGCAGAATTTGTCCTCGATTGTAGACACCGACTTCGACGCCGGGGACGTGCTCGCGTGCCATCTCGTCCATGACGTAGCGATCGATGCTGCTTATCAGCTCAGGCTTCAGCTCCGGCGTGTTGGGCGTGACAGATGCGCGTGCCATGTTCGGAACAGGCGTTCGCTCTGCGCTTTCGACGACGATCGCATCTTTCGGGCGGTCTTGTTTCTCGAGGGACAACCCGAGCCGCGCAACTGCGTCGAAGATAGATACAGCGAGCGGATCTTTGGGAGCGCCTGCCGCCGCGCTTGCTTGGGCGGCGTCGTATAGGCGCCTAGCCATCCAATCGATCTGGAAGTCGTACACCCCTTTCAATCCTGTCTCATCGAGAACCGGCAGGGTTATATAGCCGCCCGCCATCTGCGGGAGGAGGTCCGCGAGGGCCGACATACCGTAAGAGCGGCACAGGACGTGGATTTGTTTCGGATCGCCGGTAGTCGGTGCGCAGTCGGAGGCGCCCGGGTTGGAGGATGGTTGGAGCTTTGATCCATTCTTGCCGACTGTCAACACGTAGACAGAATTAGCTTTTTTGTCGCGAAGGATGACGAGCTTGAAGCGTTCTGCGAGGAGCGATTGGAGCATCAGGAGTTGGTCTGATTGCGATGATCCGGGGGCGGCGTGAGCTTCGATGTCGAAGCGGTCGGTGTCCAGCCAATCCGGGCCGCCGGTCACGAGTTCTGCGTCGACGTTGTACGCCGCGGCGGCGATCTTCCTCAAAGTCGTGTTGCGGAATTGAATGTGGCCGTCCGGAAGTATGCCTTGGGTGACAATCTGGTCTCCCGGCCGAGACGGTTCGAGATCAACTGTAGCTAACGAAAGCGCAGATTGGGTGGACTGGCAGAAGGCAGTGCCCGCGAAGAGCGACATACAAGCAAGCGACCGCAGGATCTTGGCGCCGTACACAGCAAGATTCTTAGACATTCAACCTTTCGCTGCCGAAGAAGCGGTTTTGCAGCTACTCATCGAAATGACTGCCGATCGCTGATCGATCGTGGGGCGAAGGGGCATCGATCTTCCGCCGGAAGTATCATCGAATGATACATCTCTAAGGCTTTCCGGACGCACAGGGCCTTATCGGTGGACGATACGGAATCCAGAAGCACTCCAGGCGGACGAACAACCGGCATCTCGGAAACTTGCCTGCCCTGCTGGCCAGATCGACAGCAACTTACCGATAACCCCGTTTCACGGGAACTCCTCCACGACGCTCAAGGCTGCATGGCTTCCGAGTTGCCGACCATCTGCCCAGTGCGTCCTCTTTTAGGTGAAGAGTCGCTTCTGAGCCGGATGATCGAATTGTTGAATGAGCTTTCTCACTATCCGTCCAGCATGGCAAAGTGACCGTTCCAAGAGTCACTTCGGAACGATTCCTTCGCTTACGTCGTATATTTTGAACATGCGACTTCGAGTGGCGCTGCCTCTTCTTCTGGTTTTGGCAATTTTTTTTGCAACTTTCCAAAGCCACGCGTCCGATCTGGCCTTGGTTGGTGCAAAGATTTATATCTCCCCAGCCGCGCCACCAATCGAAAGCGGCACAATCCTTGTACACAGCGGCCACATTCTATCGGTTGGGCCGATTGCAGAGATCAAAGTCCCACGCGGTACGACCGTAATAGACTGCAAGGGCCTCGTCGTGACTGCAGGTTTCTGGAACAGCCACGTACACATTCTTTTGCCGGGATTACTTCATGCCGAAAATCTCTCCTCCGGGCAGATCACCTCACAGCTTCAACAGATGCTCACACGGTGGGGATTCACGACCGTCTTTGACATCGCTTCCGTGCTCCAGAACACCAATCTCATCCGCCATCGCATAGAAAGCGGCGAAGTGAAAGGGCCGCAGATTCTCACAACCGGTGAGCCATTCTGGATGAAAGGCGGAACGCCGATTTACGTTCAGGGCTTCCTCGAAGCCAATCACATCAGCATTCCGGAGGTGGAATCAACGGCGCAAGCCAAAGAGCGAGTGCGCCAGCAGATCAACGACGGAGCAGATGGCATCAAGATTTTCGCGAATTCCGCGGAGCGCGATGGCATGTTAACCATGCCTTTAGATCTGGCCCAATTGATCGTCGCCGAGGCCCACCATGCTGGCAAACCTGTTTTTGCTCATGTCTCCAATAATCAAGGCATCGAGGTAGCGATTCAGAGCGGGGTCGATATCCTGGCCCACACGACTCCCACCGATGACCTCTGGAGTCCGTCTTTCGTCCACCGCCTGACGGCAGCTCACATGGCCCTTACCCCGACGCTTACCCTTTGGGAAGTCGTGTCCCCGAACGCCTCACCTGACGAACTCGAAAAGGGCATGAGCAGGGCGGCCCAGCAACTGGGGGCTTTCTACCAAGCAGGAGGACAAGTTCTCTTCGGCACCGACGTTGGCTTCATCGAGCGCTTCGACACTTCCGAAGAACTCAAGTGGATGTCCCGCGCCGGAATGAGTTTCCAGGGGATTCTTGCTTCGCTCACCACGAACCCCGCCCAGCGCTTCGGCTACGCAATTCACAGCGGACGCATCGGAAAAGGAATGGATGCCGACCTTGTGGTCCTAAGTGCCGATCCGGCTCAGAACACCTCGGCATTTTCAAAAGTTCGCTACACGATCCGCGGTGGAGACGTCATCTACGCAGAGAAATGAAATTACCCGAAAACCCCAGGGTGTACAGTCGGAAGCCCATTGTATTTTTCGATTGATCGCTGGAGGTTGACGGGTAATCCGGAAGTGAATCCCGCGTACTTCCTGCAAGGTCGGGTTTTCGGTAAGTTCCCGGAGTGATCATCTGGTAAACAGGTGAAGTTACTCAAACCCCCGTTTCACGGGAACTTTGCGTCAGCACCGAATGGGCGCCTGTGGGAAAAGCCGACCTTACAGCGAATTACCTCTGAGTGACACAAGGGGTCTTTGCGCCTCCGAACCGCGTCAACACATCACTATGTCTCTCGGTGAAGGCAAGGAGCCTATTGAGCTAGGCACACCTGAATACATTCCGCTTGCTTCGCAAACTCTGGTTCTGCGTACCCGACGGGAAGTCCGACTGGAGCTAGAACGGTTAGAAGCTAACCGCTCGCTCTTACGGCGAACGTTGCTTCCCTCTTTGTTATTTACTGGGATGGGCATTCTCATAATGTTCCACCCTGAATTTGAGAGCTCCTGGACATATAAACTAGCGGTGCTTTACCACTGGGCGCTCGCGGTGCTTATACCTTGGCTTGTTGTACGCAACGAGAAGAAGCGGATCCGTCGGCAATTACTCTAGCTGACCAGTAGCGTGCCCGATCGAGAAGCAATCGGCCAAGGCACCAGGACACTTGCACGATAAAACGGGCCTTTCCCCGGAGAAGTGCGGGCGCACTCGCCACATTTGCCGTCAAGTTGCCGAGGAACCAAGCCAAAACTCAAGCTCGATCTTCCTGCAAAGTCGGGTTTTCGGTAAGTTCCCCAGCCGAAGGGGCAGGCAGAAGCAATTTACCGATAATCCCGTTTTCCAGCTTTCCGGTAACTTCGACCGCCCGCCTGATCAAAAAAGTGACCTGCGAGATTTCCGGCGAGACGGGAACCAAGTCGCAGATGCGTTGAGCCCGGAAGGTCTATACTCCTGGCACTGGACATTCGTCCATGGAAGGAGGACTTTGTCATGGTCAAGCCAATTCCCGACGGATATAGCTCTATCACGCCATATCTCATCTTCGAGGATGCCAAGTCCGCGATTGATTTCTACGCGAAGGCATTCGGCGCACAGGAACTCTTTCGTATGCCGATGGGGGACCGGATCGGGCACGCCGAGATTCTGATCGGAAACTCTCGGATTATGCTGGCCGATGAAGCCCGGCAAATGGATGCGTACGGCCCCAAACATCACAACGGATCGCCGGTCAGTCTGATGCTCTACGTCGACGACGTCGACGCTTTCACAAAAAAGGCCGTCGCAGCGGGAGCCGAAGTCCTGCGTCCGGTGAAAAATCAGTTCTACGGCGATCGTTCCGGAACTTTTCTCGATCCGTTCGGCTACAAGTGGACGATTGGCACGCACGTCGAAGATGTTCCGCCGGAGGAAATGGAGACGCGCATGGCGAGCGCGACCGCCGGCTAGAGTCTTTTCACCCTTGGCGTAGAAGAATTACAGGGCCCCGACGCGGTGGTTCCCCGTGGTCGGGGCGCCCGGTCGAATTTACCGAAAATCCCGTTTTTCAGACACTTCGATACCAAGAGATCAGGCCGCCCCTCTCCAGGTTTGCTTCCGAGTGGCCTGGCCATCCAGGACTAATCCGTTTCATCCATCGACGGGATACGTGTGGCTCGTTCCAAGTAGCAGAACCTTTAGAGAGATCGACGCCAAAGTCGGTAGTTGGCCCGGGCCTGCGCCCTCCAAGCCTGTATCCTGAGTCTCGCATCATTAGAGGTGAGCACAATAGCGGTTTACAGCATGTCCTCACGGAAACGAATCTTGCTGTCGGAAGGCTCGAGTCTTTCGTCGCGGGAGGCGGTTACGGCACTCGGCATCGCAGGCCATCAGATCGGGGTCTGCGATCCCAGTCCGTTGTGTCTCGGACGTTTCTCACGATTTGTCACTCATTTCTACCGGTGCCCTCCGATCGGCAAGGACCCCAAGACATACCTGGATGTTGTGCTGGATCTCCTCTCCAGTGGCCATTGGGACGTGCTCTTTCCGACGCACGAACAAGCATTTCTGTTCTCCAGGGAAAGAGCGCGCATTCCGCCGGGAATTGGACTAGCCGTTGCAGATTTCCAATCTTTCCTTCAGATTCAGGGAAAGGCTGCCCTCGTCAGGACTCTTGAACGCTTATCGATACCGCAACCGGCTTCGTGTGTGATCCGAACACGGGAAGAGCTGTTACGCGAACACCGGTTCCCGTTCTACCTGAAGGCCGACTATGCAACGGCTTCGACAGCGGTTTGGCGAATCCACAACGCCGAGGAACTCAAATCTAAGTGTGCAGAGCTGGCGTCGGGCGGTCTGCTGCAAGGCGATCAGGAATTTGTCGTCCAGGAATCGGCGAAGGGAATCTTAGAGCGCGTTCAGTCCGTCTTCGACCGCGGAAGATTGGTCGCCGTTCACGGCTACCGTCAAGTGGCGGAAGGTTTGAACGGAGGAGATATCGCCAAGCTCAGCGTCACGCGGCCCAACGTCCGTGATTATGTCAGCCGGCTCGGAAACGAATTGCAGTGGCATGGCGCGTTGTCTTTGGATTACATCCTCCAGGAGGAGAATCAGGTCCCAATCTTCATCGACGCAAACCCCCGCCTTGTTGAGCCGATGAACGCTGTCTTCAGCGGCGTAAACCTTGCGGACATATTGGTGCGAGTCTCAACCGGTGAGGCTGTCACGACGGCGGAGCCGAGTGGCAGAGAAGTTCAGACCCACATGCTGCTTATGGCATTGCTGTCGAAAGCAGCCTCCAGGTCGAGGCGACTCGACGTCATTGTCGAGCTTATGGGAGCAATCGCAGGGACCGGCTTATATGCAGACGGTCGGGAGGAACTACTACCGGTGCGGACTGATTTCGAAAGCCTCTTCCCGTTAGCCTATGTGGTCACCCGCCTACTTCTGAATCCCAAGTCGGCAACCGCTCTTAGTGTCGGAACAATCAATTCCTATGCACTGAGTCCAGGCGCAGCACGGGAAATCGTGGACCTCGGCTCGACAGATCTCGGTCGCACGACTTAGTGGAGGATTCGCGCCGGTCGCATGATTGGCTTATTGGAGGAATGGCTTCCAATCGGCCTTGCGGACGTCGCTCCTGGATCACGAGCAATCCGGTCACCAACTCCTTCAACACACCGACACGTCCGAGTGGCCCGTAACCCGGGCCGGGTTAGCAATTGCCGGTATAATCGCCGCGAGCGGCGCTGAGCCCGCGAACCTGTAGCCGCGGTTCCCTGTATCGCGTCAGAACAGAAGCCCGGTGCTAGAATTCGGCGCGCACAAATGGAGGGGAATGGCACACATGCGTACAGCATTGACGCGGTCATCGATTCTCGGGCTATGGCTGGCGCTTGTGCTCCCCAGCCAGGTCATGCTTGCGAGCGCCGTCTTAGCTCACGAAACCGAAGGCAAGTTTCAGGGCGATTCAAACGCTGACCCTCCGGTAACGCAAGATGATGTCAGGATAGTTCAACGTGCAAAGGCAATTCTAAACTCGCCGGCGAAGTGGAATCGAGCAGACAACAGAGAGTGTCCCAAGACCGCGAAAGCCTTTAGCCTCTACTGCGCGATCGAGATTGCTTCGGATGAAGTGAGCGGCCATTTTGAACATCGAGAGGCGGCGATGCAACAGGCGCGGTTTGTGATTGACGATGACCTCGCGAAAGGGAACCACTACGACCACCGATTGATGGACTACAACAACGACCCCAGAACAACCTTTGCGGATACCCAAGAGTTCTTCCGGCTGCTAGAGGAACGAATTGCCACCCGGCTCTCAAGGCAACAGAAGGAATCGTCGAGCAAGCCTTAGTGGCAAGATTCAGGAAGCAAAGAGAAAGCCGTCGCGCTCTATGGCGTCGATCGAACGATACGAGTGCCTGAGAAGTCTCGTTTTCGGTAAGTTCCCCCTGTATTGGTCGGTCCCGGGGTGAAATAGCATCGATTCCGGTGCCGGGTAACGCCCCGTGGTTTGGCGGAAAGCCACTTGTCCGGAATGCCGACTACACGGCCACGTGTCAATCTGCTGCCTGTCGACGATCAGCCCGGAACCTCAGGAAAGCGCGGAATAACCATTACTCGGATAAAGCAAAGGTGTTGTAGCGTGTGCGCGTTCACGCATGGTCAGATTTAAGCGTTAGAGTTCAGTCTTTACCTAATCCAAGACCCATGATATCGACGGAGGGCAATTCCTCAAAAGAGAGTACGGCTGAATTTGCCTGAAGCCTGTTCCACACCAAGAGCAAGAAGGACACGACGCCTAGGGCACCTAGGACGAGGGTGTACCTTAGCGGATCTGCCAATGCTTGCTGTTCAGACCGTGCGCTTTTCTCGGTAAGCGGTATCAGGAGTAGCAGGTAGGCCCAGAAGGCAAACTGGACGTTGGCTTTGCCTGGAAGGAAAGAACAGGTGAACGGAATCTTGTGAAATCTGAGGAGGCTGAGTTCGGTAAAGAGTACGCCGAGAAGCCCAAGCACGGCAAGGTGGCCGGCCACCTGCCGCCAAAGCTGGAATGGCAACGAGAAGGCGGCTGAGCCGATCAGGATGGGAGCGACAGCGAGCACAAGCAGCGAGCGCCGAGTCGTCGCGATGTAGTCCTGCGAAGGATGAACCTGCGTGACGCGCAGAATCCAGTTGGCTGGCAACGAGACCGGTAGGGAGAACGCGACGCGGACTCCTACGACGGCGAAGCTCATCATGACGATGGTTGAGATAAGGAAGCGGAGGCTTGCTGGATGAAGTGATGGCCTCGCCAGATCCTGCTGGGCTGCGGGGATATTCAGGCAGGAAAGTGCGACGGCGAATCCTACCCCCAGATAAAAGGTAACGACAACACGATGCTGGCGGCTCCGCACCAGTGACCGAAAACTAAACAAGAGCATGGCCGTTTGCAATGCGCTGCCGAGGCTCGGCGACCAATGCCAGCCGTTAGCCTGCGGCATGATATCGGGCTCCTCCACAATCTTGCGCATGGTGCGGAAATAGCAGAGCAGCAGTGCTGAGGCAGCTCCTGGTAGTGATAGAGCGAGGCTGATCCAAGCTCGCCGAGCCAGTAGAGCAAAGCCCGGATGCGCGGAGCCGTTCAATTGATTGAAGAACGCCAAGAACCAATAGGAGGGCAACCAAGCGAAAACCCGCTGATTTTCCGGATTGGTGATTGCTGCCTGGGTTACGAGGCCCGGCTGAAGAAAATATACTCCGAGGAAAAGACAGAAGGCCGCAAGTTGCAGAAACGCGGACAGACGTAGAAAGTAGCGACGGGGCAACAACTGGGCAGCGAAGCCTTGCACGCTAAGTACCGAGCAGAAGAGGAATGCGCCGGACGCGAATATCGTGCACCAATACGCCGCGAAGGACCTGACGATTCCGACTAGGCCACCATGCGCAAAGACCAACGGCCAGGTAATGCCGGAAACGACATTCAGAGCAAGGATACAGAGACCAAGCACTGTACCCGACGCCGCAACTTTGGCCAAGAAGAGTGTACGCGCGCGGACCGGTAGTGGGGCAAGCACCATGACGTCCCGTCGGCTGGGGAAGGTCGCGTCCCAACTGAGCACGACGAAGAGTCCTACTGCCAACATTGTCGTCGCAATGAGACGGTGCTCCATCGTCCAGCAAGCGGCAACGCGCGCCACATCCGGCATCCGATCCACGTTAGCAAGCAAGGCTGTCCCTCCCTGGATGATGCTGATCATGGCGAGGATCGCAGCGAATTGGCCTAGGAGTTTAATGACGTCGGCTTGCACGGAGAGCGCCTCGAAGTCGATGACGCGCACCAGGAATTGGCGATAGAGGACGCGGAGTTGGAGCCGTACTGACTCACGGCGATCAAGCATGGATGAGGTCCGCTATCTGTCGTGCTATCGACACAGTGTCTTGCTCGACGGCGAGTTGCGAAAAGATTTCTTCAAGTGTTGGTAAGGACATCAGCGTTCGTAGATGCTCGATGGAGTCGTCGGCTACGATTTGGCCACGGTGGAGGATGACGATGCGTGAGCTGATACGCTCGACTGTTTCAAGTTCGTGCGAGCTGAAGAGCACCGCTTTACCGCGCCCAGCCAGCTCCTGAATGAGGCTGCGCAGGATGAGCGCGGCGCCGACGTCGAGGCCAGAGAAGGGTTCATCCAGCAGGAGGAGATCGGGGTTGTGCATGAGCGCCGCAGCGAGCAGGACTTTCTGGCGCATGCCCTTTGAGTAGCCGGAGATGGAGGCGTGGCGGTCATCATGAAGTGAGAACAATTGAAGCAGGCCATCGATGCGCTGTGCGCCGAGCTTTACCGGAAGATTGCGGAGCTGCGCGACCATCGTCAGGTATTCTGCGCCGGAGAGATGAGTGTAGAGGTGCGGCTCTTCCGGGACGTACCCCGTGTGACGTTTGTAAGCGATCAGATCCTGCTGGATCAGTTGGCCTTGAAAGAGGATCTGCCCCGACGTCATGCCAATAAGACCGGTGATCAAGTTCATGGTGGTGGATTTGCCCGAACCATTTGGGCCAAGGTAGCCGGTGACCTCACCGGCCCGGGCGGAGAAGCTTACACTGTCGACGGCGGGAATGCCGGAGAAGCGCTTCGAGACGTTGCGGAGTTCGAGCATGAGCCCTCGGCAAGGCCTGTGCTACATATGTAGATAAAAGCCTGATCTACATATGTAGCAACCTGGCCCTCTCTTGTCAATGGGCCTTCTACATATGTAGGATATTTGGCATGCCGGAAGAATTGGGGCTCTCCTATGCCGTAGCCATGGTCCTCCAATCGATTGCTTTTGGCCACGTGTACGGCTACAGGGTGATGGAGGTGACGGGGCTTCCGAGTGGTACGGTCTACCCGGCTTTGGGGCGTCTGGAACGAGATGAGCTGATTCTGTCTAGTTGGGAAAAGCAAGCCAGGGCAGAAGCGGCGCACCGTCCCCCGCGAAAGTATTACAAGGTCACGCGCGCGGGAATTGCAATTTTAAAAACTGCTAGAGAGCGATACCCGCACTTGGCAAAACTGGCGGCAGCAGTTGAGGTCGAGCAGGTATGAATAACGATGCTCCCGGAATATCAGCCTTTGTGCAGCATCTCGTCATCGAATGCGCCGCCCTCATTGCTCCTTGCCCTTACCGCAAGGAATGGCTTCTTAAGTGGAACTCGGAACTTTGGTATGTACGCCGCGAAGCGTCGGCCAGCAAAGATGTCTGGAGGTTTTGTCTTGGGGCCTTTGGCGATGCCCTCTGGACGAGGAAGCACTCTTCCAAAGAGAGTGTCGGTTCTGTCTTCAACTCCCCTTTGAGCTGCGTGACGTTTCTGATTTCGCTGGCTCTCCTTTCTTCGCTTGCGGCTTTTCTGCTACCCGGCGCTCGCAACACTTTGCTGCTGAGTTTGCACACCAAATCGAGCTTCTACTGGCTGCACTCGTGGGCCGGAGTCTCAGAGTCCCCACCAAACCCTGTTGACCAGCAGATTGTGGTCTTCAGACTCACTTTCATATTCGCCTGCGCGATCCTCCCAGCCGTCACAACTTTGCGGCTCGGTGGTGATAGCGGATCGAGCAGCCTTAGTTCGCGCTTGTCCCGATTCCGTGGGCTCGTGTTCTTTCTTCTAAAGGTCGTGTTGGTGTCGCCGCTGGTTTACTTTGCAGCGCTCGACCTCGGATACCTATTTGCGCCAAGTGGTAACTGCTTTATCCAGGTGACAGCGTCTCTCGCCGGATTTGTGCTCTCGCTGCGTTGGGTCTTCAACGATCAAAGAAAACGTTGCCCTACTTGTCTATACCGCTTGGACAGCCCAATCCGGATGGGACGCCCGTCATGGATCCTTCTGGACTGGAACCGCCTCGAGTGCCTGTGTCCGAAAGGACATGGGGTTCTTCACGTTCCAGCAGAATCTGTAGGTGGATCCTTTGGGCAAACTTGGACCTCAATGGATTCATATTGGAGTGGAATGTTGCAAAGCTAACTCGCTCTGCCGGGCTAGCCAAAAGCCGGACCAGAATTGGCTCAAGCATTCCCGTCACGCAAATCCTGTCGTTCCAAACTGACTCACGCCCAATCCTCCGGGCTCCTCCCGAGTGACGGACAATACAGAAGCGATCCACATGGCCGTATAACCGGCTTTTCGGAGATCTGGGTGCCCGGAAGCAACTTACCGAAAACCCCGTTTTCATGGAACAGCGACCGGGCTTCAGATTGCCAGGCTGCAGGATAGTTTCCTGTTTGCCGACAAACCATCCGGAACAGCATCGACAGACCTAGAGGCCGCCACAACGCCTGGTTTGGCAGCACCTCCGGGTTACCGATAATGGGACTTTTTGGAAACCTCACCATTGCGTCGGGGCATGGCTGTCACTCGGAGTAATTGCTAAATCACCTGAATGGGCCGCACCCACGAATCAAGACCTCGTGATGAAAGTTTGGCGTGAGAGTTATAATCCGCCTCACCATGGCGTTAGCCGTAGGCACGAAACTTGATGTCTATGAAGTTCTCGGCCTGCTGGGTGCAGGAGGGATGGGCGAGGTGTACCGCGCCCGCGACCCGGCCTTAAAACGTGAAGTGGCGATCAAAGTTCTGCCGCCTTATGTTTCGCGAGATCCCGACCGACTCCATCGCTTCGAGCAGGAAGCGCAGGCGGCCGCGGCTCTTAACCATCCCAACATCCTCGGTGTGTATCAGTTCGGCGTGTTTGAAGGTGCTCCGTATCTGGTTTCCGAGCTTCTGGAAGGGGGCACGCTCCGCCAAGTGTTGCAACGTGCTCCGCTGCCGATTCGCAAGACGATCGACTATGCTGTCCAGATCGCTCATGGGTTGGCCGCGGCCCACGAACTGGGAATTGTTCATCGCGACCTTAAGCCGGAGAACCTCTTCGTCACCAAGGACGGCCGCATCAAGATTCTGGATTTCGGGCTCGCGAAGCTAATGCAGTCCCAGCCAGACCCGGATGGCAATGTACCGACCCTGACCGATCCCGGTATGGTGATGGGCACCGCTGGATACATGTCTCCCGAGCAGGTGCGCGGGAAAGCGGTCGATCATCGGACCGACATCTTCGCCTTCGGCGCGATCCTGTACGAGATGCTGATGGGTACGCGGGCATTCCATCGGTCCACCTCTGCCGAGACGATGACCGCCATCCTCAACGATGAGCCGACCTCGATTTCGCAGCTTGTGCAGACCATCCCTCCGGGGCTGCAACGCGTGGTGCATCGCTGCCTGGAGAAGAATCCTGAACAGCGTTTTCACTCTGCATCGGATCTGGCGTTTGCGCTCGAAGCACTGTCGGAGTCGGGCAGCGCCGCACCGATCTCTGTCCCCGCCGAGGGAAAACGCTCGAGGAGCAAGGTGCTTATGTGGTCAATCGGCCCGGTTGCAGTCCTTGCGCTGGGCGCAGCTGCGTATTATTTTGGGATCCGACAAGAGAAGGTGCCCTTTGAGCATTATTCCATCCAGAAGGGAATGGACAGCGAATCCGTCGAGCTGACCGCCATTTCGCCCGACGGCAATTACCTGGCGGCTGTCGTGCGTGACGCGAACGGTGCGCGGAGCCTGATGCTTCACCACATTCCCACGAACAGCGAACGGCCGATTGTGCAGGATGCAGCGTACGAATATCGGGACGTCATCTTTTCGCCGGACGGCAGCTACATCTATTTCCGGATTGATGCCCTGGGCGCGCCTCCGCCTGATCGAACAGACGTGTACCGGATACCGGTTCTTGGAGGCCAGGTAACCCAAGTCATTGCGGGTGTGGACTCCCCGCTCAGCTTCATCGATGGAGGCCACCGTGTGTGCTTCAATCGCCAGGACCGTCCGGCGGGCACTTACAAGTTCCTCACCGTCGCCGTCGGTGGTGGCGACGAGCAAATCCTGGCGAGCGGAAAGAAGCCATTCGCCGACTCAGCCGTCTGTGCTGCAAACGGTAGATTCGCTGTCTTCGCGGAGGGATCTGGCGCGGTCGAGAGTCTCGACTTTGCTTCGGGGTCGAAGCGGAGCCTGACGTCGTTGACCACGCTCGGCGGAGATTTATATGACCTGCTTTGGACACCAAGCGGCGAGGGTCTATTCGCAAACATATCGACAGAGGCACGCCCTAATGGACAGATCGGCTTTCTCTCCTATCCGGGCGGAAAACTGCGCCAGATCACCAACGACCTGAGCGGCTATCAGGGGCTAAGTTTAACGTCCGATGCCAGGACCCTCGCAACGAGGCAATACGATCGCAATTCAAGATTTGCGGAGCTCTCGTTGGCGGACCCTTCGCACGTATCGGAGCACCAGATCGGAAGGCTTTACTGGTTCACCTGGGTGGACAACGACAAAATCGTGACATCCGACGTCGGTAGCGGCTTGAGGGTCGTCGACTTGAACAAGAACCAGACAACCACCCTCAATGTTGCGAAAGAGCACACTCACAGCGCTCCTGCTCTCTGTGGTCCGGACGCGCTGGTCGTGAGCAGCAGCGCCGACGCAGGTATTGTTAGCGTCTATAAGATGAACCTCGACGGCAGCGGGCCGACACAGCTGACCAAGGGACCGGTTGACTTGTTCCCGGAATGCACGGCGGACGGCAAGTGGCTCTTTTATTCCGATAATCGCGAGTCGAATATGCCACTTCTCATGCGGCAACCCCTCGCGGGGGGAGCCGCGCAAATGACCATTAAAGACCGCCTCTGGTTCAACCTCTCTTCCGACGGCAAATTGCTCGCCCATATGAATTTAGAAGGAGCTCCCCGGCTTCACATAAATTCGACGGATTCGCTGCAGGAGATCCGGAGCTTCCCGTTGCCTCGTGATTGCGACGCTGATGATATCGCGTTTTCGGCTGATGACAAGAGTGTTTTCTACACCGTCAGGGCTGGGGAGGATACAACCATCTGGCGGCAGCTGCTCGATGCCGCTCCTCCTGTGAAGGTGGCGAGCCTTACGGGAAAGTACGTGTACTGGCTCAGGCCGTCACCGGATGGCAAGAAGCTCGGGCTCACTATCGGGAGGCCCACTTCTGAGGCCGTCCTTCTCCACGATCTCCGCTGATTTAGCAAATCGATCGCGTTCAGATCGGGCGCCGGGAATTTAGACGGGCACGTCGGAGGCTGTCGCCTCCGCGAACGATCCAACCACCGTGCCTGCAAAGTCGCGTTTTCGGTAACTTGCCCTCAAGCAGCTCCGAGGAGAGTGAAGTTACCCAAAATTCCGTTTCAGGGGAACTGCGCTTCAAGCGGCGGAAAACCACGAGTCCGAGAAGCCGACGATACGTCCAAGTGGTTTCACTTCGGATTCATCTGGGGTTCTTTCAATACAATTTCTTTGCACATCGACCACGTGAAACAAGGTTTAGAGCCTTCAGTTGTCGCAGCCGCAAGAAACATGCAACGCAGAAGGAGAAGGTGGAGTCTTCAAGGCTTGGTCTCTGGATAGTTAGGAAGGATTCTGGTTGTGGAACCGAAACGGTGGAAGTTTCGGAACTCGATCCGATTCAGATCGGTTTCTCTGCGGTCATGGCTAACTTCGACTTGCGCGGCCACCGGCAACAGGTAGTCGTGATTGTTAATCGCGACGTAGTCGTAGTCCACACTGACTGAAGTCGCATACAAGCGTGAGCTTTTCGGAATATCGTCGGCTACTATGGTAATGCGACGAATGCCGCGGGTTGCGCTGTCGATGAAGACCTGCCCGTGGTAGCCGACGACTGTCGTCGTGTTTGCGCCGACATAGAGAATGGAGTTTGTGCGGGCCACGCGATAGTCGAAAACCTGGACCGTTCCGTCCCCGAGCGCTCCGGTTCCCTTCCAGTGGAAGGCGGTTTTCGACGCAGCCCGAAAAACGCCTACCAACGCGCTGCCAAACTCTCCAAACGAAACAGTTCCTGTATCTGCATCGTGTTCGTGGCTTTTAGGGTCGCTATGTTCCCTCGCTAGAAAGGTTCGTGTCTCTTTATGATCCACGTAGGAAAGCAGTTCAGTGAATCTATCCTTGTGTTTCCACTGCCCCGTGCCCTTCCGGTCGACCGACCGGTCTGTAACCTGTTCGCACATCAGGTTGGGTAAGGAATGGCTGTACTCGATTGCATGCCGACTTGCTTCCGCGAGGATGGACCTCAGTTCATCCGGCGGAGGGGGCTGAACGGGATCGGCGGGAAAGGTAATGACGAGCGGGCCAACGGGGCTGACCGGGCCACGCGCGGGGGCGATGGTTTCCGACGCGATTGGCGGACTCGGTGCGCTCCCCGGAATGGATGAATCGCGGCGAGGGGCTGACGCTTCCTCCGTTGCCGGCTGGATTCCGGCCAGAGTAAATGAGGCGCGGGCTTCGGCAGTTTTTCCGCCTTGTGTCAGAACCGCGTCCAACTGGTACACACCGTCTTTGAGTGAGTCCGTTGAAAGGGTAGCCAAGTAAGAAGAGAACCTCGCTTTCCTGACTTGCTGCGCAGGAATCGGCGCGCCCTCCACCCTTTTGCCATCCTTGAGCATCTGAACGCTGAGCATGGCGGCTTCAGGCGCATTGGGATCCGAGTGGGCAATGAAGAACATGGAGACGTTTCTGGCTCCCATTGGTAATTGGCCGGAAAGATTTGGCACTATTCGGCTGCTCCCATGCTGTAGCGGCTCTGAGGGGTCTTCAGCGGAGCTAAAGGGCTCGGTTGTCCGAACCAAAACCATGTCACTCAACCCAGGAACATCCGCTGCTTTTGCAATTTCGAAGGGTACGCGCTGCGCGCCGGCTTTGCCGCTGTTGTGATCCAGAATCACCGCTTCCAGAACGTATTGACCAGGCGGAGCAACAAAGTGACGCAGTAGTGTAATGGCCCCGAACCTGGACCTATCAATACTGCTCAGTCCTCCTCTCCAAGGAACGTCCTCGCTGAAGTGGACGACGACCGAGCCGGTCTTGTCTTTGATATCTGCAACCATCGACACGTGCGCTGCATACAGGCCCGTGCCGGAGTCCCCTCGAAGGTCGAGACTTGAGAG
>Ga0302176_10000778_pt1 | contig 17048 bp, 8 predicted proteins | sample I_Palsa_E1_1_FD_198787 | JGI IMG/M metagenome (GOLD analysis project Ga0302176, IMG submission 198787) | Peat permafrost microbial communities from Stordalen Mire near Abisko, Sweden - I_Palsa_E1_1 | ecosystem: Environmental > Terrestrial > Soil > Palsa > Peat permafrost | place: Sweden: Abisko...
GGAAACATGCTCGTGTATCGGTTGGCGCTCCACGTTATCGTCCGCGTGCGTGCGTAAATATGGGCCTGTCAGCGTTTGCGCAGACTCGTCAGCCTTGAACCGCAAATAGCGCTTTTGAAATTCGCTAGCAACGTCCGGCCGCCCGAGGCCCGTATTGCATAGCATCAAATTGTAATTCGCTTCCAGATCCTCGGGATCGATTACCAGCGTCGCCTTGAATTCCTTCACCGCATCGGAGTATCGCCGCTGCAGGAAATAGATTCGGCCCAGATCGTCGTGGACCACCCTATCGCGCGGATATTGTGCGAGTATCTCGCGAAGATGCGTTGCCGCCTCGTCGTAGCGCCCCTCTTGACGCAGCACTTTCGCGTAGAAAAAATGAGCGCGCGCAAGATCCGGATTCAGCGATAGTGCATGCTCGAGCGCTTCGCGAGCACATGCCAAGTTTCCTTCCTGTACTCGAACGCGTCCCACATTTACCCACCCGTCCGGATTGTCGGGAGCGACTTGCGTGATTTTCTCGAAGGCGCCGGTCGCTCCGGTCAAGTCGCCTTGCAGAAACAGTCCGATGCCATAATCATTCCAACGCGTCCAATCATCGCGATTCAGCACGATCTTCGGTGCAGGCTCCGCTGCGCTCGCCGGCAACACGCTCAAATCCACAGCATTTTCTGCCATGGAGATAATCGGCAGCGAGGGTATCCCTTTGCCTCCGCCCGGCATTTTTCCCGGATCGCCGGTGAAAATATAATGAGCGTCGTCAAAATTCGGCGATGGCTCAGCGCTTGGTTCCTCCGGATCGCGAGTGCCGGCAAAAGAAAACTGCGTATTCCACCAGGAAAACTTGCGGTAATTCACTTTGGCCGAAATGTGTATTTTCGCGCCGGCATTGGATGGAATTTGCAGCCGGTAATGGACCGTATCCGCCGCGCCCGGTGGAATCAAATGTACGTAAACCACAGCGCGCGTCGCCCACGCATTCCGCTTGTTAATCGGGTTGCCGTGCCCGTCGATTTGCAGCGAACGGTAAAAATGCGCCCCAGGGTCCACCGGGCCCTTTCCATCATCTTCGGTGCGTCCACTCCAGAAAACTGTGCGGCCTTCGTCGTCAACCGCTTTTAGCTCAACCCAGCAATCGAACGCGTCCACCGTGCCGCCGGGGAAGAAATGTCCGAGTTTGCGTGTGCGAACCACTGCGTCCAGACGGTAAGTTTTTCCGCGCCGCACCGACGCGGTATTGCGATTCAGCGGAGCAGTTAGCAACGCCACCGATGTCGCGGATTCTTGCGAAGCATTTGCCGGCACCGAAGCCTCCGCTTCTTCTCCCACTGCAAACGTGGTCGCAATTGCGGGGGCAGGCGGGTTCGCTGAAACGCCGGTATTGGTCCAGTTCGTCGGTTGAGGCGCTGCTGCGGCCGTTTCCGGCGAGATGGCGAAAATATCAACGCTCACTTCTTTGTCTTCGAGAAATTGTTCAGTTTCTTTGAACTGCCCGGCGTCACCGTTCACATAGGGCAGCGCCGTATTCGCGGCAACAAAGCGGTGCGAATGCACGCTGCCGGCGATGTTCCCGTCGTCCCCAGACTGCGTCATCGGCATGTGGCATTCCGCGCACGACTGCGATTTGACGGGATAATAAAACGACCGCGCACCTTCCCCGGAAACGCCGCTCGCTTGCCAGTTATCGTATTCATTGAAGCCGCGTACCCAGCGGTAGTGATTTACCGGGACGTCGAGATGCACCTTGTGGCACGTCGAGCAAAACTCCGCCGTTTGCGTGCGCATGAACGGTTTCAGGAAAACGCGACGGTGCGGCTCAGGATTCAACTCGGTCAGAAAATCGTGCAGCCGTCGGACCAGCGGATTTGTGCTGGCTGCCATGCGATGCAACGCTGGATACTCGAGCTGAAAATCTCCCTGCCCCATCGTGCTTTTCACTCTTGCAATCGAATGGCACATCATGCAGCCGAGTCCGGCTTGGCCAGCGGGAGTATTTTCAACTTCGCGAATCGGTCGGTTAAACATACCGCTGTAAAGCAATGCAGGGTCGTGGCATCCTGCGCACCACTTCGATGGTTTTACGCCCACGGTGTCCTGCATGTACTCGATGCTTTTGCGGTACCAAGCATTGTTGAAGGAAGAAAAATGATGCGCGGAGCCTTGCCATTCCTTGTAAATGTCCGCGTGGCATCGCTGGCAGGAATCGGACTCGGTGAAATAATTCGCAGGAATTTGCCCGCCGTGCGCAGTCTGCGCCGAACTCGGAAAAAAAGGCCCACCCGGCCCGTCGCCTTCGCTGTCCATGGAAGCCGGCGCGATCGTTGGGTTTTCGATTCGGTGCCCCTGTTCCCAGGAAGTAGTTCTTATCCAGCGCGCACCAAGAACAAGTAACCCCGCCGCGAGAAGGAGACTCGCGCTGCGGACCATTCCCGCCGACGGGCTTCTCGCAAAGAAACCGCGCGTGCCCGCCCACGAGGATGCCAGCAATGCGCCGCCAGCCACGCACGCTCCGATATGCGTGTACAACGGCAGCCATTCATCGCGGCGCGTGCCGGTTTTGATTAGCACGGCTCCGAGAACGCCTCCGATCGCAATTAAGATCCAGCCGATCCGGGATGTCGTCGAACCACGACGTAAGATTCCGCGCAGAGCGAACAGCAAAAAGATCAGAAGTGCTATGCCCGCCAGTAGGTGAACTATTACTGCTGCAAAATACGGCACGTTCGCCGCAGGCCATACGAAGAGATACGCGGCCGTCGCGAACAAAACGGAAAGCAGGATAGAAATAAGCCGCCTCATCGCGTGAGCCACGATTGCGCGGTGAAATAGATGTTTGAAACTTGCAAGGATTCAGGTTCCTGTTGAATGCGAAATTCTCACCCTAAGTTGGAGGCCTGTCAATCGCGGTTCCTGCCGCAGCTTGTTTGCGTCGCTCGCGTGTTAGACTCGGCGGCTCACGAAATCATCGAGAGGTCGAAGTGGACGATATTGTTTATAGCTCGCTCATTGACATGGCCGAAGGCGTCCGCGCTAGGAAGGTTTCGCCTGTCGAATTGACTGACGCGCACCTGTCGCGCATCCGCGAGCTGAATCCAAAACTCAACGCATTCGTCACGGTCGATGGCGACCGCGCGCGCGATCAGGCCATGTTGGCAGAGTCCGCGCTGAGCTCGAGCGCTAAAACAGAGTCTATCGGGCCTCTTCACGGCGTGCCGATTTCCATTAAGAGTTCCATCGACGTTGCAGAGCTGCTTTGCGAATGCGGCAGCGTTCTGCGAAAGGGGAATGTCCCTTCGGAAGATGCGCCGCTGGTGAAAAGGTTGCGCGCGGCGGGCGCCATCATTCTGGGAAACACCAACGTGCCGGAATTTCTGATGGCGTACGAAACGGACAACCTGTTGTATGGGCGGACGAACAATCCCTGGGATCCCTCGCGCACGCCAGGCGGATCGAGTGGCGGCGAAGCGGCGGCCATCGCTGCGGGTTGCTCCGCCGGAGGCGTGGGCAGCGACGGTGGCGGATCGATTCGCATACCCGCGCACTACACTGGAATTTGCGGGCTGAAGCCCACCCCCGGCCGCATTCCCTCCACCGGGCATTTCCCTGGGTCGGCGGGTCCGTTTGCGCAGCTCGGAGTCGTTGGTCCCATGGCGCGCACGATACGGGATGTGCAAAAACTGTTTGAGGTGATGGCTGGGCCTGATCCTGGCGATCCCGCTTCTGCTCCTGTCCATCTGCGGCGTTGGAGCGAACGGGAAATTCGCAAGCTTGGCGTCGCGTATTTCGTGGATGACGGCGTGACTCCCGTCACTCCTGAAACCGCCGCAGCAGTGCGCACTGCTGCCGAAGCTTTGCGCGCCCAAGGGTTTCACGTGACGGAGTGGCGGCCGCACAACCTCGATCGGGCGTGGCAACTCTGGTGGAACTTGTTTGGGCGCGCCGGTCAGATGGCCTTTGCTCCGACAATCGAAGGCCGCGAAGCGGAGCTGAGCCCGATACTTCGCGCGTTTCGCGCCGAAGTTGCCGAAGCACCGCCGCTCACCGCGCAGGAACTTCTGAACACGCTTCTCGCTCGCGACGTGTTGCGTGGGAACCTGCTGGCAAAGATGGAGGAGTTTTCCATCCTCCTTTGCCCGGTCTGCGCTGTGCCCGCGTTTCGGCACGGCGAGCGCGAATGGACGGTGCAAGGGCGCAAAGTGGAGTATTTGAAAGCGATGAGCTATTCGCAGTGGTTCAATCTGCTGGGGAACCCGGCGGCGGTCGTCCCGGTTGGACGCTCGCCGGAAGGATTGCCTATCGGCGTGCAGATTGTTGGCCGGCCGTGGGAAGAAGAGGCCCTGCTCGCCGTTGCGGCGAAGATTGAAGAGTCATGCGGTGGCTTCAGGCGGGCACTGGTCTAACATGCAAGGGCGAACATTCATTCTCAGCTCGCGGTGTTGGCGCGGGCGATGAGCAAGATTGCCAGGATATAGAAAATGAACATCAGGGCGAGGAATGCTTTTGCCTGCTTGTTCGCGCCGGCGAATTCCTTCCACACGAAGATGCCCCATAGTGCAGCGACCATCGGAGCTGACTGGCCGATGGCGTAGGAAATTGCGACGCCGGTGAAGTTTGCGGCCACCAGATTGAAGACGGTTCCGGTGGTCCATATCGCCCCGCCAATCAGGCCGAGCAAATGGCCGCTAGTCGGACCGTGAAAAAACCCGCCAAAGCTTACGGGCGCGCCGACGAGCGGTTTCTTCATGAAGTAAACATTCCAGACAAAGCAGGAGAGCAGTGCGCCGCCGGTAAGGAACACGGCGATGCTGTAGGGTCCGAGGGTGTTGCCGTGCGTGAGAGCGCGGGTGGAAAAGGGAGCCCACAGGCCCATCAGCACACCGGAAACGACGCAGGTGACGATGCTCTTTCGCGAGACTTCTTTGCCCTTGCTTACCTCGCCATAAGCTTTTCCGTCGAGAATTACCGCGATGACGGCGCACAGTACGCCGGCCGCCAGCATCCTGACATCGCCCTTTTGCTGCTGGACGTAACTTAGGGCCACACCGACCACTAGGGCGATGCCGATGGCAACGGGGAAAGCGGTGGCCAGTCCCGCCATGTCGATGCCGGCGACCAAAAGCAAGTTTGCGAGGTTGAAGATTACGCCGGCGAGCAAGGCCCAGCCGATATTGGAAGCGTCGGCAGCGTGCACGTTGTTCAAGAAACTTGAGGAGTCGTTTCCCGAGCTTCCCATCGTGAAAGCAAAAATCAGCGAGGTGAGGAAAATTCCGACCGCATAGTCCCAGTAGAACAGTTCGAAGCGGTAGTTCTTCACGCCTTTGAAGGTATTGGCCCAGGAACCCCAGCAGATGGCGCTGGTTATCATCATGATCAAGGCCAGGTTCGCGTCATGCGGCGTGAACATTAAATTCCTCTTGGTGGCACGAGCACTTGATTGGCACCATGCACAGGCGCTGTTTTAGTTCTCCCGCGCTACGCGCGTCAAGCGAAAAGCGAAAGTACGAATGCTATACTTCGCCCATGGTTCATCGATTTCTTTTCTGTATTTTTCTTCTGGCGATCGGAATTTCGGTAAGCGCGCAGGCCCCTGCGGAACTAGAGCAGGAACTGGAGAGGCAAGCGTATGGGAAAGCGTCCGCCGGAGATTGGGCAGCAGCAATCGCGGGCTACGACGCAGCGCTGCGGATATCGCCGCGCAATCTGACTGCCGAAATCGGGCTGGCGCAGGCTTATCGCGGCGTGCACAACTACGACGAAGCGAAACGAGTGCTGGAGCGCGCCCGCACGGAGCATTCGCAGAGCGCGAAACCGCTCGCGGCGCTCGGCGATCTTGAAATAGAGCTGCAAACCTACGACGCAGCAATAGCGCACCTGCGCGCGGCGCTCGCGATTGCGCCGTCCGATGTCGAGTCGAGGAATCGGCTGGCCGTCGCTTATCAGGCGAAGGGAGATTTGGACAGCGCCTTGGCGCAAATCGTGAAAGTCTTGACGCGAGATCCCAAGAGCGCCCTCGCTTACTACACGCGGGCGAAAATTTATTCCGACCGGAATCAGGACGCGGCGGCGCTGCCGGACGCGATGAAGGTTGTCGAGCTGCAGCCGCAGAATTCGCGCGGACGATTGCTGCTGGGTAAAATCCTCCTGCGCGCATCGCCGAGCGAAGCCGCCGAGCAAACTCAGGAGCGCTGCGAGCGGGCCATTGCCACGCTCGAACCTCTGCTCGAAATGTCAGCGCAGGATTCGGAGACACTCTTTTTGCTTTCACGCGGGTACGAGTGCGCCGGAGCACCCGAGCAGGCGCAGAAAACGCTGGCGGCGTTTGAAGCCTCTTCGAAAAACGATCGCGAGACGAAGGAAAACCAGACACAGGCGAAGCATCTGGTGCAGCAAGCAAATGAGCTGGCGCTGAGGAACGATCTCGCCGGCTCGCTCGATCTGTTGCAGCAGGCGATTGCGAAGGACGCAACGTATGGCGCGGCGTATTCGCAGTTGGCAAAGCTCTACTATTCAGCGGGGGATATCGATAAAGCGAGCGAGACGATTTCGCAAGCGCTGGAACGCGATCCCTATCAGCCGGATTTTCTCTACGTGCGGGGGAAGGTTTTTGAGAAGCAGGGAAGGCTGGATGAAGCGCTCGGTGCTTTCGAACGGACCACGATTGTGAATCCAAAGGAGTCGGACGCATTTTTTGAAATGGGGGCGATTTACGAGCAGCGGGGAGAAAGGGAACGTGCGCTGGCGGCATATAAGAACGCTGCGACGCTGTCGCCAGACGATCCTGAGTACCAGCGCGCGCTGGCAGCGCTTTCCGGCCACGTCGCGAAGCCTTGATTGCATTCAAGGAAATCGAGAGCAGATTCCTCGCTGCGCTCGGAATGACAGGAGGAGGAAAGGGTCGAGTTGGGAGTCATTTTAGTGATCCGGGTGGGTTGTGGCTGGGGGCGTGGGACGGGTTAAGAGGTCCACGAATTCTTTGTAGAATTTTGGTTTGTCGAGGTCGTCCTGTATTTCTACTTCGCGTTCTCCCATATGGGGGCGGGTGTTTTCGGACCAGACGAGGGTGTCGCCGTAGGAAGAGCCATGGTCAATTGAAACGTCGAGGTAGAGTTTTTTCCATTTCGTAATGATCGAAGGGTCGAGCCAAGCGACGGACGCTAGCTCGTCCCATAGATAATTGTCCTCGGCGTATTTGGCGGTGTACTGACCGGCGGGGTACTGGCTCTTGCCAATCTGCGAGATTAAATCCTTGTCCATTTTTGTCTTCAGCGAAATATCCACGGTAGTTACGACGACGCGCGGCCAGGGCGCATGGAGGACGATGCGCGAGGCTTCGGGGTCCATCCACAGATTGAATTCGCGGCGGGGCGTCATGGTGAATTCGGGGTCGTCGGTTTGCGGATTCAAACTGCCACCCATCAAGACGAGCTCTTTGGCGAGGGATGCAAACTGAGGGTCGATGGCCTGCGCGAGCGCGAGGTTTGTGAGCGGACCGCCTTCGTAAATTGTGACCTGGTGGGGATATTGATGGACCATGCGCAGCAGAAAATGCGCGATGGGTTCCGTGGAAGCTTTTGTTGTGGGCGCACCTTCGGGCATGGGCGGGATTTCCGAGGGGCCGTGAACTGGATGAAGCTTGGCAAAATTCCATGCACCCTGATAGCTGACCTTGCCGTAGAGCGTTTCCCACCGAGCGATGTACTCCTTGCTGTTCACCAGGGGGAAGGCAGCGCCCGGAATGACGGGAATATCGGTGCGGCCGATAATTTCGAGCAAGCGCAGAGCGTGCAGGACTTCTTCGTCGCGCCAAGCGTCACCGGTGGGGATGGTGATGCCGAGAACATCGGTATCGGGCGACTGGATGAGAGCGAGGATGGCTTGGGTGTTGGTGCCGCCGGGGCCGGAGCAGTCCTCGTCGATGATAATTTTGCGTTTTTCCTGGGCAGCGAGGGGGGCGGCGACAACGGCAAAAATCAGGAGCGCGAACAGAACACACTTGGAGAAAGTGGCGAGCGGAACAGCGCGCTTTCGCGGGAGAGTTGACGGCGAAATGTCGTGACATCGATTGGTTGAAAGTTCTCGATTAGAACGGGGTGCGGTTGTTTGTTTTCTATAAGTTAGGAGGTGTTCTAATAAATGATGTTCTCGATTAGAAATACCGGAAAGCGGCTGCAGATTCGAGGCAAAAAACAATCCGGATCGGCTGGCGATTTCGCCACCATTTGCTGGGAAGTCCGAACCATCAAGTAGCCGTCCTGAGCGATTTGTGAAAGAGCTCAACCGGGGACCCTTGGGGGTCGCCCCGGCGACCAGGGTTGGAACCGCTGAGGAATAAGCGAGCGTTAAGGCGGGGCCTAATCCCCGAGCTCCTAAAGAGTCGGCTTTGAGGCTCCGAGCCGGAGCGAAGCGAAGTTTCGACACACCCAGCCGGTGGCCAGCGCTGGACTTCGTTGCGCCGCGCCAGGCTGCCGTTCGTTTGAACTCCATGGTCATCATAGCTCCAGAATAACGCTAGCACGAGGAGGCGTGGTTTGGAAGGACTTGCGTGTTGTGAGCATTTTGAGTTACGGGAGCGGTTGACAACTCCTTGCTGGCTCGGCAGAAGGATGGCGCGGTGGATAGATGTGAGAGCGGTCGAGGAAGTCAAAAGAGCCGGCCCTTCGCAAGGGGCTCAGGACGAATCCCTTTGGGATTCACGAGACGGGCCCGGCGCTACGAAAACCGAGTCGTCGCTATGCTCGGGACATGGCCTTCGAAGCTCGGGTACAGGCGCTAGAAACCAGAACGGCGAATCGCCCGCCTGAAGGCGGCCGCTACAAAGGCTCAGCGCGGCGACACCGTACCGAGTCATCAACGTGGTTCGTCCGTCTGTCTAGAACTGGAAGCGGGCGCCGAATTGAGCGGCGAACGCGTTGGCACCGGGAGCTAGCTGATCTAGGGTGCGGTAGCCAGGCGTGTTGTGAGGTGTCGGAATGGCCGTCATATTAGGACATGAGATGTTTGCAAACAGAGCCGCGTTCACGGCCACGCAGTTGGCGCTGTTTGATGGACCGACGAAGCCCGAAACATCAGGATCGGAATAAAGGTTACTGGAATTCGTCAGGTTGAATAAATCGGCGCTCAGGCGTACCGAATAGCGCTCAGTGAATCTGAAGTCTCTAGCAATACGCATATCCCAGTTGTAGTAAGCCGGCTGGCGTCCGGGATATTCCGGCAGCAGGAACGGTTTCCCGGCGCCAATTTGAACCGTGGGCCTATCGTTATTCGAAAACTGATTGATCACAGTGTCGCCGTTAAGGTCCAGATTGGAATACGCGGGGTACGCAAGGCCACTGTGAAGAATAAAGTTTGTGCTAAAGGTGAAGTGGTAGGGGAGGTCGAAGACCATGCCGCCCTTTAGCTGGTTGGTGACGTCGAGACCGTCGCGTCCGTAGTCCAGATTCAGATTGAAAGGATCCTGAGGTCCAAAGAACGTTTCAGTGTCGCGTTCGCTGGAGGCGTTCGCGAAGTTTCGTGACCACGTGTAATTGGCAAAAAATTGGTAGTGCTGGGCGAACCGCTTGTTTACGCCCAGTACAAATTCGTTGTAGTTTCCGCGGCCGAAGCTGCCTAGTTCGCTGGAGCTAAAGAGTGTTGGATCAAGCGGAGTAGCTAACTGAATCAAAGTGCCGTCGGCATTCGGAGTTTCCCCCGGAAGACACGCGGCCGGCTGCTGGAGGGAGCACACATTGCCGGTGATGAGGGTTCGGCCGAACTGGTCTTTGCCACCCGGAATAAAGTTTCGGAACCATTGGGTGGTACTGAAACCGCCGGTGCGCAAATCAGAGGAGTGGACGTAGGCGTAGTTCGCTGAGACGGTCCAGCTATTACTGAATGAATGCTCTATGCCCACGGTGAAGTTTGAAACGCGGGGATTACGGAAGGCGGGGTCCACGTAGCTGATACCAGGGCATCCTGCGACGCTGGCGCAGAGGCCGCTGGCGCTGATGGGAAGAGTGGACGGAAAAAGGTAGGGCAAATTGCTCGACGGTGAGCAACCGAAGACGGGCGGGCAGAATACGGTGGTTTGCTTGGATGTACCGATGGTTGGGAAGAAAATCAAGGGCGTTTGGGCGTAATACAAACCCCAAGCGGCACGCACGACGGTGGGATGTTCGGTGCCGCCCACGTTCCAAGCGAATCCTACACGGGGACCAAATTGCGTGAAATCGTTTGGCACGTGCTGTGGCGGCGCAACCATCTTGCTGGAATTGCCTTCGCCAATCCAGACGGTGTTGCCCGGAATGGCAGATTGCGGCTGCGGATTCGTGGTGCCGTCCCAGCGGAGTCCATAGGTCAAAGTGATGCGCGAAGTGAGCTGCCATTTATCCTGCCAGTAGAGACCGATCCCGGTCTGATAGTTATTTTTTAGGGTGTTGGCCTTGAAGACATTCTGATTGTTGAGGCCGACTCCTTGAATAAAGAAGAAAGGATTGGGGGCGGAGGGGATGGGTTGTCCGGTGTTTGCTGTGTAGTTCGCGCACCAAGGAGCAGTCGGGCTAGGTTCAAAATCGCAAAGAGTATTAAATTCGTACTCACCCGCGCTCCAACCGGCAAAAATGTCTTTGCGATCGGTAAATGAGTCCACGTCGCCGCCGAACTTCATGTCGTGTCTTCCGAACGAGTAGGAGAAGTTGTCGGCCGCTTGGAGCTTACCGGCATCGTTGTTGCCTGGAAGATAGAAACGCTGGCCAAAGGAGATGCCATTTTCATTGATCAAAATCTGGGGGGCGCCGCTATCAATCGGATGGCGCTTGCGAGTTTCGCCGCTGATTTCGAGGCGAGCTTCGTTTACTTTGCGTCCTAGAACGGTGGTGAGGGCGAAGACACCTCCCACACCCTGGTTCACGAAATTCTCGGCAGCGCCGATGGAGTAGGGAGTTTCAGTCTGACCCTGTCCTCCGGTGAAGCCGTTGGTGTGGTTGCGACTGCCAAGGCCGCGAATGCTGAAATGGTTGATAGGGCTGAATTGATAATCGTAATGGCCTAACAGGGTGAAAAAATTCTGATACTGATTGTGCGGGCCGGTGAGGGCGCCGATGGTTGCGGCGTTGTAGCATGCGGGCAATAAATTTGCGCCGACGGCGCCGGGGCAAGCGGGCGGCAGCGTATCCGAAGCGCCTACCTGGGGCCCAATAACCGGACCGGAAGAAGCTTCGAACGCTTGGCAGGCGACGAAATCTATTGCGGTAGGCGGACAGAAGACAGTATTGAGCGGGCCGTTTTCGCGCTGGATGTCGGTGGCGAGGAAGAGGAATTGGCGGTCTTTGTGAATAGGCATGCCGATGGAGCCGCCGAACTGATTTTGGTTGTCGATGTTGGAAGGCTCGCCGAGGCCGTCATTCGCTGTGAGGTTGCCGCCGCGATAATATTCGTGCGCTTCGCCATGGACTGAGTTGGTGCCGGACTTGGTGACTACGTTGAGCAAGCCGCCGGTTGCGCGGCCGAATTCGGGGGCGAAACCGTTCGTTACGACTTGAAATTCCTGGACGGCTTCGAGAGGAACGGTGAGGTTTTTGGTTTCGAGCGATCCGAAATTTTCTCCGAAGTAATTGTTGGTGGAGTCCGCGCCGTCGATTACCAGGCCGCTGTAGTCGCTCTGCTGGCCGCCGAGGCGGATGCCGCCGCGCAATCCTGGAACGACCTGGGCGGAGGGAGAGAGGAGAGCCATGTCGCGATAATCGCGTCCGGGGAAGGGGAGATTCTCGACGCTGGCAGAGTTGAGCAACTGCGTGATTCCGGCGGTGGTAGTGTCCACGACTGCTCCGCTGCTGGCGGTGACTTCGATACTCTGAGATTGCGTTTTCAGGGGCATAGTGATGTCGAGCTGCAGGGAAGCGCCGACGTTGACGACGATTTGCTTGACGGTGGTTACGGCGAAGCCGTCGGCGACGGCGACGATGGTGTATTCGCCGGGAGCGACGTTATCGAAAGAATAGGTGCCGTCGGTTTCGACAGGCAATTCACGGCGAATACCGGTGGAGGGATTTGTGAGCGTTAATTTGGCGGTGGCGACGGAGGCGTGAGAGGTGTCAAACACGGTTCCGCGAATGGCGCCGTTCTGAGTGTTTTGCGCAAATGCGACTCCGGCCAGAATCGACGAACATGAGAGCAGGACAGCTACGAACACGGCCTTCCAAATTTTCATTGCGACTCTCCCGATGCTAGACGGCATTTTGAATGCGAAGGCGGTCGGTTATAAAAATCACTATATGCGTGGCGGTTAATGCATCCGGAGACGGACAGAAAAGACGCCTCTGGGGAATCAGTGGCCGGAACATGGGCGCAGACTTTATAATTCACTTTTTAGGACGCGAACTCCACCCAAGATGGACGGTAGGCTAGCGCCCAGTGTGGGTATAGTCAACCAAAAACTGGAGTTGCGTAGAAAGTTTTGCAAAGGCGAGTGCACAAACATTAATTAAAAATCCAAAAACCTGCTCGGCCATTAGCGCCAGTGCTGCTTAACGCGCATCCTGTTAGAATTAGTGCTGAAATGAAACGGAGAAAACTCTACAGCGGACGATTGGCGCTGGTTGCCGCGAGCGTTCTGCTGGTAGCGACCTGGGATTTGGTGGCGCAGCCATTGGTGCAGGAGGAAACGCAAGGCATGGCGCCTCGCCACCGTCCGGACGTCGCGAATCCCTTTAAGGTGCAATTCCAGGATGTTACGCGCGAGGCGGGCATACATTTCCACCACGAGCGCGCGGCTTCGCCGGAAAAACTGTATCTGGAGACGATGGGGGCGGGTGTTGCGTGGATTGATTACAACCAGGACGGCTATCTGGACGCATTATTTGTGAATAGCGGTTACACACCATTTTTTCATCCGGAACACCCGCCACAGCCCGCGTTGTATCGCAACAATCGCGACGGCACTTTCACGGACGTGACGGCGGCGAGCAAGATTCACACGGATGGAACGTTTTTCTTTGGCGTGGCGGTGGGGGATTACGATAACGATGGGTATCCGGACATATATATGACGGGATACCGACATTCCGTTTTGCTGCACAACAACGGAGACGGCACGTTTACGGATGTGACCGTCAAGGCAGGGGTGGGAGACGACGGGAACTGGGGCACAGCGGCGGGCTGGTTTGACTACGACCACGACGGCTTGCTCGACCTGCTGGTGACGAATTACGTGGACTATGACGAAGACCACCCGGTAGCGTGCGGTGAAAGTAAGCCTGGATATCGCGCGTACTGCCACCCGGACAGTTTTCACGGAACTTCGATGCGGCTGTATCACAACAACGGAGACGGGACATTTACAGATATGACGGCGAAGGCCGGGCTGATCAACACCGATGGGAAAAGTTTGGCAGTGGTGTTAGCGGATTTTAACGGCGACGGCTGGCCGGACATTTTCGTTGCGAATGATACGCAGCGGAATTTCCTGTATTTGAACAACGGCGACGGCACGTTTCGAGATGCGACGTACAAATCGGGGGCGGGATTTAGCGAGGAGGGGCGTCCGGAGGCGGGGATGAGCGCCGATGCGGCCGACGTGATGAACAATGGTTTGTTGTACCTCTTTGTGAGCCACCTGGATTTCGAGTTAAACCGGCTGTACCGCAACAATGGGGATGGAACGTTCACGGACGACACGGTTGCTTCCGCGCTGGGGCAGACAAATATTTTGAGGAGCGCATTTGGCGCGCGCATGTTCGATTTTGATAATGACGGGTGGCGCGATCTGCTGGTGGTGAACGGGCACATTCTGGATAACATCCCGCTGTACCATCCGGAGGTTACCTACAATGAAGAGAAGGCGCTTTACCGAAACGTCGGCGATGCGGTGTTCGTCGACGCGACGAAAACGCAGAACGCAGGCTTCCGTTCGCCGCGGGTAGGGCGCGGGCTTGCGGTGGGCGATTACGATAACGACGGGTGGCAGGATTTTCTGGTGAGTAATAACGGCGAGGACGCGCAGTTATTTCGCAACGAAGGCGCGAGCCAGCCGGCTGCGGCTGGTAATCACTGGCTCGCGGTGCGGTTGATCGGGACGAAAAGCAATCGCGACGGGAATGGGGCGTTATTGAAATTGACTGCCGGGGATTTTAGGAGCTACGACCAGGTGAAAGGCGGGATGAGTTATTGTTCGGCGCAGGATCCGCGGATTTTTTTCGGCCTGGGGAAACACGATCGCGTGGATACGCTGGAAATTCGCTGGCCGAGCGGGAATGTGGACGTGTTGCACAATCTTGCCGCGGACTATTTCGTCACGGTAGAGGAAGGAAATCCGGCGGCGAAGGCTGTGCGATATGCTCAGCGACACGCGAAGTAGGCAGAGACAGGAGGACGAGTTGATTTTGGGACTGGGTCATTGTTTTCCGCGCGGGATGGGTTCGCGCGCGCTACAGGGTGTCGTGGTGTTGGCGGTTGTCGCAATTCTCTCCTGCGCGAGCCTGGCGCAGACTCCGGATCAGACTGCCGGCAAATCGCGCGCGCATGCTGGTGCGGCTTCCGATATCGCCGCTTCTGCTGTCCCGGTGAAGACTATCGGGAACAAGAATGCGCCGATCACCATGGAACTTTACAGCGACTATCAGTGTCCGTCCTGCGGCGGGTTTTTCGAAACTACCCTGCGACCGATGATCGATACCTACGTGGCCTGGGGTAAAGTGTACTTGGTGCATCACGATTTTCCGCTTCAGAAGCACCCCCATTCCGGGCAAGCCGCACGCTGGGCCAATGCAGCTGCAAAAATCGGGAAATTTCAGGAAGTGGATGCCGCGCTCTACGACAGCCAGGCCAAATGGGCCGTTGACGGCGACATGGGAAAATTCGTCGCGGGAGCGATGAGCCCACGTGATTTCAAACGAGTGCAAGCGATCATGAAGAACTGCACGTCGCCGGCGCCTATGACGAAGGCCGCCAGCGGTGCGCCGGATGCTGACCATGGCTGCACGGTAGACGGATACATCGTGCAGGATATCTTGCTGGGCTACCAGCTTCCTGTGAAAGGGACTCCCACGTTTGTGATTCATTACAAGGGGCAGAATTATCCGGCGGAACCGGGGGGTGTGACCTGGCCGATTCTGAAACAGTTTTTCGACAACCTCCTGAGCCAATAGTCCAGGGACGAACAGCGGATTCTGATACCCAAAATTGCGTTGACAGTTCGTCCAAATCTTTAACCCGGAAACATTCCTATGGCGGTCAAATCTTCTCCACGCAATTCCAGGACTACGCGCGGAAGTGGCTTCGGGGGCGGGCCATCGAGGACGGCACCGTCAGCTGCCGAGAAAACTCCGCCGTGGCATGGACAGGCGAATACATGTTGCTCCGGCCGGTAAAATATGGGGCAGGCTGCATGAGTGCAGAGACGGCTGAACGCAAGGAAGATACCTTCCGAGGGATGCAGCAGGAAGCAAGGGTGCTCGTCATTCGGGTACGAAATGATTTTCACGGCGCCGACGGGGATGTCTGCCACTTGCGCGACAACTTTGACCGGATAGGAATTCTTTCGCGCGCGGATGAAGATCACGAGGCCGCCGAAAGCTGCGACCAGCCCGGCGGCGGTCAGATATTTTCCGAACTTGCGCCGGGGGACTTGCTGGTTGTCATTAGTTCCGATGAGAATTCTCCTGGGCACGAAAGGTCGCGTGGCCGTGAGTTACGAGTTTGCCCGCGCGGTTCGGTCACCGCTTTGCAGTTCGACGAGTTGTGACTTTAGTTGGGCGACCTCTTGGCGGAGGAGAGTGGTGACTACGCGTTCGTAGGCTGCGGCGGCGCGTTCGGCGAATTGGTCGAGCATTTCGCGCTCGTCGGCGTCGATGTCGTTGCCGGTGTCGTGGGGCCCCAGCAGAACTACGGCGGTAGCTTCGGGAATGCCGCTTCGAACGGGCAGCGAAAGGGAAGGGGCCTCTATGCCGGTTGGGAAGCTGAGGGGATCGCAGTCCTCGTGATTGAGACGGACGGGCGCGCCGAGTTCCAAACTGCGCAACACGATCGCGTCGGATTTCGGGAGCAATTCCTTCTTCATCGAATCGTTCCAGCCCTTGGTGTCCTGCGTTCGGCGGAACACACTGCCCTCGCTTCGGAAAACGGCGCCGGATGACAAGCAAAGCGTGCTAACCGCGCATTCGACGACGAGGCGATCGATCTCGGCGAGAGATTCGGCTCTTGCGATCGCTTTACAGGCGTCTTTGAGCTGGCGTTTCGCGGAGTGGAAACGGCGATTGAAGATGCGGTCCACGAACTCGACAGCGGTCTCGTGCACGCGATTCACGAGAAGCAAAACGACAGGAGCTACCAATAGGGGCCAAATCCAAGCAGGGAGGGGAATAGCCTCCTTAACGATGTCGACTTTCTGCTCGAGCTGGAAAATTGGGACACCGATGAGCAACGTCAATGCGACCAGGGTGGTACCGTGGCGAAGGGGAATCGATACACTCACGACGCGGCGCTGCCACACTGCTTGCGACGCGAAATAGGCGAGCACTCCGTTTGGCAGATAGAGAAGACCGATAAAAGCCGGCGAGGGAGTGAAGCCGAACAGATGAAGAATCAAATCAGACGACTGGCAGAGCTCGGCCAAGATAAAGGCCGGAAGTCCGATGGCACAACCCCAGATCACCCAACTCATGCGCTGCTGTTCTTGCGGAGGCAGCGAGCGACGACGATCCAGCAGGATGAGCAGGACGGCAGCGTCGATGGCATAGCCGGCCAGGAAGCTGGCTTCGGTGATCTTCTCGGTGTGGAAACCGAAGACGTTGGCGAAGCACAACAGGGTAACTACGGCCATGGCGATAGCGAGCAGCGGGACAGCCCATTGCACTTTTTGCCAGCGGGGTTCGGTTCGGTCGTTAGGGAATCGGAGCGCGAATATCACAAGACCGGCGAAAGCGGCGCCTTGCGCCAACGATTCCACGAATTCCTGAGCGAGCACGGCAAGCGGCCAACGCTGTAACAACGCGTAATAGGTGAACGTCTGGCCGGGATTCATCCAGATCACGTAGAGGAACAAACCCCAAGTCATCCAGCTAGGGCGCGTCCAAACC